>OCTW011607328.1_pt1 | contig 125442 bp, 119 predicted proteins | sample 1539671 | NCBI WGS metagenome assembly OCTW01 (sample SAMN02144230, study PRJEB22623) | gut metagenome | biome: sheep rumen | host: Ovis aries | place: New Zealand | reverse complement strand
AAGATGGTCTGCGAGAATTTCAAAGCAACTGGGTATGGAACCAGTTGCAGTTTGTCTTAATCCTTGTTTTAATGGAAGATGGTCTGCGAGCATTCCGTGGTTTTGATGACCAACAAGAGGACATCAAAAGTCTTAATCCTTGTTTTAATGGAAGATGGTCTGCGAGTTAAATTTACAACGCTTATGAAAGTGATTTGTAGTGGCAACGTCTTAATCCTTGTTTTAATGGAAGATGGTCTGCGAGAAAAGACGTTTAGAAAGAGGTGCTTTTAAAGAAAGATTTAGTCTTAATCCTTGTTTTAATGGAAGATGGTCTGCGAGCACAGGTACCTTCGTCGAAAAATACCAAGAAGCTTAGTCTTAATCCTTGTTTTAATGGAAGATGGTCTGCGAGATTTTGGATTAAGAATTGGAAATTAAGGTCTTCTGAGAGTCTTAATCCTTGTTTTAATGGAAGATGGTCTGCGAGGGCTGATGAACGGTTAGCACAAACCGCCTGAAAGATGTCTTAATCCTTGTTTTAATGGAAGATGGTCTGCGAGATCGATGCACAAATCTTTAACCTACTTAGTCAAATAAGTCTTAATCCTTGTTTTAATGGAAGATGGTCTGCGAGAACAATTAAAAAACATAAACAAAATGGCAAGCATGAAGTCTTAATCCTTGTTTTAATGGAAGATGGTCTGCGAGAAATTTGTTGACAATTGACTTGAATACTGGTTCAATCGGTCTTAATCCTTGTTTTAATGGAAGATGGTCTGCGAGTCACCTCCAGCGAGTGGGTGAGACGGTTGTGCACGAAAAGTCTTAATCCTTGTTTTAATGGAAGATGGTCTGCGAGAAAAATTTTTCTTATTAATCAATCAAAACTGGAGAGCGTCTTAATCCTTGTTTTAATGGAAGATGGTCTGCGAGGAGTTGGAAAAAGTGTATTAATTGACATTGTTAGAGAGTCTTAATCCTTGTTTTAATGGAAGATGGTCTGCGAGATCAAGGAACAAATGGAGTGTTTGATGAATCAGGCAAAGGTCTTAATCCTTGTTTTAATGGAAGATGGTCTGCGAGTTCTTGAATGCTTTATTTAAGAAAAAAGTTGGAAATGTCTTAATCCTTGTTTTAATGGAAGATGGTCTGCGAGAATTGTTTCAGGATTGAAAGAAGGATTGTTCAAAATGTCTTAATCCTTGTTTTAATGGAAGATGGTCTGCGAGTATTGTATATGGGTGATTGTTGAACAGGTAATTTTTTGGTCTTAATCCTTGTTTTAATGGAAGATGGTCTGCGAGAAGCATGGAGCTGCTCAGTGAAGACTGGGAGGCGTGTCTTAATCCTTGTTTTAATGGAAGATGGTCTGCGAGTGAGGAAACAGAACTTCAAGATGGAAAGTATAAGGTGAAGTCTTAATCCTTGTTTTAATGGAAGATGGTCTGCGAGTAATATGAGGGGGAAAGGGTGAAACATAGGGAGAAGTCTTAATCCTTGTTTTAATGGAAGATGGTCTGCGAGAATTACCCAAGTATCTGTTGTCTTATTTAAGAACAAGTCTTAATCCTTGTTTTAATGGAAGATGGTCTGCGAGTCGTGGTGGATGTATTATGATGACAATCGGTAAGGCGTCTTAATCCTTGTTTTAATGGAAGATGGTCTGCGAGAATTATTTTAGACTATTTTTAGTAAAGTCAGTTCGAGTCTTAATCCTTGTTTTAATGGAAGATGGTCTGCGAGTACCAGGACAAATAAATGTAAGTAAAGTAAGAGAAAAGTCTTAATCCTTGTTTTAATGGAAGATGGTCTGCGAGTTGGTTTGATGTTGTCGATGACAACACAGGCAAAATGTCTTAATCCTTGTTTTAATGGAAGATGGTCTGCGAGACTCGAAGAAAAGATTAAGAACGAAATCCTTCTAGTAGGTCTTAATCCTTGTTTTAATGGAAGATGGTCTGCGAGTTCATAACGGTGTATACAAAGGCACCGTATCGGGATGTCTTAATCCTTGTTTTAATGGAAGATGGTCTGCGAGGCCTAGCCAAAAAGAAAGAAGGATTTAACAACAAGTAAAGTCTTAATCCTTGTTTTAATGGAAGATGGTCTGCGAGTGGCGGAGGATGGAGTAAGTTGGAGATTCGTAGAGAGTCTTAATCCTTGTTTTAATGGAAGATGGTCTGCGAGCCATTAAGTGTAGAAAGAATTTGGGATTAAGTTCCCTGTCTTAATCCTTGTTTTAATGGAAGATGGTCTGCGAGACGCCGCTCGATCAGCCTTGAAAAACGGTGATGTCGACGTCTTAATCCTTGTTTTAATGGAAGATGGTCTGCGAGTTCCAAAGAAAAAATTGACGATGCTTTTGATAAGTCTTAATCCTTGTTTTAATGGAAGATGGTCTGCGAGATCTTCTGCATCCTCCAAGTACTCTGAGTTTCCACAAGGTCTTAATCCTTGTTTTAATGGAAGATGGTCTGCGAGTTCTCGGACTACTATCTTTTAGTTCTCACCTACTGAGTCTTAATCCTTGTTTTAATGGAAGATGGTCTGCGAGAGGTAAATTTGCAACTCGCAGATTTGCAGACCTTTATGGCTCAAAAATGTTCAAAATTTCAAAAATCGCGTGAAAAAAAGTACATTTTTCGACTACAAAGATATAATTTTTTCCCAACTCAACAATATGTTTTTCTGTTTCTTTTCCTCAAAAAAGTCGAAGACTTTCTCTGAGAACTTTTTCCTCTGTGGTTTTATTAAATTCTGTGTGCTTGCCTATGGCTCGCACGTGGGTCTCAGAAAAACAGTGTGTTTTTGGATTTTGTAATCACGTCGACGCTGATATTCTTGCCTATGATCTTCATCGATTTGAGATAATCTGTGGATATAGGCACCACAAGAATACTGTCGAGGTTTTCATAGGCGGCCTGCACTTCCGTCAGATTATTTCTTATCTGCTCATATTTCTCCGAAGAAAGGTCTGCCAAGAAAATGGATTTCTGTATCCTTGTACATCCTTTCTTCACCAGATATTTCGACACCAGATTCCTTACTCTGTTGTCCTCTATGTCGTACATCACAAAAAACAGCATATTCCCTACATTAGTTTCTTTTCTCTCGGTTATTTCAAATATCATGTCGAGCCTCGCCTCCAGACATGGCACCGTCTCTTCTTTACTCTCTATTTCTCTGTTTGGGGATGCCGACTCTTTGAGCCCGGCTTTTTTTATCGCTTTTACACGAGCTACAAAATCCCATTCTTCGTACTTCCTTTTGGGCATAGTCGTTCAAATTTGATTAAGATGGAAGGGCAGACGCCGAAATCTGGTTTCTTTGTATGTTTGGCAGGTCGAACACATACATTGAGTTGATGTATTCGTTGACGATGTCTGCCATCAGATCGTTTAGCTCAGTGTCGGTTCCTGTCCGTGGCGTCTTCACTACAGAGAATCCCTTTTTCCCGTAAAAGAGATTTATTTCAGCCTCTTTTATGCCGAGAGCCATAGTGAGCTTTTTCCCGTATTGGATGTCTCTTATCTCTTTCACCAAGATTCCTTTCATTTCTATGTGCTCTTTCAAACTTCCTATTATATCGTTTAATATCTCAGGCACATATGCTGGCGGTCGGTTTTCCTTCTTCTTTGCCAGATCTGGATTCAGAGTGGCCCTGATCTTTTCCATTTCAGATTTTTCCGGACTTGGTTTCACATCTTTCTTTTCCGGCAGATTTGATATGCATTTTTCTACCTCTTGCAAAAGTGTGTGTTGAGCATCCACGTCGATAATATCCACAAAATCCTCAAGCCTTATCGTCGAGGAGACGGGATTGAAGTAGACATTCGGATCATAGCTGACAAAACATGCTCTGGTGACGTCACACGTCTTCATGTCAACAGCTTGCATGATTCCTTTGTCTTGGGCGAATTGATGTGCGAATATTTTATAAAAACGGGAGTAAAGACCTTTGTCATAGCATCTTTCCTGAAGTTTGAAAAACACTTTCAACCCGTCACCTCCTGGAGAGACGAAGCAAGCTGCCACTCTGTCGTCCGACACAATCTTGGCGCGAACCTGCTCCATTTCCATCGATTTGTCGGAAAGATGGTCAATGTCTATTATGAAATATTCAGTATACGAGAAATCCTCGGATCTTCGGATACTTGACGCAAACATTCCACAGACGATGTATGGCAGAGTGCGTTTGGCTGCTGAATACTTTTTCTCGTCAATGTCATGCAGCAATCTTAGCTGGCGGATTCTTGCCTGCATCTCAGAATTCGGATTTCTCACTGCGTCGCAAAGAGCTCGCAATTCGATTCTCTGTAGAAGATCTCCTGTCATTGTAATGTTGTTACCTATTGATATCATGGCTATTCAAATTTTTTAAACGTTTGCGCTAATTCCTGACAATACAAAAAGATCTGAGTCATTCTGCTTCTTTTTGTATTTCCGATACCCACTATCTCTTCCAAGTAGTCGTTGAGAGACTGGATGAGCACTCTTCTTCCGAGAGGCTCGAGCCAGCAAGAACCGTCTTCTCTGACACTGTAGAACTCGTCAGTGATGATATTTTGGCAGAGTAGGGAGAAGACAACATAATCCACCCACACTCTGTATATTTCAATCACGTCGTATGCCAATACCGGACGGTTGTAGTTGTCTCTGTGCAGCACTCCTATATAAGGGTCGATTCCGCTTTTTATCAGAGCACCTTCGATTTTTGAGTAAAGAATGCCATAGCCGTAGTTGAGCATGGCGTTTGTCACATCCATGGCTGGATGTTGAGTCCTTTCGTAGAATCTGTATTTCTCTGGAAGGAAAATGTTCATGCAGTCGAAGTATATTTTTGAAGCCTGTCCCTCCCAACCTCTTAGTTTGGCGGCGATATCGGATATGAAGTTGCCATCCAAGGAAGTCAGTTTTGTCAGATAATCCTCAAGCCTGTTGATGGCTTTTGTTTTAGCTGCTTCTAATGCGGAGTCTCCTTTTGAGTCCATAGCCAAAAGCAGAGCCTGCTGGTTTTCAATCTTTTTGCGGATAGTGTCCTTTATCCACACCACAGAGTCGTGAGTGTGAAGAAAAGCAAGTTGACCTTTGCGGATTGTGGAGATAGATCCGTATTTCGGACTCCAGACACGCCCCATGGGGGTGCCTCCCTTTGTCATAAAGATGATTTCGATCTCATTCTCGATTGCGAAGAGCACGGCGTCGCTTGAGATGATGGCTCCATTGCTGATCTGTATCGATGTAATACCATCCGTCGGCACTCTTTGTTTGGAATCGCCTGATGAGACCACAAAACCATTTTGGTCACGGTTCAAGTAGCTTCCGTATGTGTTGAGAATCAAATCCATATATTCCAGTAAAATAAGTTGCTAACGGCCTAAATAATCGTTTAGAGCATCCCAATCGCCATCCCAATCATCATAATCAATGTCCATTCCGTCGGTCAGAGCGTCAAAAGACTCTCTTTCCCAGTCGTATGAATCCTCTTGATCCTGCCATTCCCAATCATTTTCCTCATTGGGGCAATTTTCTATATCTCTATCCATATTCATAAATTTTAATATTTTTTGTAAAACGTACTTACTGTTTTGTCATCCATTCTTTCAGATGTGTTGTGTGGTATCCTGCGCAAGCCTCACACCAATAGACTCTCAATGGCTTGAATCCATGCTGTGATTCTATAGTCTCTCCATTGTAGACGAGAAACAGGCTCGCCTCTTCACCCGTTTCAAACAGATGCTTTTGTCTGCCACACTGAGAGCAATGCACTCTGGAAATAGATGTTTGCTGGTCGTATATCTTTTTGTCGTATTTGTTCAAAGAGAAGTAGCGTGTCTTTGAAAGGGATTTTATTTTATTTCTTTTGTTTAGCATAGTTTCTAATAATTTATTGATGGTTTATGAAAAATATTTGATAAATGGTTCCGCTTAACCTCCAGCGGTAGGGGAGAGAGTACGGAAATAATCCGTTTATGCCTTACTCAACATCTCTTTTCCAGCTTGTTTGGCTGCTGTGTTTCCAAGAACAGTGCCAGCTGTAATCAGAACAACAGCTACAAAAGCCTTTACAATAGTATTAGTGCTCATTTTCCACCTCCTTTCTTATTTGTTTGTTCATCACTTTGGGGAATATTCTCGTCGATGAAATCGTTGATTTTATCCCCAATTATCTCTCCTAATAAGACAGCCACTTCGAATGCGGATCCTAGGATTGTTTTTAGTTCTTTCATCATAATTTTTCTTTTTTTAAGTTTTTATATAGTTTATAAGTACGATACGCAATTTCTGCAACAGTTAGTACCATGTTGAGATATCCTACTGTTTTCTGCATTGTTATTTTGTTATTTAAAATTGTATTATTCATAAAATTAATGTTTTAGTTTCCCAGAATTTAACTGCCGTGTCTGGGATTCACGTGGGCGACTTTCGAGTGTGCCCTGACTCTTTTTAGCAATTATGTTAAGGATCATCTCCCTTTCAATGCTGCAAAGCTACAGTATAAAAATCTGTAACGTTGAACATCTTGTTTTCATCATCACTTTTCTTCCCTTCCTTGTCGTGTGGGGAAGAATATTTCTCAACATCTCATTTAGAACGAAATCAAGAATGAATCTCTCTTTTGTTCTGATGCAAAGGTATATTGATGTTTTTCTTTTATTTTAACATTTTATGTTCAATAAAAAAGCCCGACTCACGCGGTGGTGAATCGGGCTTTTCAAAAGGCTATAATTCCTAATCTTTATATGTCTCAACTAAACTGTTTACAATCTCTTTGATGTGATCTCTATATTCTGGGGGACCAATGACTTCCGCATTTCCCCCAAAGGAAAGTATTAGCGAATCCAATTCGTAATTAGGAGAAACTTCAATAGAAACTTCATTTTTTTTCACTATTTTTTGTGAAGGGTGGAGTGGTTTGGTCTTGACGTAGTAAAATGACTTGTCAGAAAATCTGATATAGATTTTACGGACAGGTTCGTTATCGAATTTTGTGACGCCGACAACATCTTTGTAATAATCGTTTTCACCACCAAAATGAATTCCGTGACTTTCTGCATCCTCATAAACAATCTCTGGCTTTATCCTGAAATCGAGAACTCTTTCAAAAGAGATGTTGTAGATATGTTTCATTTCAGGATTCCAACCGAATAAAAACCATCTTCCGTTATATCTTCGTAGATGATATGGATGAATGGTGTATGTTTCCTCTTTTTCAAATTCCCTCAGAAAATCGATTTCTATAACCTGTTTGTTCAGAATACAGGAATAAAAGGGTAGTAGCCAATCCAAGCCCTCCAACTTTTTTACTGATGCATATGAGATGACGGAGTTGTCGCTACGGTGTACTCCAGCAGTTTCGCATAGGTCGTCGATAATATCATCTATTCCAAGGCCTTCCATGTGCGAAAGTTTTGAAATGGTTTCGAAAGTTCTGCTGTTTACATCAATTCTCTGTGTTTTATCGAGATATGTAAAATATACCTTTTTCCCCCTCGTTTTTTTAGAAAATACATTTTCAAATTCTTTGCCTTTGAAGAACAAAGCTATCATATTTTTTATATCCCTATTGAATTGTTGTTGTGTAATATTTTGTTCTAATTCTAAAGCTATCTCTTCCCAACAGTATCCATATGGATGCGATGCGTCACTAAAAAGTTTGTCGTAAACTTTGTATCTTTCATCAGCATTTTTACATTTTGGCATAATCCCTGAATTTTACAAAATTAAACAAAACCTTTTTTTCTCCATTGTCAAGCTCTTCCACGATTCGTTCAGTAGTAGAGCAAACGCAATTGATGTTCATTTTTTGCAGTTTGATGATAATAGCGAAAGTAAGGGTCATTTCTCCCATAATATGGACGACGGAGTGTGTGCCATTAGCGATAGAATTCACTCTCTGAGCATACTCGTTAGCTAAATCGTCAATATATGTAGTGTCGCCTGCAGGATCAACATTGGGAAATTGCATGTCAACAATCTCGCCATATTGTTCTGCTGCTTTGATCTGTGATTCCGTCCATTTTGAAGACGGATGATTTGATAGGTTGATGAACATATGGTTATCTGGCATTTATTTTTTCTAACTCGTCATTTAGCAGTTGTAATATTTTGCCTTGTCCTTCTTTCAAAGAATAATCGATAATTTCGTAGTCTTCACATTTCTTTTTAGCAACTTCTGATTTTGCAGCGTCGGTGACAAACAAAGATTTAGCACCAAGACCACCGTATGTCTTTACTACAGTACGGAATTTGTCGATATCTGTAGGTTTTGTAATCTGAGTCTTACATTCCACAAATAATAATTTCGTTCCTGTGTTCACTATTATGTCGACCTCATTTTTGTCAATGTTATTTTTAAATGGAAATCTACAATTTAAGCATATGTCTTTGGCATGTTTCCATGTAGACAAGATAGATGCTATTTTATACTCAAACCAGCCCGAATTAAATGCCAATTCAAATGCATGAGGACTTTCCAATTCAACCTCAGAGACACCTTTCTTGTTGAATAAACAGATTCTCACAAAAGCGTCTGAATCTTTTGTCGCTTTTATCCATTCTACATAAGAACCTGTTGGTAAGTCAAATTTACCTGTCTTATTTGTGATTAAACCCTTTTTGGAACCTTCTAATACTGCTAATAGTTTGTTGAAGTCTGAAGGATTGGTATTTCTAATTCCTTCAATTTTTTTTGCTACTTCTTTATCTGCTTCGTTATAATCTGATAGCCTTGTGTACTTTTCAAGAGGATTGCCATATAGGCGGAACAAAGTAAACATGTCAAAATTAAAGTCAGAACTACTTTGTTTTGTTTTGTAATTCCACAAAACATTATTTTGATCCATATAAATAACGGATGCATTTTCTTGATTTTGAAAATGGTATCCGAATATATGAGACCACGATTTTAATCCGCTAGAAATATTCACTACTATTTCGTCATCTTTATACTTCTCAGCTAAATATGAGACAAGGTTTTCAATCTCATTAGGATCTGTTGGACTTAATGGTGGCAGTGTTTCTGCTTCTTCTATCTTAATCTCGTTACGTAATGAATTAAGAGATTTTAGACTTTGTTTGTCATTTGAATAAACATAAATGACTTTGTCTGGATTGTCAGCTTTTATTCCATTGTAAACAGGAGCGGGCTGTCCTCCAACTAATGTGATATGAACTTTCATGACAAATTACTTTTCTAATTTAATTTCTTTGTTTTTCATGACATTTCTAACTTTCGGGCTCGTTAGGAGAATAATCTCTTTGCGAACATTGTCGGGAACTGTTCCTCCTTCATAAAACTGTGCACTGACAATGTTTGTGACATTTTGCACGTTGTAATACTTTTTTCTCACGACAAAAGAACCGATGCTCAATGTTACTTTTTTAGGAAGCCAATCTGTTATGGCCATATAAATCGCAGAAATAGAAAGTATTCCTGCAACTCCTTTTATTATGTCGCCTATAGAAGCGACTTCTTGCATAAAATCTAATAAATCTTCCATATTATAGATCATAATTTTCTTTAATCAAATTTCCTATTGCATACAATGGATATACTTTAAATTCTATTGCTTGAGTATCTCCATGGCTTTAGACTTTTATATATTTGTATTTCAATGTATTCTTCACCTTTAACTTCAATTTTCGGTATCAAAGATATGATTCTGATTTCAATTTTCGGTATCGGAAAGTGAAATGAAATTTTAATTTTCGGTATCGAAGCACTGCTTTAGTCGCATTGAATGTCAGTTTTTAATAAGATTTACATCCAATGACCTCTTTGTTTTGTTTCGTGAATAAAACAAAATTGAATGAATTTTGTTTTGCTGATAAGACGAAATGTAATTTTTGAGGTCTGATTAGCGATGCTTTCGTATTAGCTTCAATGCCAATGCTGACCATTTTTCGAAGTTGGACAAATCCAGATACTCCAAATCCATCCATAGCGGATTGCCAATCTCTGAGTCGAACGTTAAGTCTGCATTGCCTACATCAACGGTAAAGACAACCCCAGTATGACAATGCCCGACTTCTGTTTCCTCTTCGTCAATCATACCTATTAGATTGAATCGTTCCTTGGAAACAGAAATTCCTACTTCTTCAAGGAACTCCCGTTGTAGCCCACTGGTCAATCGTTCTACTACGGAAGAACCTTCGTCATGATCGTTTACATGCCCGCCAATTCCCACAGAATAGAGATCCGATAGCCGTTTCTCTGATCCGTGTCGTTGGTAACACAAAATTTCACCTTTGTTATTCCTGACAATGGCATAGGGAATGAGTTGCTTGTGGCTAAAGTCGATTTCTGCTTTTGCACGATGAATATAGCAGAAGGGGAGGGCGTTTATCTTTGATATATCCGCTTCCCAATATCGTTTGCTGGTGTCAAATGCGGTATGCAACGCATCCAACGGGATACAAATTACATTTTCGTTTGTCATAACTTTCCATTTTTTATTAAAACAGCTAAATCTTCTTCTGCCTTTCGAATCAATTGCTTCTTTTGTTCATATGGATAAAATGCGGAGCGGAATCCATTGCAGATCATTTGCAGAATCTCCCATTTCGACAATCCACCACTTGTCATACGAGCCGCTTTGTGTAGTTCGTGTGTCATGTCGGTGAGTGAGATGCCTGGGTCATCCGTATTTACGGAGACCTTTAGTTCTTTGTCGAGATAGGCTTTCAGTGGATATTCCGGCAAACATCCAGTCTCTTTTGGGAAATAGTTGTCGCGGAATCCGACTATTTGGTAGTTGCTTGAAGGACACAATTCCACACCGATGCCCCGTTCCAGAAACTTGTTCAATAAATCTTTTTTTTGGAGTAGATGAAGTCCATGTCCGATTCTTTCTGCATTTAGGTGATAAACAGCTTGCCAGATGCTTTCCACCTCTTCCGTCTCACCCGCATGAATAGTGATGTTGTAGCATTCCTTCATGATGTCCATGAAAGAATTCCGTAGCTCTTTTGGAGTTTTTATGCTTTCGTTACCTGCAAGGTCAAAACCACGGAAGAATTTTTTGAACAGAGGATTGTCTTTCATGCGTTTCACCAATTCAACATAATCAGATGTAGAATCTCCTCGGTGACGTGAAATAATGAAAATGAGAGATGTCTCGAGTTTGTCACACACAGAATCCATCAAGTGACAAATTAACAGTATGACATCTTCAACGGAGAAATCATTTCGGGCATAGTTGAATGGAGAACAACGGATTTCCAGATATTTCACATTCTCATTGATGCAACGATTCAGCAACAAGTTCATTGTCAACTCTAGACTGTGCGGATGGTCGAGAAGTGAAGAACCCTGCAAATCGCCGAGGCGTTCGTATTTCTCTATCCCAACTTCGCAAAAACTTGTCTCGAGGTTCTCCCCATACCAACGTTTTGTCAATTCATCTTCTTTGCCTTTGAATTGCTGCAGAATTGGTGTTGCGACACAACTTTTAGGCATACTATACTTTTCTGCAATCTCTTTAACGATGTTTTTCCATTTAGGAGTTATATAATCCAAAGAGGTGGAATAATCAATATCGTTGAGCCATGCAGCATAATTGGGATTCTGTTCTGCAAATTTCTTTATAACATCGCCTAATCCAATAGCCACATCAACAATTTCTTTGAGATTCAGTACTCCACCCAAATGACAGTGCAAATCTGTTTTTGGCAATTGTCTGAGCCAAGCCAATTCTTCATTCTGTACATCTGGACAGACTCCTATGTGATCGTTTTTCAATTGCTCTATCCTTGATGGTGGCAAGGTATATAACACATGAAAATTGGAACGTGTCTCCTGTTCTTTCAAGTAGTAGGATGTATAAAAGTGTTGCGACTGCTGCTTTTGCTGTTCTATATCCGTTAGAAAAACAGATTGTGGAGGACAACGTAAAAAGTTCTCACTTGGAAAGTCAACGTGTTGAGGTTTTATGGCCTCGTTTCGGGTTACATTTCCCATCAGCACAGGTTCTGCGTTCTCTTTGTTTTCTCCCAGCACATGGAGCAATTGGTTGCAACCAAATATGTAAGCCGCATCTTGCATGTCGGAGCTCATTGTTTTTCGTCCGCAGGCGAGCGAGAGGTATAGCTTCCCTTCGCTTCTTGATTGGTGGGCGAATGCTACCACGCGTAATAGCAGGTCGTGGAAAGCCTTTGCATCAACTTCATTGGTAATGTCTGCGATACCGTCGAGTACAAACATGCGTATTGTAGTCCCATATGCCTTGCAATGCTCGCATATATACTCATAGCTTTCTTCTGCGTTAAGAATAGGAAGACGATTTGGAATCTCTTTATGTAATTGATCCGTAGCCACAAGCCATACTTCATCAATAAAGCAAAGATTTTCACGCATGGTTTCCACTCGTTTATTTCCTTTGTAGAAGTCGATATCCTTTCTATAATTGAATATTCCAATGGTTTCTTCAATTATGTCTGGGGTGGCACCGAGGGTGGAGATGAGGATGTTTTTTGTTTGCTCTTTATTGTTCATGTATGAGTTTTTTATTGTGGCATAATAAAAAATGTAATTTTATGCGTTGGCCAAATAAGAAAAGGTCATTTGCTTGTGATTTCTTGATGCCAACGTGCTGAAAAATAGAAAAGTCATTCTAAGATTGACAATTTTACAAAGCCCATCAGAGACAAGTTCTCATTCCATTCGGCAATTTTGCGAGATTTAGCCGACTTCTGATTGTTTAACAAACCTCTCGAAACTTTTTTACTTGTATCTAATCCATTGATAGAATAGTCATCAAACTGCCAATCGCCAGTAATAGAATGGAATCCGCTACCTGCAGACATCTTTAGTATGCATGATTGGTTTTCTTCTAATAAGTTATTAGTCTGATGCAAAAGTTTTTTTGTCGAATCTATTATTTCTTCTGACCTCTCAGCTTGGCTATAATGTTTAAAAAAGTCTAATTCTTTTTTTAAATAATCGTATGTGTGTGAATTTATCTCGTAAAATAAATTTTCGATTGGTTCATACTCTTCATCTGAAAACAATTTTTTTTTCTTTTCATATTCAGGTTGATTATCTCCGTATTTGTCAAACAACCTTACGGCTAATGAAATTGTACACTTTGATTTTTGCCCAACAGTTAGACATTCGTATAAAGTGTTGAATCCATTCTTGTTAAAGTGAGAATTAGAACCATTAAGAGCATGTTTCCATCCGCCTTGCCAATTGTCACCTCCACCTCTAAGATTGAAAATCTTGGTATTTACCAATTCTGTCTTGTCAAATTCCGCATCCGAAACCTTGATAAATCGCATAAACTCGTCGCCATTGGTTGATGATCCAAAGACTTCCTTCCCATCTTTCGATTTTCCTCCCAAGTATTGAAACAGGACAGAACGTATCGAACCTTTCAACGAACTACCAGTAAGTACAGCATTTCCTGTGAGTTGGTTTTTGACAAATGTCTTTACGTCATTGTCGCTTTCTGCAGGAAAGGGAATGGCGAAATCGGAGACGGATTCTAAGTTACCTGCTAACAAGGATTTTAGACCTTTTTCGTTTTTAGAAGCGAAAAGATTTGTCAAATCTTCGGCTTTTATACCGCAGGCTAGAATCTTTTTAAGATTGAGTTTGTATAATTTGCCGTTGTTCACAACAAAATCCACTCCACGCACCCAATCTTTTTCTGCACCTGCACCGATAGAAAGCGGTGTGAGCACCTCTATTTCGAGATTATATTTTTTGTTAACTCCTTCCATATCAATTCAATTTAATGGGTAAGAACAATGCACGTCCGCAACGCCAAATCGAATGCTCCAATTTGGCATCCCAATTGATTTCTGGTTTTAAATCAACACCAACTTTTCCCTTACATTCAATTCCACTGCATTGCGATTTAAACACAGATGCGGCTGTGAAAGCATATATCACATTCTTTCTCAGTGTGTTATATGGTGGTGTGGTAATCCAACCTCCACGACGTTGGAAGTCATATGCAACTTCGTTTGATTCGAGCATCGCTTGCAACTGTTTTTTCGACTCTGGCACAAACGAAGAAAGAGACATGACAAAATTGGCATCGTCTGGAATTTCAAGATCAATTAAGTCCTTTTCATATTCAAAATAGCCGTTGCCCACATTTCTGTCAGTGCCGATTCCCTCATGTTGAAGAAGATTCAGAGCCTTTTCAAGCAACGACACGTCACCATCGGCTATGAAGAACAAGCCAGAATATCCTTTGAATGTAACTCTGTCCATATAAAAAGGCTTAGCGTCTTCACTGAAATCACGCGAAACGGTCACTCGAGGCGACACCTGAGAACTTATGAAATCCTTATCAATAAGTGCATCTGTCATGAACTCGCCTTGAATGGCATTGCCCCCAATGGTTTGTTCGTCGAACAATTGTTCACCTCGCAAAATCTTGGTGAAATACGAGGCATCGAGCCAAGTAACTTTCTTTATTTTCTTGCGTTCCTCCACTGCCTTCTTAGACTTCGGCAAAGTTTGCTTTAGCGGTTTCGGGAAGAATAAAACAGCATTGCCATCCGCTTTATCTTTCTGATAGAAAGGGAACAAGCTGCTTATGGTGCACTTCAAATCACCATCCTTGGGGATTTCTTCGCCGAGTTTTGCCAAGCTCGAAATCAGCGCGGCGTACATGGTATCAGATGCTATCGACTTGAGACTGACACCGTAATCGTCGCGGGCATCGCCCAAGTGCAATGGCGAAGTGAAATGCAGTTTATATATATTAAACGTATGTTTCGCCATATTTTATGCTTTCCAATTATTTGCATCCGACAATTCGGTTTGTTTTAGTTCGCCGAACTTGATTTGTCCATAGCCACGCGAACCACTTCCGCCTAAGTAGTCATTTTCGAGAGCATTGATGCCTTTCTTCAATAGATTGACCAAATCTTCAGCCTTGTCATCGCCCCAAACATTGATTACAAATTCGACATCAAACGAAACACCAGCAGGGATACGCTCGGTTTGGCGAGGATGCTCCGCTGTACCTTTCACACGGTCGATTACATTCTCCCACTTACCTTCGGTATAGGGCATGTCCAAATTTTCACAATCACGTAGTCTCTTAGCTGACGTGTCGGTTAGCATTGCATCACGGACAATGAGTTTTGAGGGTTGATTGGTTTGAGAAAAACCGAAAAGATTATTGATTTTGTCGTTTCCTCCAACTTTTGCGGAACCTGCTATTTGCTCCAACAAGCAACGCATTTTGCCTTTTAGTGAACTACCTGGAATGTATGGTTGGTTATCTCTTGTCGCCAATTTGATAACTGGGTTGTCAATTCCGCCGATTTCAACATTATCACCACTTCCTCCAATGTGAAGTCCTGTCAATAATTCCAATGTTGTGTTTATCTTGATTTTTTTATTCAACTGATTCATATTCATTATTGTTAAATTAATTAGACATTCATTTTTTCTTCTGCGGCTTTGTGATAAGCGACAATTGCTTCAAAAATCTTTATAAAGTTTTTGAAGTGTTGTTCGTTATGAACTTTGTCAATAGCATCAGAAATAACCACATAAAAGTCTTTGATTTTTGAATCCTTTTGTTTTGCACGTCCAACTGCGTATGCTAATTTGGGTTTTAGTAGCACAAAATCAGTTTGATCGTAACCAGACATCTGTTGACGTTTTACCTCTCCAAAAAACTTACGAAGTTGATTTGTCGTCAACTTGTTACCTGATGGTTTTCCCGTTTTAGGATTGGGGTCATCTGTTCCCAAGTAGGAACCAAATCTTTGAGCAAACTTCACTGTTCCATCTGTGATTTTCACAGTGATTTCGCTTTCGGGAATTAAATCTTGTTTGTTCCAAGCCATAATTAATCGTTTTTATTGTTATTACTATCTTTTATTTCTCTCAATTCTAATTCTGCCCAACGAGCAGCAAGTGACACAAGTCTGTAATTATCTGTTTTTACCAATTGCTTATCTCGTAAATCTTTGCAGAAGTCATATACAACCTTATTATCTTTTTCTTTGCCCATAAAGCGAGTCAGATAATAGGCGGCATGCCACAAATAGCTCATGTCGGGCTTACGCTTGTAGTTTCCATTCTTGTTTTCCTCTTCAATGGTTTGATTCTCCTTCACGATGGCTGCATAGGTCATGATTCTATGAAGAATACCTCGTGAAAGGCCACATTTCTCAATTAAAGAGACAAATTGTTCTTTGTACGATTTCACATAATCGAACTCGCCATCCCACGAAACGCTTTCGCCAAACATATTGAAAGCGTTTTTCTTGCCGTTGTTGTATTTCTTTGCTGCATCTTCGGCTTCTCCAGCTATTTCGGCAGCTTTAGCAATTGGGTATTTGGCATTAACTATTGCTATACCGCCAGAAATCGATAACGTGGTATCATTCAACACATTCTTACAATAAGCTGCGAACTGAGTCCTGACGTCATCTGCAAAATCAATCACCTTGTCCCATCGGCCAACCACAAAAATGTCGTCACCGCCAGCATAAACGATATTCAAATGCTCTTTATTTTGTTCTTGAATAGTATGGAGATTGCCATTCTCTGCATCAAAGAACTTGTCCAATTTCCCAGAAAAGTCCTTGTACTTCTCCATAGATTCAAAGCCTTTGATAAATCTTGCACCCAATCCATCAACATCCATACGCAGAACACCCAAATAGGTTCCATCGGCATACTCTTCGAGCATTTTAAAATGCTGCTTGTCACGAAGTTCAAGCCCTTTTTTTATCTGTTCTTTCACAGAATCAAGAACATATAGTGATTCTTTATCTCCATTTTCATCTTCAAATGGAAGTCCATATTTTTCAGCACCTTCAATACCTGTTATCTGGCACACCTTCACTTCGCCACCAACTTTCTGAACTTCAAACAGATCATTTTCAAGCAACAGGCTTTTGAATTTCTGATTTTTCAATGCATTGAATTTCTCGGTGATTTTCGTCCAAAGCAAACCGATATTATTTGTTTCTCCATCGACGTTCACTTTATCACCTTCATAGACAAAAGGTACAAAGTCGATGTTAATGGACAATTGCCCTTTATGTTTGTACCATAACTCTTCTTCCGTCTTTTTTCTTATCGCGACAATAGAAGATCTGACTTCTTCCAAATCGGGTAACTGTAAGTAGAACTTTCCTCCAGAACAATAGATTTTCATATTGTCTTTGCTCATAGTGTTCCATTGAAGCGCAGAGACATCCAAAATCTTACCGCAAATTTCGTCTGTGTAACTTCTCAGATAGGCAGAGCGACCTTTCAAACTTACCATAGCACGTTTTGAAGTTATATTGTATATAAACTTCTGAATGCCAGACAAGTCGCCCCCCACGAAAAGTAAGTTTCTGTCCATATAATTATTCATTTATGTTATTCTTATTGTTGTGTTTTTTTGTCAGCGTTCCGAACCCCAGACTCACACCTTTTCCCAGTCCGATATAGTCGGGTAAGGAGACGTTGGTTTTGAATTCTATGTCAAACCCCATCATCCTGATTCCTTTGTATGTGTAGGTGTGAGTCTCTATAATTTGGGTGATTGTGCATTTGATCTCATGATCTATGGTTATGCCCAATCCTTTGCAGAAAGATAGAATGTTGCCTACCAATATGTTTTGCAAAAATTGAATTTGTTCAGATATTCCTTCTAATGAACGGTAGTTACGATAGTTGTCTGAACTCAATGGTAACCATTTACGTAATATATAGTGAAATTCTGTATCCCATATTTGCATCAGTGTGTATTTTGCATCTATACGTTCTATCTCTAATGTGAGTGAACGGTCGCCCAAATGCATTATGAATTCTTGTCTGCTAAAGAATTCTCCAATGACTTCCGTACCTTCTCCCACGCACATGATAGCCGCTTTGCCTCCTATTCTTTTATATTGAATAAGTGGGTAGGAATATCTGAATCCATCATCTGTATGGTTATGGAAAAGTATGCTGTGATTTTCTTCCAATATGGCGTTGATGGCTCCTCTAAATAATGGAATCTCACTTTGTCTTATCTCTGCCGTAAACTTGATTAAAAAAGTCCTAATTTTCATTCCGTTTTTTTGTTGATGATGCTAAATTATATAAAAAATAATTAGTTTAGTCTAAAATAATAATGTTTTTGGACATAAATCACTCACTTTCTAAGTTGGTATTTAGTCGGTATTTTTCTCAATGCAAATGTAATATCTCGATTTGTGTCTTGTTGAATATTTTGTGTTCAAGGTCTACGTTATTATGAAATGTTTCACATATATGAGGTAAGAGCTTAAAAAAACAAAAACGCATCCAATTTCTTGGGTGCGTCGCTGCTTTGCTTTAGATCTAACAAACAAACCAAATTAGAACTTTGGAGCGTACTTCTTGTAAAGCTTAGTCAACAAAATATTAATAAGTACCATCGTTTATATTTTTTAAGTCTTTTTTTTCTTTTTGACGATGCAAAATTATGCTTTATAACACACAAATGCAAGTGTTTTGGGTAAAATTTTAAAAGAAATTTATGCTTTTTGACACTAAAATTAAATTGAAAGAATTTTGCTTGTTTTGCTTCAAGTTTGAAACTTTTTGCATCCTTTTGGTTAAAATTTTGAACAACAATTTTTGAGTATTTGTTCATATTCCATTTTCCCCTTTTCTTATAAATAAAGAATGGATGGCTTTTTTGATATATACATTGCATTAGAGTGTCGTCGTTACTCCAAATAATAAAAAACTTATCATATTTTATGCTTTACAACTCCTTTCTACATATTTATTGCTTAATTCTCTTTTTTATCCTTATTTTTATGCCCAAAAAAACACAAATTGTGAAGAATATTAATTGGCTATATGGATAAACATGCGATATAGTGGTGTTGATGAACAGAATGGGGTAGGTTTGGATTTTATCCATACAATTAATTTAAAACAAATGAAATTCTAATAGCAATATGAAATCTAACATTTCAGTAGCGTTGGCTGCATTTTCACTTTTTACTGCCGCTTATGCCGCTCCACCTTCTTCTTCAGGGTGGACAATGGTTTTTAATGACGAGTTTGAAGGAAACTCTCTCGACAAGAGCAAGTGGAACCCTACTTATAATTGGGGACATACACATAATCACCAGGCATACTGTGTCGAGGAAAATGTCTCTGTCAAGGATGGAAAACTGATTATCAGGGCTGACGCTCGTCGCCATCCGGAAGCTCCTGCCACATGCTCCAATGGAGGAAAAACATATTCTTTGGACTATACTTCAGGAGCTATCGACACGCGTGGACATTTTGAAGTGAACGGCGGATATATAGAAGGACGTTTCAAGATGCCGTGGCAACTTGGCACATGGCCCGCATTCTGGACTTTGCAGGATGGTTGGCCGCCTGAAATAGATATTTTTGAGGTGCCGCACGAGCGTAATCTTCATCACTACTATTTGCATTACACTAAGACAGATTGGTATGCGTCTCACGGTTCGGCTTGGGATCATGAAGCTTCCTTCGGTGGCACTCACACTGGTCCTGACAAAAGCGCGGATTTCCACACTTATGGACTTGAGTGGACCAGCTCATATTTGAAATTTTACTTTGATGATAAGGTTATCGCTACATATAATCGTCCGACGGAGATTAGTCAGCTGAAAGGAAATTATATCATCATCAATCTGGCTGTAGGCGGTTGGGCAGGCGATAATATTCAGGTGACAAATGCCAATCCAGCGTATTTAGAGTGCGACTGGGTGCGTGTGTGGAAGAAGGATGCGAGTGAGATGATACCTTCTGATAAGGTCAAAGTGATGTCAGTGAGTGAAGGGAAATGTATGAGCGGTGTCACCGGTGATTTGAGCCTGGTGGATTGCAACAGCGACGACGCTTGGATTAATTTGTTTGAACAGTATAGCGGAACATTCCGTGTGAATATAGCGGGCAAGGTGCTTGATATTGAAGGAGAAAGTAAAGAAGACGGTGCTAAAGCAGGAATTTGGGATTGGAATGGAGGTGGACATCAGCAGTTCGCTTTTGAAAAACAGCCAAACTATACGGCGAATGTAGTGACGATGATGGCCCGACATAGCGAAAAATATCTTCAGGTCGGAAAAGACGGGACTATCTTCCAGGCTCCGTTGCCAGACGACAAATCAGCTCTTTGGAGAATTTTCCAGCCTGGAGAAGAGATTGTTACTTCAGCGGATGGACTAAAATGTGGCGATCAAGTTCGTTTCATAGATAAAAAGTTGATATGGAGTGGGGAAGAGCAGCAAAAGATGCTGGTGGAGGTCTATGATTCACGTGGAGTCTGCTGTATGGTGGATGAATTTGGTGGTGGCAAGACGGAGGTGAGCCTGCAAATGTTGCCGACTGGAATCTATTTCGTCACTATCAATGGAGGAATGATGATGAAATTAAAATTATAAATGTAAGATGCTAAATTCGAAATAAAATGGAGAGACGGAAATCATCCCGTCTCTCCATTTATTATTATATTTGATTTTAATTCTAAGAGCTTGTCTTCGGCTCGCAAGGTGGGGTGGGTTAGGATGTGCTGCCCTCAACAATCCTCAACTCTATAGCCAAATTTATAATTTAGCATTTAGCATTTATAATTTAGCATTTATCTAAGCATATATCCGAAGAATAAACCGATGCTTCTTGTTCTTGTGTTACCCACGTTATGTTCTGGTTTGGTGATGTCTGTCAGACCCATGTCGAAGATGGCTCCGATACAGTATCTTCTGAACTCGTAAGTGGTGGCGAACGAGAATCCGAAATCGAAACGTTTGTATGGAGCAATGCGAGACATGCTGTTGTTGTCGTAGACACTCTCGTCGAAAACGTCGATTTTAGTTTCTGTCTCGTGAATGATCATATCATCCACGTCGCTTATATATCTCTCCTTAACTTTTCCATGGATTCCAAATGCCATATATGGTCCTGCACTTATATCAAATCGTCTGTCCTCAGAAAACCAGTTTCTCAACGTCAACTGACCAGGAATCTTTATATATCCGATTCTTGTGATGATAGCATTCTCACTTTTGAAATTGGTGGTGTCGATAAAACATTTGCGATGGTTGGCCTTCTGTGAGTAGAACACTCCCGTAGATATAGCAAAGTAGTGATGTATGGGAATGTCGATCACGATGCCTCCTTCAAGATATGGCAGGAACATTTCGTTCGCGCTTGACTGCAGGATGTCGATGTCTGTATGGTAAGCCACGCTATGACCAGATTCTCTTGTCCTTTCAGAAAAACGGCTTATTCCCAATGTTCCGCGGAATCCTACAGATACGGGTTCACGACATGGCGGAGCTGGTGGAACAGGGTCTACCACTACCGGACACGGAGCTGGTGGTGGCACTGGTACAGGCACCGGCACAGCCATTGGTTGCTGAGCTACTGGAGCTGTTGTCTGAGGTGCTTGGATTGGAAAAATATTCACAACAGATGATGCACCTGAAGGTGTAGTGACAGACTCTGTTGGCACGGGAGCTGGTGTAGAAGCTGGCACGGAGTCTTGTGCATACACATTATTAGACAATACAATTATTGAGGCAAAGACCGAACAATAATTCCTGAATTTCTTCATTGTTGATAAGTCATTAAAATAAGTTGGTGACAAATTTATAATATTTTATTGTATTATTAATGAATTATTTGATGAAAATGCTGTATGTCAACGACTTTTTTACTAATTCTAGCTCTTACTCTCGCAGATTAGAAGGGAAAATTCCAATAATTATCAAGCTCGCTCCTTGACAATCCTTATTTTTTAGATGCGAAATGAGGTTCTGTCGCAAAATATTCCAAACAAACTTAAATTGTTTCTTAATTATCGACTTGTTTGTGCCTGATTTCATGTGGATTTTTTATCAAATTATGTGGATTTTTTCGATGAAATGGCGTTTTTTGAAAAAATCCACATAAAATTTTAATAATTGAACATGCGTGGTTGAATAAAGCAGTAACATTGCAGTACAAAAAGATTTTGACCCTATTATAAATTATTATATCTACTTTATTGCGTGTTGTGAAACAGAATGCAATATGATGAAAACTAACTAACATAAAAAACCGAATGATTTATCGTTCGGTTTTTTGTTTTAAATTACGTGAGTTCGATAAATTGTAATCTGCGGATCTTTTCCACTATTTGATTGAATTCTCACCTCTTTTCTCATATAAAGGCGGGTCTTTTCTCTATAAACTTTGTGCCTCTGTGGTTCTATTTTTATGTGCTCGCCTTCGGCTCGCACTAGAGAGGAGGGGTTAGGACGATCCGTCCTTAACAATCCTCAAACACTATAGCCAAATTTTAACAGCATTTAAACTTGAATTATCTAACAGCATAGACAAAAATACCATACTTGTTTGTTTTTTCCTGTTTGATTTGTCATTTACATTTTCATTTGTACTTTTATGGAGTTAATTAATGAAATTTATGTACTATGAAACACACTTTATTATTTACTATAGTATTGACTCTTGTGGAAATGATATTTTCTCCGGTAGTCGCTCGAGTGTATCATGCTACACCACATAAATTTGTCCAACCTGATGGCGACACTGTGTCGGTTCGCCTTTTCGGTACGGATCTCTATATGGATGCGGAAAGTGAAGATGGATATACACTTATTCGTGATGAGTTGGACGGCTACATCTGTTATGCGATGCTTTCTGCCGACGGTAGGGAATATGCGTCATCTGGAATAAAATTCAGAGGTGGGGAAGCTCCGTCTGAAGTGAGTATGATTGTGAAGCCACATATCCGTCTGAATGCGGAAAGGAGAACAGAAATCATAGAAGACCATAAAAGTTTGCTTGGATTGGATAAAGACTCCGCTCCACAATTGCGAGCAGCGACGTCGCTCCCTGATACTGTCTACGGTGTCTGTCTGATGATTGATTTCGCCGACAGAAAATTTACGGTGTCTCGTGAAGACGTGGAGACATTTCTAAATTCAAGTGATCGCACCGTCTACGGGAACGCACGTTCGATCAAGGAACATTTTCGTTGGATGTCTGGCGGTAAACTGACATATATCAACTATTTGCCGAAAGATATATATCATGCTCCGAATAATTTCAATTATTATTCTCCAGAGGATGCTACAGACTATACTACTGACCGCTTTTTCCCGGTTGTGACTGATGCATTGCTTGCCATCACAAAGGAGAAGGATGGGTTCGACCTTAATGACATCTCTTTCAACGGCAGGAAAATAATGGCTATCAATATTTTTTATGCTGGAGCATCTCCGTCGAAATGGGCGACTGGTCTTTGGCCACATCAGGGAGGATACACATTCAATCTGAAAAGCAAATACTCCAATATTTCATCAAGAGAATGGCATGCTTACCAGATGTCGAATCTTGATAAGGAACTCACTATGGGTACATTCGTCCATGAAAACGGACATCTTGTGCTTGGTTTGCCTGATTTCTATTCTTATGAGGATGAAAATGACGACAATAATATCAAGGATTTCAATATCGCCAACACTTTCTGGACTCCTGACGAGAAAAATCCGGAATTGCTAAATCCATATTCTATGGATGAACTGGGTTGGCTGACTAACAAACAGGATATCACTAATATAAAAGACGGTCGTAAAATCACTATAAAACAGGAGGTTGGAAACGCTGCCGTCTTCTATGGCACTGGAGCAAATGCCAATGAACGCTATTATATGGAGGTGCGCGACAAGCATTATGCAAACTATTATGGCACTAAAAATCCTGGTGTTATGATCTGGCATGTGAACACTAAGGGCGATAATAACCATGCTGGAAAACCGGAACTTCTTGACGGTCGTCCTGCTACTTCCAAAAATTGCATGTGGAACTCAAAGAATGGTCCGAAAGTGTTCGACGACAATAGCAATCCGAGTGCTAAATGGTATGATGGCAACAACAGTGGCATCTATCTTTGGAAGTTTTCCGATCCCGGCTCTACAATGACTTTCCGCTGTGGAAATGAGTTGAGCACTCCTCTCGCTTTTCTCACAGAGTCGCTTCCTGATGGAGAGGCTGGCGTGGCTTATTCCGCAAAAATTGAAGGCGAGGGTGGTGAGCAGGATTATTTGTTTTATTTGAAGAATGGATCCCGTCTTCCTGCGGGTCTTTCTTTGAGTAGCGACGGTGTTGTGTCTGGAGTCCCTTCTGAAGGTTTCGATGGAAATGTGACTATAGTGATGAAAGATGCTAATAACACGAAGGTCGAGAAGGAATTTTATCTGAAAATCAAGCAGATTGTTACTGTCGCTGAGTATTCATTTAATGTGGAAGTCGACGTGAATGATGGCTACAACGCCACTATAGTTGATGTGAATATGGCAAATTTAGCTGGTTTGCTCGGAATATCGGCTTCTGATTTGGTGTCGGAAATTGGTAAAAATGTGTCGCTATATGCTGTGGACAGCAACGGAAATTTGGAGAAATCATTCACTGCCAACAAAGGTTATTGGTATAATCTGAGTGGAAATGTGGAGCAGTGGACAGAAAACTCCACATCTGCGGCTGTGTTTGCTGAGATTGATCCGGATGGCAATGGAATGCGTATAGGCCAGTATCCCGGCAATACGAAGGTGGGTGACACTTGCACTATCAGGCAGGTGTTGATATACGGTGAGGCTCAGATAATGCTGATATATAAGGTACATGTGTCAGACCAGTCGTCCGTCGAATCGCTTCCAGCGTTGTTGCCTGTAGACGGTGTCATTCGCGTTTATAATGAAAAAGGCCAATTTATCGGAGAAATTGACTCATTTACAGAGCTTGAAAACATCGGTTCTACACATGGCGTCTATATGCTTGAGCAGTGTGGAGTATGGTATAAAATAGTTAAATAAATCGTTTTTCCACTGAAAAGGCGGAGATGTATATTTAATATGTTTCTGCCTTTTCTCTTTTTATGGTGCATGGTTGTAACAAAAAGAGGTGCAAAAAATATATGGTGTCTATTTTAATGGAAATTTTGTTGTCGTGACGGAGTTTTTATTATTCATTTGCCGTAAACAAAAGATTTTGTGATATGAAAGGATTTGTCACTACTCTAATAACAACCGCTTTTTCAGCATCTGTGATTGCTGGAGTGAATAAGCAGAACTTCGATTTCGTGGTCGGGGTAGACGGTACATGGGCTCAAGCCAAGTCTGCCGCAGAGTCGTCTACAAAAGCTCGCTACTATATATTCTTGCCCGACGGTCAGTATGATTTCGGCCGCATGACAGGAGACTCCAACCAGAAAACTACTTTTTCCGGAGCAAACGTGTCGTTGATCGGGCAGAGCATGGACGGAGTGGTGTGTTACAACGCCCCTTCGGCTGAGGGCATCGGCACAACAGCTACTCTTTATCTAAAGAAGGGTGGCATATATATGCAGGATATCACTTTGAAAAACAATGGATATGTGAATCCGAATGCTTCTGCCAATCGCCTGGTTTGTCTGCAAGACGAAGGTGATAAGAATATCTACAAGAATGTGAGGATGCTTTCTGGTCAGGATACATATTACACTACCAAAGCTGCCCGCCGCACCTACCTTGAAGGATGCGAGATCCATGGGACTGTGGATTTCATCTGTGGTGGCGGACAGGTCTATTTCAACCGTTGTCTGCTGTATTGTGAAAACCGTGCCAACGATGTGATCACAGCTCCTGGTGGAAGCGGAGATAAATTTGGATATGTCTTTGAAAGTTGCACGATCGACGGTGCTGTTTCTGACGGAAGCTTCACGCTGGGACGATCTTGGCAACAGAAGCCGAGAGCTGTCTATTTGAACACAACGATGAAGAAGAAACCGTCGGCGGCAGGATGGGGTAATCCGATGAACACTTGCCCTGCATTGTTTGCTGAGTATAACAGTAAGGATGTCTGGGGAAATTCAGTCGACTTGAGCCAGCGTCGCTCTTCTTACTCATGCAGCAAGGATGGCTCCACAGCAAATTTCAATCCTGTATTGAATTCGTGGGAGGCGTCGCAGTATACTATTCAAAATGTTGTCGGTTCGGACGGATGGGCTCCAGATGCCGCCGCAAGATTGATATCTGCGCGTCAACTTACAGCCAATGGCAACAAACTTTCATGGAATGACGATGAAAACGCAATGTGCTATTTCATATTCTGTGACGGCAAATATGTGGCAAACACAACCCTGCCGTCGTATACAGTGAATGGAGGCAATCTCAATTCCGTCTACACGGTGCGAGCTGCAAATGCGATGGGAGGATTGGGAACTTCTTCCAACGGTGTGACTTTAAGCGGAGAGATTGTGCCTGCCGATACTACGGAAATCTTGGAGCCATCTGAAAATGAACATGTTTTCCATTTCGACAATGGCAAGACGTCGATGAGAGCAGGCACAGACAAAGAGAATGTGTGGAGCTGTACTGATGAGGGTTTTGACGGATATAATTGGGAAATCATTTCTCGTGACGACAAACCAGTCCTTTATGGCAATGAGGTGACGTATCTAGGAAGATCCTACAAAACATTCAAAGGATCCAATGGCGCTCAGGCAAAACTGACAATGCCAGACGGAGTGGCTGCCAAGAAAATAACATTTATCGGATACACAAATGATGCGGAAGTGTTGTCTGTCCTGACTGAGATAAACGGCGATTCCACCGTCTACATGACTTTTGACAAAAATTCCAGCAATTATGCGTCGTCTCCAGCGAAGATAACGTATGAGTTTTCAGAGCCGGTGTGCAAGGATTTCACGTTCACATTCAGTGTGAAGCAGGCGTGTTTCATTATAGTGCTGGACAGTGAGTATTGCGGATGTGAGAAAGAGAATGGGGGAGAACCTTCAGCCGTGGAACTGATGATATCCGATGAAATGGATGATTCAGAATACTATGATATTTATGGGAGAAAAGTGACACAGACGACTGCTGGAAAAATTTATATTCATGCAGGAAAAAAGATTTTGATACGATAATCTTATGTGTTTGATACGGAAATCCTATATTTTTTGTGTTTTTATCCTTAATTTTGCAATGTAAATATAAAAGGTATGAGACATTTCTATAACATATTACTACTGATGATCGCGTTGTTCGCACAAGTGCCAGTTTGGGCAGCTAGTGTGAACCCGAATGATTTCATCAAAAAGCATGGAGATGGATCTGCATATCAAACGGTGATGTCTGGAGATCCACTAAAACCGTTCTATTATGAATATGAGGAAGGTGTTTTTATAGATCATGTGCAGGTGCCCGACGCGATATTCACAGTGGAGCATGACAAAAAAAATCGTAAGATTTATCTTACAGGTATAGCTGGTGGTCCTACAAAATCCTATGATATTAGAATTTGGGGTTTGGTGACTAACGACACTCTAAATAATGAGAGAATCAGTCGTCCCGGCAAACTTACAGTGTTGAGGCCTTATCTTGAGGTAGAAACAACAAATTTTGACATAGACACCGAGACTATCCTAGATCCTATCAAAATTGATTATACAAAGTTCACATACTCAGTTTGGACTTCAGAGCTTCCTTACGGTATGAAACTGGTGAAGAGTGATGACCATTGTGAGATCGTCTCCACAGAAGTATTGCCATCTGGAGAGTATCGTTTCAAGGTGTATGGCGCAGATTCATTGTATTACTCAAAAGATTCCATTATCGTTTGTGACACTCCAGTGAGTTCAATCGATACGATGAAGTTTCATCCAAAGTTGTATTGTGATTCGATTGAATTCAAAATCAATGTGTTTGAAGGAGGATTGATGAAGATTGGAACAGGAGGAACAAAGCAGGTGGTGGAACTTGGAGATTCAATTGAGAAGTTTGGATTTGAATGGAAAGCTCCGGGAAAACTTACCAATGAGCCATTGACTCCTGGTTTGGAGATGGTAGTTGATTCTGCGAAGCATGATATATGGATTCAGGGAGCACCTACGGAGCTTGGATTGCATGAGTTTGACATCGCGTATGAGACTCAGTTCTCATTTGTTGTCTACAACATAGAGGTGGCAGTATTGCCGGAGATTCGACCTATCATAGAGGTTGCGGATGAAAGCACGTTGAGCCAGATTGTTTCTGTAGGCGACATGATCAATGGAATAGAGCTATCATACTACAATTCAGACACTGTTTGGGTGGAAGGATTGCCAAAGGGAATTGAAAGCACGATAGATGAAGAAGAAGGTCAGATTTCAATTTACGGAACTCTGCAAGAGAGTGGCAATTATGAGATAAAAGCTCATGCTCGCAATGAAAAGTATGAGACGGAATTGAAAATCTCACTTTCTACATCGGATAAGACCGGAGGCCTTTCTGGAATCGACGACATTATGTCGGACAACGCAGGAAGGACAATAGTTTACGACATTTATGGAAGACGAGTGTCTCCAGAGAATATGGGAGTAAACACCGTCTACATTATAAATAGGAAAATTGTTATACGAAAATAATTTCATTGATGTATTATTGAAGGTTCCTGAGCGTGAGTTTAGGGACCTTTTTTAATTCATAATTCATAATTCGTAATTATTGGGGATTAATATGAGTCTGATGAATTTTGAAAATGTGGTGTTATTATATTATAATAGACATTTTCCCAATAGTCAATCATTTTCATGATTGTAGGGACAGGTTTCAAACCTGCCCGCAAAGGAAATCATAATAAAACAGAAAACAGCGTCAGTAATATCTGACACTTGGAAAACCCACAAACAAGTTTGTGTGGGAAAACTCCCCAACGGAGAAAACAAAAACAGCGGAAAACACTAAAGGAGAACTCAATAAGAAATAAAGTAATTCTCTTTAGTTATGACGGTTTGTAGATGTGGTGCACGGGGCTTAAACATCTAATGTTCTTCAAATGGTTTGTTGGTCTCATTTTGGGAACAATTAACCCACTGACTATCGGCATTGTTGCTGATATTCAGTGGGTTTGTTTGATTTGTTGTCAATCTTGAAAAGATGAATCTATCTATCCAACAACTGTTTCAAGAAGGCTTTCGCCTTATTTACGCAAATGTTGTTGGTAAAGTTAGCTTCCTTCAGCATTTCATCGATAGCTATACCATTAAACTGAGCAGCACCTCTTGTGTTTCTGCCAGCCCAGTGGAACTGAAGTATTGTATTGTCAATCAACTTTCCATGATACACAGAACATAGTAATGTTTTGAAAATTGAATTTTCATCAACACCTATGAAAAAAAACAAGAATATACTTCTTGAATCTGCAATCTGCTTCAAGAACTTATCCACGTTATACGCCTTTGGATTTGAATTAAGATAGATTACCTTTGTCTTAATGTCTGTGTATGTGTCACCATTATTGAATTCTCGGTAATAGTCACCAAGCCCATTTTTTGTATCATACGAAGGTAAGGCAGCTTCAAGATTATGCAGATTATTGATAATATGCTGCCTTTCTTCATCATTGGAAGTAATAAGACTTTCTATGAGACGACCACGAATATTCGTGTTTTCTATGTGGGATGCAATAAGGATTTCTTTGCGGCTTTTATTACATCTTTCATTCAAATCATCCTCCAATACGGAAAAATTGTCCGATGAAATAAAGTCAACGGCTCTTGATACAGATTCATATATGTTCTTTGATTCTGTATCAGAAGGTATAAACTTTTGATTGACAGGCTTGATACTTGACGAAGCATCAACAAGTCTTGACAAATTATCCTCCCAATCTAAGCCTTGATGCACAGCAAATAAGTAATCAAAGTTATCTGGAGTATTTGACTTATTATCATAGTCTCTCATAATATCAGAGCCATTGAAGCTGCCCTTTATATTAGTCATACTCAGTTCCTGAGAACTATGACTGATTTTCTTCAGGAAGGTAGTATTTGCAAGCAATATCAAATTCGTAGATGGCTGTCGAACGAGAACGACAAAGAAGGGAATCTTGTCATACTTCTCGAGCGCAGACAAACTAAGTACAGTATTACTAAACGAATCAGAAGCGGACTTCGAATAACTAAATCTTACAGCAAAGTACTCGTTATGATATACTTTGCGGTCTTTAGTAAGATTAAAGTGTGCACATACGTCATTTTCTACGACCTGCTTGTTGTGCTGTGGAGCGTAATTAACAATGTAATCTACAAATTCTTTACATCTTGTATTCATACTATTTGTTATTCCAATATGCTTTTATTGAATTAAACCATGTTTTACGTTCACCAATTTTTGAGATTTCTTCGTCATAAAATACAAATAATTTCTCACATAGAGCGAGCATCCATGATTTGCGAAGACTATTGTTATCTGGATCAAATATCAAATTATTAGCGTTCGCGATTTGAATTTGTCCCCAACCTAATGCTCCTAGTGTTAAGCAATCCCAATTGAACGATTCGATCCTCTTAAAATAGCAGTTTTTATATTCTATTTTACCATTCACTACTTTATATGAAACAATCAAGATACAGAAATTGTTATTATCATCATTTTTGTAAAATGTTGCTAGTCTCTTTACTGATATCAAATTAGGCATATTAAAGTCTGTGTCAATATTATGAGTCTTTACGTCAACCGCATAATAATTGCCATTAGGGTCCTTGAAAGCCATGTCCTCCATTGCTCTTCTACCGAATTCAGAAGTAACGTCAATTCCATAATTAGAAAGAACTGTATTTAAGCCTTTTTCTCCAAGATAGTCTTGAACAGCATCCCCAACAGCACGTGGGGAAGAAAGAGAACTTCCTGTAACAATATTTGTCGCATTAGTTTGTAGGTCTACAAGTATTGCTTGTGCTATGCTGTCTAAGTTAAATTCTTCCATATTTAATAAAATAATGTTAGTGAGTTATCAGTATTTTTCAATTTTTTTACTGAAGTTTTAGGCACTATCTGCTGTTTCTTCTGGTCGCCTAAAGAATTTCTTTCCCAAAAGATACCATCAGCATAACCTTGTATAGTATTGTCAGAAATAGAATTAATCAATCGCTTAACTGCCCATAAGCAGTATTCTCGGTTAATCTCTACACCGCAGTACTTTCTGCCGAGTTTATTTGCCACAACAGCAGCAGTTCCACTTCCTAAGAATGGATCAAATATTTTATCTCCAGGCTTTGAAGAAGCAAGAACCAACTTGGCATATAGTTTTTCTGGCTTTTGGGTTGGATGATCTGTGTTCTCTGGCATTGACCAGAAAGGAATGCTGATGTCATCCCAGAAATTTGATGGATATGTGATTCTGAAATTGCCTGATTCAGTTTCTTCCCAATCTTTTGGTTTTCCATCCACCTTGTAAGGAGCAATGACTTTACGCTTCATCATTACTGATTCAACGTCAAAGTAATAGTCCTTGGGATTCTTAACAGCAAACCAGATGTCTTCCATGGCGTTTTTCCAGTTAGATTTTGCACCTCTTCCCTTTTCACGCTGCCATGTAATACGGTTAATAATAGTTAGTTTTTCTTCAATAACTCTCTGCATGGACGAAGTACACTTCCAATCACCACACATGTATAGAGTTCCATTTGGTGCAAGCTTATCGCACACTTTGTAGAACCAACTTCTTAGATATTCTTCGTATGCATCAGACTTCATCGACGAAAACTTCTTGCCATGAAAGTCCTTGTCAAGATTATATGGTGGGTCAACGATAATTAAATTGAAATATTCATCAGGAATAGAATCTAAGCAATCAAAAAGATTTGCGTTGATAACGCAATCATCTACGAATTCATTTTTGATGTCATTTGCTGACAAAATGAATCTTTCTAATCCTGGTATTTCACTTTCAGAAACAGTCAATGTTCTATTACGTTCTGCACGGATTTTTTTTTCTGCCATAAAAATTATGAATTATTGCTTACTAATAAGTCTTTTACACCGACATTAAGTGCATTCGCAATCTCATTAAGTGTTTTGAGGTCAGGTTGAACGGAATTACCACACCATTTGCTTACTGTACAAGCAGACCTGCCAACTTGTTCGGCTAACCATTTGCTTGTTTTATCTTGTTCTGCAAGAACGGCTTTTATTCGATTTAACTTATCCATGATAATATATAAAAATAAATTTTGATGCAAAAATAATAAAATTCCATGAAATAGATGATTCTTGACTGAGAATAGTTGCTAATAGCACTATAATTTCATTGAAATTATGATGAACTGACAGGAGAAACGCCCACTTTTCTGTCATTTTTATCACTTTATATTCTTATTCCAAATGCCAAAATCGGAAAATTTCTGTTGTTTGCCACGTTAAGATATGTTAAGCAGATGTTTTCATTTTAGGGTTTCTGAAATTTTTGTTTCCAGTTTGTTCCTTTTGCGATTATACAACTCAAATAGTAACTGGTTATCAAGTGCTTACAAGTAATCAGCAGATTTTCAAGAAGATAACGATGACTTATTAGAGTCTATCCTCCGATACAACAAGGATATGCATGATGATACTACAAAGTTATATTTATAGATGCACGTTTTCTGTTCTCATTTTCTATTATTAGCAATTTAGATTAATCTAAATCGCTTATTTTAATCAGCAAAAAATTTTGCATTATAATTTTATTACATTTGTGGAGAATTTGAAAATAAAAAGACTGTAATGAAATCGCATAAAATAATTTATGGCTTTATTGCTCTGATGTTGGCATCGTGCCAAGGCAAAGTGGAGAATAAGAATAATGATAAGGTAGACGGGATGTCGCACGACTCTGTTGCGACGCTGGTGGATTCTATTCCGTCTGCAGACAGCATATCAATTAATAAAGATTCTGTAAGCAGGGATTCTGTTGTGATGGCAGACAGTATGCCAATTCCAAGGATCGTGCCGAGAGAGTTGATCGAGCAGACGTTGCAGTTTGACGACACTTTCATCGTCCGCAAAACATTGAAAAACCATCCGCCTGTGAAGGGAATCTACGTGAGCGGACCTATCGCCGGACACAGCCGTTTCAAGGAACTGCTTGAGATGGTGGAGACGACGGAGCTTAACGCTATGGTGATAGACGTGAAAAACGACAACGGAAATGTGACATATAATATGGAGCATAAACTGGTGAATGAGTTTAAGGCAAACATTCGCTATATCCGTGGTATACAGTCGTTTTTGGCTAATCTGCACAGCAAAAATATTTATGTGATCGGTCGAGTAGTGGCTTTCCGTGATCCGTTGTTGGCAAAGAAAAATCCTGATTGGTGTGTGCATAGAAAAGACGGTTCGATCTATTACGACCGTGCAGGGCTTGCGTGGGTGAATCCATACAACCGTGAGGTGTGGAAATATCTCGTGTCGATAGGAAAAAGAGCCGCAGCCGACGGTTTCGACGAAATACAGTTCGACTATATCCGTTTCTCAACAGAGGTGAAAGATTCTGAGGTGAATTATGGATACGGATCCGACACCATGTCGAAGCAGCAGGTCATCACGGAGTTCGTGAAATATTCGGCTGAAGAGTTTGGCAAGTGCGGAATCGCATTTTCAGCGGATGTGTTCGGCACAGTCATCGACAACGATGTGGACACACGTCTTGTGGGACAGAATTATGCTGATATGGGAAAGTATGTATCCACTATTTCTCCGATGATATACCCGTCGCACTACGGACCAAAAGTGTTTGGCATTCCGATTCCAAACAATGCTCCGTACCAGACAATTTTAGGTTCGATGAAATTGTCGAAGAAAGTGTTGGATTCGCTCGACCGCAAACCCAATGTGAGGGCTTGGCTTCAGGATTTCAGCGCTCCTTGGGTGGCTGGGGCACGACCTTATACAGCGGCGGATGTGCGAGCACAGATTGATGCCATCTATGATGCCGGCTATGATGAGTGGCTGTTGTGGAATGCGTCTGTTAAATATAGAAAAGACGCTTTGATAAGAGTGGGAGACACAGTCCCTGCATATAAGAAATATAAGAGTGCGGCACCACAGAAACCGGTGTCATCCACTACAGATTCTGTCAACAATCAAAAGAAAAGTGATATTGTCGCAAAAGATAGTATTGTCGCCGCACCGTCGAATATAAAAAAAGACAGTATTTCAGATTGATTTTATTTGGAAAATATTTAATTTTGTGAGTGATAAGTGGAAATGAATACTTTTTGCGAGATTTTTTTAGTGATAAGTGATAATTAAAATGATTGACAGATGATAAGTTTGGTAAGACGTAATGTATCGCTCCTATTATATATGGTGGCGATGATCTTGCTTTCTTCATGTGGAAGCAAGATGAGTGAAGATGAAGTGAAGGACTACATCTCAGGATTTACTTCCAGATATTTTGGAGGTGAAAAGTCTTCAATTCAGGTTGTGTTCAATGATGATGTGCTGAAAAACAAAGAAGAAAAAGATTTGGCGCAGTACATCGAATTCTCTCCCTCTTTAGATGGAACATTTGTAAAGAAGGACGACTACACATTGTCGTTTGTTCCTGATTTGAACAGTGTCAAATTCGGATCGACCTACAAGTGTACGATTAAGATGGAGAAGTTGTTCAACAACGACAAGATGCCAGACTTCTCGTTTGATGTGGAGACGATCGCACCGTCGGCAAAATTGAAAATCAACTCCGTGCGTGTCGATTTGGTGAATTCGGATGCGGTGATAGTCAGTGGAGTCCTTTCGTTCACTATGGAAGTCGATAGAGAAATACTCCGACCAGAGATGTTTTCCATTGACGGAGCTGATCAGAAAGATGTTTTGATTGAGCAGATGTCTTCGCCAAACATGTTCCGTTTTGAGGTACGCAATGTGAAGAAAGGAGACGAGTCGAAGAAATGTAAATTGGAGTTTAATTGCTCTTATTTGCGATTGGACAACAAGCCTTTTGATGAGTTTGATCTTCCTGTCAAGTCGTTGTTCCAGCCGATATCTGTCTCTTGTACAGGTAGAAAAGAGAAAACCGTATCTGTATATTTTTCAGAGCCATTGGATTCAAAGCAGAATTTGAATGGATTGATAGAGGTTTATTCCAATGAGACAAAGGAATCTGTCAAGATTGAGAAATATGAGGATCATGTAAAATTGATTTTCACTTCAAAAGTCCGTACCACAAAAGGAAAGGTTGTTGTCCTTCCTGGAGTCAAGAGTAATAATGGCAAAAAACTTACATCTCCTTATGAATTTCCAATATCATATTCAATAGGTATTCCAAGTCTGTCGATTTTGGACAATGGAAGCATATTGGCGAATCCTGCCGACGTGAAGGTCAGATTCAAAGCTTCCAATATCTTTGCTGTCGACGTGGATATCTTGAAGATATATTCCAACAACGTATTGTCTTATCTTCGTGATGGGACATCAGACAATTCTTATTACGATTATGATTATGATGAAGAAGAGTCTTATGGAGGAAGTGGTTTTGATGTTTCCATGCGTCGTTATGGAAGAATGATTTATCATAAGACAGTCCGTCTTGATGATGCCGAAGATTTTAATGGAGAGGAACCTCAGCTTTACACAGTTGATTTGAGTGGATTGTTTGATGATGATCCTACCGCAATATATCAGGTATACCTTTCTTTCAAAAAGAATTATGCGATGTGTAATGTGGGAGGAAACTCACGTGCTGTTGAACTTGACACTAAGGAAGGTGTCAGTGAGAGTATGGAGGATCTTTTCGACAGTGATGGATATTTTGATCTTCAATCAGTGATGGGATTCAGTTATTGGGGTTCGGATGATCCAACAAGCGACAGCTATTATTCTTGGAACAGATGTGTGAAAAGCAATTTGTACAGACTGAGTGACCTTGGTATCACAGTTAAGCGAGCAGGTGGCAAAAATATATGGGTCAGTGTTGCTGATTTGGTAAATGCCACTCCTGTAGGTGGAGCTAACGTGACTGCATACAACTATCAATTGCAACCTGTCGCACAGGGAAAGACAGATTCAGAAGGATTCTGTGACTTGGAATGTGTGAATCAACCTTATTTTGTTGAGGTTGAAAGAGGTGGATTGAAGAGCTATGTCAAGGTTACTAACGGTTCTGAACTTTCATATAGTAGTTTTGATGTTTCTGGTGTGGATAAAGAACGTGGTTTGAAAGGGTTCATCTACGGAGAGAGAAACGTATGGCGACCAGGAGATACACTTCATTTGTCTTTGATGCTGGAAGATACAGATAAAAACTTACCAGAAAATTGTCCTGTGACTGCAGAGATGTACAATCCGCAGGGTCAGTTCTATTCAAAACATGTCACACGAAACGGAGAAAACGGCTTGTACGCATTCTCGATCCCTACAAAAGATGAGGATCAGACGGGTGTATGGCGAGTTGTGTTTGAGGTTGGAGGCCGTTCATTTACAGAGTATGTGAGAATCGCCACAATCAAACCAAACAGATTAAAGATAGATCTCAACAGCAACAGCGACATCATCACTGTCGGAAAATCAGTGGATTTGCAAATCAATGCGAAATGGCTTACAGGAACGCCCGCTGCAGGTTTGAGCTATAAGGTAGACGCAGATATCACCGTCGACAGAAACCCATTCTCAGCGTATAAAAACTATACATTCATCAATCCATTCGTTGATTTCAGCAGGACATCGGTTCGCATGGGAGAAGGTGTTTTGGATGCAAATGGACGTGATGATGTGTCTGGAGGCAGTGGTGATGACGACGAAGAAGTAAAAACATTTGAGTCGTTGTTCTCAGATTCAGAGTTCGCACCGTCTTTCCTACATGCTACAGTGACAGCAAGAGTGTTTGAGAAGGGAGGAGACGCAAGTATCGTGTCGAAGGATTTCAAATGCTCTCCTTTCAAAAAGTATGTCGGCATCGATTTGAAGGATAGAAATTTTGAGACCGATAAGGATTTGAAATTCAACGTTGTTGTGCTTGATAAGGATGGAAAGAAGACCAATGCGAAACTAAAATACCGCATTTTCAAGATGGAATGGCGTTGGTGGAATGAATACAACAGCAACTATCTGCGTGATTTTGTTTACAACAAGCATAACAGTCCGGTTGCGGAAGGAACGTTGGATGCTGCATCAGGAGTTGCTTCCGTTCCGTTCAGAATCGACTATCCTATGTGGGGTAGATATTTGATTGTTGTCTCTGACGTGGATGGCGGACACATGGCAGGAGGAACAGTTTTGATTGATTGGCCGTCATCTCGTGGTATGAGCAATAAAGAAGACGCTACAGCTTCCACAATGTTGATGCTTTCAACAGATAAGGAAACCTATAATGTGGGTGACGATGCGGTCGTATACATACCTGCGGCTAAGGGCGCGAGAGTGCTTGTCTCGATAGAGAGTGGCAGCAAGGTGATGTCGAGAGAGTGGGTGTCAGCTACAGATCAGGTGAGCAAGTACATTATCAAGATCACAAAAGAGATGACTCCTAACGTGTATGTTTCGGCAAGTCTGATCAATCCGCATGCTGTTTCGGCAGATGGAAAGCCAATTCGTAAGTATGGAGTCAAGTCGTTGACTGTCGAGGATCCGAAATCACATCTTGTGCCTACGATCAACATGCCTGATGAGTTGCGTCCTCAGACAAAGTTCAAGGTTAAGGTGGGAGAGAAGAATGGCAGAGCAATGAGCTATACATTGGCTATCGTCGACGAAGGTTTGCTAGACATCACGTCGTTCAAGACACCTAATCCTTGGCCAAGCATGAACGAAAAAGAGGCACTTTCTGTTCGTACTTATGATATGTATGCTGATGTGGTAGGTGCTTCTACTGATTATTTCAAAAATATCTTGAGTGTCGGTGGAGACGTCTCAATCAACAAATCGGCACAGAAAGAGAAGAGATTCAAACCAGTTGTGAAGTTTATCGGACCGTTCACATTGAAGGCTGGAGAGACTAAGGAGCATGAACTTCAGTTGCCAATGTATGTCGGAAGTGTCCGCACAATGGTAGTCGCATGCGACGGAGACAAGTCATACGGTAGTGCGGAGAAAACGACTACAGTGTCGGCTCCGTTGATGGTGATGAGCTCACTTCCTAGAATCCTTACTAATGGAGAGACGGTTAAGTTGCCAGTCAATGTGTTCTCTTCTGTTAAACAGGGACAGAATGCAACTGTAACTGTTACTGTAGACGGACCGCTTTCGATAGTCGGTTCAAATACAAAGAGTGTCAATTTCACAGTCGCAGGAGACAAGATGGTATACTTTGATTTGAAGTGTGATCCTACAAAAGAGGGTGTGGCTCACGTGAAGATTAAAGGCTCTGGTGCAATGCAGGCAAGTGAGGAGATAGCGATTGAGGTGAGAAATCCACAGCCTATTATTATTGACAGCGAATCGCGTGTTGTAGATTCTCAGACAACATTCTCTTGGACACCATTTGCGAAAAACTCTACAAATAAGGCAAGTGTGACAATCAGCCCAATGCCAAACATCGACGTCCAGGCTGCATTCTTGAAGATGATTCACTATCCATATTGTTGTAGCGAACAGGTGTCTAGCCGATTGTTGTTCTACTTGAACGCGGAGAAATTTGTCAATCCAGACATGAAATCAGCATTGTCTGGCGAGGTCAACCATTTCTTGACAGTCCTTTATGGCCGTCAGATGTCGAGCGGAGCCTTCATCTATTGGCCAGGAGACAGCCATATCAATGAGTGGATCACGAATATGGCAGGACATGCGTTGCTTGAGGCAAGAAGCAAGGGCTATACAGTACCTGACGACGTGATTGACAGATGGTTGAGTTACCAGAAGACAAGAGCACGAGAGGCTACACCAAGCACAACACAGGCTTATCGTCTGTATACTTTGGCTTTAGCTAAAAAGGCAGATGAGGCAGCTATGAACAAGATGAAAGAGAAAATAACCAGTCAGGATGTTCCTGCTAAGATTCTTCTCGCGTCTGCCTATTCTCTGGCAGGAAAGAAGAATATAGCATCTTCTATTCTAGGCAATATTGAGGATAAGATGATGGATTACTACAGATACCATTGGGATAGAGAGTGGACATTCGGCTCATCGTTGAGAGACCGTGCTTTGTGGCTTGAGTCGTTGGCGTTGAGTGGTGATTCAAAGAAGGCATTTGAGGTGGCGCAGAATGTCGCATCTAAGTATAATGCGAGCAATTGTTGTACGTATGAGACTGCGTATACAATGCTTGCGTTGAACAGACTAAGCAGTGTTATAGCTTCAACAGCGAACACATCTGTTGTCCAGAAAGGAAAGACAGTAAAGACAGTCCAGACATTGTCGATTGTTGATCTTGATCCGTCTGCAGGAGAATGTGTAGTCAAGAATAATAATCAGTCTACTTCTTATGTTACACTATGTAAGACACATAAACCAACAGCGCAAGAGATTGTTCCAGCTAAAAACAATGGTTTGGAGATCAGCGTCGTCTATGAGGATGAGTCTGAGAAAGAGTGTTCGATCGCAAATTTGAAGCAAGGAGCGGAGATTACAGCACGAATCGTTGTTAAGAATGGTTCGTTGGCAAAGGATTATCGTCTGCTGGCATTGTCGTATGCATGGCCTTCAGGTTTTGAGCCATGGAGTGACATTGCCTCTGATAGTGACGGTTGTGATTATGTCGACCAGCGAGACGACAAGAAGATCTGGCATTTTGTAATGTCAAGCAAAAGTGTGAAGACATTCAAGATGAAGCTACGTGCCGCATACTGTGGTGACTTCATTGTGCCATCAACAGTTTGTGAGGATATGTATGATGCGGAGATAAATGCACATACAGCATCGTCGAAGGTCAAGATCTCAGAATAATTAGAAATTTATTAAATAAAAAAAGACGGAGGAAACTCCGTCTTTTTTGGCGTTTTAATTTGTTCAATAAATACGTCGTAGCCGTTTAATATTGGTAGCCGTTTAAATTTGTTTACATAAATACGTCGTAGACGTTTAATATCGGTAGACGTTCAATATTGGTGGCATTTAATGTCGTTTGATGAATCGTAAGAAAATAATAAAATATTCATTGGTCGGTTTATTGGCAATATTCATAACGTGGTTGTGGATAGTGCCGTGCCGGTTGTTTTCAGATGTCAGCTATTCGACGGTGGTGGAGGATAGAAACGGACAGTTGATCGGAGCGCGAATATCGCAGGATCAGCAGTGGCGATTCCCGTTGCAGGATTCGTTGCCTGAAAAATATGAAAAATGTCTGGTTAGGTTTGAAGACAAAGGGTTCTACCATCATTTGGGTGTGAGTCCGTCTGCAATTGCCCGAGCTATCAAACAAAATCTGGAGGCTGGCAGGATAAAGAGTGGTGCCAGCACAATCACAATGCAGGTGGCGCGTATGAGCCGAAGAAAAGAGCGTACATTCATGCAGAAGTTGATTGAAGCTTTTATGGCTTTTCGTATTGAGGCTCAATATTCCAAACATGAGATTCTCCAGCTTTATGCCGCTCATGCTCCGTATGGCGGAAACGTGGTTGGCTTTCCTGCAGGATGTTGGCGTTACCTTGGTCACGACGGAAGCAATCTGTCGTGGGGTGAGGCAGCTGTCATGGCGGTGCTGCAAAACTCACCGTCGATGATCAATCTTGCAAAGAAACGCCCATTGCTGTTGGAGAAAAGAAATCGTTTGCTGAAATCGCTTTACGAAAGCGGCGACATCACCAAAGGTGATTATGAACTTGCGGTCGAAGAGCCATTGCCGTCTAACCCGAATAAGATTCCGAGTGCGGCTCCACATCTGGTGGAGTGGTATGCCCAGAAAAACAATGGAGAATATGTGCGCACCACCGTCGACCTCAATCTTCAGAAAGATGTCGAGGCGATTGCGAAGCGACGAAATGATGAGTTGCGGGTACGAGGCATACATGATTTGGCGATTGTTGTGATTGATGTGCAGAGCGGAGAGGTGATCGCTTATTGTGGAAACGCCAATTCATCGGTGAAAAGAGCAGGAGTATGCGTGGATGTGGCAAGATCACGACGCAGTTCGGGCAGTTTGCTGAAACCGTTGCTTTATTGCGCCGCTTTGCAAGACGGATATATCCTTCCGAATACGTTGCTCCCGGATATTCCAATCAATATCAATGGATTCCGTCCAAGCAACTATAATAAAGAGTTTTGTGGGGCGGTGCCGGCATCCGAGGCGTTGAGCAAATCGCTTAATGTGCCGAATGTGTTGCTTTTGAGAGATTATGGAATCGACCATTTCATCGAAATTTTGAGACGTTGCGGATTGTCCACAATCAACCGTACTGCGGATGTCTATGGATTGTCGCTGATTCTTGGAGGAGCGGAGATTTCACTGCTCGACATAACTCGAGCCTATGCGAAAATGGCAAGAAATTATGAATATTCCGTCGCATCAAGGAATAATGATTATGACAATCCAGGATATGTGGAGAATTTTGAGAAATCATTCATACTTACCGATAAAGCTGCTTTATTCCACACAATTGAGGCGATGAAGCGAGTGGAGCGAATCGACCATATGGATATGTATAAGATCAGCGGTTACCGTGATATTGCGTGGAAGACAGGCACCAGCTACGGAGCCAGGGATGCGTGGTCTGTCGGCTTTGACCATCGTTATGCGGTGGGAGTGTGGGCAGGAAACGCGGAAGGCCAGGGGGTGGCTGAGTTGACGGGAGTGCATACAGCGTCGCCAGTGATGTTTGACGTGTTCAACCATCTGACATACAGTAAGAAAGATGGCAAGAAATGGTTCACAAATCTGAAGGTGAGCGATGGTGCAGAGATGAAAGTCTGTCGGGAGTCTGGAATGCTGGCAAGTTTGGAATGCCCGAATCCAGTTACACAGGTGATGCCGTTCAACGGTGTCAATTCAGGAGTATGCAAGTATCACCATGTGGTGAAGGTGACAGAGGATGGAAAATATCGCGTCGCCAACATGGATGAAGCAAGCGTCAATGCCACATACTTCACATTGCCAGCCAACATGGAGTATTTCTATAAAAAGAATCATCCGGAATACGTCACGTTGCCACCATACAGCGACGTCTTCATCGGAGAAAAGAGCAATCTTGGATTTATCTATCCTCAGAACGGAGCCGTCCTGTCGTGTGTCGGAAAGTCGGCGGATGAGGAAAACGGAGTGCTTTTTGAACTGGCACATAAACGTCCTATGACAGAAGTGTTCTGGTTTATAGATGGCAGATACCTTTCTTCCACAGTCGGGGAACATAAGCTCCAGATTGAAATGGAAGAGGGAAAACATAAGATTTCCGTGGTGGATGAGAACGGCGACAAAGCAGAGGTGAGGGTGGAGAATCGACGATAGTTGAGACGAAAGACGAAAGACGATGGACGAAAACGAAAGACGGGAAACGAGTGGTGATAAAAAACAGATTATTATGGAAAAAAAGCGTGCAGGAAGAAATAGGACGATGACGTTGAGTGACACAGAAAAAGAGGAGTTGAGGAAAGATCTTTCTTTTCTCTCGGAAAAATCTGCTGTCGACGGTGCTGTCGACAAAACATTCAACCAGGACTTGTTTGAAGCTTTGGAATACCTTCCCAAACATTTTGTTGATCTGCTGATTATCGATCCTCCTTACAATCTTTCCAAGAATTTCGCTGGAAATAAGTTCAAAAAGACCGATGACGTCGCATATATAGAATACGTCAGAAGCTGGCTGCCGAAGGTGATGGAACTGCTGAAACCTAATGGCAGCGTCTACATTTGTTGCGACTGGAAATGCACAAGTGCCATCTATCAGGTGTTGAGCGAGTGCGCTGTGGTGGTCAACCGTATCACATGGCAGAGAGAGAAGGGCAGAGGCGCAAAGACGAATTGGAAAAATGCGATGGAGGATATATGGTTTGGAGTGGCTGATGAGAATGACTATTACTTCGATGTTGAGGCTGTTAAGCAGAAGAGACGGGTTGTTGCACCTTATAAAGAAGACGGAAAACCCAAAGATTGGGAAGAGACAAATGAAGGAAAATTCCGTCTCACATATCCGTCCAATTTCTGGGATGACATAAGCATCCCGTATTGGTCGATGCCCGAAAACACCGATCATCCCACACAAAAACCGGAAAAACTAATTGCCAAACTGATTCTGGCATCATGTCCTGTCGACGGAATTGTGTTTGACCCGTTTTTAGGTAGCGGCACAACATCCGTCGTCGCCAAAAAACTGGGTCGCCATTATTGTGGAGTGGAAATCAGTGAAGAATACGCATTGTTGGCAGCCAAACGTCTACGCAAAGCCGAATCCGATCGCAATATTCAGGGCTACAACGATGGAGTGTTTTGGGAACGAAACACGTTGAATCTGCAGAAAAAGAAGAAAAAGAACGATATATAAAATGCAAAATGATAAATTATAAATGCGAAATGTATTGGTACGTTTCAACCCTGCCCGTCATATAGAGGATTTTCACCACAGAGGCACAGAGTTCTCAGAGTCCTATAATTTTATGGAGATCACTCGCCCTTTGGACTCGTGGAGAATAAAAGAGAACATGGAGCAATCTAATGCACAACATGAGGATTGTTAAGGACGGAACGTCCTAACCCCTCCCCACGTGCGAGCCGTAGGCGAGCACATAGAATTTTAATAAAACCACAGAGGCACAAAGCTCATAGAGAAAGACTATGCCTTTTTATGATAAAAAGAGGTGAGAATTCAATCAGAAATAGGAAAGTCGTTATTTCGAATTTGCAGATTGCAATTTGTCGAACGTTAAAAATAACTTTGCCTGATTGGTCCATACAAGAAAATTTTATCTTTGTTGTAGTGATTAAAATGATTTGTTATGATTGTAATAGAATCTCATGAAAAGAAACAAACAAGCGAAGACACTTTGTCTTTCACTGTTGGAAATGTGTCATTTAAGATGATCAGGATTGAGCATGGCTCTTTCAAGATGGGTGCGACTCCAGAAATGGAGTGTCCTAATGATGATGAAAAACCTGTTCATGAAGTGACAATATCCAAAGACTATTATATGGGTGAGACTCAGGTGACGCAAGAATTATGGCAAGCGGTGATGGGAGATAATCCTTCTCATTTTAAGGATGAGATTATGGGAAAGAAACATCCGGTAGACAGTGTCTCGTGGTATGATTGTCAGGAGTTTATAAAGAAATTGAATGCTCTTACTGGAAAACAATTCCGTCTTCCTACAGAAGCCGAATGGGAATATGCGGCACGAGGAGGAAATAAAAGCCTTCATACACAATATTCAGGAAGTGACGACATTGATTCTGTCGCATGGTATGACGGAAAAACACATCTTGTAGCAAAAAAATCGCCAAACGAACTTGGATTGTATGATATGAGCGGAAATGTTTGGGAATGGTGTAATGATTGCTATGGAGATGATTATTATGCGAAATCTCCAGCTGTTGATCCACAGGGGCCATTAGCCGGCTTCCGTGTGTTGCGTGGTGGTGGCTGTGGTGACGATCCGTGGTTCTGCCGTTCTTCCCATCGTTATTGGAACTGTCCGGATGATGGAGACCACGATTGCGATTTTCGTCTTGCCCTTTAGTTTATTTTAAGGGGAGTGAGTTATTAGTAGGAAAACGGATCTTCTGCGACCATTGTTGGATTATCATTGTCGAAGACGGGATATAGTCCTAGTTCTTTGATGAGCATTTCGTACACGTAGGCGGAACTCTGAACATAAAGCTCTGCATCTTCTATTTGAAGCAGTTCAATAGTTTTGGATGTATAGACAAGATCTAAAGCTTTTTCTAATGAGTAGCCGTAATCCTCAATCAGATATTGAGTCATATCGCTAATTCTCTTGTCGATAAGAATTTCCGCTATTTGGTGGTGTGTCGGCTTCAATCTTGTTTCCATACTGATATTTTCTTTAAATAATTTAATGAACGGGTAGAACCGAAAAGTATTTGTTGATCTAGAAATCTGTCCTGAAGATCTAAGGCTATCGATTCTGCTTTTTCTGTATTTGATTTTTATTGAATTCTCACCTCTTTTTCTCATAAAAAAAGGCGTAGCCTTTCTCTGTAAACTTTGTGCCTCTGTGGTTTTATTAAATTCTGTGTGCTCGCCTACGGCTCGCATCTGGGGATGGGTAAGGGCGTTCCGCCCTTTGGAATCCTCATTTATGACACTCCAACTATCTTTTGATTTTTTGATTTCGTCGAATTCACGTTAAATATAAATTTTTTTTTGGGGAAGGTGCCAAACGTATCATTTTTGCGGTATAAATGGAATTTTTTAATTTTTTGTCTGGTTTTGATAGGCTGTTATTCTTATTTGTTTTTATGTTTGTGCCGATGACAAAAAGCTCTTTATCATGAAACACACTTACAACTATTTCAAGAATTATCTGTTGTCTGCTCTTGCTCTCGGCTCTTTTGCCGTCGCCTCTGCTCAGACAACTTGCCTGAATGGTCGCACAGAAGGATTTGGTCAGACTCCTCCTATTCATGTGGAGGGGAATAAACTTATGGATGAGTGTGGCAATCAGGTTGTGCTGCATGGTGTGATGGATACTCCAAACGGATATTTCAACGGTAATTTCAGCCGTTGGGCTTTCGACTGGGGAAAGGGGTATGATGCTCCTACCGCCATACCTAATGTGACAGAGTATTTCAAAAAGATATTCACTGTGCTTGGATCTCAGGATAAGGGTGTCTACTGCAACGTCTTCCGCCTTCATATGGATCCTTGCTGGACCAATGATCCCAACAAAGAAAGAGTGGGCGAGGGCGGTGAGCATAATATCAGCCAGTTTTCTGCCGAACGTCTTAAATATTTCCTCGAAAATCTCTATTTTCCGTTGGCTAAGGAGGCTGTGAAGCATGGCATGTATGTGATCATGCGTCCGCCTGGAGTATGCCCACAGGAAATCAGGGTGGGCGACGCTTATAATGAGTATCTGAAGACAGTCTGGGATATTGTGTCGTCTAACGATTCTATAAAGAAATATGAGGGTGTCATCTCGCTCGAACTTGCCAATGAGCCGGTGCGACTGTACGATAAAAATGGAAAGGAGACGGCTCAGGCACCGTGGGCTCCACGGGATTTCTTCCAGCCTGTGCTTGATATCATCCGAAGGAATGGGTTCAAGGGTATCGTGTGGGGAGCAGGTACGGGTTATCAGTCGCAGTATGGCGGCTACAAGGATTATCCGTTGGTGGATCCGCTCAAAAATCTGGGCTACGCTTGCCACGTCTACACTGGCTGGTATGGAAATGCCGATGAATATGGGTCGACGCAGGGGTTCATAGACCAGTTTAAGAAACAAGTTCCTGTTGTGGAGACTAACCCTATTGTGGTGACGGAGTGCGACTGGAGTCCAGGACACGTCGTCGGCACTAATTTCGACGGATCGTTGAAGTCAGAGAACCTTGGCACGTGGGCTACAGGATCCACAAGCAAGTGGGGCGTGCGATTCAAGGCAGTGATGGACAAGTATAATCTATCCCTCACGCTGACAGGCACAGATGATTATGTGGATATGGAGCATTATTTGAAGACAGGCGAGATCCGTTATGCTTTCTATGGCAAACAGGGAGCTGAGGACGCATGTGGAAAAGCCTGCTGGGATTGGTATAGGGAGTATTCCAAGGTCAATTATCCGCAGTTTTGTGGAGAAGCGTTGGAGCCGGTCGACTGCCAGGGATTTTTCCCGTTGACGCGAGGATGCTTTAATCCTAGTATTTGGGAGACAGGCACGTACAACTATAGGACTCAGACTTTGGTCACAGGTCAGTATGGCTTTGGAGGATGGCAGTATGATCAGCCGATTGATTTGAGCGGATATGAGAAGATCATTGTCTCTTTGGCAAAACCAAGCGACGGTGCATCATTCCGCTTGTTTGATGAAAGCAGTTATTGGTCCACTCCATACGCATTTGATTTCAAAAACAATACGACAGTTGCCGAGATCAATTTGGGCAGGTGTATGAAGGGCGATAGTGGCAAAAGTCTTGATCCTTCACACATTTACATCGCAGGTTTCTGGACTTACGGAGGAGGCGATGGAGTGCAGATCAAGTCGATTGAACTTGTCGCGAAAGATCCGACGGGAAACGTGGAAATCGTAAAAGATAGAGACATTTCGAGTGTCGAGTATGTTTCGCCACTCGGTATTGTAAGCAGTCGTCCATTCGACGGATTGAATATCATTCGCACCGTCTACTCAAATGGCGACTTTGATATTAGGAAAGAGTTTAGAGTATATAAATAAATTATTTATGTGTTCGAGAAGGAGGATGCGGGAGTATCTTCCTTTTTTTTGTTGGTTATATCTTTTGTGTATTCAAATAGATACACTATATTTGCAACGGATTAAGTTCAGGACATGAAATATAAGGAACTTGAGAAAAAATTGAAAGCCTATGGTTGTTATCCAGTCCAAAGGCAAATGGGCGGTCATCCGCTATGGTATTCACCGATAACAGGGAGGGAGTTTAAGATGAGTAATCATGGAAGCGAAGAGGTCGCAACAGGCACACTCAGATCCATTTTAAAGATGGCAGGAGTAAAGTAAAAAGAGTAGGTGATAAAATTCACCTGCCTTTTTTCTATGAAGCAAGAAAGAATTAATAACTAAATAACGCAAAAGATGAAAAATATTAGATCAGTTATCGAACGTGCTAAAGATGGTTCGTATAGCATCTATATGGACATCGATGTCAAGGATTTATCGTATTTTATAACAGGAACGGGAGAGACGTTGGAAAAAGCCAAGGAAGATTTTATTTCAGGCTATGAGGAAATGAAAGCGTATTATGCAGAAAAGGGTAAGCCTTTTGAAGAAGTGAATTTTGATTTTAAAATTGATGTTGTATCCTTTTTGTCATATTACGCAACGGTATTCACTCTTTCTGGTCTGTCGAAGATTACTGGCATTGCAAAGGGACAGCTATCACACTATGTGACGGGGCAAAACAAACCAAATGCAAAGAATGAAGAGAAAATTCTGAACGGGTTAAGAACCTTTGGAAGAGATATCGCCCAATTGGGATAGCTTTTATATTCATGTCAACGAAACCACTCAGAAATGGGTGTGTTTTTGTATGATTTTTCAACAACAATTCCGATTCTGTTGTTATTTTGTTACTTTTGCCCAAAATTTTTCTATTCTAATGAAAAAGCAGTTAAATCTCAAGGTTGAGAATTTAAAGAAGATCACAGAGCAGCACATCCTTTTGAGTTTGGTTGCTCCCAATGGAGATATGCCGGAGATAAAGGCGGGACAGTTTGTCGAAGTGAAGGTAGACAATGCTCCGACTGTATTTTTGCGTCGTCCTATTTCGGTTCATTTCGTGGATTATGCAAAGCAGCGTCTGGATTTGCTTGTTGCCCTTGTTGGCGACGGTACACGCAAGATGGCAACTCTTTCTGTAGGCGACGAGGTGAGTGTGTTGCTTCCACTTGGAAATGGATTTCCAATGCCTACAAAGGCGGGAACTAAATGTCTGTTGGTAGGTGGAGGAGTGGGAATAGCTCCGCTTCTGTATCTTGGTGACAGACTAAAAGCGGCCGGACATCAGGTGTCGTTCCTTTTAGGTGCTCGTAATGCTGGAGGTGTGATGCTGGAGGACGAGTTCAAAAAGTTTGGTTCTCTTTATCTCACTACGGAAGACGGTAATGTGGGGGAGAAAGGATTTGTCACAAACCATTCTATCCTAGAGAAGGAACAGTTTGACGAGATCTTCGTATGTGGTCCGACTCCGATGATGAAGGCTGTAGCGAAGTATGCGTACGGTAAAAACATCGAGTGCTACGTCTCACTTGAAAATAAGATGGCATGTGGACTTGGGGCTTGCTTGTGTTGTGTCACTGAGGATAATAAGGGACACAACAGATGTGTTTGTTCAGAAGGACCAGTGTTTAATATCAACGAACTACCATGGCAAAATTAGAAACAAAAATAGGTGGTCTCACGCTTAAAAATCCTGTGCTGACAGCGTCGGGAACTTTTGGATACGGCACTGAATTTTCAGAATTCATTGATTTGTCGCGTCTTGGCGGCTACATTATAAAGGGCACTACGTTGAATCCACGTGAGGGTAATCCGTACCCACGTATGGCGGAGACTCCTTCAGGAATGTTGAACTGTGTAGGTTTGCAGAACAAAGGTGTCCACTATTTGAAGGATCATATCTATCCGAATATCAAGGATATCGACTCTTGCCTTATTGTGAACCTTTCAGGAAGCACCGTCGAAGACTATGCTGAGGCTGCTGAGATCATCGGCACAATGGACAAGGTTCAGGCTATCGAGTTGAATATCTCTTGCCCTAATGTAAAGCAGGGAGGTATGGCTTTCGGTACAACTACTCAGGGAGTGGAGCAGGTGGTGTCTGCGGTAAGAAAGGCGTATAATAAGACTTTGATTGTCAAGCTTTCTCCAAACGTGACGTCGATCACAGATATGGCTTTGGCAGCTGAGGCAGCTGGTGCGGATTCCGTCTCCCTAATCAATACTTTGATGGGAATGGCAATCGATGCGGAGCGAAGAAAACCATTGCTAAGCATGGTGACGGGAGGATTGAGCGGCCCATGTGTCAAGCCTGTGGCATTACGTTGCGTATGGCAGGTGGCAAAGGCAGTGAAAATTCCTGTTGTCGGTTTGGGAGGAATCATGAACGCTACAGACGCTATCGAATTCTTCTTGGCTGGAGCTACAGCAATCGAAATCGGAACAGCCAACTTCATTGATCCAGAGACAACAGTCAAGGTTGTGGACGGAATCAACGAGTATTTGGACAGACATAATTTCAAGTCAATCACTGAAATCATCGGTCAATTGGAGGTTTAATCATGAGAAAGGTAAGTTTTGTCATATCTATTTTGGCAGTTTTTGCGGTAACTATCTTTTTTGCAGGAGACTTGTTTTCAAACAACGTGGAGGATCCGATAGAAGAGGTTAAAGAGAGAAACTGGTATTTGAATTCCATCTGTGATGTCCGTCTGATGAACATCGAGAGTGATAGGTTCTCATTTACTGATGCTCAGAGTGCAATGATTACCAATCGTTTGCAGAATGGAGATTTGAAACTTAGTTGCGAAATACAAATAGCTTCAAACTTGAAACTTGAAGGTTTGAAGACTGTGGATGCTCAGTTTGAGTTTTCTCAGTTGAAGATTTCCCAGCCACTAAGTATTCTTTCCGTTTCAGACAGCGTGATGATAGCAAAACTTGACGTCGATTTGGCGAAATATTATGATGGCAAGAACAAAGAAGCTTTGATAGCGGCGATCAACGGTTTCGCATCAAATAATAGTTTTAAGATCAAACCATCGTTTGAAAATTTCGCACATGAGAAAAACGATTGGGTATCAGTCGCAAAGAGACAATAAAAATATCGAGTGATATAATTTATAAAAAGCAATGACGCAAGCCATTGCTTTTTTGTTCTTGGCTCTGTCCTTGTTTATGCTGATATCGCAAAAAAATAAATGGGGCATAATTAGACTGTTTCGTAGCTAAAATGAGGATTGTTAAGGGCGGCTGAACGCCCTAATCCCTTCCAAGTGCGAGCCGAAGGCGAGCACATATAAAAACACAGAGAAAAGAAATTATTAGAGAAAGTCTATGACTTTTTTTGAGGGAAAGAGACTTAAAATGACCATATAAAGTGCAAAGAGCATTAAAAAGCCACCTCCTAGATTATCTCCGTCTGATGGACATTCCACTAAAATCCCAGAGACAATGCACGGCATTATGGTCAATGCATAAGAAGTGGACAACCCGATAAATGCCAGTTTACGCTTGGTAAAGTGTTTGATAAATAAAAAGATAACAATGGCGACTATTAAGATTATTAGGTGTTCCATAGACGATGTATGTTATTCCTAATATCTCTTTAATTCTTCAAGAAATTTATCTATATCAATGACTTCGACACGAGGAAAAGGAATAGTTTTGAGTACGTCAAAATGTTTGTCGTTTGATACAATGAATTTTGCATCTGCTTTTATAGCACAATCAACAAATTCCATCTCAATATTTGTATGGTGTTCTCAAATGTTCTTTATTCCAGGATTCAATATCCTGTGTAGATAGCGTACCTTCATTACATAATCGATCCATTGCGTCTAGTGCTTTGTTTGAAAAATAATCTGCAATCAGGTTGCGAATTTCTTGCATTTCTTCTTCGTCTTGCACATTGGCGATACTTTCTAATATCTGCATTTGATATTTTGTAAATACAGGTGATGTATCTACATTGTTATAGGTGAATTGTGGTTCTTTTACCATCATTGATTCATTTCCTGTTACATTATTTTTATTGCTCATAGTAGGATGCTTTTAGTACTTACTTAATCATTATCGCAAAATTAATTAAATATAATAAGAATCTGCTTAGATTTAATTCAAAATTTGATTATAGAAGTTTCGTATTGTTAAGGGAATTGATGTTTTTTTTACTGCTCGCCCTTTGGGTTCGCGGAAGAGAATGGGTTAGGGCGTTCCGCCCTTAATAATCCTCAAACTTTACCCCAAAATTTAAGCAGTTTCTAACAGCTTTCTCAATTTATTATCGACTTCAGATATTTCATCACAACACATTTCTATGAATCCACAATAGAATGGACGGCATTGAAAATCATAACCTTTCCCCATTGTGACAAAAAAGCTACTTATTAGATCAGTAACACTTTTTATGTCATCTGAATCAAAGTTTTGATAACTTGAAATTTCTTTGCTTAAACTTTCAAAATATTTCTTAAATTTTTGAGCTGCTTCATATTCGTCTGAAGAACTATAAACATTGTCTAATTGTATAGAAACCAAATGACTAAGTTCCGACAATTGCGAAAAAAGCATTTTTATTTCTTCTTTTGTGGCTGAATTTCTCATTTCCTCCATAGACCGTTAATGTTAAAATACAACTACCTTCTCAACCCCAACCTTTTCATTATTCTTTATCTTGACGATCAAAATATTCTCGGTGAAATCGCCTAAATCGATTATATTATCTGATCCAGACAAGGCTTTTTGGGTAAAAAGAATTCTCCCGTCGACGGAATAGATTTCCAATTCGTCGCAAGCTGGAGCATGCAGTTCATCGCCATTGATAAAGCATACAGGTTCGGTGGAATGGCAGATGTTTTTTGCTGAAGATTTTTGTGTCACCTCAATTTCTCCGATTAAATTGGCTCCGAATAGGGAGTTGTATTGTGACGATGGGTTGCCAAACTGTATGCAGTAGCGATTGTTGTCTTTGGTGAAATCTCCAAGTTCAGAAATACGCAGATACAATTGATATTTGCCGGTTTCTACGTCGTCTGGAAGAGTTATTGATGTGGAGATCACGTCAGACAAGCGAGATAACCAATTGCATGGATCAATCTCGTCGTTTGGAAAAATCTCATATATATGATTCTCTCCCGACAAAATAAATGTCACTCTCTTTTTCTTCGTCAGATTCGCAAATCCAACGTTCTCTATTGTCAAAGAGATTGGTAAATTCTCATTTTGAGCGACAGTATCTGGAAGCACAGACTTGCGGAGTATGAACCTGTAGCCCAAGTGGTTGGCAACGTAGGTATAGCCGTCACAACCTGAATATTCAGTGTCGTTGCCATTGAAAATCATATCTTTCCATCCTAAAATTGTAGGCTGATGCCATTCGTAGTTGAGGTAAGATGTGTGGGTGCGGAATCCTTCCACCGAAAGATATTCTGGTGTATTGATCGGATTATCTCCATTGTTGTTTGCCACAAGTTCGCCTCCATAAGGTGTGGGTTGCGAATAGGTCTCCAGCCATTTCACCATCATTTCACGCGTCATCTTATGGCCAGATGCTCCCATTCCGATGGTTCCCAAATCACTGTCGGATCCCAAATATCCATCGTTATACATGCCGACGCGATAGATCGTGTCGCCTTTCTCTGCCAATGCCTTTTTAAACTTCTCTGAATCAATATCAAATCCGGAATAGTCGTTTCCATCGTTCACTTTAAGCCATTCAGCGACAATATCGGGACGACGAACGCCGATCTTTATTTCAGGTGGGGTTGCGACGAGCAATGTCTGCAACGCTTCCGCAATATTGGCATTTGTGGCGTTCACACTTGAATGCATCTCTCCCCAACTTCCGTACATTCCAAGCTCTACAAAGACGATTACATCGGTGTTTCTGGAGTAAATCTCGGCTAACTGTTTCAGATGGTTAAGGATCACGCTTTGTTCGGGATCACAATTCTTAGCACCATTATACCACGGGTCGTATGCAAAACGTACTATGGCACTTTTACCTCTTTTGCGCACATCGTCGAGCATAGAATCGAAAGCATCAAGCATATCCTGCGTCAAAGACTGTGACACTCCGAATGTGGTGTCTCCCGTCTCCTTATCGATAGATATGACGGCATTGCTGGAAAATTCCGAAATGTCCATACGCAGATGAGTCAGGTTGCTCCATGTGTTGGAAGACTTGTTGCCCTTAGGAGTGAAATGTTTGCCGACGGGACGATAAAAGCCAATGTGTGGATTTTCAATCTCTTCCAAGGCGTCTGTGTAATCGAGATTCTGAACGACAGAGTTTGCCATCGATGTGGAGAGCAGACAATAAAATGATAATATGGCAAGAATTATTTTCTTCATATCAGTAAATGATTTGTGATCAAAAATATAAAAAAATACATAATGTTTAGCTCTAGTCTGCAAATTTTGCTGAAAAATCATTTGTCCTGACACAACTCTTATTTCACAATTTTGATTATTTTTGTGGAGTATTAGGGTATTTAGCATAATAAAGGATATGAAAAGATTTTCACTTTCTATAATAATTCTTGCGACATCGCTTTTGGCTGCATTTGCTCAGGATGCTTCCGTGCTTTATTTTGCCAAACATAATCCAGTTCGTCATAATCTGAATCCTGCGTTTATGCCAGAAGGCTACAAGGTGTATGTGGGGGTGCCAGGATTATCAAATATTGATGTGAATGTGGGCAACAATTCCTACGTTCTCAGCGATTTCTGCAAGATAAAGAATGGGGATATTTATTCCGTCTTCGACAATGATCCTATCATAGGAATCAACAGTGTGCTTTCAGAGGCAAGAAACACTGTCAAGGCAAATGCGTCCACCTCTTTAAATATCCTGAATTTTGGATTCACAATCAAAGATATACATTTCATCAATTTCGGAGTGTCGTTGAAAACAGACATTTCGGCTTCAGTACCGTCTCCTTGGATCAAATACATGTTTAACACAGAGGATCTGACGAAATTGTCAGGCTCTTTTGATTTGAGCCGCACCACTACGGATGTAAATCTCTATTCGGAATTTGCCTTGGGATTTGCGGATAAATTGGATGAGAGACTTACCGTCGGAGCAAAATTCAAATATCTTATGGGACATGTCAGCGCGCACATGGATTTGTCGAATTTGAAGGTCCAGATGGATTATAATGAGTGGATTTTGAAGGGAAGGGGAGACATGTATGTGTCGTGGCCTGTGCTAAAGATTGAGAATATGGATAATGGCCAGCTCTATTTTGACATTACGCAGAAAGAGATAAAGAATGAAAAGGGAGAAGTGGTTGATTACGAGTATGATATAGATCCAAAAGATTTCTTCAAACCCCAAGGACATGGATTTGCGGTAGATTTGGGAGCGACGTATAAGCTTTTCGACAATCGTCTGACACTGTCGGCAAGTTTGCTCGACTGGGGATTTATCAATTGGTCGAAATCAGCACAGAGGATTGTGCTTGATGCCGATGCAGGATTTAAGTTTGAGGCGGCTAATATGCAGGAAGACGATGATCCGATTGATATGATAAATCTTTTGCTTGACGAATTCAACAGAGTGGAATTCAACAAGTTCTACTATGCCGACACCTCTGACAAAATAACTTATAGTACCAATTTGACGAAAAAATTGTTTATCGGAGGTGAATATTCATTTTTGGATGATAAGATCAGTGTAGGATTATTGTCGAAATTGTATATGGGCAGATATAGGACTAGAGAAGAGTTTTCTTTGTATGGCAATTTCCGTCCACACAGATTTGTTGATTTGTCAGTAGGATATGATTTTGTGACGGGAGCCGCTCATAATATAGGAATTGGAGCCAATTTTAATCTTGGCCCTGTAAATCTGTTTGTGGCCGCCGATCAGGTGCCTTTGAAGTGGAAAGGAGGTTTGCCAGTCCACACTATGGGAACTCATGTTTCAACAGGTATGAATCTGTTGTTTGGATGGACGAAAGGTAAACAGCAGCAGGAAGAGAGGAATGATGAAGAATGATAAAATGGAGTCATTTTGAATTCTGCAAACTATGGGTGCATACAGGAGAAAAACGAGTTTGTTAAATTGGAGATGTTTCGTCACAATTTCAACGAGTGTTTGAGACAAAAACCGCCGAAAAAATGGATTTTTTTGCGGTTTTTTTATGCCTATATCCCTTCAATTTCATAAAAATTGCATATTATTGCATAGTCTAAACCTGATTTTAACATTTTTTAATAATTTTATTGGACAATACGTATTTATATTCCCGATGAATTGGTATTTTTGTAACATACAAAGGGATGTATACGTTTTATGAGTTGCCGTTATGGCGATTAGGACAAGAAAAGTATAATGGGGGGCTAGATTTGTAGGGTTTGATTTCTTTTGCTACGGTTCTAATAAATTCCAACGAATATTATTTAGTCATTAAGAGGAGATTTCATTATATTGTGGAGAATCTTCGTAAAGTGGCGTGATAGTTATATTCCTTTTGAAAAAAGAAATTTTTATACACAATATAGTGTGTTGAGAATTTGTATTCTCCGTTCTAATACTAACCCTACCGTCGCCCTCCGTTCTGAATACTAAACCTTCGATCTATCCGCCTATGACATAAAGTCATGGGCTTTTTGTTTATAAGATTGATCTGTTACATTTGTTGAATATTATTTGTAGATCTCAAACAAACTAAATACATAAAGTATGAACAAATGGAAATGGTCGTTTTTTAGTCCTTTATTTATATGTCAACTCTTTTATTTTAACGCGAGTTCAATGAATTGTGATCTGTATATTCGCAAAAACGAGCGCTCATAAAAGAAAGACATTATCCATTTTTTAGAATTCTTACCTCTTTTCTCATAAAAAGGCGTAGTCTTTCTCTGTGAACTTTATGTCTCTGTGGTTTTATAAATTCAGTGTGCTCGCCTTCGGCTCGCACCAAGGAAAGGGGTTAGTGCGTTCCGCCCTTAACAATCCTCATATTTTTGAGGAAAAGAGACTGAAAATCAGTTATAAACTAGGATACAGCCTTGAAATTTTGTAAAAACACAAAAAAAGCACGGACTATTGGGTCCGTGCTTAATTATGAATTATGCATTAAGAATTATGCATTATTTAGCCTGCTCAAGAGCAAGAGTCTTAGTTGGCTGATCGCAAACCTCTGATGGTCCCCAGTACTGGATTGGGCCAGGGTATACGAATGCAGTCTCAATTGCCCATGTAGCGCGGTTTTCAGCAAGCTTCTTGAATGGAGCACCGTCTAGCTCAACCAAAGCCTTGCGGATAACTGGCTTCATAGCACCGTGACGCTTCTCCATGTTCATCATCTTTGTTACAGGCACACCACCAGCGATCCACTGGTCAGCAGGAGCTGTTGTGTTCTTGATCAAAGACATGTAACCAGTCTTGCCAGCAGCCATCAAACATGCTGCGTTGAATCCAAGTGAGTAGCAGTAGTCAGCGTCGAAGTTAGAAGGAGCTGCGCAACGTCCCTCATATCCGAAGAAGTGACCTAAGCCAGAGAACTTACCTGTGTAAGTGCCAGCTGCCTTTCTCTTAGCCAACTCTGTCTTAACCATCTCGATAAGAAGCTTCTCTGTCTCGATTAGAGATACCTGTACGTTTCCGTGAGGGTCACGCTCTAGAGTAAGCTGCTTCTGTACGAAGTCTGGAAGAGATGCGTATACTGATGCTGAGTTAGCAGAAAGCTTCTTAACTGCAGCAGCAACGTCTCCGTTAGTCTCAGCTAGAAGGTCGTTCAACTCCTTGATAAGAACCTTCATCTCAGGGATGAACTCGATAAGACCTTCAGGGATCAAACATACACCGAAGTTGTTACCCTTAGCTGCACGTGCAGCAACTGTGTCAGCGATATTGTTGACGATCTGAGCAAGAGTCATCTTCTTAGCCTCTACCTCCTCTGATACGATACAGATGTTTGGCTGAGTCTGAAGACCACACTCAAGAGCGATATGAGATGCTGAACGACCCATCAACTTGATGAAGTGCCAGTACTTCTTTGCTGAGTTAGCGTCACGCATGATGTTACCGATAACCTCTGAGTAAACCTTACATGCAGTATCGAAACCGAATGAAGTCTCGATCTCATCGTTCTTAAGGTCACCGTCGATAGTCTTAGGACAACCGATTACCTGGATACCTGTATTCTTCTGTAGGTAGTACTCTGCAAGTACACATGCGTTTGTGTTAGAATCGTCACCACCGATGATAACGATAGCCTTGATGCCAAGCTTGTTGCAAATCTCAATACCTTTGTCGAACTGCTCTGTCTCCTCAAGCTTTGTACGGCCAGAACCGATGATATCGAAACCACCAGTGTTGCGGTACTCGTCGATGATGTCTGCTGTTAGCTCGATGTACTTGTGATCTACAAGACCTGAAGGACCACCCAAGAAACCGTAAAGCTTAGCGTTCTTGTTCATAGACTTAAGTCCGTCGAACAAACCTGAGATTACGTTGTGACCACCAGGAGCCTGACCACCTGAAAGGATAACACCTACGTTCATATCCTTCAAAGTAAGTGGTGAGTTAGATGCCTCGAATGTAACTACAGGCATACCATAAGTATTAGGAAATAGCTTCTTGATTTCAGCCTGATCTGCTACAGACTCAGTAGCCTTTCCTTCCTTGATAGCTACGTTACCCTTCAAAGCCTTTGGAAGCTTTGGCTGGTAGGCAGCTCTTGCGATTTGCAATGCACTTTTTGCCATTGTTTTTCTTATTTAAATGTTATTTATTTCTTATTCTTCCTCTTCCTTCATGTTGTGGAATACAGCCTGAACGTCATCGTCCTCCTCAAGCTTGTCAAGGATCTTCTGTACTGCCTCACGCTGCTCTGCAGTTACCTCCTTGTAGTCGTTTGGCTGGTATTCAAACTCTACTGATTTGATTTCAAAACCATTCTCCTCAAGGTAAGCCTGGATCTTGCTGTTGCTCTCGAATGGGGCAGAGATGAAGATTGTCTTGTCTTCCTCGTCACGCTCAACCTCCTCAACGTCGTAGTCGATCAACTCAAGCTCGAACTCCTCAATGTCAAGACCTTCCTTGTCTGCAACTGTAAACATACACTTGTGCTCGAATAGGAATGAAAGGCTGCCCTGTGTGCCAAGCTGTCCACCGTTACGGTTGAAGTAGTTGCGGACGTTACCTACTGTACGAGTTGTGTTGTCTGTAGCTGTTGTGACGAAGATTGCTATACCAGCAGGTCCGTATCCTTCATAGATAACCTCCTTGTAATCAGCAGTATCCTTGTCTGTAGCTCTCTTGATTGCTCTTTCGATGTTGTCTTTTGGCATGTTCTCAGACTTTGCTGTCTGGATCAATGCACGTAGACGTGGATTTCCGTCAGGGTCTGGACCTCCTGCTTTTACAGCAATTGTGATTTCCTTACCAATCTTTGTAAAAGTCTTGGCCATGTGGCCCCATCTTTTAAGCTTTGTGGCTTTGCGGTACTCAAACGCTCTTCCCATATTGTTATTTCTATTTATCTAATTTTTGCTTCTAGTTTTGTCTCGAAATTCTTGATCAACTTGTTCATGATTCCGTCGATCTGAGAATCTGTCAATGTCTTTTCTTCATCTTGAAGAATGAATGACACTGCGTATGATTTCTTGCCGAAATCAAGTGTCTTGCCTTCGTACACATCGAATAGGTATACATTCTTAAGCAGCTTCTTCTCTGTGTCGCGTGCAATCTTTTCGATTTCAGCGAATGTTGTCTTCTTGTCGATTAGAAGAGCCAAGTCTCTCTTTACTTCTGGATATTTAGGAATATCGTGGTAAGTCACATTGTGGTTTTTCATCTCTCCCATCAATGCAGTCCAGTTGACGTCGGCATATTCAACCTCCTGTGAGATATCCATCTTCTTGCAAAGATCTTTAGACACGATTCCAAGTGTCACAAGAACTTTTCCGTTAGACGTGGTGATTTGCAGGCCATAGCTCAACAAATCGTCTGAATACTCAACCACTTTTGTTTTCTCCTGCTTGATTCCAAGACGTTTGAAGATATTGTTGACGTATGCGTGAAGTGTGTAGAATGAGGCTTTCTGCTGTGCCTGTGTCCAGTTTTGCTCACTCTTCATACCTGTCAACCACATACCCAAATGGTAATCCTCTGAATATGGCTTCAGTGGGTTTTCTGCTGTTTGCTCGGCTTTGCCGTTGTAGTAGTAGCAGTTACCGAATTCGTAGAATGCCAGGTTAGGATTCTTACGGTTGATGTTGTAGCTGATGTTCTCGAGACCTCCGAATAGCAATGTCTGACGCATGCAGTTCAAATCAGTGCTTAATGGGTTCATCAGCATGATTCTGTTTTCGCCCTTGAATGTCTCGCAGTTGTCGTAGTAGGCCGACTTTGTTAGCGAGTTGTTAAGGATCTCATTGAAGCCCATTCCTGTAAGCTGCTCAGAAATCAAGTTTTGAAGCTTGTAGCTGTTTACTTTAGGAGAGAATGACAATGAAGATTTCACAGACAAGTCTGGAGTGACGTTGTTGTATCCATAAATACGTAGGATATCTTCAATCACGTCGCACTCTCTCTGAACGTCAGCTCTGTAGTTTGGAACTGATACAGTGAACTCGTCGTCATTTTCATTTAATATAGAGATTTCAAGACCAGCCAAGATAGTGCGGACTTCATCTTTTGCGATTTCCTTTCCAATCAATGAATTGATTTTTGAGTAATGCATGTTCACGATGAATGGCTTGATCTCATTTGGATAGATATCTGTGATTTCAGATGAGATTTCACCGCCAGCTACCTCTTTGATCAGCATTGCCGCATATTTGACGACCTCGATGTTGCAAGCAGGGTCGCAGCCTCTCTCATAGCGGAAAGACGCGTCTGTGTTCAATCCGTGGCGACGGGCTGTCTTTCTGACGTAAACTGGATTGAAATACGCACATTCCAAGAATACGCATTTTGTAGATTCAGTGACACCTGAATTCAAACCGCCGAACACACCAGCTATACAAGAACCGCCGTTAGCGTCGCAGATCATCAAGTCGTTTGCGTTAAGAGAACGCTCAACACCATCTAGGGTAGTGAACTTTGTTCCCTCAGGCAATGTCTTGACAGAAAGTGCGCCACCAGCGATTTTGTCAGCGTCGAAGCAGTGTAGTGGCTGACCGACACCATGTAGAATGAAGTTTGTGACGTCTACTACATTATTAATAGGGTGTAGGCCGATTGCCGACAACGACTCTTTCAACCAGTCAGGAGATTCCTTGACCGTTACATTATTGATAGTGATTCCCGCATAGCGAGGACAAGCCGTAGAATTTTCCACTGTCACCTTCACTTCACGGTCGTGATTGTCAACCTTGAAGTTTGCAGTGGATGGTTTAGTAAGTTTGTGGGCTGGACCATGGAAAGCAAAATATGCGGCCAGGTCGCGAGCCACACCATAATGAGAAATAGCATCGGAACGGTTTGGTGTGATGTCGACCTCGATGATAGTGTCGCTCTGTCCACCATAGTAATCTTTGGCAAGCATTCCGACTTTCGCATCTGCTGGAAGTTCAATGATGCCGTCGTGGTTTCCGCCGATACCAATTTCGTCTTCAGCGCATAGCATACCTTGGCTTTCTACGCCACGAAGTTTGCCCTTCTTGATAGTGAATGTCTTGTCTCCGTCTGGCAATACAGTGCCGATAGTAGCGACAATCGTCTTTAATCCAGCACGACAGTTAGGAGCTCCACAAACAATCTGCAGCAACTCAGGATCACCAACGTTCACCTTAGCCACATGCAAGTGATCAGAGTTCTCGTGTGCAACACATTCAACAACTTCACCGATTTTTAGACCTTCTGATAATTCAGGTGATGCCGACTCTACTGTGCCGACTTCAAGTCCGATTGATGTAAGAATTTTAGCAATTTCTTCTGGCGACTCAGTGATATCAATGTATCTTTTGAGCCAATTGTATGATATATTCATATTAGATATGTTATCATTTATCAAAAAACTAGCACAAAATTATAAATAAATTTCTTTAAACCACTATAAAAGGAGTCAAAACATATTTTTATGGTTATTTTTCCGATATAAATTTGAAATGTATCTTATTTTTTATACTTTCGCAGAGATTTTTGAATTTTGAAGTAATTAGAAACGAAAATGTCAGATAAAGAATTGGAAAGAGCTCAGGCTCTGGAGGCAAAAGAGAGAGAGCAGCAGGAGCAACAGCAGGCTGCTGAGTTCAGTGAGTCAATGGAGAAGGTTGAAAACGTATTGACAAGTTCAGAAGCCTTCATTGAAAATAACAAGAAACCATTGCTAATCTTTTTAGGTGCTGTTGTAGTTGTTGTGCTAGGCCTGATTTGGTTCCTCAAGAGCCATAATGAAAAGAAGGCAGAGGCAAATGATGCGATATTCAAGGCTCAGTCTTGGTTTGAGCGTGATTCATTCCAGTTGGCATTGAGTGGAAATGATGATTTTATTGGCTTTGAGGAGGTCGCTGATCAGTATTCAAGCACTCCAGCTGGAAATCTTGCATGCGCATACGCAGGTATCTGTTATAAGAATCTTGGTAAGAACGACGAGGCAGTCAAGTATTTGAAGAAGTTCTCTGCTGACGACAATTTGGTTTCACCTGCAATATACGGTGCGATTGGAGACTGTTTCTTCGATTCCAATAATGTTAAAGAAGCTGAGTCATATTATAAGAAGGCAATTGATTCAAAGAATAATATGATTGCTCCTTTATACACTTATCGTCTAGCTATGCTTTATTTCAATAATGGAGATAATGCAAAAGCCGCTGATTTGATGGAGAAACTCAAAGACGATTACCCACAGAGTAATGAGGCTCGTGACGCTGACAAATACATTGAGTATTTCCAGTTGAAGAAATAAAATTTAATTTCATTGATAAACGCCTCCTTTTGTGTCTCACATTAGGAGGCTTTTAAATTATATAATATTTATAATATGTCTACTACTAATTTATCTGCTTACGACGCAAACAGAGTTCCTCATGCAGGAGGAATGAAATTCGATATTATTGTATCCGACTGGAATTCTGAAGTGACATTCGCATTGTGTGACGGTGCGGTGGAGACATTGAAAAAACATGGTGCCTTTGACAAGGACATCCGCATCTTCCATGTGCCAGGCAGTTTCGAACTTGTTTATGCGGCAAAGAAGAGTTGTCAGTGTAAAGATGTTGACGCGGTTATCGTATTGGGTTCTGTTGTCCGTGGCGGAACACCTCATTTCGACTATGTATGTCAGGGCACTACAAATGGAATTGCGGCTTTGAATGCAGCGGGCGTGAAACCAGTGATCTTTGGTTTGCTTACCACAGATAATATGCAGCAGGCGCTCGACCGTGCTGGCGGAGCTCTTGGAAACAAGGGTGTCGAGTGTGCTCAGACCGCAATTCGTATGGTAGGATTCACTTGTGATATTGATGAAAATGCTTATGTGGCATTGTGATGTTAAATAATTTAGTCTGAATTAAAGTTTCGGATTATGAGGACAATACTAAAATCTATATTATTTGGAGATGACAAGGATGAAAATTATTTTCGTTTTTTTACATTCTTGTTCATTCAGTTTGTGTTGGTCTCGATTAATCTTTTCGCTGGATTTGTGACATACTCAATGTCGCTTACTGCATGTGTCGGATATTATCTCGTGAATTTGTTCATTGTTGGCAATGAAGTCGTGAAAAATATCTTTCCAGACACGAGAGTCTCAAAGGTAGGACGGGCGATAGTGCTGATTGTAGATTCTGCTATGGCACTTGGATTTTCTGCCATAGTTATAAATGAGTTTTTTGTCAGGCTTCATTCTTCATATTACTTTTCGGAGGTAATGGTTTGGACAATGATTATCACGTCTCTGGTTTCTACGATCAAGAGTTTCATCTATGGGTTCTGTTGTAACATGGTATGGAAAAAGACAATAGTCCCATTGTTGGTTTTTGTGTCGATGGTTGTTATGAAAATATTGGATTGTCAGGCAATTGATTCATACACAGGTTTGGCTGTATCATTGTTCGTGATTTGTTTCGCTGTTAAAATGGTGGTTAAAGCATGGAATCATCGGAAAAATTTTTAAGAGAATCAGGAATTCGTCCTACGTCGACCAGAGTGTTGATTTGGGAAAAAATCAATGAAGTTCCGTTTGCGTTTTCGCTTACGGACATTGAAAATTTGATTCCGGATATTGATCGCTCGACAATATTCCGAACTCTGGTTGTATTTGAAGAGCATCATCTTCTTCATTCTATTGCAGATGGCAGTGGAGCGCAAAAATATTGTGTCGCGATGTCGGAGGAAGAACAGCATGTGCATATCACATGTAATATATGTCACCATACATATTGTTGCAAATCGTTGTTGGTGCCCAAAGTGGAGGTGCCGGAAGGATTTCAGGTGATAGAGACTAGTTATGTGATAAAGGGTATTTGCGGAGAATGCAGTAAAAAAATTTCGAAGTATGGCTATGATGGACGTCAATAATATGATTGATATTATAGATGCAATAGGTGTATTTGCTTTTGCGATCAGTGGAATACGTATGGCGGCTAACAAAGGTTTTGATCTTTTTGGAGCATTTGTTGTAGGTTTCGCTACTGCAATCGGAGGCGGTACGATTCGTGATTTGTTATTGGGGGTGACACCAGTATGGATGACAAACTCTCTTTACGTAACAATGACAATCCTGGCTTTGTTGTTTGTTGTTGTTTTTCGCAAGAGACTAATACACATGAATGTGACTTTGTTTATTTTCGATACTTTCGGTTTGGCTTTGTATACCGTCGTCGGAATAGAGAAAACATTAGCAATGGATTATGCTTTTCCTTGGTGGGTGCCTATTACGATGGGAACGTTGGGTGGGGCAGCAGGTGGTATAATCAGAGATGTGCTTCTTGCTGAGGTCCCTTTGATTTTCAAGAAGGAGATATATGCGACAGCTTGTATATTTGGAGGGGTGATATTCTTCATTTGTGATGCACTTGGAGCTAATCATTTGGTTTCGGATTTTGTGTGTGCAGGTGTAGTTGTGGCAGCCAGGATTCTTGCTGTTCGATATGGAATATCTATACCAAAAATAAAACGAGAGGAATGAAACAGGTCATTATTTATTGATGATTTGGTTTGTACAGCTCGCTTCGTGGGGTGTTTGGCAATGTGATTTGGACATTTTATTTTATTAAATGTGTCGATTTTAACATAATAAAAGAGGCTTATATTAATAAAGTAAATAATGAATAATCCATGATTTTTATGTTGAAAGACATCTTGCCGGGGCTGATATTGAAAAAGTCATGAAAAAAATGATTTTTTTTTATGTAAAAGCTTTGAATAAGTGAATAAATGATTATCTTTGTAAAAAGAACGAAACTACAGAACGGAATTGTGATGAAAAGATTTTTTACGTGTCTTATAATATTATTCTCGTTATTCACTTTCTCGATAGAGATGGTGGCACAGGAGATTAATTTCAGAGCGTATAAGAGTTCTGCGGGAGTAGGTGCTAAGAATGTCCCTGACGTTTATGCATGGGGACCATGGATAGGAAATAATACTACTATAGTCATAAATATGACAAAAGATGTGGTTGTTGTAGGTGATGCTTCTTATACAATAATGGAAAAACCCAAACATTGGGTCGTAAAGAAAGACTTTAAGTATTGTAATTTTGAGTGTGCAACACCTAGTTTTGACAAAGCTAATATTAAACTTTATCAATACGATAGAGGAGAATATAGAATATATGTGAATGAAGAGAAAAAGGCTGTAAGATACGTAGTTAAGTATCTAGACAACTAAAATCGTTCACATTTTGGAATAGAAACATAAATTTTTCGCATTAATTATTTTTTTCCAAGGCGTTGAGTATGTGATATATTCGACGTCTTTTTTGTTATTCTATATATTAAGTAGCACTGTTGTCATATTAATTTAAATTCATTAATGTCTGTAAAAAATTATTCTATTTAACGACGTAGTACGACGAATTGATGTTAAATTCTTTGTAAACGTTGAACCTCTGTGGCTTTATTGAATTCTGTGTGCTTGCCTTTAGCAGGGTTGTGGACGGAAATCCCTTAACAATCCTCATTTTTAGTTATAAGATGTAATCTATAGCATTATAAATTTTTCGTGAAGACATGGTATGCCACTTACTTCTTATGAATGCTTGTGTACCATTCATACCATGATGGATATATACTGTCTATTATCTTATGATTCTCCAAGTCGTTGGTCGATAGACTTTCTAAATAACGTAAAATATCATCAATTTTGTCGTGATAGTAAGCGACATTAGGCTCTTCTCTATTGTTTAAGAATTCTATTCTATCTAAGATAATCTCCTTTAGTTTATTGTAGTTTTTAGGGTTTACTATTTTGCATAGGGTAAGATCAATCATTGCCCAGTCGAACCCTCCATCAGGCAATTCCAATTCTTCATTTAGGATTGGCTCTATCCTGTTTTTATATGCTGAGGGTAGGGTGCCGTAATTGGTAAATACATATTCGGTACAGCTCAATACCTCCTCATGAAATTTGTTGACTGCTGATAGGTCCTCTTCATCTGACCTGAAAAAATAATTAGTGTTATAACCTATCTTCTCGCCTACAAAACCATAGCTATAATTGGATCTTTGGTCTGATTTCGTCTTAAAACTAAATTTGCTGAACCAATTCAATAAAGCATCGTATTTAATGCAATACGCTGGTGTAATGATTAGTTCACCTGACCATTTGTCGGTATGATGGTTGAATACAACTTCTTTTCTAACTCCTTTTTCTTTGAAGGTATATTTAGAACCGGTTTTCTTTAATCCAAAATCTTTAATGAGCTTGTCTGACAAACCAGATATTATTTCTTCAAACAATTCTTTGTTTTTTGAACGTGTTTCTTTATTGTTTGTCAATTCCATCTTCTTTGATTTTTAGTATTTCAACAAAATTATATATTTTTTTTACCCAAAAAACAAACTGCTTGGATGCATGTCTCGTATCTAAGCAGTTTGCCATTAAAGGAAATAAATATTTAAGTCTATTTCGCATTAGCGCATTGTGTTTGTTTGCTTTTCGCATACAACTCTTACACACCACACATTTCGCAATCACATTTCGCTAATTATTTCGTTCCAAGGCGTTGACCAGGTCTTATGATGATGACGAATCATCAGCCTGATAAATGCACCAGATTATTTAGGTGCAACAGGTGATTTCTGTACGCAGGAATACCTGTTTTTATTTTTCCCACTAATCGTAAAATCTAGTTGTTGTTACAACTATAATTTATTAGCGTTTGTTTTTTCTCATTTGTAAAGTTTAAGAAAACGACACCGTATTAAAAGGGCTAACATGAAGACTGAACGATGTCGTTTCCTTTTACATTACAAAAATATTTTGAATCAATGTATGAAACAAATTGATTTTATAAATCCGTAAAATGAGTTTGAATTTCCGTAAAAAATAATGTTTTTTACGGATTTGTAAAATGTTAAGTTTGATTTGACTTGATTTATTTGGTTGATTTTTAGGGTTTTACAATGTATGGGCATTGGCTTTGCCAACATCGCTCCTCATGCTTCTAAACAGTTAAATTTTTTGTTTGTCCCTCATAAAATTTGTATATTCCATAAATTGTTAAAATCAAATAAAATATTTTTGCTTTTGGCTCTTAATTATAAAGCAACTTCTACCATGTGACTCAGAAGAATTATAGTGTTAAAACCTCACAGGGGAACTTTTGTACAGAGTGTAGTCAGATGGCTTTAATGGAGGATTTGAAGACATCAATCATAAAATGGGAAAAGAAGGAATTAAGAAACAGTTTAGATTTAATTAAAAATTCATCTCGTTTCCCCAAAATGATTATTAAGGTAGATTCTTACATATTTTTAGTAGAAAATAGCATCAACAACAAGGTTGTATTTGTAGTGGTGCGTTTTCTGTTTTCCTTTTATATATGCCAAATTCGATAAAAAGTGCCAACAGCTTCCTCATTAAAAGATTTTATTTCAAGGTGACGGCACGAATGCATCTGCCACCATCACGATAGTATGATTTTATATTATACTCATTGGATGAAAAGCCAAGTCCGATAGCATTTTTAGATGATCCAGACTCAACTTCGGAAGTCCAGTAGAATCCCTGGTTGGCGTAGTTTAGATTTCTTCCGTCTGACATATATCCTGTGGTCGGAAGGAATATGGATTTGTCATTTTTAGCGACAATCTTATATCCGGAAGGTTTGTCTTGCCATATCCATGTGCAATTGGTTTTCAATTCTTCGTATTGTTGTTTGGTCGGTGTTTGCCAACCGATACCCATATTATATGTTGCGGCATCATAGTCTGCCGTAAGTCTTAAGCTTTTGATTATTTCATGTTTGGTCAAATCAGAAACAGATAGATTGCACGTCTCACATTCGGCTTCCGTATAATTGCTTTCTGATATTTCTCCCCAGGCAAAATATGAACCTGTCGACTCTGGAACTTTTGCTCCAATATTACTTGCTGCCCATTTGGTGCCACTTGGTAAACCAAGGTCTACGTATTCAAAACCATTGACGGTATTCTCTTCGTCAACTCCACTACAAGAAGCGAATATTATTGCGGAGAGTATCACATTTGTCAATATGTATATAATTCTTCTCATATATAGCTTAGAATTTACAAAAAACAAAAGTATTGGTTTTGGGTTGAATTTGAGTATAACTTTTTGTTAAAAAGTATTAAATCTTTTTTTTGTGGTCAGAAAGTGCCAAAAAAGTCAGTTATGACATGTTTTTTTGTTAATTTTGCAATTAATGTGCTGATTTGAGTGTTGGTGCATTAGCTTGTATTAATAAAATTTGGTATGCTTTTTGACGTTATCAACTCAAGTATTTCAGACATGGTGATTCACCACATTGGATCTCACTCTGATAATTCTGAAAATGTTTATTCGCAGCGTCCGATGTCGTTTTCTGAGGACGACAGTGAATTGCCGCACCTTTTAAAGCAGTTTTTCTTCGACTCATTCCGTGAGCCGAGTCTTTATTGTTTTGAGGATATGGACGACAGTGTTGCCAAGATGGTCGCTTCTGTGTTTGATAATCCATCCTCATTTTATGAAAACTCGCGTCTGTTTGCGGCATCTTTATATGAGAATAGCAACCATCCTAATATCAAAAGTGGAGAGTTGTACGTCGCAATGTTCCGTGATGTACGAATTTTTGATCAGGACGTAAGATGTCTGGGCTTATTCAAGAGTGAACACAAGGATACATTCTTGAAGGTTTATAATCAGGGAGATGGTTTAGCTCTTGGTTATGATGAAGGATTGGATTTGAAGAAGTTGGACAAGGGTTGCCTGATTTTTGATATTGAGAGAGAGAAGGGGTTTGTGGTCGCATTGCTCGACAAAGCGGCAGGAAAAAGTGAAGCCACATTCTGGAAAAATGATTTCTTAGGACTTGTGACACGTATGGACAATAATTTCCAGACGAAGGAGTACATGGATCTGTGCAAGTCATTCGTGACAGACATATTCCGTCCTTCGCGAGAAGAAGAGCCTGAGAATGGAATTGAGCGTGCCGACCAGATTGATATGCTCAATCGTCAGGTGGATTTCTTTAAGGGAACGGATATTTTTGATATTGACAGGTTTAAGGAGCAGGTGCTTGGAAACAACGAGTCTATCTGCGACGTGTTTGATGAGCATCTTGCACATTTTGAGGAGGCTAACGATTTGGAGTTGCCAAAGACATTTGCCATCAGCAAAGAGGTGGTGAAGAAGGGTGCACCGAAGTTCAAGAGTGTACTTAAATTGGATAAGAACTTCCACGTCTACATACATGGAAACAGAGATATGATAGAGCGTTCTTTCGACAAAGAAAAACGAATGCATTATTACAAGATTTACTTTGAAAACGAAGAGTAATTGAAATAAAAATGTAATTTTGTGACATTATGCAGGAAGTGAATATAAATAAGACGGTGCTTGCAATGCGTTTAGGCTTGATTTTGGCTTTCTCTTACGTGATGCGAGATTTGACGTCTTTTAATGCTGGCGACGGAATTTTTTCCATCGTCTGTTTGTTCATATCCATCTTTTTCTTGATTTTCCCATTTGTCTTCCTGTTCCGCATGACTGTGAATTATTGTTGTCGGTATAACGACTGCAAATATCAGTTCTCCACTCCGTTTTCAATAGCAATCAAAGGATTTGCCTTTGCGGGCATAATCTATTCGCTCTTCTTCTATTTGTATGTGCAAAACTTTGCGCCTAATCTAATGAGTGATATGGTGAATTCATACGAAAAAGTTTTGGAAGGGCAGGGATATGATGATGTGATTTCGCAATGGAAGGATATGGCTGGTTCCTCTACTCCGAAATCGTTGATCCCATCTATTTATATGGGTTTCTTGTTGACTGGACTTGTCGTCAGTCTGATTTCTGTTGGTGCGGCGCGGTTTGCGAAGATGGAAAAACCTGGTGATGATAACACAAGTTCATCTATTGGCGGAGATTCTCTGTATGACAAAAGCGAATCAAATAATAAAGATAATTAATAAACAATAAGATAATGGATATATCTGTAGTCGTACCATTGTACAATGAAGAGGAGTCGCTTGGCGAGTTGTACGCATGGATTAAGCGCGTAATGACAGAGCATAATTATAGTTATGAAGTGATTTTCTGCAACGACGGAAGCACAGACAAGTCGTGGCAGGTCATTGAGGAATTGGCTGCTTCCGACAGTAATGTGCATGGAATAAAATTCCGTCGCAACCATGGCAAGAGCGCCGCCCTTTATTGCGGTTTTGAGAAGGCTCAGGGAGACGTCGTGATTACCATGGATGCTGATTTGCAGGACTCACCTGATGAGATTCCTGAGTTGTATAAGATGATCAAGGAAGACGGTTATGATCTCGTCTCTGGCTGGAAGAAGAAACGTTATGATTCAAAATTGGCAAAAAACCTTCCGTCGAAGCTGTTTAATGCCACGACACGAATGATCTCTGGAATCAAACTGCATGATTTCAATTGTGGATTGAAGGCATACAATTGTCATGTTGTAAAGAGCATCGAGGTGTATGGAGAGATGCACCGTTATATTCCATATTTGGCTAAAAACGCAGGTTTCAAGAAGATAGGGGAGAAAGTAGTCCAGCATCAGGCGAGAAAGTATGGTGAGACAAAATTCGGATTAAACCGTTTCTTCAACGGATATCTCGATTTGCTTTCCTTGTGGTTCATCTCCACATTCGGAGGCAAACCGATGCATTTCTTTGGCTTTGTCGGAAGCATCTTGTTTTTGCTAGGATTTATTTCCGCAGCATATGTCGGAATCTCTAAACTTGTGCATATGGCTAACGGACAATTGGATCCACTAGTGACCAGCAGCCCTTATTTCTACATCGCGTTGACGATGATGATCCTTGGCACACAATTGTTTATGACGGGATTCTTGGGAGAGTTGATTTCACGTAACTCAAGCGAAAGAAACAACTATAAGATTGAAAAAGTAATTTAATAAAGGATATGGATATCATTCTTGACATATTGAAATTTTCCGTAAGTGGAATTTTGGTTTTCCTTGCCACTTTCTTTGTATTGAAGAATTTGCTCGACAACAGAGAGAAGGAGAGAAGACATCAGATGAGAATTGAGACAGGTAAAATTCTTACTCCAATCAAACTGACGGCTTACGAGCGTTTGGTGTTGTTCTTGGAACGAATCAAGCCGGAAAGCATGGTGGTGAGAATCCAGTATCCCACAATGAAAGCTGGCGATCTTCACCTTATGTATATCCAGCAGGTGCGTGAGGAGTTTGAACATAATGTCTCTCAGCAGATTTATGTGTCGGAAGACCTTTGGCGTTTTGTGGTAGCTGCGAAGGAGAGCCTTTTGCAATTTATCAATACGTGTTCGGAGTCGGTTCCGAAAGATGTGCCTGCCGTTGAGTTGTCGAAGATTCTGATCGAGAAATACAACGAGACAGAGAATCCGCCAATTGATATAGCATTGGTAGTATTGAAGAACGAAATCAAAACTTTGGCATGATGAACCTTCTGGATTTAGCTAGCAAACGAGTGTCTGTACGCTCATATGATACAGCCCGTGTGGTTGAAAATAAATTGCTTGATGAGGTGTTTGAGATAGCACGTTTGGCACCGTCGGCATGCAATAAGCAGCCATGGCGATTGGTTGTTGTGAAAAGCAAAGGAAAGTTGACGGAATTATCTGCCGCTTACGACAGAGATTGGTTTAAGACAGCTCCAGTTGTATTGGCTGTAGTAGTCGACCATACTGAGTCGTGGCACAGAGCTGATGGCAAGGATCATGCTGATGTGGACGCTTCCATTTTTGTTGAGCATCTATGTTTGGCTGCCGCAGAGAAAGGGTTGGGCACATGTTGGGTTTGCAATTTCAATCCAGAGGTGGCAAACAAAGTGCTTGGCATAGATGGGGTGGAGAAGGAACTGGTTGCGTTGGTGCCGATAGGTTATCCGTCCGACAATTCCGTCTTCTCAAAACCTAAGGTAAGAAAGGAAATGTCAGAAATCGTTACTGAGATTTAATATAGTACAGTAAATAAGAAGCAGTCTATGATGCGTAAAACGTATAATATGGTAAGCAAACGAGTGATGGGAGTATTGACGTCCATCACTTTGTTGTTGTCTCTTACCATGTGTGAGACGGATTATTGCAATGAGAATATGTATGTCGTCGGCACGTTGAGAGCCTTCCATAAAGTGTCAAAATCGCAGATCAATGTTTTTTTGGCAACTATGGATGCAAATGGAGACACGATAAATTATATCGGCAATACAAGCGGCTCGTATGCAAATTTTGTATTGAATCCTGAATCCGACACCTCACGATTCTACATTTTGACTGCGGATACTGTGGAAATTGGCAAGATTGCTATAGTGCATACCAATAGAAACGAGTTTGTTAATGCGGAGTGTGGAGTACGCACATTGAGCACAATAGATACTGTTTTGATAGAAAACGCTTCGGAAGGAGATTCCGTCGCAATATTATTTAAAGATGTTGATGAAAACTACGACAATGGAAATATCGAGATTTTTTTGGCTGGTTTTGAGTAGTCTTTTCATCACGTCTGTCTTTGCACAAAAAAAAGAGGTGCAGGAGGTTAAGGATGAATGGAATTTGACTACGTCCAAAACTTTTTATGGAGTGTCTGTATATGCGGATATCGCTGGCCCAATAACATCTATGTTTAAGGATGGCAAAACGGATTTTAGCTTTGGCGTGGACGCAGATATTTGCCATACCATTTATCCTACTTTTGAGGCAGGATATTCCAAGTATGACGCCACAGAGTCGTACAATTACGGATTGCCTCAAATTCCCGGTTATTCCTACACATGCAACGGCTCTTATTATAAGATTGGCGCCAATTTCAATTTCTTGAATGACGGACGTGGAAATAAAGTGATTCCATTGTTGTATATAGGAGCAAAATTCGCTTTCTCACCGTCGCATTTTGATATTGAAAATGTAAGATTGAGCAATGAGTATTGGAATTTTGACAAGGCATATTCAGCGTCTGGAAAGAGTCTTTGCCGTTGGGCAGAGTTTTCAGTTGGATTGAGATATCCAATCGCTAAGTTCTTCTGTATGGGAGTGGAAGGAAAATTGCGAGAGTTTGGAAGAGCAAAAGTCAAGACAGTAGATATGCCTGACGGATCTTCTTTTGATGTAAAACAGAGTTATTCCCCAGGCTATGGCAATTTTAACGGAAACAAATGGGGTGTGAAATACACAATCGGATATTTCTTCCATTGATTTATGTGGCTTAATCAGGATTATTTTTCTTTGAATCTGTAGGAAAATCTGGCTCCAAGACCAATAGTCTGAATCACTTTGTTTTGTACATCATTGTGAGGAGACAAAGCATTCCAGTCTGCAAAGAAGTTGATGTCGAAATATTGGGTCACCATTGCTCCGATTGAGCCGCCGGTTGTGAAACAAGCCCCAATGCTTGACGGGCATGTGAAAAATACATTTACTGTTTTGTCGTATCTGTTAATCCCTATTAGTGCTTTAGGACTGAAATACATGTGTCTGAATATCTTTATGTAGGAGTATATTCCAGTTTGGAACACAGCCATTTCGAAAGAGTCTCCATTATTGGCTTGATTTAATTCTTCTGGAGTGTCTATTATCTCTTTAATGCTATTGTACGAATAATGAACATTCATTACACTTAATCTTCCACCTACTCCAAAATGATGATTCCAATACCAGGCACATTCGATTCCTGCTGATGTGCCTGTCGAGGTGTTGAATGTCATGTCTGAGACAGGTTTGTATTTGGTCAGTGGTATCTGGAAATTTGCATAAAATCCTAAAAATGATGGATTCCATTGCTCAAAATCTATCCAATGGTCAATAAGTTCCGAACTCATCTTCTTACGTTTGAAAATGATATCGCTCAACCAATATCCGAACTCGGTAGACATGATTCCGATACCAGCTCCAGCCAGGATGTCGCTCATCCAATGACGGTTGTTGGCCATTCGCATCAGTCCTGTGGCGGTTGCTGTGGCGTATGCACCCATTCCTATCCAAGGACTTAGATCACCGTATTCTTTATTGAGCATTGTGGCTGTCATGAAAGCTGTGGCAGTATGTCCGGAAGGAAAACTGTTGTTGGATGATCCGTCCGGGCGACGTAGTTTGGCCGTATGTTTTATGCTGTTCACAAGTCCAGCCATTATGATTGCGGAAAAAGCGTCAGCGGTAAGCATTTCCCCCCAACTGCTGCGGCTTGGCACACCAAACGCCTTCATTCCAATCATTACGCCTGCTGGGAGGTATTGTGTGAAGTTGTCGACTTCACTGTGAAATCTAGGCATGAAACTGTTACGCAACTCCCTGAACTTTTTGTTATGCTCCATTTCGATTAATCCTCCGACTATCAGTGGCACACCGATATGTGTGCATTCAATCATTTTTGAATAAGGATGTTTGATTATGGAATCGTTTATGTTTGGAAATGAGTCACTTGTGGCGACGGGAGTGATTTTGATGGAATCATTTTCCTCAGTCGCGGAAATTGGCGTGAAAGCCATAACACTAGCTATTGCGGCACAAATCGTTTTGGACAAAACCGAGGCAGAGATGTGATGTGCCATATCTCTTAATTCTCTATAACATGCAATAATATAAGTTGTTAAGATCCCTATTATTCTAGATATCTTGTCCGAACACATTTGAATATATCATACTTTTAGAACAAAAGTAATGAATTTAAGTGACGCATTATTGAATTTGTATATCATTTTTCCCATTTTCCACTTTTTTTCACGATTTTGTAATATTATGGTTAACCCGTTGGTTGAATTAGAATAACGCATATTTAACTTGTCCTATGGGTTTATTATTTAGAAAGTTTAATATTATAGTAATGTAAAGGTAGCCACCTTAGCCGCCATTCTTGTGAAGATGCCCGAAGTTTTTTCGCATAGTTTTCATGTCATCACAACACCGCATCTCGCCACATTTCCCTTCTCATTTACTTGATTTCCTGCGAATTGTTAGCAAATTCCAAGAATTTTTTTAAATTTGTAATGAAGTTGCGCATATCTAAGACAATGGTATTTGTTTTTTTGCATTACTAAAATGTTAAAAATCAAAAAAATACACAACTTTTTTGTATTTTTTTATTATAAATTTAATTCAACCAACAGGTATCAAGAGTACAATCGAGGGAATAATTATAAATAGTTTTAATGAGTGGATTGAAAATGACAAATAAAATTTATTCAATTATTGTGGCACTCATTCTCATAATGGATGTGTTTGTTTTCCCATTGAGTGTTGAGAGTTATGAAGGAGAAACAAAATTCATATTGACTGAAGCCTCGGCATATTTTGTAATTATTCCATTTTTATTTTTGATTTGGTTATTGATAAATAAGAACGAAAATAATTATAAATGGTTTCCTGCATCTTTTATTCTTTTTTTGGGCGCAACTTTTTATTGCAATAAAAAAATTTTGAATATAGAGAAGGAAGAACTTTATCATAATTCTTATATCACTTATGCTATAGTTTTACCAGGAGAAACACCTGTTCAGCCTGGATATATTAAGCATTTTACTTTTTTTTCTCAAGACGGGAAAATTAACACTGGAATGGTTACAATAATGAGGAGAGACCAAATTAAGGACACTATTTTGATTGTATATCAAGGAGACCATCCACATAATAACGAGGTTCTTGATCGTATGCCAACCGATTCTTGCTTATCTAAATTTCGAAACGGCCCTGTGAAAATGGGAATAGAAGAATATAAAAAAGAGAAGTGAAATGATAAATACATTAATTAGTATATGTGTCATATTCAGTATTTAAAATTTATTGTTTCATAAAAGTAATATGTCGATCGTTATCTCAGATGTGATTAGTTTACAAATGATTTAATGTTAAATTATAAAAGAAAATAAAAATAACAAACAAAATACAATGATAAAAAAACTTTCAATCCTAATCGTCCTTCTCCTATCGTCGTTTCAGTTGGCGATGGCGGATGCGGTGTCGGTAGCAGCGAAGCAGCTGGGACAGTGAATATTTCTCACACCCGCACCTTTGTTTTTGCAGCCCTAATTTTTCTTCATCCGACAAAATAATTCTATTTTTGTATGTAAATCAATTCGAAAACATATGGACGGAAAGAAAATGAAAAAGATACCATACGGCAAATGTAACTTTGAAGACATCAGACTTCAAAACATGTATTATGTGGACAAGAGCCAATTCATAAGGGAGGTGGAAGATTCCAGCGATTTCTTTTTCTTCATCCGTCCGCGACGTTTCGGCAAGAGCCTCTTCCTCTCCATGCTGGAGAACTATTACGACATGAACCGCAGGGAGAAATTCGACGCCCTCTTTGGTGACCTCTGGATCGGTCAGCATCCCACGGAACAACGCAACAGCTATGCGGTGATGAGGCTGGATTTCTCGAAAGTTTCATCTAACCTTGATGAGTGTGAAGAGTCGTTCAACGCCATTTGTTATTTGGCATACCTGGCATTTTGTGATTATTATCAGAATTTGTTGCCAGAAGGTTCGTTAAATATGCTATCAAAGGATGCCAACGCAGTCCTTAATTTCGAAACTATCGTTAATTTATGTAATAAGCAAGGAGTAAGTCTTTATCTCCTTATCGATGAGTACGACAACTTCACCAACAAGGTGCTGAGCGATGTTTCTGCACTTTGCAAATATGAAAGTATCACTCATCAAGACGGTTTCTACCGCACTTTTTTTGCGGCACTGAAGTCGGCGACAAGTTCGTGTCTGAAGAAAATATTCATCACGGGTGTCAGTCCGGTGACGCTCGACGACCTCACCTCCGGCTTCAACATCAACTTCAACTACACAAGCTATGCCGCCTTCAACGAGATGATGGGCTTCACCGAGAAGGAGGTGCGCGCCATACTCGACTACTACCGCCAGTTCCATCCGTTCAACCACACGACAGACGAATTGATCGACACCATCAAGCCTTGGTATGACAATTATTGCTTCTCAAAAAAATCTTTGGGTAGAGAGACCCTATACAATAGTGATATGGTTTTCTATTTTGTCAATGCTTATATAGGGAATGAATGTCAGATTCCAACCGATATGCTTGACACTAACATCCGTATCGACTACAAGAAACTGATGATGCTGGTGAGAAAAGACCATGATCTGCAAACATCTGTCATACAGGAGATTGTGAAGGAGGGCCGGATAACATCCGAACTGAACGATAATTTCCCCGCAAAGGACATAACCGACAGGATCAATTTCGTCAGTCTGCTATATTATTTCGGTTTGCTTACGGTTGACGGAACATTCCTCAACAAACTTATCTTCAAGATACCGAATCAGGTGGTGAGGGAACAGATGTTTGACTATCTGGTAAGGACATACGACGAGGTGGATTTGCGTCTCGACTACTACAAAAAGGACGAGTTGGGTGTCGATATGGCACTGAATGGCAACTGGCGTCCCTATTTTCAGGCCATAGCGGAGGCAATCATGAACTATTCGTCGCAGCGAGACAAGATAAAGGGGGAGTATTATGTGCATGGTTTCACCTTTGCGATGACGTTGCAGAACCCTCTCTACCTGCCCGTGTCGGAGAACGACACCGCCGCTGGTTATTCCGACGTCTACCTGCAACCTCGCCTTGACAATTTCCCGGAGTTGCAGCACTCCTACATTGTGGAATTCAAATACGTGAAGAGCAGTGAGCCGGACAGCGAGGTGGAGGCGAAACGAGCTGCTGCAATAGAGCAGATCAACAATTACGCCCAAACGCCACAGGTGCTGGAGACTATCGGTCACACCACGCTGCATAAGATTGTCCAGGTCTACAAAGGGTTTGAATTGAAGGTGCTGGAGGAGATTGAATAAGGAGATGCCTGAAGTTTTCCCATTTTAAAGATATTGTAAGTCTTTACATTGTCCGCAGTCATGTCATAAGAGTGGATGACACCGCATCTCGCCACATTTCCCTTCTCATTTACTCGATTTCCTGCGAATTGTTTGTAAATTCCAAGAATTTTCTAATATTTGTAATGAAGTTGCGCATATCTAAGACAATGGTATTTGTTTTATTTTTGCATTACTAAAAATACTAAAATCAAGAAAATGCGCAATTTTTTTGTGCTTTTTTATTATAAATTTAATTCAACCAACAGGTATGAGCGACAAAAGTTTATTGAAGTATTTGATCTCGTGTTTTGTGCTGACACTGTCTTCTGGTGTTCAGGCATCCACATGTTGTTATGAGGATTTTACAGATGATTTTGAAAAAACAAAAGTAGGGTATAATCAGCAATATGAAGGTTGGCCTGCGGAATGTCTTGCAAAACTGGCTAACAAAGAGTCGTTTATAGAGCCAGTTATTGAGTGTTATAATAAAAAAGGTGTCAAGCACTTATTGTCTTTGCGAGTAAAGAATAAACCTGTAAAAGACAGTATAGATATTGCAAAGCCGATTATTCTTCATTTAATGGTGGATGATCAGGAGATCCCTTTGAAATACTATAAATTTCTTACTTTCTGTTGTATGGATGGTAACCAATATGAAAGCAACAGAGCAGAGATGTCGGAAAGAGGAAAAAGGTTTCTTCGTAAGATATCAAAATGTGATTATTCGCTTTATTTTTGGCTTTCACCGGATGATTCACCTTCTGAATTATATCCGATAGGTCCGTTTTCAAAGAATCGATAGTTTTTTGATGGAAATTATTACTGTTGAGAATTGGGCGAACCGAAAAATTTCATGCAAAATGTAATGGCATTTTTGCACCTTATTTTAATAGCTTTATTTTGTTGATGCCGAATTTTTTACTAATTTTGCATCCCGTTAAGTAAAAAAACAACATTATACAACATAAAATGACAGACATCAAGAACCTAAGCATTGCTGCGGACAATATCAGAATTTTGACTGCTGCAATGGTAGAAAAGGCTAAATCGGGACATCCGGGAGGAGGAATGGGAGGAGCAGACTTCATCAATGTGCTCTATTCTAAATACTTACGTTATGATCCAAGCGACCCTCTATGGGTTTGTAGAGACCGTTTCTTCTTAGATCCGGGTCACATGTCTCCAATGCTATATTCTGTATTGTTGTTGTCTGGTAAGTTTGATATTTCTGATATCCAGAATTTCCGTCAGTGGGGTAGTTGTACTCCAGGACATCCAGAAGTTTGTTTCGAAAGAGGTATTGAAAATACATCTGGTCCGTTAGGACAGGGACACACTATGGCTGTAGGTGCGGCAATCGCAGGAAAATTCCTAACTCAAAAGTTTGGAAAATGGATGGATCACAAGATCTACACTTTCATTTCAGACGGTGGTATCCAGGAGGAGATTTCCCAGGGTGCAGGAAGAATTGCCGGAAATCTCGGTTTGTCAAACTTGATTATGTTCTATGATGCCAACAACATTCAGCTTTCAACAAAGGTTGATGAGGTGTCTAACGAGGATATCGAGCAGAAGTATAAGGCGTGGGATTGGAATGTTATCACAATCAACGGAAATGACGCCGCACAGATCATAGAGGCACTTGATAATGCAAATGCTGAGACTTCACGTCCTACTCTTATCATTGGAAACACAACAATGGGACGCGGATGTGTTAAGGCCGACGGTTCTAATTTTGAAGGTCAGGTTTCGACTCACGGACAGCCATTGTCTGCCGCAGGTGTTGATGTTGCTAAGACAATTGAAAACCTTGGTGGAGATCCTAACGATCCTTTCAAGATTTTTGAAGAAACAAAGAAATTATACGCCGCTCGTAGAGAGGAATTGATCGCTGAAGCAGGAAAACGTAAGGCAGAGCAGGCAGAGTGGGCAAAGAAGAACCCAGAGTTGGCTGCCAAACTGGAACTTTTCTTCAGTGGCAAACTTCCTAATCTTGATTTCTCTAAGATTGAGCAGAAGCCAAATCAGCCTACACGTGCTGCTTCGGCTGCAGTGCTTGGCTATTTGGCAGATAATGTAGAGAATATGATTGTCAGCAGTGCTGACTTGTCTAATTCAGATAAGACAGATGGCTTCTTGAAGAAGACACATCCTATTGTAAACGGTGATTTCAGCGGCAGATTCTTGAACGCAGGAGTTTCAGAGTTGACAATGGCTTGTATAATGAACGGTATAGTTCTTCACGGTGGTATGTATGCTGCTTGTGGAACATTCTTCGTCTTCTCCGACTATATGAAGCCAGCCTACAGAATGGCCGCACTTATGCGTCTTCCTGTAAAATATGTATGGAGCCACGATGCATTCCGTGTAGGAGAGGATGGGCCAACACACCAGCCAATTGAGCAGGAGATGCAGGTTAGATTGTTGGAAAAGATCAAGAACCACGCTGGTAAGAACAGTATGCTTGTGCTTCGTCCAGCTGACGTTTATGAGACAACAGAGGCATGGAAGATGGCGATGGAGAACACAGATACTCCGACAGCTTTGATCCTTTCTCGTCAGAATGTCAACGATCTTCCAGGAGACAGAGTGGCAGAGTCGAAGAAAGCAGTCAAGGGAGCTTATGTAGTAAAGGCTTGCGAAGGTACTCCGGATATTGTTATGGTGGCGAACGGTAGTGAGGTAAGCACATTGTTTGATGGAGCTAAACTGCTTGAGGAGCGCAAGAATTTGAAGGTTCAGATTGTGTCTGCGATCTCCGAGGGATTGTTCAGAACTCAGAGCAAGGAGTATCAGGAGGAAGTGATTCCGTCGTCAGCAAAGAAATATGCTTTGACTGCGGGAATACCTTGTTCAATGCAAGGACTTGTAGGGGTTGACGGTTATGTCCACGGACTAGACCATTTCGGATACTCGGCACCATTCAAAGTGTTGGACGAAAAATTCGGATTTAATGCCGAAAGTGTCTACTCGGATGTATGCAAATTCCTGAATATTTAATTGATAATTGATAGAAGCCACCTTAATTAGGGTGGCTTTTTTGTTTGTGTTATGACAAGAGTTGACTATAGATACCATTTTCCGTTGCCTATTTATGGCATAGCACTTTTGCTCGATGTCGCGATGGCGATGTTCTATTTAGTGTTAGCTTTGCAGACCGCATTTGGAATAAGTGATGATATTCTTCCAAAAGAAAATTTTGGATATTACTTGACTGGGACATTTATTTTCACAGCCATATTGGCATTCTGTACATATATGTTGCTCACAAGTCGTGACACATTCATCTTTGATAATTCAGAAAACAGATATTTTGAAGGTTATACGTTCCTCGGTAAAAACAAAGGAGAATGGAAAAAAATGGAAGGTGGCTTTAGCCGCATCGTCTTCCAGACATACGAGCAGAGCCAGACTTTCAATTTCATGGGCATAAGCAAGAATAAGGTAGATGAGACGGTGTATGAGTTGCGCAAAGTGTACGACGACCAGACTTACGACTGCTTGGTGTCTACATCAGATGTTAAATGTCTGCCAGCCACATTGAAAATAGGGAAGCAGATTGCTGATGCCAACGGAGTCAAATTCTTTGATTATGTGAAGGACAAATATCGTAAGCAGAAAATATATATATGATTTTATTTGAGACGCACTAGAAATTTATACAGGCATGGAACTCTGACATCTTATAAAAGAATTGAACATAGAAATTAAAATGCCTGAAATTTTGAAAATAAAAAGTAGAAAATAGTAATAGATTGAAAAAATTTTCTATTTTTGTCTTTGATAGTGTAACAACGAATAAAAGGAAGTAATAATTATTAAATAATATCAAACATGGCTAATTTGGATTTGTCAAAGTACGGTATTACAGGTGCAACAGTGATTGCACACAATCCATCGTACGAGGTATTGTTCGCAGAGGAGACAAAAGCTGGTCTTCAGGGTTATGAAGTAGGTCAGGTTACTGAGCTAGGAGCAGTAAACGTAATGACAGGTATCTTTACTGGTCGTTCTCCTAAGGACAAGTACATTGTTGATGACAAGAACTCACACAACAATGTATGGTGGACATCAGACGCTTATAAGAATGACAACCACCCAATGTCAGAAGAGGTTTGGGCAAAGGTTAAGGATATTGCAAAGAAAGAGCTATCAAACAAGAATCTTTACGTTGTAGACGCATTCTGCGGTGCAAACAAGGCTACACGTCTAGCTGTACGTTTCATCGTTGAGGTAGCATGGCAGGCTCACTTTGTAACAAACATGTTTATCCAGCCAACAAAGGAAGAACTAGAGAACTTTGAGCCAAACTTCGTTATTTACAATGCTTCAAAGGCAAAGGTAGAGAACTACAAGGAGTTGGGTCTAAACTCAGAGACTTGTGTTGCATTCAACACAACATCACGTGAGCAGGTTATCATCAACACTTGGTATGGTGGTGAGATGAAGAAGGGTATGTTCTCAATGCAGAACTACTACTTGCCTCTACAGGGTATCGCTTCAATGCACTGTTCAGCAAACTGTGATATGAATGGTGAGAACACAGCTATCTTCTTCGGTCTTTCTGGTACAGGTAAGACAACACTTTCTACAGATCCAAAGCGTAAGCTTATCGGTGATGACGAGCACGGTTGGGATGACGAGGGTGTATTCAACCTAGAGGGTGGATGCTACGCTAAGGTTATCGGTCTATCAAAGGAGCACGAGCCAGATATCTACGGAGCTATCAAGCGCAACGCACTTCTTGAGAACGTAACTGTTTCTAAGGATGGTAAGATCGATTTCAACGATAAGAGCGTAACTGAGAACACTCGTGTTTCTTATCCAATCAACCACATCAAGAACATCCAGCCAGGATCATCAGCTCCAGCTGCAAAGAACGTTATCTTCCTTTCTGCTGATGCATTCGGAGTATTGCCTCCAGTTTCAATCTTGACTCCAGAGCAGACTCAGTACTACTTCCTATCAGGATTTACAGCTAAGCTTGCTGGTACAGAGCGTGGTATCACAGAGCCAACTCCAACATTCTCAGCTTGTTTCGGTCAGGCATTCCTTGAGTTGCACCCAACTAAGTATGCAGAGGAGCTAGTTAAGAAGATGAAGAAGTCTGGTGCTAAGGCATATTTGGTTAACACTGGATGGAACGGAACTGGTAAGCGTATCTCAATTCCTGATACTCGTGGTATCATCGACGCTATCCTTGATGGTTCAATCTTGAAGGCTCAGACTAAGAAGATCCCTATGTTCGACTTCGAGGTTCCAACAGCTCTTCCAAATGTTAACCCTGCTATCCTTGACCCTCGTGACACTTATGCAAACGCATCAGAGTGGGAGACTAAGGCAAAGGATTTGGCTGGTCGTTTCATCAAGAACTTTGAGAAGTACACAGGCAACGCTGCTGGTAAGGCTCTTGTTGCTGCTGGTCCAAAGTTGTAATCAGACGCTATTGAATAATAGCCTAAATATAAGAGACGTGAGCAATCACGTCTTTTTTTTACTTTAAAGCGTTCAGTCATGCTTGTTTAAAAAATTATCATTAAAATTCTGAGTTTCTCAGATAAAACTGATAGATTTCAACAATTTTGACCATTTATCAACAATTTTTTGTCTGTTTGTTGATAAAACTATTATAGATGTTTTTGTTGAAAATAGTGATTGATTTATTTTTGTATTGTCTGTTGTGCGAAAGGGCAGTGGACTATTAGTAAATCATAAATAGCAAAGGGCTTGTTTTTATAGTATGTGTACGATAATTCATCATATATCATCATATATTAAGGGACTCCTATTTCTTGCCATAATGGTATTGAATCTAGGAATTCATCAGGTGTGTGCGAAACCGGATTTTGATATTTCGGAAATAATAGACCCGACTAATCCTTATAAAATAGAGTCAGAGGAAAAATTTGTCGAAGTGTTTGACGCAATTAATTATTTTTTTGAATTAGAATGGTTTTACCCTGATGATGTCATATCTCTTTCATTAGAGAAAGATCTAGATATGTCTACGCATGAATTTGTTCCAATTAAGGTTAATAGAGACAATGAATCGGTGATAGTACAATTTGAAGGTAATGGACACACTATTCGTAATTTGACATTTAGTGGATTTGAGACAAATATAAATTATTCTGGATTAATTCCTAATATGGGTAAAGGCTCATTTGTAAAGAATATTAATTTTGAAGACATTAATGTTACATTGCCATCAAAAAGTTGCGGAATCATTGTTGGTAAAATAGGCGGTAGTAGTGAAGTATCTAATTGCAATATAAGAGGAAAAGTCACATATACAAATGAAAATGCTAAATGTCTAGGTGGTGTGATTGGGGAAATAACAGCTTCGAATTTTGTCCTTAAGGATATTGCTGTTGATTTGGAATATGATGTCAAATATCCAACAGTAAGTTCGATGGGTGGTGTGGTTGGTTATTTTAATCACCCTTCTTCGTTGGAGATATCGAATATAGTAAATCGTTCTAAGAATCTGGAAATTGACGAAGCTTCTTTGGGTTTAGGTGGACTATTTGGTTTTATTCAAGTTCCTTCAGTCATTAAAATACATGATTGCTCTAACTATATGAATATTAAGGCTTATTCTCCTATGGTAGGAGGTATTGTAGGCAATTACTCAAATCCGGATTTGGAGCATTATATAAATGAACTATATAATTGTACTAATGCAGGAAGTATTTCCTCTTCATATGGTGATGTAGGAGGAATAGTAGGAATATCAAAATATGTGAAAATCTCAAATTGTGTAAACATAGGAAATATATCAAGTTCTGCTCCATCCTCGGGTTCGGGCGGAATAGGCGGAATAGGCGGAATAGTTGGAACATATAATGTGAGGTATGTTACAGTAACGAACAATACGTTATCGTCGTGTGTTAATTTGGGATATATATCTTCTTATGAAGAAGGTAATTCTGCAGGTATTGTAGGTTATTATTATAGTGACCATGTCGATTATAATGTGTCAGAATATTATGATATTGCATCAAAAATTTTCCCATTTCAGAACTGTTTGTCATTATCTAATGACGGAACCAATCGTATTGTAAATGAATTTGTGTTTAACACTACGCCAGGATATAATTGTATTGGTGGTCTTTATTCAGATTCTTCACTTGGGGGGGCTGTTTCAAATGACTCTGTTCATTGCCTTACTAATAGTACATTAATTTCAGGCGAAGTGCCTTTTTATTATTATTCACAGAACAAGGATTCTGGTTATTGGCTTGATAATGAGTCTGCTATATCCAATGGCTTTGAACCTGCTTTTTTACAGAAACCTGGATTTTATCCTTATCTTCCACTAAATGATGATATAGCAAAACTAGCGTCTCTTCCAATTAAAGTGTTTGATGGAGAACGACTTGACAGTATAGCTTCAGGATTTTCATGCGGAATGATTGATGGAGTCGTATGGACATCAAAAAATGGAACTTTTGAAGTTTCAGAAGATGGTGTCGCTACAATACTAAGTGCAGGTGATGATGTTATATATGGATATCTTGGTGATGCTGTCATTTCTCGTCCTATCAAAGTGTATAAGAATGTGTTTGGTGGAGGAAGAGGTACTGAAGAAAATCCATATTTGATTACGAATCTTTCACATTTAGAAGAATTAAGAGATTCTCTTGCTGCTTCAGAAGAATGGTCGAAAAATAAATATTTCAAAGTGACCGCTAACATTAATGGTCTTGATTTTTCACTCTCTCCGACTAGGGCAACACAGTTTATGGGACATTTTGACGGTGATGGTCATACGATCAAGATGGATATCACAAATACTGCTGCTGATGCGGCATTATTTGTTGTCGCAGAAAATGCGTCGATCCACAATTTGCAGACTTCTGGATTTGTAGAAGGAAAAGATTTAGCAGCAGGTGTTTGTGCTGTCGCATATAATTGTGAGATATACAATTGTTATAATAGTGCTAAAATTTATGGTTCTGTGGCAGGAGGACTGATCGGTTATTCGGAAGGTGGAATGTTGTATGGATTGTGTAATTCGGGTACAGTCTCAGCCTCAACTATTGCTGGTGGAGTGATAGGAAAAGCGACAGAAATAAATAGTGATACTCGTATTTCAGATTTGGTGAATTCCGGATATGTCAACGGATATGCTTCGGCTGGTTTGATTGGAGATGCGGAACGGTTATCAGCAAGTTATGCTTTCAATCGACTAATAAATTATGGTAGCGTTTGTGGCACGTATGAGGCTTATCCTTATATTTTTTCATCTAATTTCTCAGGCTTCTCTTATCCGGATTGTCATTATGATATTCAGATTACGCGTAATGGCAAATGTATGACTGATGGATTTAATGGAGCGTCGTTAGGACATGAAATAATTCCTACAACAGCAACTGATGTAGAGTATGAACTCTATTCAGAAGATGCTACAGCTGTTTTTGTTCCGTCGTTTGTAAAAAAAATGCGAAATTCAGAATTGCTTGGAATATTGACAACTTTTGAGAATGAGGAGTTGTCTGCATATGTTCAAACGTCACCTTCTCTTCTTACTAATGGTCAGTTGGTCCTTAGGGGAATTGGACTTGCTGAAGAATACCATAAATTGTCAGATTTGAAATCATCTACGGATGTGCCTGCAATTTTAGCTCAAAGATCGGAATTTGGTGATGAAAGAGAAACATATATTACAATAGCGGCAATACCGTTTAACTTTGGTGATGGTTCGGAAACTGACCCTTATTTAATCAATAGTTTGGAGGATTTGAAGTCGCTTTCGGAAATGATCGAGGCAAATAAAGTGACTGACAAATACTATGTGAATGCAAAGTCCAATAACTGGTCGTACAATAAGTATTTTAAATTGAATAGTGATATATTGGGCGACGGCACTGCTTCAACAATAGTCACAAAAGCTATAGCCAGTGAGGAAAATCCATTCCAAGGAGTTTTCGATGGTGGCTGCCACACGATTAAAGTTTCAATCAATAATCAGAACAACAACTATCAGGCATTGTTTGCAAAAATAGAGTCGGGTGCTATTATTGAGAATCTGACAGTGACAGGTGTTGTCAGCGGAAAAATGTATGTTTCAGGTGTCGTCGCATGTGCGACTGCTGAAAGAGATGGTGATGAACCAGTTATTCGCAATGTGATAAACAATGTAAATGTCAATTCATCGTCAGATTGTGTCGGAGGAATTTGTGGTAAATCGAATGCAAGAATAGAGAATTGTGCTAACGCAGGAAATATCATTATCACATTTGATTCAAATCCTTATTATACAGGTGGAATTGTCGGCTCGACTACTTCTAATGTGATTGGTTGTATGAATCTTGGTTCAATACACGGACACCGACGAATTGGAGGAATATGTGGTGGGGCTATGAACGATGATTCCAAAGGTCTTATCAAAGATTGTGTCAATTATGGTATGGTCTCTTCTCAATGTCCGCCGTCAGCTGATTTCACTTGCATTGGCGGTATTGTGGGATCTGCGGATAATTTTGATGTTGAGACTTCTTTGAATCTTAACAGTGTGTCATGTCGAAATGAAATTTTTGTAGACGCGATTGTAGGAAGTGCCACAGGAGAAGTTAACGGATGCTACTACGATAAGCAGGTTTCTGTATTGCCGAGCAAGTATGGAACAGGGTTGTTGACAACAGAAATATTCCAACTTTCTATTGAAGGATTTGATAATAATGCTGGAATGTATCCGACTTTGAGTAATAAGTTGTGTGATGATAAATTGGCAATTTTGGCATCTTCTCCATTGATGCTTTATGAAAGTGACGATAAGACTGTTTTTGATGATGTTACAAAGATGATGAATTATGGCGATGTTAACGCTACTAATCCCGACATCAAATGGACAGGAAAGAATGGTGTTGTGGATGTTGTCAGAAGTGAGAACGGATTCATAGTCAAGCCAGTAGAAGTCGGTACTGATACATTGACTGCGTCTTACGGAATGTATTCAAAACAGATATCTGTTGATATTTATTGTATACCTGTCAGACTTGACACTACTATTTCAGGATGCCAGATGGTTTCTGTTCGCAAGAGTGATGGTTCAGAGATTGTTTGTACTAAAGATACTGTATTTACTGAAGTCTATCCGAGAGAAAATTCTATATGCGACAGCACAATCAAGTATATCGTGAAAATTAGTAAATTAACAGATTATTTGATTGATACAGTACTTTGTGGAAAGGATGTGTTATCAGGAGCTGTTTACCGAGGAAAGAATTATACTAATACTGATTATATCACGCTTAAAGACACTATAGGTTGTGATTCCGCTATTACTGCAAAATTAAGAGTTGTTATTCCTCGCGTCGATTCGGTTTATCATAATTCGGGATGCGATTCTGTATTCTGTGAGGTCGACGGTAAATATTATCATGAGACGGTAAGCTTCTATGATACAGTTAAGTCTTCTGTATGTGATTGCGACAGTGTCATCATCAAAGTGAATTTGAATGTGACAAACAGTGACGCGTATGAGTTTGACGAGGTTTACCTTGACTCATTTGAGATTGACGGCAAGAAGTTGAGGGGTGGGGAGTCGTTGACTGTATATGATACTTTGGTTACGAAAAATGGCTGCGATAGTATCGTTAAAAAGAATATATATGTTTATAATCGCGTCTACAAGATGGATACCGTGCTTTATGCATGTGAATTCTATCTTGACAATGTGAATTTCCAGAAGATCACTCATGATACGATTTTGGTAGAGCAATTGAGTGAGACATTGCATGGAATCACAGTTGACGGATATTATTTGCAGAAGCGTGATATCAGAATCTCTCACAACACATCTGCTGATACCACAAGAAAGCCTGAGGAGTATTATTGTCATCGCTATATGCTCACACAGAATGTGGGCGGAGTGGAGCAAGTGTTAGGAACTGTCACAAAAGATACTGTGGTGTATATTAATATTCCGCGTGATAAGAAATGTGACAGCGTGGTGGTTCGTACAATTCATATTTTGCCGGAAGCAGTCAAGGATACGGTTTCGATTGTGAATTGTGGAGCGTATTACGACGAGACACTCGACACTACATTCACGTCTACACAGGATTACATAGTCCGTGAGAAGTACAACAATTCATTGTGTGATTGTGACAGTTTGATCACAGTGCGTCGATACACAATCCGGACAACAGCATATAATAAAATAGAGGATTCTGGATGTGAGTATGTCTCGTATACTTTTTACGGAGATGATAAACCTACAATATTTACTTCTAGTATAGATACAGTTGAATATATAAAATATACTTCAGGTCCAGAATGTGATAGTATTGTGAACAACATTCATTTGGTTGTCGCTAAGCCAATATATGATACATTGTCAAGACAAACTTGTGGTGACACTATAATGTATGAAGGCAAGGTGTTTACAAATAATTACAAAGATACAGTAATATATCCTTCAGCTGCAGGTTGTGACAGTCTGATTCGTTATATAGATTTCAGATTTGTTGAGACAATAGTGGACACATTGCCGACAAAATATGGTTGTGATTCGGTGATCTGTGACCTTGATAATAAGGTATATAAAGATGACAAGACGCAACATACCATCATGGTCAAGGTAGGAGAAACTGAGCAAGGTTGCCCTATTTTTAATGTTCAACCTTTGGTTGTGTTACATGATACTACTACAAAAGATGCAGTTTCAGGATGTGAGTTTGCGGAGTATAATGGGGACGTCTATTACAGAGATACGACTATTCAACTTAATCTAAAGAGAAAATTCTGTGATTGTGACAGCATTGTGGATGTGGAAATAGTAGTGTTGCCACGAATAGAGTCGCCAATTGTAGAATTGTCTGATTGCGACAGTGTGGTCGTAAATGATCCGGATAATGGTACTGTGGTATTTAAGGAAGATGTGGATGATTATCAATGTATTTATAAAAAAGTGCATATTGTCAACGGAAAAGAGTATATTTGCGATAGTATAGCGCATTACAATATCCATGTGAAGAAACCAACCTACAATTCTGTGGTATTTACAGGAGAGAGTTCGGTTGTCTATGGCGGCGAGACATACCGTCGCAGCAAGGTGATAAGAGATACTTTGGTAAATGCAGAAGGTTGTGATTCGTTTGTTGAGATTAAGATAGTTGTTGAGAAAGATTTGGGCTATCCTGTCATTGTGGATAAGTTCGGATACACATTGTTCTGCAACAATAATATCGGAAAAGTGAAATTCGCAACATACCAATGGTTTAAGAATGGAGTGGCTGTTTCTGGTGCGACGAAAGAGTATTACGAAGAGAAAAAAGGAGAGAAACTTCATGGATGCTACTATGTTGAGGTTACTTCGATAGATGGAAAAGAGTATGTTTCTGAGACGTATTGCGTCGACAAAGGAAGGGAATTGAAGGTTTATCCTAATCCAGTGTCGCCAAATGGTATAGTTACAATTGATTATCCGTTTACGGAAGAAGAGAAGAAACACTTGAGAGTTGAGGTTTATGATGCAATGGGAACTATGTTGAAAGACTTCGTGCCATCATCGTATCCGATACATTTGGAAGCTACTGTGCCAGGACATTATTTTGTGTTGATATATGAAGCGGATGACAGAATGCTGGATGCACGTTTTATTGTGAGATGATAGTGAAAGATAGACTATGGGACTACAAAATATAAAAAGAGGATTTAGATGCGTTGTGGCATTGGTGATTGCAGCGGTGAATAGTTTGACTGTTTCCGTTGCAGCGGAAAAGTCTGCCGTAAAGAAAACGTTTGTCGACAGCTTGATTTTCAATTATGAGAACTCAATCTGGGGAAAGAACCCTGCAGTGCCTCTTGAACCGTTGGGCCAGACAGAGCAATCAACATTGAAAGATTTGTCGTACTACGGTGTCTTTGAGGATGCACCAATATTGTCGACAGACCGAACTATATTTGTAGATTCCACATATAAAGTTCAGCTTCACACAACAAAGCGTGAAGTGTTGCAAGTGAAAGATGAGTCTCATTCCCATGTAGGCTTAGGAATGACTTTCGGACCTACTTGGATGACCTATAAATCTGAAATGGGAGAGGGTAAGGTATCCATGTCTCCAGGAGTTCATCTGATGTACGACTACTATCTCAACCATCATTGGGGATTCATGATCGGTATCAATTTCTCTTTCACTACAGGAACGTTCATCGGAAATGATTACTATGATGAGTATAGTTATGTCGATTATGAAGGAGATAAGGTTAATTTTAAATATAAGGTTGGTGAGATAGAGGAAATCAATAAACTTGTGCTGCTTGATGTTCCTGTCACATTGTCGTATGCGACCGGCAATCTGTTTGGTCACGCAGGTTTGAAGATAGGTGTGCCAATCAAACTAAAATATGACCAGACATTGAAGGATTGTGAGTTCACCTGTGAGATTCCTGCTTATAATACAGTAATGAATCATGGCTTGGCTCTTGGATTGAATGATAAGGAATGCCGTTTTGAAGGTCAGTTTTCAAGCAAACCGATTATGATGATGTTTACTCTTGATGCTGGCTATCGTTTCCAGCTAAACGATAAGTTTAGCATCAATGCTGGAGTGTTCTTCGACAAAGCGTTGTACAGAAGCAAGTTTAAGGCGGATTCAGATGAGGATAATATCCAGTATGCAAAGAATAAAGATGTGTATGATTTCTTGAAGACGTCGCAACCGAAAGACCAGTCTGAACTTCCTGTTTATTTGATTCATTCTAGTGTGTTGAGCGGACAGAAGATATCGACAAAGCAAAGAATAGCAGAAAGTTTGGGTTACACTAATTTCGGTGTGAAAATCACATTCACTTTCGACAGATATGGTAAAGATTTTTATCCGTCGGAGGAAAGTGAAGAATCAGCAGAATAAAATCACTACAGACGTCTTTAGCAGCGTCTTATAATAAAGAATACGATTTTAATATGAATTTAAAAGAAGGAAAAGGAGTTGCGTTCGACTATCTTGAGCAATATGGAGCGGTTTTTATTGTTGGTACGATGAAAAATTCAGTTTGTGCTGAGGAAATGAAAATGGCTTCTGAAAAATATAAGGATGTCAAGGATCTTTTTGATAAGATAGAGACAGACACTCCATGTGGAGCGCAATGTGGTAAGGGATATCTGTTTTATGTCCCAACAAATAATCCGAATTTGACAGTTGAGTCTATGGTTAAGGAGGCGACGGGAATCCTTTCTGAAATAGGTATTCATAATTTAGTCGTGAAGGTGTTCGATGGTGCCAATATCGATAACGTAAAGAAAGCACTTGAATCAAGAGAGAGTCTTGAAGATGTGCTGTTTATTGGATAATGTTGGTTTTAATGAATATATGTGGAGACGTTGCGTGCGACGTCTCTTTTACTTTCAAAATTCCCCTTTTTTCATTACTTTTGTACGGAAACAAATAAATGCGCATATTTTGGAAACTAAAGAGATAATATTGGCATCCATTTCAGGCCCAGATCGTCCGGGTCTGACATCTAAGATGACGAGTATATTGGCTCGCTATGGTGCCACAATCCTAGATATCGGTCAGGCTGATATCCACAACACTTTGTCGTTAGGAATATTGTTTTCAAGCGACCAACAGGTATCCGGATTCATATTGAAAGAGATGTTGTTTTCAGCCTCTTCTTTGGGAATAAATGTCCGTTTCGACACTATCAGCGAGAAAGCTTATTCTGATTGGGTGAGAATGCAGGGTAAAAACCGTTACATCATTACTATGCTTGGACGTGATATTTCGGCAGATCTGCTTGCTAATGTCTCTGGTGCGTTGAGCGACCAGGGATTGAACATCGACTCCATCACCCGTCTTTCCGGACGAATCCCTTTGGATGGGGTGGAAAATTCCACAGCGAAAGCTTCTGTGGAGATGTCTGTGCGTGGCACTCCGAAAGATAAGGCCGCACTTCAGTCGCTTTTCCTTCAGATGTCCAGCAATTTGGGTTATGACATTTCATTTCAGGAAGACAATGTGTTTCGTCGCAACCGTCGTCTGGTTTGTTTTGATATGGATTCAACTCTTATCAAGACAGAGGTTATTGACGAACTTGCCATGCGGGCAGGTGTAGGAGACGAAGTGAAAGCCATCACAGAGAGCGCGATGCGTGGAGAAATAGACTTCTGTGAGAGTTTCCGCCGTCGTGTGAGTCTGTTGAAGGGATTGGATGAGAGTGTGATGATTGATATTGCGGAAAGCCTTCCGATCATGGATGGAGCCGAACGAGCTTTGCGTATGCTGAAGAAATTCGGATTCAAAATCGCCATTCTTTCTGGTGGATTCACCTATTTCGGCAACTATCTGAAGAAACAGTTTGATTTGGATTATGTGTATGCCAATGAATTGGAGATTGTGGATGGCAAACTTACTGGTCGTCATCTTGGAGATATTGTCGACGGAAAGAGAAAAGCCGACTTGTTGCGTCTGATTGCACAGGTTGAGGGGCTTGATTTACAGCAGGTTATTGCTGTAGGCGACGGTGCAAACGACCTCCCTATGATTTCTTTGGCCGGACTTGGTGTGGCATTCCACGCAAAACCAAAAGTGAAGGAGAATGCCAAGCAGTCGCTTTCTAATTTCGGACTTGATGGCCTTCTTTATCTCCTTGGTTTCAAGGATTCTTATATGGAGTAGAGACGTAGGGATATGTGACTAGGTTTCAGGTTTCAAATTTCAGGTGATGCGTTATTTGATTACATTCTCATATCTTGGCACTAATTATCATGGGTGGCAGATTCAGCCGAATGGCAATACAGTGCAGGAGGATCTCAACAAAGCTCTCTCTACATTATGTCGTGAGGAAATATCCACCACAGGCGCCGGACGCACCGACACTGGCGTGCATGCGCGTATGATGACGGCTCATTTTGATGTGAATGTGCCTATTGGCGACGGTGGTCAGTTTGTCTACCGTATCAATAAACTGTTGCCTAAGGACATTGCCGTCTTCAGCATCAAGGAGGTGGATGATGATTTTTCTGCCAGATTCTCTGCTACAGAAAGGACTTATCGCTACTACATCACGAAAGAAAAAGATCCTTTTACACTCGACACTGTGGCTTATATCAACTTTGATTTGGATGTTGAGCTGATGAACAAAGCAGCGTCGATACTATTCGAATATGAGGATTTCACAAGTTTCAGCAAAGTGAACACCGATACTAAGACCAACAACTGCACGATCACTCATGCAGAATGGAAAAAGGAGGGAAATCTCCTCGTCTTCACGATTTCTGCCAACAGATTCCTACGCAATATGGTGCGCGCGATTGTCGGAACATTGATTGATGTCGGAAGAAAGAAAATCACAGTCGCTGATTTCCGAAAGATTATTGAGAGCAAAGACAGGTGTAAGGCATCCACGTCGGCACCAGCTTGCGGATTATTTCTTGAAGACATTAAATATTGACGATGGCAGATGGCAAAAAGCTAAAAGCAAAAAATAATAAAATATGATAGACTCTTTATTGCAGGCAGACTACAGTCTGATGGAAACACTAAATTTACAAGCTTATCATAATTTGAGTTGGGATACATTTTTCTTCAATGTGTCGAAGATAGGGATATGGTTTCCACCAGTGCTATATATGCTTTGGGTGATTTTCCGAACAAAGAAAAAAGAGGGGTGGCTGATTCTGATAGGTATCATACTTGTCTTTCTTCTGACAGACAGAATCACGTCAGGACTGATGAAGCCGTTTTTTGAGCGTCTGCGTCCGAGTCATGATCCAAATATTATGGACCATCTTTCATATGCGTTTGGCTATACAGGAGGCAGATATGGATTCCCGTCGTCGCATGCTGGAAATTCATTTGCAATAGCTATGTTCCTTTCATTGCTGTTCCGCAATAAATTCCTTACGATAACGGTTACATTTTGGGCGTTGCTATGCTCATACTCACGTATTTATCTAGGCGTCCATTTCCCAGGAGATATCCTAGTGGGCACATTGTGTGGATTGTTGTTAGGATGGGTCTCTTTCAAAATTGTAGAATTGCTCAAGAAGAAATTCCCGCAGTACACATGCGATGAGAAATTCCGAATTTCTCATATCCACACATTATGCTATATCATGCTGATAGAGATTGCTGTCATCGGCATCGTGAGTGGAGTGGTGACGAGCTATGTGCCACAGTGATTGTAATTCATAAAGACATGAATTTAGAGATTACAAATTGAAATTTTTAGACCTGTTTTTTGAATGATCATTAAGTAAACCTTGCCTTATTTGTGTTATTAAATTACAAACATGTCGTTTTTGTAATAAATCGTAAAAAAAGCAAAGCATTTTGGTTGTTAGGGAGATAATGTTTATTATCTTTGCAGATATTGAAAATATTTTATTAAGCTAATTATAAAATGGAAGGAACTTTAATAGAACAGGCCTTTACGCTTATGCTTGTCGGTATGATCACCGTCTTTGCAGTATTAGGTCTTGTCATTGCGATGGGTAATGCACTTATCCGTTTCGTGAACAAGTATGTGCCGGAGGAAGAGGCTCCTGCTCCTAAGGCTGCGGCTCCAGCATCTGCTGCTATTGCGCCAGACGTAAAGTCGGCTATCGAGTTGGCGGTTGCTAAAATCACAAGTAATAAAGGTAGAATTGAGAAAATAGAAAAAATATAAGAATAAATCATGGCTAAAGAAGTAAAATTTAGTTTAGTATTTAGAGATATGTGGCAGGCTGCCGGCAAATATGTGCCAAGAGTAGACCAGCTTGTCAAAGTTGCTCCAGCAATCATCAAGATGGGTTGTTTCGACCGCGTTGAGACTAACGGAGGTGGATTTGAGCAGGTAAATCTTTTGTTCGGTGAGAACCCAAACAATGCAGTACGTCAGTGGACTAAGCCTTTCCATGAGGCAGGAATCCAGACTCACATGCTTGACCGTGCGCTTAACGGTTTGAGAATGAGCCCAGTGCCAGCGGATGTACGTAAACTATTCTATAAGGTTAAGCATGCACAGGGAACAGATATCACTCGTATCTTCTGTGGACTTAACGACGCACGCAACGTAATTCCTTCAATTAAATATGCAAAAGAGGCAGGCATGATCGCTCAGGCTTCTCTTTGTATCACAAGCTCTCCAATCCACACTGTAGACTACTACGTGGATTTGGCTAAGAAGTTTATTGAGGCAGGTTGTGATGAAATCTGTTTGAAGGATATGGCTGGTATCGGTCGTCCTGTATTCCTAGGTGAGTTGACTCGCAGAATCAAGGAGATTAAGGATATCACTATCCAGTACCACAGCCACGCAGGTCCTGGTTTCAACATGGCTTCAATCCTTGAAGTTTGTAAGGCTGGTTGTGATTATGTCGACGTAGGTATGGAGCCTCTTTCTTGGGGTACTGGTCACGCTGATGTTATCGCAGTTCGTGAGATGTTGAAGGATGCAGGATTCAAGGTTAAGGATATCAACATGGCAGCATACATGGAGGTTCGTACTCTTATTCAGGAGATGATGGACGACTTCCTAGGCTACTACATTCCTGCACGTAACCGTCAGATGAACTCACTTCTTATCGGTCCAGGTCTACCAGGCGGTATGATGGGATCTTTGATGACTGATCTTGAGACAAACCTAGAGAGCATCAACAAGTGGAAGGAGAAGAACGGTAAGCCAAAGATGACACAGGACGAACTTCTTATCAAGTTGTTTGACGAGGTTAAATATGTATGGCCGATGATGGGTTATCCATGTCTTGTTACTCCATTCTCACAGTATGTGAAGAACATGGCGTTGATGAACGTTATGCAGATGGAGAAGGGCAAGGAGAGATGGTCTATGATCGCTGACGATATTTGGGATATGATGCTTGGTAAGTCAGGTAAGTTGCCTGGCGACTTGGCTCCAGAGCTTATAGCTAAGGCAAAAGAGCAGGGTAGAGAGTTCCATACAGAGGATCCTCAGAGCAATTATCCAGATGCACTCGACACATTCCGTGAGGAGATGCAGAGAGAAGGTTGGGATTTCGGAAAGGACGACGAGGAACTGTTCGAGCTTGCAATGCATCCACAGCAGTACCGTGCGATGAAGAGCGGTAAGGCAAAGGCTGATTTCGAGGCAGATTTGGCAGAAAGAAAGGCTAAGAAGCAGAACGCAGGTGGCGGATCAATGACATTCCCTCAGACAGTTGTAGTTGAGGTTAAGGGTGAGAAATACTCAGTCACAATCGGTGCGAACGATGGTAAGTCGGTTCCTGCAGCAGCGTCTTCTGCAGCTCCAGCTGCCACTACAGGCACAGGTGAAGGCAATGAGTTGACTTCTCCACTAGAAGGTAAATTCTACTTGGTTAAGGGTGCAGGAGACACACCAGTGAAAGTAGGTGATACAGTTAAGAAGGGTCAGACAGTTTGCTATGTAGAGGCAATGAAGACATTCAACGCTATCGCTTCTGAGTGGGATGGAGTTGTTACTGAGATTTGTCTAACTAGTGGATCTTCGGTTTCTGAGGATGATGTACTAATGAAAATTAAATAATAAGTACGATGAATAGTATTTTAGAGAACATTTACGGTATGACAGCCATCAGCGACATTGTTGCTAATCCTGGCTTTATCGTAATGTATTTGCTTGCCTTCGTGCTACTATATCTTGGTATCAAGAAGGAGTATGAGCCATTGTTGCTTATTCCTATTGCATTCGGAGTGTTGATCGCAAACTTCCCTGGTGGAGGTATGGGTGTGAATGCAGTCGACGGTGAGGGAATTGTGACTCTTGCTGTAGCAGCAAAAGATCTTGCAAATTTTGAAATCGGACACTGTGGTGTAGTTGACATTATCCAGCCAGCAACAGATGGTGCGAAAGGTTTGGTCAAGTTTGATATATGGAACATGACTCTTCCTGCAATCGCACACGAGTTGGGCTTGATGAACTTCATCTATTATATGTTGATCAAGACAGGTTTCATTCCACCTATCATCTTCATGGGTGTAGGAGCATTGACAGACTTCGGTCCGATGTTGCGTAATTTGAAACTTGCAATCTTCGGTGCAGGAGCACAGTTTGGTATCTTTGCGGTACTTTTGATTGCCGCTGCTTCTGGTCAGTTCACAATGAAGGAGGCTGCGTCACTTTCAATCATTGGTGGAGCAGATGGCCCAACAGCAATCTTCACAACAATCAAGTTGGCTCCTCATATGCTAGGACCAATCGCTATTGCGGCGTATTCATACATGGCTCTTGTGCCAGTGATCATTCCTCTAGTAGTGAAGTTGCTTTGCTCAGAAAAGGAGTTGAAAATCAATATGAAGGAGCAGGATAAACTATATCCTTCAGGTACAGAGTTCAAGAATATGCGAGCTCTTAAGATTTTGTTCCCAATTTCGGTTACTGTGATTGTGGCAATTTTGGTTCCTTCTGCAGTTTCTTTGGTCGGTATGCTAATGTTTGGTAACTTGATCAAGGAGATTGGAGCGAACACAAGCCGAATCTTCGACGCTGCTTCAAATAGCATTATGAATGCTGCAACAATCTTCCTAGGTTTGTCAGTTGGAGCAACAATGACAGTTGAGGCATTCCTTAATCTGCAGACAATCGGTATTGTGGTAGGTGGATTCTTTGCATTTGGTCTTTCTATCGCAGGAGGAATTTGTCTTGTGAAGATTTACAATTTGATCTTTAAGAAGAAAATTAATCCACTTATCGGAGCAACTGGTTTGTCGGCAGTGCCAATGGCATCACGTGTTGCAAATGATATCGCATTGAAGTATGATTCAAGAAACCACGTATTGAACTACTGTATGTCATCTAACGTATCAGGAGTTATCGGTTCTGCGGTTGCGGCAGGTATCTTGATTTCATTCTTGGGATAATCTGATTTTGACATAATATGAAAAAGCATCGGCGAAAGTCGATGCTTTTTTGTTTTTTGACTGATTAACTTGATAATCTTGCAATTCTAAGTTGTAAAAGTGCCTAAAAATCTGCATTTTTGTGTTGTAAAAGTGCCTAAAAATCTGCATTTTTTATATTAGTGTTTGATAATTAATTGTTTATGTATGCTTAAACGAAAGCTATATCAAAGTGTCTTGGATTGGAAAAAAAAGAAAGATAAGGAATGCCTTTTGATTAAAGGGGCACGTCAGATTGGAAAAACATATTTGATTGAAGAAATAGGAAAAAATGAGTATCAGCATTTCATAGAAATAAATTTTGAGCAACGTCCTGAATTGAGGCATATTTTCGATGGGGATTTGTCTGTTGAAGAACTTGTAAAGAAAATTTCTTTGTCAATTCCAACAGCTCGGTTTGTTGAAGGGAATACTTTATTGTTATTGGATGAAATTCAGTCTTGTCCGCAAGCAAGGACATCCCTTAAGTTTTGGGCTTCAGATAATCGTTATGATGTTATAGCAACTGGTTCTCTACTTGGTGTCAATTATAAAGAGGTTTCTTCATTCCCTGTTGGATATGAGAGGCAAGTTATGATGCATTCGCTTGATTTTGAAGAGTTTCTTTGGGCAATTGGGGTTGGAGAGGACGTGTTGGATTATCTAAAAAGATTTATAAAGAATTATGATTGTGTGGATTCTTATGTCCATAATCAGATGATGCGTTATCTACATGAGTATCTTGTTGTTGGTGGTATGCCTGCTGTAGTTAATAAGTTTATAGAAACAAACAATTTTGGGGAGGTTCATGTTGAACAAGAAAAATTGGTTCAATCATATTTGAATGATATTGCAAAATATGCTCCTAATTCAGATAAACCCAAAGCACGCAACTGTTTTTTGTCTTTGCCGCGTCAACTTGCAAAGGAAAATACAAAATTCCAGTATTCAGTTGTAGAGAATGGGGGTACTGCACGTAAGTATGGTAATAGTTTAGATTGGTTGAAAGACGCAAATATCATAACTTTTTGTAATAATGTGACGACACCAAAGTTTCCTTTGGTTGCATATTTGAAACCGGAACAATTCAGAATCTATGCAAATGATATTGGTTTGCTTGTTTCAATGTATGGTTTTGATATGAAAAAAGCTTTGGTTGAAGATACTTTGGTAGGTGATACTAAAGGTGGCATATACGAAAATCTTGTTGCTGATATGTTAATTAAAAGAAATATACCGCTTCGTTATTATAGTAGAGAAGATTCTTCTCTTGAAATTGAATTTTTGATAGAAAAAGATGCTTGTGTTGTTCCTGTTGAAGTTAAGTCAAAAAGAGGAAAGACAACTTCTCTTGATTCTATTTTGAAACATGAAGATATTAGGTATGGCTTTAAGTTTTCTGCCGGAAATGTTGGAAAGGAAGGGAAAAAAATATCGCTACCGTTTTATATGATTCCTTTCGTGCTATAAAATCTGAGTGTTGTTAAGAACATCAAAAAGCAAATGCCGACATTTCTGTCGGCATTTGTATATTTTGGAATGAAAGAATTAGCCTATTTTGCTGATTCGTTTCAACTGTTCCATATCGACAATCTTGATTTTTCTACCGTCCATAGTGATGATTTTCTCCTGGACGAACGACGACAATGTGCGGATGGCGTTGGATGTTGTCATGTTCGACAAACTTGCCAAATCCTCGCGTGACAAGTAAATTCCGATTGTCGCTTGATCCTCCTCCAAACCATAGCTGTCTTTCAAGAAAAGTAGCGACTCTGCCAATCTTCCACGTATATGTTTCTGTGTCAAACTTACACTTCTTGAGTCAGCGATACCCAAGTCGACAGACAATGTGTGGATGAAATACCATGCAAGCTCAGCATTGTGGGAAATAAGGTTTCTGATTACTTCTTTTGGAATTGTATAGATGATTGTTGGTTCAAAAGCTGTCGCGCATGTCACGTAGTTTTCTCCTGCAAACATCGCACGGTATGCGAAAGTCTCACTAGGTCCAACCATACGCATGATTTGGTTTCTGTTTCCGACACCTCTTTTGTAAATTTTGACTTTACCCTTGACAACACAAAGCATGTGTGTAGGTACGTCTCCTTCTGCATAAACCATTTCGTTTTTCTTGAATCTAAGCACGCCATAGTTCTGCTTTAGATACAAAAGTTGCTCTGGAGTCAATATCTTCCAAATCTCAGATATTTCCTCAATGCTCTTTAGATTATCATCAATACGTTTAACCATTGTCGTCAATTTCTTTAACTGTTTTGCAAATATATAGAAATTCTGCTAAATAACATGTAAAAACGGCATTTTTTTACCTATTAAATTGAATTTTATGCATTCTTTATATCTTTAGACATTATTTTTTTTCAGTTTGATAAATGTATGTGGATTGATTTTTATACGTATTTGTTGGATAAAATACTATAAATTTTCTATTTTTGCATAAAATATTAGAAATGTGTTTTCGAGACATCAATAATAGACATAGAATATGTCTTATTGAATTAATGTCTATTATAGTGTGAATATACTTACTTAAAAATGAGAAAATTTGAAGATTTACAGATTGCTGTGGCTGGTACTGGCTATGTTGGACTTTCTATCGCTACGTTGCTTGCACAGCATCACAAGGTGACTGCAGTTGATGTCATTCCTGAAAAAGTTGAGATGATCAACAATAAGAAGTCTCCAATTCAGGATGAATATATAGAAAAATATCTTGCGGAAAAAGATTTGAATCTCACAGCTACATTGGATGGCAAATCGGCTTATAAAGATGCTGATTTTGTTGTTATTGCAGCTCCCACAAACTATGATCCACAGAAAAATTATTTCGACACTTCGCACGTTGAGGAGGTGATAGATCTTGTGCTTGAGGTTAATCCAGACGCGGTGATGATCATCAAGTCGACAATTCCTGTAGGATACACTCGCTCGTTGTATGTGAAGTATGCGTTGCAATTCTTGTACAAACCTGAGCTTAAGGATAAGAAATTCAATTTGCTGTTCTCTCCTGAGTTCTTGCGTGAAAGCAAGGCATTGTATGATAATCTTTATCCATCTCGTATTATTGTTGGTTTCCCTAAGATTATCAATATCGACGAGAAGAATTTCACAGAGGAGAATGCTGCTATTAAAGCAATCGCTAATCCAGATTCGGAGAATTTTGCTCATATTTTTGCAAGACTATTGCAGGAAGGTGCTTTGAAGCAGGATATTGATACTTTGTTCATGGGAATGAAGGAGGCAGAGGCAGTGAAACTGTTTGCCAATACTTATCTTGCTCTTCGTGTTAGCTACTTCAATGAACTTGATACATACGCTGAGGTGAAGGGGCTTGATTCTAAAGCTATTATCCAGGGTATCGGCCTTGATCCACGTATTGGCAACCATTATAATAATCCATCATTTGGTTACGGTGGTTATTGTTTGCCAAAGGATACAAAACAGCTTTTGGCTAATTACAATGAAGTGCCACAGAATATGATGACGGCTATTGTGGAGAGCAACCGTACTCGTAAGGACTTCATCGCAGACCGTGTGCTTCAGAAAGCTGGTTACTATAGTTACGCTGAGGGCAGTTACGATGCAAGCAAAGAGCGTGAGGTGACTGTGGGTGTATTCCGTCTTACTATGAAATCTAATTCGGATAACTTCCGTCAGAGTTCAATCCAGGGTGTGATGAAGAGAATCAAGGCGAAGGGTGCTCAGGTGATCATTTATGAGCCAACTCTTGAAGACGGTAGCACATTCTTTGGCAGCAAGGTTGTGAACAATCTTGACGAGTTTAAGAAGCAATCGCAGGCAATCATCGCCAATCGTTACGATTCTTGTCTTGATGATGTCATCGACAAGGTTTATACAAGAGATATCTTTAAGAGAGACTAATTGTTTTCTCTGTTGATATATGATTTAAAGAGATAGACGCCGTTCGCAGCGTCTATCTTTTTTGTTGTTAATTAAAATGGAGATGCTTAAAAGAATTTTATATCCTAAGCATAGGATTGGTTTAGAAACCCTTAAAAAGAATTTTGAGGGAAAAATGGTTGTGATTACCGGAGCGTCGAGAGGAATAGGGTATGAATTGGCAAAAACTTTAATTGCTGCTAAAGCAAATCTTTTTTTGATTGCAAGGTCGGAGAATGAATTAATCTCATTGTGTGAAAAAGCTCATGAATCTGGTTGTCTGGCCACTTATAAAGCCATTGATTTACGTGATAGAGACGCTTTGGATCAACTTTGTATAGAACTTCGACAAATTATACAGGTAGATTATCTTTTTGTGAATGCAGGAAAATCTATTCATAGAAAATTGTTAGACTCAATTGATCGCCTTCATGATTTTGATCGGACTATGGATTTGAATTTCCGTTCTTTGGTTGCATTGTCTTTTGCATTACAGCCAAGTCTAAAATCAACTAAAGGAAAGATCATTTACACTTCATCTATCAGTACACTTTATCCGTCAGCTCCTGGATGGGCCGCTTATCATGCTTCGAAAGAGGCTGCTAACGTGTGGTGTAGAACAGCCGATGCGGAATTTGCAACATTGGGAATCAAACTTAAAATTGCCTATATGCCTCTGGTCCATACTGCCATGTCGGATGTAAATGAAGTTTACAAGAATATGCCAGCCTATTCAGCAAAAGAGGCAGCTGATATTTTGATTTATTTGGCTCTTAATAGCCGACATTCTTATATGCCGTGGTGGGCTCGTATATCCACTCCAATAGCGTATTTGATTTCTCCTATCATTCGTTTTGTCTACCGTCATTTATTCTGATTTATGAAATTCATTTTATTCAAAGCACTATTAAAACTGCATTTTATCACTCCACTTGGATTTCTCAGACTGATGTATAGTTTTGTTTGTGAAGGACTAACGATCATGTCAATTCTTCGTTTTTCTCGTTTTTATTATGCGAATGATGTGGCATTTGTTTCGGAGCAAGAGAAAATTACATATGGAGAGTTATATCTTTGGGCTATCCGTTTGACGAAGGTGTTGAGGACAGAGCATGGAATCGACCAAGGAATGCGTGTGGGAGTGTTGTGCAGAAACCATACTGTTTCAGCTTTACTATTGGTGGCTTTATCTCGTTTAGGGGTTCATATCCGTTTGTTGAATACTGATATTATGTCGGAAAAAATGGATTTGTTGTTGAAAAACAAGAGGATAGATTGCCTCATATTTGATGAGGAACTTTGTGAGAAATGTTTGCCAATGAAATTGCCATGCAGAAGTGTATCTACAAAAACACTTCGTATACAAATGAATGAAAAATCTAAATATGATACGGTTAGTCTGCCACACATTTTGCGTGGTGGTGAAATAGCTGTTCTGACTGGAGGCACTAGTGGAAATTATAAAGAAGCGTCTAGAAAAACATCTCTGTTTCAGTTTTTGCCGCCTTTTTTCGCTTTGCTGAAAGATATAAAGATACAGGATTATAGGAGTGTGTTTGTCGTATTGCCTTTTTACCATGGCTTTGGATTGGGTGTCCTCATTATTGCATTGGCGATGGGAAAGAAAATCTGTATGTCTCGTCTTTTTAATGCGGAGGATGCATTACATATGATTGCAGATGAGAATGTTGAAGTTTTGCCAATAGTCCCAACTATGCTTTCAAGATTATGGCAAACTCCAGAATCGAAAGCTCGCATGCACAGTGTCAAGTGTATTATCAGCGGAGGTGATAGGTTGGATAAAAAATTAGTCGACGAGACACATGAAATTTTAGGTCCTGTCATGTACAACTTATATGGCACGTCTGAAGCAGGTTTCTTTATGATGGCGACACCTGCAGATCTGGATGCTAATGAAGAGACCACTTTGGGCAAACCTATTCGAGGAGTGGAATGTGATGTGCGTGAACTTCGTGATAATGGAGTTGGCACGTTGTGGGTTCGATCAAAGTGGGCTATGATAGGCACTCAAAATCAGTGGCAAAGCACTGGAGATATGATGTATAGAAATGAAAAAGGCTATTATTTTCATAGGGGAATAGCCAAAAATATGGTGGTTTGTGGTGGTGAAAATGTCTTTCCAGAAAGTGTGGAGCAAGTCATCAACCAACATTCTGATGTCGCTGCGTCAAAAGTTTTTGGCGTTCCTAATCCTGATTTCGGTTTTGTGTTGAACGCTATTGTGGAACTTAAAGACAATGCGTCTCTCTCTGATGAAGATCTAAAAATATGGTTGAAACCCAAATTGTCGAGAGCCGAAATGCCACACCATATAGAGTTTAAGCAATTGGATGTGTTGTCTACTGGAAAAAGAAGTCGAATGTAGTGAAACAGACTGTTTATTCCTCATAGTATTCATATTCCCAGAATTCTCCGTCCGGATCTGATTCTCTGAACCAGCGTCTTATTTCCAGTGGCGTTTTACGACCGTCTGTCTGAATACATTCTGTCTTGTTGCCTTTTTCGTCGTATTGGTAACTCTCTTTATAATAATATATGCCTAAGTTACGATTGTACACACATACTTCTATCAGATTGCCATTTTCATCATACTTGTAAGTCTTTCTTAATGGATGTCCGCCAGATGAAAAGAACTCATTAGATTCTATCATCTTTCCTTTCTTATCATATTTGTAAAACTTTTTTCTTCCTACTTTATCTTTTTGAAAGTATATGTCTTCATTTTCTATAGTCAAATTCACATTGTTATTGAACTCGTAGATATATTGGCGTCGTAATTTTCCGCCTGACACGAAACTCTTTTCTATCATATTACCATGATCATCATACTTAAAGGTGTGTCTGTTGCCTAATTTTCCATTTGATTTGCGTTCCACTACATTGCCTTGATTATCGTATTTTATGGTTTCTTTTGTCAAATGTTTTTTCTTTAGTCGTTTGTCAGTGTATTCGTAAATAGTCCATTCGACAATTCTTCCGTTGGCGTCATACGTTGGCGTCCTTTTTTCTACTAATCCTCCCTTATAATGTCGGCCCTCTTCATCTATATTCGTGAAATCAGAATCGTTTTGATCTTTTTTTGATGAATTTTTGTATTCGTATGAATAATTCTCTATACAATTTCCATACTCATCGTACTTGTAGATAGATTTGGAATTTAGGTTTTCTGTAGAGTCGTAATAGCAGGTCTCTTTGCTGGTTCCATTTTTATCGTACTTGGTAATCTTTATTAATTGACCTTTTGTCTCTTTGTCCGTACTCTCATCAGCACTATAAGTCCTGACCTCTTTTACTTTGCCTTTTAGCCCATCCTTTTCCCAAACTGTTTGGGTCTTGTCTGATGAAGAAGACAAAACAAGAATGATGATCAAGCCACTAATAATGGATAATATTCTCTTTATCATGCTCAAATAAGGTTGGTATAGAACTAAAAAAGACGCGAATAAACTTCACGTCTCTTTGATATTTGCTATATAAGATCGTTTGCGTTTGAAAAATTCAGGAATTATTCGCAAAAAAACTGTTTTCTCACAAAATCGAAGAATGATTTCGACATTGCTTCGTTGTCTTTTTTTGTGTAACGGATGTCAGTAAACACCTGAGCCAAAGATTTTTTGTTGTTTTCGGCGATGAATTTCTTGTTGCTTTCCATCTCGTCTTTGTACCCGAAAATCTTTTTTATGTCTTCCGCCGAATAATCTTTGTATTCTTCTTCGTGTATCCAGCTTGTCGACGCGATTCTGTCCGTCTTTGTTGGTTCTGATTTTGGATATCCTACGGTGATGGTTGTGATTGGCACCACTCGTTTTGGAAGGTTAAGAATCTTTGAGATGCTTTCTGCAGTATACGTTGTAGTGCCTAAGTAGCAGATTCCCAACCCTTCGCTTTCTGCTGCGATAGCAAATGTCTGGGCGAGTAGGAGAGTGTCGATAGCCGCTGTGAAGAAACTGAATTCATTGTCGTAGCCTGGCTCTGCTCCTGATTCCTCACACCATTTAACGAATCTGTTGAAGTCGGCGCAAAAAGTTATGGCGACGGGAGCATTGGTGAAAGTCGGCTGGTTGAAATGGGTCGGAGCAAGAGCCTTTTTCTTTTCTGCGTCTCTTGTCACAACGACGCTGTAAAGTTGCATATTGCCTGTAGTGGAAGCATGCCCGGCGACGTCAAGAAGACGGTTGATCAACTCCTTTGACACTTCTTTGTCACTGTATTGTCTTACAGTGGCGCGACTTTCCAAAAATGCTAACAAATCCATTATTTTTCGTTTTCTTTTATGATTTTCTTGAAATTCTTTAAGCCTGTACGTAGGAAATTCATGAATTCACCAGAATCTTCTGTGAATCCCATCGGATGATTGATCGGCATTCCATTTGGATCAAGCAGACAGTAATATGGTTGAGCGTTGGCTCCAAATTTAGATCTTTGTAGATAGCTCCATTTTTCACCCACTGTGGTTAGCTTGATTTCTTTGCCGTTTTCGATGACTTTCTCAACTTTTGGCAATTCTGTCCTGTCGTCTACGTATAGAGAGACTAGTATGTAATCATCTGTAAGCAGACTTTTTACAATTGGCTGTGACCATACAGATGATTCCATCTTTCGGCAATTTACACATGCGTGGCCGGTGAAGTCTACAACGACTGGTTTGTTTTTCAATTCTGCGTACATCAAAGCGTCGTCGTAATCTTTGAATGTGGCAGACACTTTGTCGTTATATAGGTTGAAATCCTGTGTGCTCAATGGCGGCACGAATGCACTGATCGCCTTTAACGGTGCTCCCCACAATCCAGGAAGCATATAGATACACATGCTAAAGCAGAATGTTGATAGAAAAAAGCGTGGCACTGAAACTATCTCAACATCGTCGTCGCCTGCAAATTTGATTTTGCCAAGAAGATAAAGGCCGGCAAGCATGAAGATTACGATCCAGATGACCAAGAACACTTCACGGTCCATGATATGCCATCCGTAGGCAAGGTCTGCCATGGATAGAAATTTCAATGAGAATGCCAATTCAAAGAATCCAAGCAACACTTTCACCGAATTCAACCAACCTCCCGAGCGTGGCATATTTTTCAGCCAGCTTGGGAAAAAGGCAAATAGAGTGAATGGTATCGCAAGCGCGATGGCAAATCCTAGCATTCCGATAGTAGGCGCGAGCAGACTTCCGTTGACGGAGATGTCCACAAGCAAAGTTCCGATGATTGGTCCTGTGCATGAGAATGATACAATCACAAGTGTGAATGCCATCAAAAGTATTGATAACAGACCGGATGTTTTGTCGACATGTTGGTCGATTTTTGTGCTCCAAGTGGATGGAAGTGCTAAATCAAAACCTCCGAAGAAGGATATGGAAAATAGCACGAGAAGGGCAAATAAAAATATGTTGAAGATGGCATTCGTAGAGAGGGAATTCAATCCGTCGGCTCCACTGAGTACCGTTATTATCAAACCAAGTCCAACGTAAATCGCTATAATTGACAGTCCGTATGTGATGGCGGCTCTCTTGCCTTTTTTAGGGTCTTTGCCTCGTTTCAGGAAGAAACTTACTGTCATTGGTATGATAGGCCACACACACGGTGTGATGACGGCGATAAGTCCACCAAGCAGACAAGTAAGGAAAGTTTTCCATAAGGAATCTCTGCCTTCATCTGTTTTCACCTCACCGAAGGCTTTCATTTCATCCACGACATTAGCCCAAGTGTCGATTCTCTCCTGATGGTTCTCTGCGCTAACCGCAATCGTTTGGGCTGTATCGTTGTTGATTGGCAGATCCTTGATTGCGATCAGTGGAGTAGTGTTTGTCTCCTCTTGCGGCTTGTCTTTTACCTCGACCTCAGCTACTGATGAGTTATTTTTTTTTTTTGCTACAGCGTTATGTTGAGATAGGTCGAATTCATAAGTTGTAGGAGGCAAACAGTTTTGGTTGTTGCAAGTCATATATCTGACAGAACCTTTCAGAGTGAAATTGTCTTTGTCAGAGATCTTCACTTGCTGTTGGAATGTGGCTTTGTCCTCATACCAACCGACAGTCACACCGAATGCCGGCTCATACTGTTCGATGACGCGGCTGCGAGGGTTGATGTCTGATGTGATTTTGACACCTTCCACCTCAGACAATGTAAATGAAGTAGGCACCGGACCATCGGTCACTTCCTTGGTGCTGTACATATGCCAGTCTTTGTCTATAGTCGCTTCGTATGTGATTGTAGCCTTCCCGTCGGCTGAAATTTTAGACAATTCCACTTTCCATTTTACTGGATCGAGGATTTGTGCAAACGAAGGAATGCAAACAAATAAAGCGAAAAATAAGTATAATGCTTTATTTCTCATAGGCGTTGTTTTAATATTGGTAGTCGCAGCAAGAGCGGGCTTCCAGAATTGGTCGGATGAAGTTTTTAGCAACGTCAACATGCAATGGATGCTGAGCGTACTCTTTCAAACCTTCCATATCGTTGTGTGTTGTTGTAAGGGCAATGTCGAACTGTTCGTTTGGATTACAGTTGATTCCAACTTCAGCTGTAAGAAGAGTAGGGACTTTCTCGACAAGGGCTGAAAGTTCACTTTTAATTTTCTCACATGCGGCAAGTCTTTCAGATTCTGAGTTGAAAGGCTTCAATTTGAATAATACAATATGCTTTACCATTTTCTATCACTTTTATCACTTATTACAAAAGTATAAAACTGAATCAAGAAAAAAAAGGTAAAATTGGATTTTGTTGAGAAATCAACGAAAAATCATATTGTTTGGACAAAAAACAGACCTTTTATAATTAATATTTTTCTATAGAACTCATTCTGTAGCAAAAATGATGATTGTTAAGGTCACATAATAATCGCAAAAAAAGAGACCGTCTAAATTAATTAGACAGTCTCTTGATTTCAAAGAATAGTCTTCTTTATTGAGCCAATGCCGCTGCTCCACCAACGATATCAAGCAACTCGTTTGTGATTGCCTGCTGACGGGTTTTGTTGTACAAAATCGTAAGCTCGTTGATAAGTTCATTAGCATTATCAGTTGCCACCTGCATGGCTACGACGCGAGCTCCATGTTCAGATGCATTGGAGTCGAGTAGGCAAGCGTACATTTTTGTGCGCAATGCCTTAGGCAATAGAGACTCAAGGATCTCTGCTTTGCCTGGCTCAACAATGTAGTCTGCAGTAGACTCGTCGACGTCGCCTGAATTTTTGTCAAGAGCGATTGGCAGGAACACCTCTGTCTGAAGTTTCTGCACTGCAGTGTTCTTCAAGTGGTGGTATACGACGATGACTTTGTCGAATTCCTTTGCCAAAAACTTGTTCATCAATTCATTTGTGACTTCGCTGATTGCATCGAAAGACGGGTGGTCTGCCATATCGTTGTTGGATTTTACAACTGGCACGCCAAGCTTCTCCGACTGCTCTGTGATCTTCTTTCCGATAGGGTAGACAACAACCTCAGCACCACTATTCAATTGCTCTTTGACCACAACATTCAACTGTTTTGCAACGTTTGAATTGTATGCTCCACAAAGACTTGAATTTGAAGAGAATGCTATAACAGCCACTCTTGATACTGGTCTGACCTCTGCAAAAGCCGACTGGAAATCTGTCTCCGTCGCCAAGAAATTGCTTAATATCTTGTTAAGGCGACTCTGGTACGGAGTGATAGACTCAATAGCGTATTGAGCTTTTTTTAGCTTCGCTGAAGACACCATCTTCATAGCTCCAGTAATCTTCAATGTTGAGTTTACTGAGCCAATTCTCGCTTTTACTTCCTTTAATGATGCCATCTCTTACAGAATTAAACAGTTGCTACACTTCTTCCTGAATTCACCTTGTTGATCACAACCTCAGCCTCGCTCTTAAGAATAGCCTTGATATCGTCGTTGATGATACCTTTCTTTAGCTGGTCAAGAACATCGGCTTTGTGAAGGTGCTCAAGACGCTCGATGTAAACTTTCTCAAATTCGTGAACGTCCTCTTTTGCAAGTGCGTTCAAGATACCCTGAGTACCGCAGTAGATCACAGCGATCTGATGCTCTACTGGATATGGAGTATACTGTGGTTGCTTCAAAAGCTCAGTGTTACGGACTCCCTTGTCGATAGTCATCTTTGTTACAGGGTCCATATCACCACCGAACTTAGTAAATGACTCCAACTCACGGTACTGAGCCTGATCTGTCTTAAGTGTTCCGGCGATTGCCTTCATAGCCTTCACCTGTGCAGAACCACCCACACGAGATACCGAGATACCTACGTTGATAGCTGGACGGATACCTGCGTTGAACATATTTGTCTCCAAGAAGATCTGACCGTCTGTGATGGAAATCACGTTTGTTGGGATATAAGCCGACACGTCACCTGCCTGAGTCTCGATGATTGGTAGGGCAGTAAGTGAACCGCCTCCTTTTACCTTACCTTTCAATGATTCAGGAAGGTCGTTCATCTGAGCTGCCACTGTATCATTGTTGATGATCTTAGCTGCACGCTCCAATAGACGTGAGTGCAAGTAGAACACATCACCTGGGTATGCCTCACGACCTGAAGGACGCTTCAAAATCAAGGATACCTCACGATATGCAACGGCCTGCTTTGAAAGGTCATCGTATACTACCAATGCGTGCATACCTCTATCACGGAAGTACTCTCCGATAGCTGCTGCTGCGAATGGAGCATAGTACTGCATGGCTGCTGGATCAGAAGCTGTTGCAGATACGATGATAGTGTAGTCCATAGCACCGTTCTCCTTTAGTGTGTTAACGATGTTGGCTACTGTACTACCTTTCTGACCTACTGCACAGTAGATACAATATACTGGTTTTCCAGCCTTGAATTCCTCTTTCTGGTTGATGATTGTATCGATAGCGATGGCAGTCTTACCTGTCTGACGGTCGCCGATAATCAACTCACGCTGGCCTCTACCGATTGGAATCATGGCGTCGATAGCCTTGATACCTGTCTGCAATGGCTCTTTTACGGGCTGACGGTAGATGATACCTGGTGCCTTACGCTCCAATGGCATCTCAACCAAGTCTCCCTTAATTGGTCCTTGTCCGTCGATTGGGTTACCAATGGCGTTTACTACACGACCTACCATGCCTTCTCCAGTGAGAATAGAAGCGATACGTTTTGTTCTTTTTACAGTGAATCCCTCACGAATCTGGTCTGTAGGTCCAAGCAACACGGCTCCTACATTGTCCTCCTCTAGGTTCATGACCACTGCATTCATTCCGTTTTCGAACTCAAGCAACTCTCCAGCCTCGGCGTTCTGCAATCCGTAGATACGAACAACACCGTCGCTTACCTGAAGCACCTTACCAACTTCCTCGAATTTTACTCGAGAATCGATGTTCTGGAGCTGCTGCTTAAGTACGTCAGAAACTTCGCTTGCTTTTATAGACATAACTTAAATTCTTTTTTAATTGCTAATAACGAGAAGATTAACATTGTACGTTGGCTGAGTTGGAATATCTCAACTTTTCTCTGATAGTGTCGAGTTGCGACTTGACACTCGCGTTAAGCTGATATGTCTCGACCTCCATAATGAATCCACCTATTAGTGATGGATCGACTGTTGTGTCGAAATCAATTTCCGCATCTGTAACGTTTGTCAACACCTGACGGAATCTCTTTTCCTCATTGTCGGAAATAGGGCAGGCTGTCACTACTGTGGCTCTGACCAGATTCTTCTTCTTACGGTAGAGATCCTGATATACAAGCGCTATATTCTGAAAATAATCTTCTCTCTTATTTTCAACTACTAAATCGACAAACCTTGTGTATTCAGCACATACACTGTCGCCTGCCATTATAGTAAGCAATTCTTTTTTCTTGTCCTTGCTTATCGTTGGGTTAGCAATTGCATCCTTGAGCCCGTCCACATTGACAAAAGCAGCGGATACGAGTTTCATTGTCTCGTACACTTTGTCGGCAACATTTGCGTCTGCGGCAAACTCATATAGAGCTTTTGCGTATCTTGCTGAAATTTTACCAGTGTTCATCAGTTTTACGATTTAGCGATATTTACTTCATCCAAAAGCTTGTTGATCATATCAAGTCCGGCTTTGTCGCCAGTAAGCTTCTCGCGTACCACCTTTTCAGCGATACTTACAGACAACTCTGCAACCTGAGTGCGAATCTCTTTGATTGCGTTGTCTCGCTCCAATTGGATGTCTTCTTTAGCTTTATCAAGCAAATCCTGCGCCTTCTTAGCTGCTTCTGCCTTTGCGTCGGCGATGATCTGATCTTTCTGCTTAGAAGCTTCTTTTAATAATTCCAATCTCTCGTTCTTTGCCTCGGCAAGCAATCTCTCTGTCTCTGCGTTTGTTCCCGCAAGACGAGCGTTTGCCTCGTTAGCCTTCAAGATTGATTCTTCGATTTCGTCACTTCGCTTATTGATCATCCCGACGATAACTGGCCAACCGTACTTACCCAAGATGAATAAGACGGCAGTGAAGCATATCACCATCCAGAAGACCAAACCGAAGTCAGGGGTCAATAGTTCCATGTAGATGAATTTTTATTTCTATTATACGAATAGAGCCAAGATACATACGATGATGGCAAGGAATGCAACACCTTCCACAAGAGCGGCAGCAACGATCATGTTGTTACGGATCTCTCCTGCAGCTTCTGGCTGACGTCCCATAGCTTCCATTGCTGAACCACCAATCTTACCGATACCAAGACCTGCACCGATAACTGCGATACCTGCACCAATTGTTGCACCTGCTTTTGCTAACAATGCTGGAGCGGCTACCTCCGAAATTTGAGCCAAAATTGCTAATGATAACATAGTATTAAATTTTTTTTGTTTTTATTTCTATTTGTTATGTCGCTGTTTTATCGCGACAATGTGTTTTTGTTTTTGTTAGACGCGCGACCGTGCGTCTGTTTTTTGTTGTATTGGACGCACGACCGTGCGTCTCTACAGTTTATTTGTGCTCCTCGTGTGGCTCAACCTGTGCCAAACCAATGAACAATGCGGATAGGGTAGTGAACACGTATGCCTGAATGAAGCAAACCAAGCACTCAAGCAATGTCATGAAGATTACCAATGCACATGATAGTATTGATACTCCATAAGCTCCACTTCCAATTCCAACATTAATTGAGAAGATGAAAATCAATCCGATAAGCACTAACTGCATCACGTGTCCTGCCAACATGTTGGCGAAGAGACGAATACACAATGCGATTGGCTTTGTGAACATACCGATGATCTCAATCAATGGCATCAATGGGATCGGTAACTTCAACCACAATGGAACTTCTGGGTTGACCATCTCAAGCCAATAATGCTTTGTGCCTCCTTTGAAGTTTGTCACCAAGAATGTGAAAACTGCCAATACCATTGTGCATGCAATGTTTCCTGTCAAGTTTGATCCAAAAATAGGAATTAGTCCTAAGTAGTTGTTAATCATGATGAAGAAGAACACTGTAAGCAAGAATGGACTGAATTTCTCAACGTTCTTACCAACACATGGCTCGATCACATCTTTCTCAATCATTACAATGAGTGGCTCCAAAAATGCCTGCTTGCCTTCTGGCTTTCTCCAATAGTCTTCTTTATATCTTTTTGAGATACTCAAGAAAATCCAAAGCATCAAACCTGAACTGATGAAAAGGAACAGCACATTTTTCGTGATTGAGATGTCCCATGGACGCTCTCCTGTGCTTACCTCAACGATCTTGCCTGCATTTGGCTGACCCTCTGCTGCAATTGTGTAACCGTTGTACTCTGTGTAATGGCCTCCGTGGCCTAGTTTACTCGACATGAACACATCCAAGCCATTCTGTCCATACACTATACATGGCAATGGAATGGCAACGTCGCCCCAAATATGCCATGAATATGAGTCTCCGATATGTCCGAACACCAATTCCTTGACGTCGACTTTGCCTTCGCCTTCGGACTCTTGATGCTCATTCGCCTGCGCCACAAGTGGCGCAAACAGAATCATCAGGATTGTTATTATTTTACTGAACAAATTCATGCGAATCTTTTTTTATTATTCTACTTCGCTATTCTCTTTAGACAGCATATCGTTGAATTTCTTCAAGATAAATGCTTCATAAACAGTGTAGCATAAATAACAGACAACGACTGAAGATATGAAACTGATGTTGTTCTCTCCGTTGCACATCACATACACTAGGCAAAACGCAACTAATAATATGAGTTTGACGGTGCGAGTTATCAGATACTTCATGTGGAATTTCTTCGCGTCTACAATCGCTGCTTTTGTGATTGAAATTAGAATTAGTAATGTCAACAAGAAGAAGAATGCGGGAATTGTAGGAAACATGGTGAATCCAAACTCTGGTTTGATTGTGAACACTAATTTACCGATAGAGTAGAGCAGTGCCGCCAACGCCAAATTGGAAATGACAATGTTTTTCTTATAATTCTCTCTATTCATCACCTCTTATCCCAATACTTTTTCTACACATACTGAAATTTCGTCGTTTCTTACCTCTGCAAAACCACCGTCTACACGAAGAGTTGTCGACTCGCCATTTGATACATAGACGATATCTCCCTCTTTTAGCGACGAGATGATGGCTGCATGGTGTGGCAGAACCTCAAAACCTCCGCCTGTACCTGGAAGTTTTACACTTTCCACGTCTCCTGAAAAAATCAGTTTATCTGGTGAAATGATATCTAATTTCATGCTGATTCTTATTTAACAACCTGTGACATCAACTTTCTTGCCTTCTCCTTAGCGTCGTCGATTGTTCCGACATTCAAGAATGCCTGCTCTGGAAGATCATCAACTTCACCATTGATAATAGCATTAAAGCCTTTAATTGTCTCCTCAATTGGAACCATCACACCTGGAAGACCAGTAAACTGTGACGCTACGTGGAATGGCTGAGACAAGAATCTCTGGATTCTACGAGCACGAGCCACGATCAACTTGTCCTGCTCAGACAACTCCTCCATACCTAGGATTGCGATGATATCCTGCAACTCCTTATACTTCTGAAGTATCTGCTTAACGTTCTGAGCACACTCGTAGTGAGCGTTACCGATTACGTTTGGATCCAAGATACGTGATGTTGAATCTAGTGGGTCTACAGCTGGATAGATACCTAGCTCGGCGATTTTACGGCTCAACACTGTTGTTGCGTCCAAGTGCGAGAATGTTGTTGCTGGAGCTGGGTCAGTCAAGTCGTCGGCTGGCACATAAACGGCCTCAACGGCAGTGATAGATCCGTTCTTTGTTGATGTGATACGCTCCTGCATACGTCCCATCTCGGATGCCAATGTAGGCTGGTAACCTACGGCTGATGGCATACGTCCTAGCAACGCTGATACCTCTGATCCTGCCTGTGTGAAACGGAAGATATTGTCCACGAAGAACAGGATATCTTTACCTCCCTGACCTGAATCACGGAATGTTTCAGCCACTGTCAAACCAGACAATGCAACTGATGAACGTGCTCCTGGTGGCTCATTCATCTGTCCGTAAACCAATGTTGCCTGTGATTTCGCTAGTTCGTTGTAGTCGATCTTAGAAAGATCCCAATCTCCTTCTTCCATCGATTTCTTAAATTCTTCGCCGTAACGGATGATGTTTGACTCGATCATCTCTCGAAGCAAGTCGTTACCCTCACGAGTACGCTCTCCAACTCCCGCAAACACTGAATAACCGTTGTATCCCTTTGCGATGTTGTTGATAAGCTCCATGATAAGCACTGTCTTTCCTACTCCGGCACCACCGAACAAACCGATCTTTCCTCCTTTTAGGTAAGGAACCAAAAGGTCGATCACCTTAATACCTGTGAATAGAATTTCCTTTGATGTTGCTAGCTCATCGAATTTTGGAGCCTCTCTATGAATTGGTGAACGCTGTACATTCTCAAATGTCTTCATTCCATCAACTGGAGCTCCTACGACATTCAACAAACGACCTTTTACTTGTTCACCCATCGGTACTGATATTGGAGAACCCAATGCCTTTACCTTTAATCCTCTCTTTAATCCATCAGTTGAGTCCATGGCGATTGTACGAATCGAACGCTCACCAATGTGCTGCTGACACTCTATAATCAATGGAGATTGTCCTTCACGTTCCACCTCTAGGGCATCGTGAATCTGTGGTAATGTTGCATCCACTTCAGCAAAACTGACATCGACTACCGGTCCAATAACCTGGATTATTTCACCATAAATTTCAGACATAGCGTGTTTTTTTATTGTGGTATTAATTTTTTTTAATTTTCCTTTATTCTATCTCTCAAAGCATAGTTACCCACGCTTTTGTTTATGCAAATATATTTATTTTTTTAGATTGAAAAACTTTTTGCCATAAAAATAACGGGTTGTTAGAAAATATTTCTCGTTTTTAACAGACTGTAAATGTTGTTTAGCATATTCTTTCGATTTGTTATGATTTGTTTTGAATATCTATGTTTGTTCGGGTGCGACGGAATTGTTGTGTACTTTTCGTGGAATATATAGTCTGCAACAGACTTTTTGTTATGAGTATGGGCAGGTGTTGTGCCTGCCCATACTATGTGCTTTTATTTATAATTATTCATTATTTAGCGGATTCATTTTTTTCTTGAATGTATGCTTCACACCAAATTGAGCTATGCCTTGATGCCCGAATCCGTATTCCATGAATCCACATATGTTTTTGTTCCCGATCTCAAGACAGACAGGTGAAACTTGACCACTGAAATGTTGGTTCTTGAATCTGGTTCCTCTTGTTTCTTCGTCGGCATTTTCTCTTTTTATTTTAGAAAAACTTATACCTGCTGCTAGCTTTCCATACATCGAAACATGCTCTTTCTTGAAATAATATAATGTGGCCTCTGGCATGGCATAAAAAAATCGTCTGTCGAGTTTCCCAGATTTTTTTGTTATGTCATAGTTATCATAGATTTCATATGGGGTTATTTTTCTCCTGTATACGTATATACATTAATGTCAAGATCCATCTTTTGATGCTCGTAACCGACACATAATCCAATGCCAAAATGTTTGCCTAGTGTGCATTCATAGTGAAGATTGGCTGTGATGGGTAATGACTGTAGGTCTCTCCACGCATATTCGTATGTTGAATATCCTATGATTTTGTTTCCTCCAAAATATGGTGGAGCCAATTCTACATCTGCGTGTTCATCACATATTTCATTTATATATATATAGCTTAAAACTCCAGCTCCAATTGAGATTCGATGCTCCGGTTTGGCGTGACAAATTGATGATGTTCCTAATAATAGGAGTGAACTGAAAACAGTTTTTAGAATTGCATTTTTCATTACATTAATCATTAAAATCCTTACAAAGATAACAAAACTGTTTAAGCTTATTTTAAAAAATACTATAATATTTTCAAGCAACTAAAGATTTTCATATTATGTCTGATATTTAAGAAAATATTGATAGTTTGCCACAACGGACAAACTATCCTTCCTGAAACTAATTAAATAATGTCAATTCGATTAGGAGAAAAATGAGGATTGTTAAATTATCTCCTTATTATCCTCTCCGCTTTCCCATTAGCCACCACGACATACACTCCGTTTGGCAGATTGCTCATGTCAAATTCTACAGTTCCGTTTACGGCTTTCTTTTTGGCGATTTTTTTTCCATCCGATGCGTGTAGTGTGGCAATTCCGTCTTCTTTATTCAACACCACCTTGACAATGCTGCCTGTGATAGTAGGGTATACAATAGTTCTCTCGTCTTTTACGGTTTCCACCGAGGTCGGATCCTCGATGATTCCTGTCTCCTCCGTCTTCAGATCCATTATTTCAAGCAGGTCGATCTGCGACGCTTCTTCTGTCAAACTAAGTTGGATGCTTTGTGCTGTTATGCCATCTTGCGTCACAACCATTTTGCCGGAAAGTCCGTCGTATGATTGAATATCGCATGTGTAGGTTATTGTTGAACCTACACGTTCTATGTCAATGTCTACTTTGGCTTGCTTGAGCATCTTTATGAATGTCTCCCAATCATCACCCCACGAAGTGTCGAATGTGAAGGAGCCTTCGCTGTCTAGCTGGTATGCGTCGGCACGGATGAATCCCGTCTTTCCATTGATCGTGTTTTTGATGATGAAGTTGTTCCAATTTTTTGTCTCGTTTGTCGAATGGAAATTGTTGAATGAGTAGCGAGTGTGGAAATCCCCGTCAAAACTTTTTGATGCTCCGCTTTTTGTGTTGAACGCATCTTTATATGCTCCATAGTTTGTGACGCTTCCGATGATTTCTCTTTCTTTCAGACTAGCCACAGTCATCTTCTTCACATCCAAATATGTGCTTTCTCCACCAAGATAGATGGTCAGTGCTCCCTTTGGTGAACTTTTCGACAAGACTCCGTAAATGTCTTTTCCATCCACAGATGCAGACACGTGTATGGATGCTCCCTGTCGGATAATCTTCACGTCGACATCTTTATCATCAAACTCTTTCCAAGTCTTAGGGGTCGAATATGTCACAGTAGAGCCGGAGAAAGTCTCCACGCTATAACCGTCGGCTCTCAAAGCCCAGAAATTATCAGAACTTTCTTCAAATCTCAAAGCCCAGTTGTCCCAATTATTGGCTCCTTTGTTATGGTTGTGGAATGAGAATGTGATCTCAAAATCGCCTGCCGGAGCGTCCACTTTCAAGAATTTGCTTGTCTCGTTCCATGCCAATGTCTGATCTTTGTCGCCTACGCGGAAGAATGGCTTGAAAATGGTTTCCGTTCCATCTTTTGATTGTGGAAGACGGTATGCCCAGATGCAAAGTTCGTTGGCTGGATTCATTGCAGTCAGACAGAGTGTTTTTCTTCCGTTATCCTCCATTCTTTGGTCGATAAGAGTGCCGTTGAATGTGCCGACGGAAGTTTTTAGTGTGATGAATTGTTTCCCATTTGCGTAGTCATAGTTCCAAGTGCCGGAATAATCTGCAGAGATAGAGTGGTCGGCGTTCAGACGCATTGTGCCTGGTTTGTTGCAGGCAAGTTTCGCATAGTCGACGGCGGAGTGGGTGAGCACTGCGTATTCACCCATGATATCCTGTTCTCTATATACAGTGTCTTTGTTTGTGTATTCGCCAAGACGAGTCTCGAATGGAGCGACGAGTGGCCAGCCGTCGGATGCGAACACCATCGGGTGGCTTTCAACGTGGTGCCAGCCATATCCGTTGTCTGTGTTGTCTTTCACATGGTAGATGATGTAGCATTTTCCGTCTTCATCCATCAGTGCGGAGTTGTGGCCTTGGGCAGTCTGTCCGCCTCCCACCTGATTGTAGTCTGTGATGTTTTTGTCGTTGGTCCACCAGCCCCAAGAGTAGTTTTGCATCAGCGACACTCCACAAGATACATCATTGCCATAATTGGGATAGATTGCTTTGTGGAACACCGCGTCGTCGCCTGTGACATCCTTGTATGGACCTGTGATTTTGTCACTTCTGAACAGACGCATGTTGTAACCTCCTTCTGGGGAGTAGAACCCGTACGACATGAAAAGATAGTAGAATCCATTGCCGTCGCCATCTTTCATATATTCGATATACGGACCTTCTCCGCTGACGTAGTATCCGCCGGCGATGTGAACACCCATATATTCGTCGTAGCGGAGACGTGAGCCTTCCCACACCGCACCGTCTACGGGATTATATCCAAAAATATAAGAGTAGTCGCGCAGACCTGTTTTATTGTCAAGTTTAATCACGAAGATTCCGCCGCTCCATGATCCATAGATCAACCATAATTGTCCGTTTTCATCGTAGATTACGTTGGGGTCGATGCAGCTTGATCCGTACATTCCTCCCCATCCTCCGTCAGTATAATATCTGTTTGGAATTGAGTTTTGTCCTGTCACCTTTTTGAAATCATTGTTTCCTGCTCCGCTTGACTTGCTGTCCATTCCGCCGAACACAACTGAGCCTACTCTTTGGTATGGACCTTCAATTTTGTCGCTGGCAAGCATACAGATGCTGCTCATCCAGTCGTCGCCATTGACGGAGTAGTACATGCACCATTTTTTCATCTCTTTGTTCCAGATGATGTCGGCAGCCCAAAGATTCTCTTTCAGTTTGGCTTGGTTGTTGCCCCATCCCGACCATACGGCATTTTCTCCAAACACTGAGCAAAGATCTGTTGTGACTTTTCCGTTTATGGCGAAAGAGGGAGTGAACGAAGCCCAATCGAGCATGTCTTTAGAATATGCCGCGCCAAGCTGCGTACCCATGACGTAGTAGTATTTTGTGCGGTCGTTATTTGCACTCTGCTCGGGGTAGCTGTTGCCTTGTGCGTCTTTATAGACAACGACGATGGAAGGGTCGTGCACAGGCACCTGTCCGGCCCAAATCTTGTTTACAACCAGCGCTGCAAGCAACACTACGATCAAAATCTTGATGAAATCTTTCATGATGCAATTCCTTTTTATGTAGGGCGGAACATAAGGATAGGCGTCGGTCGTAATCCTGATGTCAGTCCATAAAAACAATGTTTTTTATTCCTAACTGTTGCAGAAATATAGTGATCTGCTCTTTTGCGTTTTCTTGGGCAGTCTCCTTATATCTCATCTTCTCACTTTTTTCCAACATCCGCTTAATGGCTCTCTCTCTCATGTCACGACGGTCGTCGGATGTGAAAGAACCTGATGCAAAAACGGTTGTGGTGGCGGCTTCATCGAGGAAATAGTCATCAAGCAGTGACACTTCAGGAAGGCGTGCATACACGGTGTCTCCGCTTTGTGTGAACCAATCGCTTTCGGCTTTGCTGCAATCAATTCCGTATCTCAGAGTGCCGTGGTAGATCGCAGACAATTTGTCTTTGAACAAAACTCCTTTTGTGGTGTCGACTAATTCCTCTATCTTGATTGAAAGAAATTCCCACTTGCCTATTTTTTTCACCTCTGTGACTATGTTAGGCGTGGATTTGATTTCCTCGTTTCTTTCAATTTCAATTCCTTCTTGAGCGCAGCGTCTCAATGCAAACAGATATGTGATGGCTGCGATCAGAACAGTGGCGATCAAAAGCTTGTTGAACTTTTTCATTTGCTCAATTATTTTGGTTATTCAGACACAAAAATAATCAAATTGAAAGAAAAAGCGGGCAAATAGTCTGTTTCTATTTGCCCTTTACAAATTTATCTTTTAATCATCCTTTTTGCTATCACATTGTCGGAAGTCGTGATTCTGACAATGTATATGCCTTTATCAAGTGTTGAGCAGTCGACGCTGATGTGTCCTGACTTATGCTCAAAGCTTTTTTCGATCTGTCCTGTCAGAGTTATGATTTCAATCTTCGATGCGGATTCGTTGTCGAGCCAGATGTTTAATAGGTTGTCGACTATAGTCTGCATCATTATAGCGTTATTGTTCATGTCTTTAACAGAAGTAGGATCGTTGACGACGATGATTTTGCCATTTATTGAAGCTTCTGAGAGTCCACCTATAGTTTTTGCGCTCCATGAATATTCTCCACGTTCAGTAGGAATTCCGCTAACAAACATAGTGTCGTTGCTGATGTTTGTCTCAATTCCGTTTGGTAATCCCTGAATCTCCACATTTTGACAGTTGCTGAAAGCAATGTAGAATGGTGTGATCGCGTCGCCAAATATGATTGAGTCCTGCAACAATGCGTTTCTATCGCTGATTGCCAAAGACGCGTCGCCTGTGAATCCATTCTTAGTCACAGTGATGCAACCGCTCTTTTGTGCATTATTCTCAGCTCCTACAGTTGTAACTGTAAAGTCGAAATTTCCGAATTCTGATGGTGTTCCGCTAATATTGACCTTCTTTGAATTTTTGTCGATGTATACGTTGATTCCGTTTGGCAAACCTTTCACTTCTATGTCGTCAGCGTCAGTCCAAGTGTAGCCGAAGTCGGTGATAGGCTGTCCTAATTCGATAGTCTGCTTGCTGGATCCGGAACCAGTCTTGGTAATCACAGGATCGTTTACAACAGGATTTGAGTCACCCGGATCGATTTGAGAGCCTCCACAGATGCTGCCTACAACACCTTTGCCTTCCATAACGTTAAGTGTGGCACCCGCGCCGTTGCAAGCAGTAAGCACCGTCTGCACTTGATTGGCTGCGATCTTCTTCCAATTGTTGGCGTATGCGTTTGAAGGGTTGAAAGAACAGTTTCTCAAAGATGTTGAGCCGGATATGTTTTGAGTGTAGCAGTCCACCATCACAGCTCCTGATTTTTTCGATTTGTCGTAGTCGGCAATCGGATTTTTAACTTTGATGAACGCGCACTTTTCAATATAGCACTGAGCCTCCTGTCCGGCGCCAACACAATAGTTTGCTACAGAGCTGTTCCATAGGCAGTTGACAAGGTGGATTTGTCCGAATCTCACGCGAGGCATACGTTCGCGGCATCCTTCTCCCCACCAGCAGCATACAAAAGTGGTGCGGAGTTTTCCACGGTCGTTGGTATAAGTGTCGCTTGATCCCCAAAGGTTAGTGTAACGGTGATCGTTCGAACCGCCGGAACCGCCAGACATAGGAGACTTCAAATAGTGGAATTTGCACCATGAGACGCAGATGTTGTCGGATTGTTTCTTGCAGTCGAAATTGCCGTCGACACCATCTTGGAAATCGCAATGGTCGACCCACATATTCTTACAGTTTTCAAGACAAAGGTTGTCGTTTCCATCGCAGTCGTAGGCACCGGCACTTTTGAAAGTGACGTTGCGCATGATGATATTGGAGCAGTTTTTGAAATAAAGAATACCTGTTGAGCTTGCGGTAGTGCGTTGCTCGCTGTAGAGGTAAGAGCCAGGCAATCCTAAGATAGTTTTGTCTGATTGGCTGCTGACTGTGAACATCGAAGAGAACTTGATTGCTCCTTTAATATATATTATTTTTTTGCCGCTTGATTTCAATGCAGACTGAAGGTCGCTCAAAGTAGACACAGTTACGCTTGAGCCTCCAGCTCCACCAGTGGTGTTGGCTCCGAACCCGAGTGGCGCATTGGCGTCGTACTCAGACAATTGGGCATTTGTGGCAAGTGCCGAGACCCAAAATAAAACAGTGAATAATAAAGTTTTTAGTTTCATATCAATGTGTGTTAAAGTTGATAATGTGTTTTGATTTCGTACAATGCAAAACTCGCTATTTTGCCCGAAACCACGATGAATTTGTGTACATTGATAGAGTGATATTAGTATAGGGTAGAGGGGGAAATGTAACAAAAATGGGAGTTTTAAGTTTCAAGATTCTTTCACAATTAGATTTTTAACATGGATTCTTCGAATAAAACGAATAAAATAGACAATTTGATCCAAGACTGTAGGGGGATAGTTCTCAAACCTAAACCTGTCCGATTATTCCATCAACATTTTCATGCCTGTAAGGCAATACCGAGTGAAAACGAGCGTAACTGGGCACGAAGTGTCCAGAGAAATGCAAGCATGAGAAGCTCTGCCTGTAGGGCAGTACTTATGGTATTGTCTTTCAGACAAAGTTTTTTTGCACATATCGTGATCCACGAGACTCTGTCACGTGTTACTCTCGCTTTGCTCGGTAGCGTCTTCCAGACGGAGAGATTCGTAGAGAGCATTTCAAAACCACACATATTTTTGAATTATAAAAAAGTGCTACCTTTGTGGTGTAGTCAATAGAAGAGAACTTTTGATTATGAGTGAAGGCTGATCCCTTCAAAACAAGATTAATCAATATGGAAACACTACACAAGAAAAAAGGAGGAAAAAGAGAAGGAGCGGGACGTAAAAAGACAACGGAGAAACGAATAATGTTTGGTGCGTCTGCTGAAGCTCTTGAGATAATAGAAAAAAATAGAAGGCAATAAAAGTGACTTCATCAACAAGGCTATATTAGCCTATGTAAACGGAAAATAAGTCTCTTAATTTTTATTTGGCGTAATCGAATCGTGCGTCTGAAAGACGTTACCGAGCAAAGCGAGAGTAACCCGGGACGAAGTCTCGGGATGATGAGGCTATGACGACACCAATGGTTTACTCCTCAAACAAATTTCCCAAATCCATCGTGAAAAAATCCTCGAAACTGAATGCTCCTGAACCTACTACAATTGCAAGTTTGGGTGAGAACTTCTTGCTGAAGATAGAGATGCCATTGTTGATTTCGCGTCGCCCGCTTTTAACCTCTATTGCAATTGTCTTGCCTTTCTTCTCAAGAATGAAATCAACTTCCATATTATCTTCTCTCCAGTAGTAGACTTGATATCCGAATTCTTCAGCATTGTTCACCAGATATGCACCTACTGCAGATTCTGCCCATCGACCCCAACGTTTTGAATCTGTGTATTCTTTTTCAAAACCACGTCCGGTGTTTGCACTCATTAATGCAGTGTTGTATACTTGATATTTGGGTATTGAATTGAATTTTCGAGCATTGTCATTGGCGAATTTGTGTAGCTTAGTTACAGCCTGACAATCGTTCAGTAGGTCGATATAATTTGACAAAGTTGTCACGTTGCCAGCGTCATTAAGCTGTCCTAGCATTTTTGTGAGGGAGAGTATTTCTCCTGAATAATCACATGCAAGTTCAAATAATTGCTTCAACAATGCAGGTTTGTATATTGTTGTGGTCATAAGGATATCCTTTGAAACAATCGGTTCTATTATCGAGTCCTTGATATAGTCTTTCCAACGTTTCTCATTTTTGATGTATTTCGCACCTTGTGGGTATCCTCCGTAGTAGATATATTGGTTGATATCGAATCCGAAAGCGTCTCGCATTTCCGTGAAAGACCAATGTCCCATTCTTATCAATTCATATCTGCCAGCAAGCGATTCAGTGAGCCCTTTCTTTATCAGAAGACGGGAAGAACCAAGCAAAATGACTTTTATGTTTACGTTGTTGCGTGTGTCGTAATCCCATTCTTTCTTTACAAATTCACTCCAATTGTTTATCTTCTGTATTTCGTCTATGACAATGAGGAATTCTTTGTTCTTCCTCACCTCCATTATGCTTCTTGCATTTGCCCATACTGTCGATATCCATTCTGTGTTGTTTGGTTCGATTCCATCAGCGGTCTCTGATATGTATGAAATCGCAATATCGTCGAGTACCTGACTTACTACAGTGGATTTGCCAACCTGACGAGGCCCTGCAATCACTTGTATAGCAATGCGTTCCTCTTCGATCCTTTCTTTGATTATATTGTAGTATTTGCGTTGATACATATAATTTGACTTTTTAAATACATCGCAAATGTAATACTATTTACTCAAAAGTGCAACAAAATTTACTCAAAAGTAGAACGAAATTTACTCAAAAGTAGAACGAAATTTACTCAAAAGTAGAACGAAATTTACTCAAAAGTAGAACGAA
>OCTW013429872.1_pt1 | contig 126151 bp, 94 predicted proteins | sample 1539671 | NCBI WGS metagenome assembly OCTW01 (sample SAMN02144230, study PRJEB22623) | gut metagenome | biome: sheep rumen | host: Ovis aries | place: New Zealand | reverse complement strand
AGAAACTGACGCTCGTTTAAATTAAGAAATTTGTTACAAATTTCCGGTACTTGCTTGTACTTTCCTTTCAGTCTTTTCAAAGATCTTTTCAGTGCCCTTTCCTTTCGGTTGGGGGCGTAAAAACCCGCTCGTTTCCGAAGCGGGATTGCAAAGGTACGAACTTTTTTTGAACTGGCAAATTTTTCTCGCAAAAAATTGGCAATTTTTTTATCTTTTTTCGCAATTCGTTGGTAATCAAGCACAAAAATTCGTATCTTTGTGTAAAGCTTGTTTGATATGAAAAAAATCCTCGTTGCAGTGGCCTCCATGGCCGTTTTTTTCGCCTGCAAAGCGCCTGAGACCACCTGGTCTCCCGCCGGCGACCACATCCGTACCCGCTGGGCACAGGAAGTCAATCCCCTGAATCCGCTCCCGGAATATCCCCGGCCCCAGCTGGTCCGTGACCAGTGGCAGTCCCTCAACGGACTGTGGGATTACGCCATCGGCCCCAAAGAAGGAGAGCGGCCGGCGGCATTTGACGGCCAGATCCTGGTGCCTTTCTGCGTAGAGTCGTCCCTTTCCGGCGTCGGAAAAACCGTCACGGCCGACGATGCCCTGTGGTATCGCACCTCGTTCACCGTCCCCCGCGGATGGAAGGACAGAGTAATCCTGCACTTTGACGCCGTGGACTGGGATGCCACGGTATGGGTGAACGGTAATCAGGTTTGCCGCCACACCGGCGGATACACCGCCTTCAGCGCCGACATCACCCCTTATATAATAAAAGGAAAACAGGAAGTAGTCCTGAAGGTCCTGGACGGCACCGACAACGACGAGCAGCCGCGCGGCAAGCAGGTCGCTTCCCCTAACGGCATCTGGTACACCGCCGTCACCGGCATCTGGCAGAGCGTATGGCTGGAGAGCGTACCCAAAGCCGCCGTCACCGCATATAAAGTCACGCCCGACGCCGCTGCCGGCACCCTCACCGTCACCGTCCAGGCCGACGGCGGCGACGCCGTCCTCATCCAGCTGAAAGAAGGGGCCGAAGGCTACAGCACCGAGGTTCCCGGCGGCGCCCTCATCGCCGAAGCCACCGCCGCCCCCGGTACGCCCGTCACCCTGCAGGTGGAGAACCCTCAGCTGTGGTCGCCGGAGCATCCGTACCTCTACGCCCTGGAATTCACCCTCCTGGAAGGCGGGAAAAAGGCGGACACGGTACGTGGCTATACCGCCCTCCGCTCCAGCACCTGCGTCACCGACTCCCAGGGCAGGAAGCGCATCGGCCTCAACGGGGAGCCTTACTTCCAGTTCGGCCCGCTGGACCAGGGCTGGTGGCCCGACGGCCTGTACACGGCCCCGACGGACGAAGCCCTGCGTTACGACATCGCCCAGACCAAGGCTCTTGGCTACAACATGATCCGCAAGCACATCAAAGTGGAACCCGCCCGCTGGTACACCTGGTGCGACCGTCTGGGCATCGTGGTCTGGCAGGACATGCCTTCCATTGCCGACAACCACAACGGCCACTGGGAGCAGTTCCGCATGGACGACCCCGCCCGCGACGACCATCCCCTCAGCGATGCGGCCCGCGCCACCTATTATAAGGAATGGGGCGAGATCATCGGCCAGCTGTACAACTACCCCTGCATTGTGGTGTGGGTGCCGTTCAACGAGGCCTGGGGGCAGTTTGACACGCCCCGCGCCGTGGCCTTCACCAAAGAACAGGACCCCACGCGCCTTGTCAACAGCGCTTCCGGCGGCAATTCCTTCCAGGGGGTCGGCGACATCTTCGACTCGCACAACTACCCTGAGCCCGTGATGAAATTCTGGAGCGAAGGCACCCAGATTGACGTCCTGGGAGAATACGGCGGCATCGGCTGGCCCGTGGAAGGCCATCTGTGGCAGCCGGACCGCAACTGGGGCTACGTGCAGTTCCGCAGCTCCGACGAGGTGCTCCAGCAGTACCAAGCCTTTGCCGACATCCTCAAGCAGACTATTGCCAAAGGCATCAGCGGCGCCGTGTACACCCAGACCACCGACGTCGAAGGCGAAGTCAACGGCCTGATGACCTACGACCGCGCCATCACCAAGATGGATGCCGAAAAGCTGTGCCGGATCAACCGGGAGGTGATTGCATCGGCCACGAAGTAGGGCACGGTTTTCGCAGAAAAAGCGTCTGTCATGAAAAGAATCCTTCTTACCGGAGCCCTGGCGCTCCTCACTGCCCTGGGCCTCAGCGCCCAGAGCTACAAGCTGGTTTTTCCGGCCGACGACACCATCCCCAAGGCCGCCCTTCCCATCGTCCAGCAGCGCCTCCAGCAGATGCTGGAAGCCGGCGGCTTCACCGTCTCCGAGGCCGAAGGCACCCCTGAGCTGGAAGTGTCGGCCATCGTCACTTCCCGGATGGAGACGCCCGGCAGCATGAGTCAGGTCGCCCTGACCATAGACCTTGCGGTTAAAGCCGGCGGCATCAGCGAAATCTTCCCCCTGAAAGGCGTAGGGGCCGATGAGGCCGACGCCTGGACCCGTGCGGCCAAGATGCTCCTCCCCCGCTCCAAAGCCGCGCAGGCTTTCGTGCAGAAACTCAGATAGGGCCCTTCTCTCAGGGCTGACAAAATGGCAGTCCCGGGAGGCTTGGCACAGCAGTTGATTATTTTTCAGCCGTCCGTTCGGATCTTCCGGGCGGCGGCTGTTTTTTGATACACTAAAAACAAAACAATATGCTGAAACCGTTAGGAACAAGAGTTGTCGTCGAGCCCAAAGAGGCCGAGACAATGACCGCCGGGGGCCTTTACATCCCGGACAATGCCAAAGAAAAACCCCAGCAGGGAGTAGTAGTGGCCGCAGGCCCCGGCTCCAAGGATGAACCCATGGAGGTAAAGGCAGGCGACGTCGTCCTGTATGGCAAATACGCCGGCACGGAGGTCACCGTAGAAGGCAAAAAGTACCTCATCGTAAAGCAGTCTGACATTTTAGCAACCCTGTAATTATGGCAAAAGAAATCAAATTCAATACTGACGTACGCACCGCGATGAAAGAAGGTGCCGACGCCCTCGCCGACGCCGTAAAGGTAACCCTGGGACCGAAAGGCCGCAATGTAGTGATTGCCAAGAAATTCGGCGCTCCGCAGATCACCAAGGACGGTGTCACCGTCGCCAAAGAGGTGGAGCTGGAAGACCAGTTCCAGAACATGGGTGCCCAGATGGTGAAGGAAGTGGCCTCCAAGACCAACGACCAGGCCGGTGACGGCACCACCACGGCAACCGTGCTGGCCCAGGCCATCATCAACGTGGGCCTGAAGAATGTCGCCGCCGGCGCCAACCCCATGGACCTCAAGCGCGGTATCGACAAGGCTGTCGCCACCGTCGTGGAAAACCTCAAGAAACAGAGCCAGCCCGTCGGCGAAGACTACTCCAAAGTAGAGCAGGTGGGTACTGTGTCGGCCAATAACGACGCCCAAATCGGCAAACTCATTGCCGACGCCATGGCCAAGGTCAAGAAAGACGGCGTCATCACCGTCGAGGAAGCCAAGGGCACCGAGACCGAGGTGAAAGTCGTGGAAGGCATGCAGTTCGACCGCGGCTACATCAGCCCCTACTTCATGACCAACGGCGACAAGATGGAAGCCGTCCTGGACGACGCCTACATCCTCCTGACCGACAAGAAGATCTCCTCCATGGAAGACCTGATGCCCGTGCTGGAGCCCGTCGCCCGTGAAGGCCGCAGCCTTCTGATTATCGCAGAAGACGTTGAAGGCCAGGCGCTTACCACCCTCGTCGTGAACCGTCTGCGCGGCACCCTGAAGGTGGCCGCCGTGAAGGCCCCCGGCTTTGGCGACCGCCGCAAGGAAATGCTGCAGGACATCGCCACCCTCACCGGTGCCGTAGTCATCAGCGAGGAGCGCGGTTTCACCCTCCAGAACGCCAACGTCCAGATGCTCGGCAAGGCCGAAAAGGTCACCATCACCAAGGAGAACACCACCATCGTCGGCGGTGCCGGTGATGCCGCCGCCATCAAAGACCGGGCCGACCAGATCCGCGCCCAGATCGAAACCACCAAGAGCGACTATGACCGCGAAAAGCTCCAGGAGCGCCTGGGCAAGCTGGCCGGCGGAGTGGCCGTGATCTATGTCGGTGCCACCACCGAGGTGGAAATGAAAGAGAAGAAAGACCGCGTGGACGACGCCCTCAACGCGACCCGCGCAGCCGTTGAAGAAGGTTACCTCCCGGGCGGCGGCGTCGCTTACATCCGCGCAGCCGAATCCCTGAAGGGCCTCAAGGGTGAAAACGAAGACCAGACCACCGGTATCCGCATCATCGAGCGCGCCATCGAGGAGCCGCTCCGCCAGATTGCCGCGAACGCCGGCGTGGAAGCTTCCGTGATCATCAACAAGATCCGCGAAGGCAAGGGCGACTTCGGTTACAACGCCCGCACCGACGAGTACGTGAACATGTACGAGGCCGGTGTCATCGACCCCACCAAGGTAGCCCGCGTGGCCCTGGAGAACGCCGCCTCCGTAGCCGGCATGTTCCTCACCACCGAGTGCGGTATCGTGGACATCCCGGAGCCCACTCCCGCAGCTCCCGCCATGCCCGCCGGCGGAATGATGTAATAATCGCCTCATAAAATGTCCGAGGGGTGCACCTGGAGGTGCACCCCTCGCTTTTTTTTCGCCAAAAAACGCTATATTTGTGAAAATGTAAAAAACCTCATGCAAAACTTCAAAGACCAATATTTCGAAGGCGAGCGTCCGCTTTACTGCTGTCGCGACGGACTTCGTCTGGAAAACGTGAAAATCGGCCCCGGGGAATCCTCACTGAAGGAGGGCGCCGACATAGAAGCGGTTCATTGCGAATTCGCAGGCAAATACCCCTTCTGGGAATGTGACGGCTTCACTGTCCGGGACTGCATTTTCCGGGAAGGAGCCCGCGCCGCACTCTGGTACACCCGGAACTGCAAGATGTACGACACCCTGGTGGAAGCACCCAAGATGTTCCGCCGCATCGACGGCGCTTATCTGGAAAACGTCCGCATGCCCATGGCCCAGGAAACCTTCTGGGACAGCCGGAACATCAAGCTTCGGAATGTCTATACGGCCGATGCCAACTACATCTTCATGCACTGCGAGAATGTGGACATCGACGGCTACGAGCTGCACGGAAACTACTCTTTCCAGTATGTGAAGAACGCCGTCATCCGCAATGCCAACCTCCAGACCAAGGACGCCTTCTGGGAAAGCGAGAACGTCACGGTCTACGACTCGGTCATCAACGGAGAATTCCTGGCCTGGTATGCCAAGAACCTTCGCCTGGTACGCTGCCGTATCGGCGGAAGCCAGCCCCTGTGCTACTGTGAAAACCTGGTCCTGGAGGACTGCACCTTCGAGCCGGACGCCGACCTTGCCTTCGAGTACAGCTCCGTCCAGGCCACCGTCAAAGGCCACATCCCTTCCGTCAAGAACCCCCGCAGCGGCCACATCCAGGCCCAGAGCATCTGCCAGGTCATCCTGGACGGGAACATCAAAGCGCCCGGCAACTGCATCATCGAACAAAACCTGTAAACTATGCAATACAACTTCGACGAGTGCCCCGACCGCCGCGGCACAGAAAGCGTAAAATGGGACCTTTACCCCGGCACCCTGCCCCTCTGGGTGGCCGATATGGACTTCACCGCCGCCCCTGCCATCCTGGAAGCCCTCCGGAAGCGGGTGGAGCACGGCGTCTTCGGCTATGAGCTTGTTCCGGACGACTATTTCCTCTCCATCGGAAAATGGTTCAGCCGGCGGCACGGCTGGGAGGGAATCGGCCGGGAGAACATCATTCCCACCACGGGCGTCATCGCGGCGTATTCCGCGGCCATCAAGGCCATGACCGTTCCCGGAGACAAAGTGCTGGTGCAGACCCCCGTCTACAACGCTTTCTTCCCTGCGATCCGCAACAACAAGTGCGTGCAGCTGGACTGCCCCCTCCGGTACGACGGCTCCCGCTACATCGTAGACTGGGACCTCTTCGAAGAGAAGACCAAGGAAGCCAAAGTCTTCCTTCTGTGCAACCCCCACAACCCTGCCGGCAGGGTCTGGACCCGTGAAGAGCTCCTCCTGATGGCCGAAATCTGCCGCCGCAACGGCGTGTTCATCATCTCGGACGAGATCCACTGCGAGCTCACCTACCCCGGCCACGACTACACCCCCTTCGCCACCCTCCCTCAGGAGTATGTACGGAACAGCGTGTCCTGCATCTCCCCCACCAAAGCCTTCAACATCGCCGGCATCCAGATTGCCAATCTGTTCGCCTCGACACCCGAGTTGTATGCCAAGATGGACCGTGCCATCAACGACATCGAATGCTGCGACGTGAACGTTTTCGGCGTCACCGCACTGAAGGCTGCCTACAATGAAAGCGAAGACTGGCTGGACCAGCTCCGCTCCTACCTGTATCACAATGCACGCGCGGTCGCCTGCTTCCTGGAAGACGAGATGCCCCAGATAAACGTCCTCCCGCTGGAAGGCACCTACCTGATGTGGCTGGACTGTCGCGCCGCCCTCCACAAAGGAGAAGCCCTGGAAGGGTTCAGCGCCCGCCTGGGAGAACACCTCCGGAAAACCGTCGGCCTCACCCTCAGCGACGGTTCCATCTACGGCGCAGCCGGTGAAGGTTTCATGCGCCTGAACATTGCATGTCCCCGTACCCGCCTGCTGGACGGGTTGGAGCGCTTAAAAAAAGGTTTGGAAACTTACTGATCATGCGTAAAATATTCCTTTCCGCAGCCATCCTCGGGCTTGCCGCCCTGTCGGCCTGCGGACCCAAAAAGGCCACGGAGACCCCGTCGGCCCAAGATTATTCCGCTTACGTAAAAGCATACACCGGCGGCATCGTGGGTGAAGATGCGGTCATCCGCGTCGTCCTCGCGGAAGAGAAAGTGACGGACATCCAGCCGGATGCCCTGTTCCAGTTCCAGCCCCCGGTCAAGGGTGCCGCGAAACAGGACGGCGGCGACTCGTTCAGCTTCGTCCCCGACGAAGGCGCCCTCAAGGCCGGACAGACCTACAGCGTCTCCTTCGCCCTCGGGAAACTCTTCGGCAAGGACGCTCCGGAGCATTTTGACTTCGGCATCACCGTCCGCGGAAAAGCGCCGGAAACCCTGGAGGCCGACGAGACGCCCCAGGCCGGCTTCGGCGTCCGGAAGGCCGTCCTGCAGGATGACCACATTGACGTGGAGCTGAGCGCAGCGCCTGTCAACGCCGCCCTCAAGGGCATGGTGGAGCTGAAAGGCTGCACCCGGAGCTACGTGAGCGTTGAAGGGAATACTCTCCGCGTACACTTCGAAGGCCGGAAAGAGGACCTGACCCTCACGCTGGATCCCTCCATCAAGGATGAGCAGGGCCGGACACTCGGCACCGCCTATGAGCGTACTTTCCCGCTTCAGGAGGAAAAGCCCGCTGTGGAGATCCCCGTTCAAGGCAATATCCTGCCCGGCCAGACGCAGGTGCTGCTTCCTTTCCGTGCCGTGAACCTGGGCGCCGTGGAAGTCCGCGTGATCAAGATCTACGAAAAGAACGTGCTCATGTTCCTCCAGGAAGGGAGCCTGAACGGCGGCGGAGAACTGCGCCGCTCAGGCCGGCTCGTCTACCGCGGCGACGTGGCCCTGGACCCCACCAAGAACCTCAGGGAATGGAATACGCACAGTCTGGACTTGTCCGGCCTGTTCAAGCAGGAGCCCGGCGCCATCTACCGCATCCGCATCAGTTTCCGGCAGGACCAGAGCCTCTACGGCGGCAAACAGTATCTCCGGTCGGCCAATGCCCCTTCCGGAAAGCCCACCGCCGAGGACGAAGCCATCTGGGACCGCACCAGCTCCTACTACTGGGACAATGACTACGACTGGGACAGCTACAACTACAAAGAGGCCGACGACCCCGCCAAGCCGTCCTACTACATGGACAGCGACCGCTTCCCCGCCGTGCAGCTCATCTCGTCGGACCTGGGCCTGATGGCCTCCTACGCCGGCGGCGACCGCCTCTGGATCACCGCCACCGACCTTCTCACTACCCAGCCCGTCCCCGGCGCCTCCGTCGAAGTGTATGACTACCAGCTCCAGCGGATTGGCACCGGAAAGACCGACGGAAAAGGTCTGGCCGACGTGAAAGTATCCCGCAAACCCTTCGCCGTGGTGGCCAAGGCCGGCGGCAGCACCGCATACCTGAAAGTCACCTCCGGGAACGAACGCCTCCTGAGCCGATTCGACGTGGGCGGCGAAGTGGTCCGCCAGGGCCTCAAGGCCTTTATCTACGGTGAGCGCGGCGTCTGGCGTCCCGGCGACACCCTCCACGTGACCATGCTCCTGAGCGACAAGGGCCGCGCCCTCCCGGAAGGACACCCCGCCATCCTGGAAGTCTACACGCCGGAAGGCCAGTTCTACACCAAGCAGGTGCGCCGCTCCACGGACGGCTTCTACAGCTACGACATTCCCACCAAGGAAAGCGACCCTACCGGTTACTGGAACGCCTATTTCAAAGTGGGCGGCAGTTCCTTCCATAAGACCCTCCATATCGAAACCGTGAAGCCCAACCGGCTTAAAATCCGGGCCGACTATCCCTCCCTCCTGGAGGCCGGAGAGAAAGTGAGCGTTCCCGTCAGCGCCTCCTGGCTTACGGGCGGAGCGGCTTCGCTGTGCCGGGTACGCTCCCAGCTGACCCTCCGCAAAACCGTCGGCTCTCCTTTTGCCGGATTCGAGAAATATACCTTCAACAACCCTGCGTCCCATTTCACCAGCGCCGAGGCCGAACTCTTTGCCGGACAGCTCTCCGACGGCGGACAGGCCACCCTCTCCGCCACCCTCCCGGCCGCTGAGGACGCCCCGGGCCTGCTGAATGCCTTCATTGTCACCTCCGTCCAGGAACAGGGCGGTGACGAGAGCTTTGTGGTGGAAACCCTTCCCTACTCTCCCTTCAGCGCTTACGTGGGCATCCGCGTCCCCGACGGCGACTTCCTGGAAACCGACAAGGACCAGCCGGTCCGCCTGGCCGTCGTGGATGCCGCCGGCAAGCGCGTGAAAGGCCACAAAGTGGAATACGCCGTGCTCCGAGTGGGTTGGAACTGGTGGTGGGATGCCACGGCCGGCTCCTCCCTGGACACCTATGTCGCCGGCACGAGCGTGAAGAAAGTGCTGGAAGGGACCCTTACATCCTCCGACAAAGACATCAGCTTCAACATCCGGGAGAACTATCCCGAGTGGGGTAGATACCTGATCCTGGCACGGGACGTGACGAGCGGTCACGTCAGCGGCCGGCTCGTTACCTTCGACTGGCCGGAATACCGCGGCCGGGCCGGCCGGAAAGACCCCGACGCCCTCACCATGCTCACCTTCTCCACCGACAAGGCATCGTACAAGATCGGCGAAAAAACCACCGTGTACATCCCTGCGGCCAAGGACGGCCAGGCCCTGGTGACGCTGGAGAACGCCGCCGGCGTGGTGAGCCGTGAATGGGTATCCACTTCCGACAAGGATACCCCCTATACCTTCACGGTGACCCCGGAAATGGCCCCCAACTTCTATGTCGACATCACCCTCCTGCAGCCCTACGGCTTTACGGCGAACGACCTGCCGCTGAGACTCTGGGGCGTACAGCGGGTCCTCGTCCAGAATCCCGACTCGCATCTGACCCCCGTCATCCAGATTCCGGACGTCATCCATCCGGAAGAACCGTTCCTGGTGAAGGTTTCCGAGAAAAACGGCAAACCCATGACCTATACCCTGGCCATCGTGGACGAAGGCCTGCTGGACATCACCGCCTTCAAGACTCCGGATCCCTGGGCCGCCATGAACAAAGTGGAAGCCCTGGGCGTGAACACCTGGGACCTGTATGACCAAGTCATCGGCGCGTACAGCGGACGGCTTTCACCGCTGGCGGCCATCGGCGGCGACCAGGATGCCATCCGCAGCGCCCGAAAAGACAACCGCTTCAATCCCGTGGTGCTGTTCCGCGCCCCAAGGACCCTCACCAAGGGAACCGACATCTTCAAGCTCAAGCTCCCGATGTACGTGGGCAGCGTCCGCGTCATGGTGATCGCCGGTCATGACGGCGCATACGGCAACCTGGAAAAGACCGTCACCGTGCAGAATCCGCTCATGGTGGTCACCACCCTGCCGCGTGTCCTCGGGACCGACGAAGAAGTTTCCGTCCCCGTGAACATCTTTGCCATGGAAGAGGGCGTGAAAGAGGCCACCGTCCAGATCAAGGCCGACGGACCCGTCCAGATTATCGGCCCCGCCACCCAGAAGCTGAGCTTCTCCGGCAAGGGAGACAAGCTGGTCCGCTTTGCCCTGAAGAGTACCGCAGAAGGCGTGGCCAAGATTACCGTCAATGCCAGCGGTTCCGGCTACAAAGCGTATGAAACCACCGCGCTCGAGGTTCGGAACGCACAGCCGTTCACGACCCAGGTGCAGCGCTTCACCCTCCCTGCCGGCAGCAGTGAAACCCTCACCGGCGGGCCCGGAAAAACCCTGCAGCTGAGCGCCTTCCCTGCCGCAGACGTGAAGCAGATGTACGTCCAGATGCGCGATTACCCCTACGACTGCGCCGAGCAGCTGAGCGCCCGCGGCATCACCCTCCTGAACCTCCTGCCTCTCCTGGATAAAGAAGATGCAGACCAGGCACGCAGCCTCATCCCCGGCATCATCGACCGCCTGTATGCCCGCCAGCTTCCGGACGGAGGTTTCTCCTACTGGAGCGGCGGAAAGGCCGACACCTGGGTCACTTCCATGGCCGGACTCTTCCTTACCCAGGCCTCCAATGCCGGATTCCCCGTGAACGAAGGCGTCCTCAGGCTGTGGAAGAGCTTCCAGCAGAAGACCTCGCAGGTGTACCGCATCACCGGAAACAGCTTCTTCTCCCATACCGACGAAGCCTTCCGCCTGTACACCCTCGCATCGGCCGGCGCCGCTTCCGTCGCCGGGATGAACCGGCTCAGGGAGTCGGCCGACAAGATTGGCGACAATGCCCGGTGGATGCTTGCAGCAGCCTACTGCCTCAGCGGAAAGACCGCCCAAGCCGACGCCCTCCTGGATGCCACGAGCCGCGTCTTTCCGGAATACGAGCCCTACAACCTCACCTTCGGCAGCGGACTCCGCGACCGCTTTGTGGCGATGGACGCCCTCACCCTCTCCGGACGGACGGCCGACGCCATCGCCTTAGCCCAGTCGGCCCTTTCCGGACTGCGGTTCTCGACGCAGGAAACGGCCTTTGCCGCCATTGCGCTGAGGCATCTGCAGGACCGCACGGCATCGGCCGTAAAAGCGGCTGTCGGCGACAAAGTGCTGGACACGGACAAGGCTGCCGTAAGCCTGGCGCTTCCGCAGACGGCCAAAGTGCAGAACAACAGCGACGGTCCGCTCTACGGGTCGGTGGTCACCGTTTCCCGCGAAGAGGTGCGGAAAGCCCGCTCCAACGGCCTGAAACTGGAAGTGCAGTACCTCAGCGACAAGGGAACGGCCGTCAATCCCGCCTCCCTCCCGCAGGGCACGCTCTTCAAAGCCGTCATCAAAGTCACGAACCTCCTTCCCGGCCGCCCGCTGGAAAACCTGGCCCTGAGTCTCAGGATTCCTTCCGGCTGGGAGATTGTAAACGAGAGACTCACCACCGGTTCCTCCAGTGCCGACTGGGACCACCGCGACATCCGTGACGACCGCGTGAACTGGTTCTTCGCCCTGCCTCAGGGCCGTTCCAAGACCTTCCAGGCCCAGCTTCGCGCTGCGTACGAAGGCAGCTACCAACTGCCGTCGGTCACAGTGGATGCCATGTACGAACCGACGGTGAACGCCTGCACGGAAAGCGGCCGTGCCGTGGTAACCCGCTAACCCTCCATGGCCCCGACCGTCAGACGAGTGCTCACGCTCGGGGCCGCCGGGCTGGCCCTGCTGTGGCTTTGCTGCCTTCCCAGGCAGCTTTTCCGCGGCACTTCCTACTCAACGGTGGTGGAAAGCGCGGAAGGAGAATTGCTGGGCGCCCGCATTGCAGACGACGGCCAGTGGCGTTTTCCTCCTTCCGACAGCCTCCCGCCGCGCTACACGGCCGCCCTCATCCAATTCGAAGACCGCCATTTCTGGTGGCATCCCGGGGTGGATCCGCTGGCCCTCATGCGCGCCCTTTGGGCCAATCTCCGCAGCGGCCACGTCGTGAGCGGCGGCAGCACCCTGTCCATGCAGGTAATCCGGCTGTCCAGGGGAAACCGGGAGCGCACCGTGTGGGGAAAAGTGGTGGAAGCCTTCCAGGCTACGCGCCTGGAAGCCCGTTATTCAAAGAAAGAAGTCCTGGCACTGTACGCCTCCCATGCTCCTTTCGGCGGCAATGTGGTGGGGCTGGATGCAGCGGCATGGCGGTACTTCGGCCGTCCTTCCGGGGAACTGTCCTGGGGGGAATCGGCCACCTTGGCCGTGCTGCCGAATGCACCCTCCTCGCTGCATCTGGGCCGCGGACGGGAAGCGCTGCTGGAAAAGCGGAACCGCCTGCTCAAACGCCTCCTGGAGCACGGAGACCTGGATGCCGACACCTATGCAGCCGCCTTGGAAGAGCCTCTTCCGGACAAACCGCTCCCCCTTCCCGGCTACGCGTCGCACTTTCTCACGCACTGTCCGCACGGGCAGCGTACCCGTACCACCCTCCAATTCGCCGTCCAAAAGAGCATAGAGGACCTTGTGGGCCGATGGTCCGCCGAAAAAGCCCGCGAGGGGATTGCCGACATGGCCGCCGTCGTCATGGACAACCGGACGGGAAAGGTCATCGCCTATGTGGGGAACTCCTCGCCGGAGCGGATGCGGCCCGGGATGCAGGTGGACGTGGCGTCGGCACCGCGGTCTTCCGGCAGTATCCTGAAGCCGCTGCTGTATGCTGCAGCGCTCGAAGACGGCGTGATTCTCCCGCGTACGCTGCTCCCGGACGTGCCGGTGAACCTGGACGGCTTTGCGCCCCAAAACTTCGACCGGCAATTTTACGGGGCGGTACCGGCCGCGGAGGCGCTGGCACGTTCCCTGAACGTCCCGTCGGTGTTTCTGCTGCGGCAGTACGGGGTGCCGCGCTTCCATGCCCTCCTCCGCAAATGCGGCCTCACGACGCTGGACAAAGACGCCTCGCACTACGGACTGTCCCTGATCCTGGGCGGCGGAGAAACGCGTCTGACCGAGATTACCGCCGCCTACTCAGACATGATCCGGAATTATCTGGAAGGCGGTTCCGCCTGGGATCCGCTTGCCACCTGGTACACGCTGGAAGCGCTGAAAGAAGTCAACAGGCCGGACGAACTGGACTGGAGACTCATCCGTTCCGTAAGAAAAGCGGCCTGGAAAACCGGCACGAGCTACGGATTCCGCGACGCCTGGGCGGTAGGCATGACGCCTGAGTACACGATAGGCGTATGGGCAGGAAACGCTGAGGGGCAGGGCGTTCCGGGCCTTACGGGCGCAAGTACGGCCGGCCCGGTGATGTTCGATATCCTGAACTTGCTGCAGATCAGCGAAGAATGGTTTCCGGAGCCGGATTTCAGTGCATGCGGAACGTGGGCGACGGTATGCCCACTGTCCGGATATCTGGCCGGACCCGACTGCCCGCAGAGCGAACAGATCGCGATACCTGACGCCGGACTTGAAACCGAGCCGTGCCCCTATCACAAAGGCGGGGAATTTGTGCTTCCTCCCTCCATGGAATGGTTCTACAAACCGCATCATCTGGAATATACGGGAGCGAAAAAGACCGGAAACAGAAAAGAAATGGAGTTTATCTACCCGGCCGGGGGAAGTACACTTCACCTGCCCAGACAGATTTCAGGCGAGGTGGAAGGTGCAGTATTCCGCCTTGCACACAGAAATCCGGCCGAAACGGTATGGTGGCATCTGGATAACGAATATATAGGAGAAACACGTTATATCCACGAACTGCGGCTCGCTCCTGAGCCCGGGAAACATCACCTGACGGCAGTGGACACGGAAGGAAATACGGCATCCGTGTCGTTCACCATCGTGCAATAGTTTGAACTACTTATGGAATAAATAGACCAGTGAGAACCTGGCGCTCGTGGGTGCGAAATAAAGACCTTTGCCGCTTTGCAGCCAGAGAAGTTCGCCGCCGGTCTGGTGCTCGTAGCGGCGATACTGCGTAAAGACGGGGCCGATGCCGAACTCGGCACTCATGCGCCACCAGGAGCCCAGCGCCCAAGTGTATCCGCCGCCCAATGAGAATTTCACTTCTTCGCCTTGAATACCGTTGCCCCAAGGAGCAAAGTCGTAATAGCCGGCTCCGAGGGACGCAGAGGCGAACCAGCCTGGCGTGAAATAGTAACGGGCGCCCAAATCCAGGTGAAGAATCTGGAAAGCGAAAGAGCTGGAGCGGTTTTTCCACCATGGGAAATAATAGTCGGCGGTGATGTCCCAGCGGCGGCCGACAGGCACTTCCAGCGAAACATTGACAGCCGTCACGGCATCTGCCAGAAGATTGGAGCCCAAGCCGAAGAGCGCCTTTTTCTCATGTTTCATTTTCGAAACGTCTTCCGGTTTTGAAACATCGCCTGCCACGGGCTGGTCTGTCGGGACGATTTCTTCAACTTTGGCAGAAGTGTCAACGACATGGCGAAGGGTATCGGCCGGAACCACCGGCTCAGTGACGGGAGGTTCGTCCACGGGAGGTTTGGTGACAGTCGGTTCATCCTCTTTGACGGAAGGTTCCGCGGGCACGTCAGAGAAATGGACGTCCACGGCGCAAAGCTCCGACATGAAGTTTTGCTTCAACTGGCTCCAAGTCTCCCCTCCTCTCAGTCCCAGAAGACTGCGCTTCTTCCCGACGGAAGGCGTTTCCGCGTTGGTCAGGATTTCCAGGACTTCGTCACGGTCGGCACCGAAATACTCATTTCTCACGGCGCAAGTCAGTTGATCCCAGTCCACCTTACCGGGCGAAACGACGATGAGCGAATCCGGGTACGAAAGCTCATTCACCAAATACTGACGCACGCTTTGGGCACGCAGTCCGGCCAGCCGGACATTCGCCTTCTCGCTGCCGTCCGGAGAACTGTAACCCGAAAGAACGATAGGGCCGGCATACCCGGACACAATCTTATTTCTAATCTCCGACAAAAGAGCGGCATTCTGTGCATAAGAAGGATCCAGATTCCGGTAGCCATTCGGGAAAGCCAGGCGGATATTTCCTTCAGAACAGTCCTCAAAACCCAGAGGTGTCTCGCCGGGTGCATATACGAAAACAATCTGGGACCGGCGCAGACGGGGGAAGCAATTGTTCTTCAGATCGTCCCAGGCCTCGCCCACCCAAAGCTCTTTCAGCCGGGCTTCCCTGTCGGCCGCATTCTGTCGGATGATCTTGAGAGCATCCTCCTTCCAGGGATGGGAACTGCGTTCAAGGTACTCCTCGACGCCTTCCCAATCTTCCGCGATGGTCTTCACGGAAAAAGGAACTGCAGCCAAAGACAGATACCGCTCACGAAGGAATGTCTCCATTCCCTTGGCGCGCTCCTCGGACAGGCGCTTATTATAGGCATAAGGGCCTTCCGGAGAGGATACCGACAGGATTTCCACACGCACGGGGACGGCTTCTCCCTGTAAGATCTTATCCATGAACTGCACCGTCTGAGCGTTCCCGTTCAGCTGAGGATCCACGGTGGTCTGGCTCAGGCCGAAGACGACCTGCATATTGACACGCTGCGGGTCGGGGGCTGCCCAGGACAGAAAACTGCAGAGCAAAGCGACAAGCGATATGACCAGACGACTCTTCATGAGAGAAAAAGCAGGGACCGGAAATTTAAGGAGTTACCGCAACGGCGGGGCCGAAGTATTTGATTTTCAAGAATAAACCAAGATTCTTGGCCCGGTTTTCAGCCGCCCGCAGCGGGCGCACGTCGTCAAAGTAGATGGTGTAAATCTTGTCGGTCGTGTCTTCTACGCTTACGCCATCCTCCTCCGTTGACGGCTTGTTGAGAATGTTGTCAATGAACCAGAAGTTCCAGGGGTCTCCGCCTGCACGGTAATTCCAGTCCGTGAATGTGGATGAGTAGGACATGCCGGCAAGCGTCTCTCCATCCAGTCTGTCACCGTTTTCCGTTCCGCCCATTTCTACGGCAATGCTGGCTTCCGTAGCCTCAACGGTCGATGAGCCGGAAGATCTGCGCTCGGCCTTGAAGGGGTTCAAGGTTGTGGAAGCCATGCGGATGCGGATGGGATACAGGCCCAGAGGGTAATCTCCCGGGATCCGGACATCCATCTTGTACGTGTCGCAGGTAACGCCATTCACCTGCCGGGTTTCTCCTGTCGCAACCAGCGAAAGCTCACTGCTGCCCGAAGGAAGGAAGTTAAACTTGTCGATGGTATAGATATTCAGGAAACGCGTCATGCCGGTGAGTTTGTCACGAAGCTCAATCTGGCCGCTTTGCAGGGCCGAGTTGATAGACGTACCCAGAGTGAAGGTTATGGCGCCGCGGAAGGTTGTACCGTCGTTACTGACCTGTGTGACGGTGACATTCTGAGAAGCGAAGGAGGAGCGGACATCGGTGGTCCAGGCAGCCTTGAAGTCGTCGGCCGTAACACCCGCGGTGCTTTCCCCGCCGGCGATTGCCTTGTAGTCGAAGTAAACTGTCTGCTGGGTATTCTGCAGGGCAGGGTCCTGATAAATGAGGTATGTATCCCCCTCGATAGAAAGCTGGAAACGTCCGTCATTCACCGTAGGAACCGTTTCGCTGATGGTGACCGTCTGGTTGTTGGCATAGGTGACGGAGTTGACCGCATCATCAAAACTTGCGTAACCTAGTCCTTCCCAAGGTATGCCGAAGATATCCAGCACATAGTTGTGGTTGCGGAAAATCTTGCAAGGCTCCTGGTTGGAGTTCAGCATCATCAGGGTGTGATACTTGGTCTTGGTAACGGACTGGCCAATCTTATAGACCACCTTGAGGATAATCTTGGGCGGGTTGCTTTCAAGATTCTCGTCTTCAAAGAGGAAGAGCGGATTGTCAATAGACCTTGTTCCGTCGTAAATCTGTAACATATCCTCCTCCTTGGCGGTGTAGCGGGAAGCGTCGGCCTTGTCGTACTGGGTAAGGCGGTCTTCTTTCAGCGCCGGAGTGGCCGAGGCGTCGAAATAGCCGTCGAAGTGGTCGTCGGCATCCTCGTCGTAATAAGGTGCGATGTAACCTTTGTTCAGACCATTGGAGAGAATCCAGTGGATGGACTGGATGGTGTAGTCGGTGGCGTTTTTCTCCATCGGGTAGTCGACGCCATTGATGGTGATCTTTCCTCCGCTGATCTCGTAATTCTGCCCGTTGACTGTCACAATCTTGCCATCCACAACGTCCTGGGCGGTGCGGGGGAAGTCGAACATGTAGCCGAAATCCACCTTGGCCCTGTCCCGCACAAGGTGCACGTTGCTGCCCGGTTGCTTTTTGTAGGTCACTGCGCCAGTCTCCTCGTCCACTACTGCCAGGGCAAGCCATGCCTTCATGGCTTCGGAGCTTGCTTCTCCGTGGAAGCCCCAGTAGCAGATGGTACGGTCGGCCGTGCTCACACTCACCCTTGTGGACTTGATGAGCGTATTTTCATTGCCGCCAATCTGGTCGTTTCCGGGAATATTGGAAGGGACTTCCGTATCAGAAAGGTCGATTCCGACGTTTCCGATAAAATGGATGCGGGCGGTGCGGGAAGGAACCGTTCCTTCGAAGAGTTCACGTCCGCGGCATACAAGACCGTTATTATGATCGTAGGTCTGCTCGACGCCTACGAGAACGGCTTTGCGCCAGCCCAGATAGATGCCTTCGCGGGTGAAGCAGATCAGATAGAGTGTCTTGACCAGATCGTTCTGGTCTTCGTTTCCGCCAACTATACTGGCCTTGGTGGAAGGATCCACCGCCTCGCCCGGCAGGTCAAAGCCGATCCTGACGGGCATCTCGGGCTCATCCAGGCCAAGTTCTTTAACCAGTTCCGGTGAAACTCCGGCGAAGGAGGGCACATGAAGCTCTTCCCTCATGCAGGAGACGAAGCAGCATGAGAGCACCAGAAGAGATATGAGAGAAAGCCGTTTCATCAGTTGCCGGTTTGGTTAAGGGAGTTGACTTCTGCAAGAGTAAGGTCGCGGACGCAGCGGACGTATGCGTTAGTTGCCGTACCTTCAGAACCCGTGGAAACATAAGCGGACGTTCCGTCCAGGGACCAATAATACTGTCCACCAAGAACTTCCACCATGGTAACGCCACTGGTATAGGCTCCATTCTGATAGTCGATGATCACTTCTATTTCCTGCTTGGTGGGCAGACGCCAGCCCACATACCGTGTTCCGTCCGTCCCTACCTCCATATACGTTCCACAGTGAGTTGCGGCTGTTGTTCCGGAATCTGTCGGAGTTACAGCTCCGAGCTGCGACGCAATCATAAAGGCCGGCGAAACGACTTTATCCTGGGACTGATAGTTACCATCCAGGACAGGTCTTCCAAGTACGTATTTATCACTGGTGGATGTAACCTGCAGTACATACATGTGATTGTTTGTAAGAGTATTTCCTACAATATTCCCTATACTATAGTTGCCATTATTGTAATTAATATACCTGCAATACCCGCCCGAGTATATTTTCGCATAATAAATACCTTCTGAAACTTTAGTACCTGTCTTATTCTCCCAATCTACCCAGCCGCCGGTAGAAGGATTATTACTTTCAGCGTAATATAGTTTAGAGGCATAGGCCCTGCGATAATATGTATAAGTGTAGGTATAATATCCTGTCCGAGTTACCCAATAATAATAGCCGTCATCTGCATTATAAACTGCATTGGCCCAACTGGTGTATCCTGTATCATAGCAGCGCTGATTAGTTGTGTTTGTATTGGTACTTGAAGTTGTTCCAAATATCGCTGATTTTTGAGCGTTAGTCAAGCTGGTTACTGTTTCTTGATCAGTTATGTACTTGTCCAGGCCAGAAGCGTTATATTCATCTCTTGTTACAAGATAATAATCATCTGTGACAGCATAAGAATCCCATGTTAAAGCTTCTGTCAGACTGGTTGTATATTGCGTATCATAGCTTCCGTCCCACCTGGAAGACCAGCTGCCGGTGAAGGACTGGATATTGTCCAGAGGGAAGTGCCGGATATGGATGGGAACCGCATCTACACCGCTTGCATTTTTGAGATATACCGTAAAGGTAATGTCTTTCACCGCACGGCTGGCCAGCGCTTCCGATTCGACCTTCAGCATGCCGTTGGGAGAAAGGGTAATGACAAGCTTTTCCCCATTGGCAACGGTGGCGGTGGTGGGAGCCGTCGACGTAATCACAATGTCGTGCTTTCCGTCGGTATTGGCATCCGTGGCCGTAACCAAAGTGCCGGCATCAGTCTTGATCTGTTTGGTCACCGTCCCGCGGATATCTGTAGTATTACCCAGATAATTCACATAGGATACGGCCAGCGAGGACGGGTTGATATCCACGATACGCCCGTCGTCGGTGGAGACGGAAGCATACCACTGCAGGTCCACGCTTTCATTGCCGTCGCCCTTCAAAGTATATTCCGTGGGAATGACGGTCAGGTATTTGGTGTCGGAAATCTTAACCGTGGTGGCTTCCTGGGTCATGTTGGTTTCTGTCCAGGGGATTACGTGGTACTCGATGCGAAGCTGCTCGTCGGTGGCTTCCAAAGATTCGTTGGAGGCACCGAGCGATGCGATTTCCACATCCACGATGTACACGTGGTTGCGGTCCAGGGAAGTCACGCTGGACTCGTCGCAGACCGGAATGCGGTAATAGCTTCGGAGCTGGTCGTTGTCGGAATTCCTGGTATAGAACACGGACAGCAGGACATACGGAATCCGCTTCGAATCCGAACTCCAGTCCACAGGGTAAGTATAAGTGACAAAGGCAAAGCTGTTCTCCGTATTGTCAGTACTCGTTCCTTCCTTGAATGGCGTGAAGTTGCCGGAGAGGGTTTCCAGGGCCACACTGCCGGGCAGAGGATCGGACGCGTAGGCGATATCGGAACCCGTCAGGCAGATATTCGCAGGCTTCCAGCGGGGTTCGCCGACAGTCCTTCCAACATAGGCCATGTACTCTTTGATGGAACCGTAGACAATACGTCCGTGCTCGTCCTTCTCGGGTTCGGGATTGGGGTTGTCAGGCGTCGGCTCCTTTACCATCTTGAGAGACTTGTCGTCACTGAATTTAACCGTCACGATGACCTTGGCGCAGGCGCGCTGCAAATCCACGTCAAAGACTTGTTCGGCCTTGGAGGGGTCTATCTTCCACCCTTCTATCTTCCCGTCCATCAGGAAGTCCTTCTTTGTGGAATTCATCCAGTTGGATCCGTATACAGGGTCGTCCGTGCCCGGAGAATATCCCAGATAGTACCGGTAAATATCCGGCGTACCGGTTGTAAGCGCCTGCAGGCCGGACAGATTTGACGGGGCAGCGCCTGCCGCAGTGTGCGGATTGTTGGCAGTGACGTAAATGTCATAGGGGACATCAGGCACATAGCCCTGCTCGGCCCAGTTGCTGGCGAGAGCCTGCTTGGCCTTGTCCAGAAGGCTTTCGGAGTCGTATTTGTCAGGGTCCACGATCACGCCCTCATCACCGGCATTCAGGTGATACTCCTTAAACCAGGTTTCGGTGGCAGGGTCGGACTGTCTTTTTACGAAGATATCCAGCGAGCCGAAGAAGTTTTCGCGCAAGTCGTCTCGGGCGTCCACCAAGTCGTCTTTTTGGATGCCGGCACTGGTGTCTGCCACTTTGGTGGAGACACCGTTGTCCTGCCGGATGGTGGGGCGCACGAACAGGGAAACGCCTGAGCGCAAGTGCTCCGGTTGCGACTCCCTGACGCAGCCTGCCGCAGACAATGCTGCGACAATCAGACAAACATATATCAACTTACTGCTTCTCATTGCTATTCTTCCTCCAGCCAGTAATTGTCCGGCTGGGTGCTGCCGGTTACTTGATGATTGTTTATCTTGGCGGTATATTCGGCCCGGCCGGGGTCGTAAATCAAGATGGAGGTGTGGTCCTCGTCACCGGGGAGATTGTGGTTGAAGGGGATGTTCTGGGGCGGGAGGCCGTCACCTTCATGCATCTCGGTGAGGAATACTTTTACGTAAGGGTCGGCCAGGTTCTCGTCACTTACCGGGACCACATAAAAGTAGGTGGTCTGAACCTCCTGGGAGGCCGGAATCATGAGTGTCTGGCCAATCTTGGTGTAGGAATACATGGGATTGCCCAGTGCATCCTCGCTCTGATTCATCTGCACCAGGATAAACTGGTCATTGTTAAGCTGGAGCCTCAAATCGTTTGCATTCAAGGTTTCCAGGGTGAACATGATCGAGTGCGTGGGTTTACCGACCGAGCCGCCTTCATAACCATAGGCAACCACAAGCCAGGTGTCGTCCCATGTCCAGGACTCTTTGTCCAGGTCGTAACGGAGCCACGGCTTTTCATACTTCAGTTCCGTAGAACCGTCGGTCTTGTAAGTATAACGGTCATGTCCCGCTATCCACGGAAGCACCGTAGGCTGAACCACAAGCCGGCCACCGATGAAGTAGCAATACACTGTCCAGCTGTGATTGCGGGTAAAATCCCCGGGATCCTTCATGGTGAACGAAGTGGTCTTGGTGCGTTTGGCGGCACCTGTACCCACGGTATAGCTGATTTCACCATGAAGCTGCGTATCCGTTTCCCTGAAGTAAGTCAGGCCCCACTGCGTCAGCACACCACCGTTTATGCCATCTGTGATCAGGTCTTCATAAGTCTGTGCGTCCATGCCGGCGGTATAAAGGTAGTCGCCGGGAGCGGGATTGTTGGCCGGGGAAGGCAGCGACGGGCCGCTCCAGCTCTTATCCAGGGCCACATAACCTTCTGAATCATAGAGCTTTGTCAGATAGGTATGGGTACTGTACACCTGGTCGGTAAACAGTTTCTCGCGTCTGCCTATCTGGCCTTGCAGGCTGATGCCCGTAATATGGAATTCATCAACCGGAGTGCCGGCTTCCGTCATCTGGCAGAAAATGAAGCGCAGTTTGGAAACCGCCCTGGTGAGTTCCACCGTGCTTATGCTCAGAACAGGGAAATCACCGGTCATCGGCTCGTTTTTGATGATGCCGGCCATGGGAAGACCGCCTGAGGGCACTTCAGTAGTCAGAGTATTCACCCCGAAGAGGCTCTCGTCAAGCACGAAGGCCGACAACTCCGCCGGAGTCACCTTCTCCCAGTCACCTGCGGCGCCAGTGAATTTATCGATTGTAAAGCCTGCACTTTCTCCGTTGACGACGGCATATACATCCACGTTGGTGCGGGGTTCCTCTTCAAGCAGAGCTTTGTCAATAGCGATGGAAAAACGGGCCGGAGAGCCGATCCCAAGCCCGGTGGCGGCCAGAGCATCAGGGTCCAGTTCCTTGTAGCCGATGAGTCCGGCGCTGGTAGTGGCACCGGCACGGAACACCCAAATCTGAAGGCTGCTGACCGTGCGCTCGGATGCAAGAGCGGTATGTGTACCGGTTTCAGCCTTTGAGAGAACGGCATCCGGGATATAGACGCGGACAAGGAGAGAAGGGCCGGCAGGATAGGTCAGAGGGTCACGAAGGCATCCGCCCAGTGTCAGAGCACAGAGCGCAAGGAGCGATATGAGCCTCAAAGCCTTCATCTAGTACATCGGAACTTCTGTGGGGGTGCTCTGCACCCAGTCCATCCTGGTCACTACGCCAATCTCGAGTTGAGGGTCGCGCAGTTCGGGAATGGTATTATAAGCCTTTGCAAGGCTGTTTACGGATACAGACAGCCGTGTCACATGGTCCTGAAGCAGGACACAGTCAATTCCGCCGCGCTGTGCCGGCGTCAACTTAGTGATTTCCATGATGCCCACGAGGTAAAACTTTCCGCCGGCAGGCACAATGCAGCCGTTGGCGCCATAGAATGCCGCGCCGCTGTCGTTGCGGAATTCCAGGGCGTAGTGGACGTCCTGATCCATTTCTGTCTGGACCAAAAGGGTACGTATTTCCTTGAAACCGGTGTCGGCGAACCGGATATAAGCCTTGGGCGTCGTGCCGTCCATGACGTCGGAATCGTATACGTAATAATTGGTACCGGAAGAGGGGGTGAAGTTAAAATGCTGATGGTGCTGCTCCCCTACCAGGATGCCGGTAAGCGGGAACACGTTGCCACGGATATCCACCGTATGGGCCTCGCTGTCCAGCAGATTGTATGTACCGCCGGGAGAGGCCGACGCCTTCATTTCCAGCTCAAGCATAGCCACGCCGTATTGCAGAGGATTCGCAACGGCAGCGGAAGTGGTTCCGGGTTTGACTGCGTTGCCCAGCGTGTAATGGCTCAGGATGGAGGGCCAGTCGAGGTTGGTGGACTTGTACTGGTTGTCCACGTCTTCCTCGTCGGAAGTAAGGAGCGTGCTGTTCGTCCAGTACCAGAGGCTGGGCGGATAGCAGTATGCCTCAATGGGCGCGAGCGTGCTGCTTGCCGGAGGCACCTGAACGAAAGCCGTTCCATTCCATTGGATGGCCACGGCACCGTCGGGAACGCCATAACGGCCGGGGAAATTGGCATAGTCGCTGTTGAAAGTGACCGTTGTGCCGCTGACACTCACGTATGTGCTGTTGGCAATGGCATTTATAATAGCCGAACACATCCTGTAGCCCCAGGTATATGTTCCAAGGCCAGACCTGAGGTTTGTACAACTTTTGTACAAATCTGACAGGAGTTTTTCCAGACCGTCGGTTCCGCCGGAGAACATCAGGCCTGGATTATTGTCATAGATAGATCCGTTATTGGAGAAACTGGCAAAAAAATTGGCAATATCAGTCCTCCTGCCATTGGTGTCAGTATTACTATATGAGGAAAACACTTGCGTGGTACCTCCGGAAGTTGCCCTGGCATTCGCCACGGAATTCATATACGTGAGGATACCCGCCAGCTTGCTTTGCATATCGGCCTCGTTGTTGCTGCCGATGAAGGGCTCCAGGCTGAAGCTGATCTTATCAGGGGATTCGGCGTCATAGAGCTTACTTCCCCTGAGCACGCCGTTACGGCGCTTGAAATCTACCGAATCAGACGGCGTTGTGCTTACGGCCTCGTCAATGGATTTGCCGTAGACCAGTACGGAGGCCGTACCGGATTTGACGTATACGCCTTTGTAGAGATGAGAATTGTTGTTGAGCACCAGGCCGGGAAGCGTGCCGGAGGAGGCGTCGGCCCCGAAAGTGGCGCTGATGCCCAGGTGGGGAAGCAGCAGGTTCCTGGTGAAACGCTCGTCGGACGCAGTGACGGGACGGCGTTCGGAGAACGGGATGATGAATATCTGCTCGATGCCTCTGAAGACGGTGTAGTCGGAGTTGGCGTCGGCCTGGGTGACGGCATCCGTCATCTTGGTAACGGGCTCGATTCCGGAACCCACCGACAGGGAGAAGGGCACCTGGATATCACCTCCGTCAAATACAACGCCTTCCGCCCGACTGCCCATCTCAACTGCAGTACAAGCGGAAAGAATGGAGGTCCCCAGTAGGGCTATAACCCAAAACCTTCTCATTCAGGCGTTTACAATTCAATCTCTGATTCCATGCCAGCCTGCCAATCCAGCGCTACGCTGACGGCCACTTCCGGATCGTCCGGCTGAACGGAACCGTTTGACAAGGCTTTTGCTTTAAAAATCTTTAACTGACCCGCCCTCAGCGGCTTCTTTACACCAAGCTTGGTTTCGGTTACCGTACCGTCCGGCAAGGTCGAATAAGCTCTGAGTTGCCAGAGGGAATTGTCGGCGTCGTCGGAGATAAAGGGGTCGGTAGTTTCTATGATGCTCTTGGTAGGGCGTGTATCCCTGGAGGGATAGTTTACGGAGACAAAGCACATGGCGCCGGGGACCGGAAGGTCCAGCCGGTCTGTGCGCACGACGGGCGTGTAACTGAAGTGGTACAGGCTGTCGCAGATGGTATAGTCTGTGGCAAAGCCGGTAGCAAAAATCTTCAGGTCCCTGATGTTGCTGCCCAGCGTATCCACGACCAGGGACGTGGCGCAGTTGGCCATGTACAGATGGACGTTGAAGGACTGATCCTCCCCTTCCAGGACGTCCATGGGCAGGCGGGCGGTGAACAGGCCCGTGTTGTGGGGCTTGATGGTGTCGGCCACTGCCTGGAAAAGACGGCCGTAGTGGCATCTGTCGTCATCTTGGAGGGTTATCTGATTGTTTTCCTTGACATTGGCCACCGCAGTGTGCATGTACCTGTGTACGGGGATGTACAGGGTATAGCTGCTCTGGTTGGCGTCCATGATGTGGGCTTCGTGGTGCAGGCGGACAGAGTCGGCCGATACATCGTAGAAGGAGAGGTCCACGTCGTGGGCGAAGTCGGTGAAAATGTCTTCCAGATAGGTCCTGAGAGCGTCCGATGCTGCCCGGTCCACATCCGTGGAGACAGTTGTCTCCAGCTCCGTTTCCAGCTCCGTGGTCATGTTGGTAACAAGACGGAGCTCATAGTTGATGGTGTAGTCCGTCTCGCAGTCGCTGATATCCTCGTCCACCAGGCTGCAGCCCTGAGAAAACAGCGCTGCAGCCATAGCGGCGAGAATAAGCATGGTATGACGGTACAACTTCATCGGGAAGGATTAGTTGCCCAGGATAACGTTGTTGAACACAAGGCCGGCCTGCCACTTGAGGTCTACGGAGAGACCGAGGGAGATCTGCGTGGAACGCAGGTCAGGAACAGTGGCGTAGGCATGCTGGAGAGAGGTTTCGCCCAGGATGAAATTGGCGGTGGTCATGTAGTCCTGGATGAAAACGCGGCGTTCCTTGATGGTGTTGCCGGAACCGTCGTAAGGAGGCAGGGCCTGCAGGGTCGGGTCGGGCCAGGTGATACCGTCGCTGTAGTCAGAAGTGCTATGGCCGGCGTCCGGATCAAGTTTGCCGATGATATAGAAGGTACCGCCGTTGCGGATGATATTGTAGTTGCCCCAGAAGTCCTTGCCGGAGTTGTTGATAAATTCAAGGGCAACGTAAACATCGTTCTGCTTGGAACCGGATACTCCGTTCCAGTTGTCCCATACAAGGGTATAGTTGGGTTCGGAAGCGCCGCTCACAGGGATAGCGTCTCCGAGGGGAGGCAGAGCCTTGTCGTAGATGTTGTGATCGAAAGTAGATCCGCTGACGGGGACATAATCCCAACCCACGGTTTCGGGCTGACCGCCGATGAGGTAGCCATTGAGTTTGAATGCGTTGGCAGTGATCTCGACAAGGGCGTCGGGTTCTTCGCCTGCAGGGAGTGCCGGATTCTTGGCCAGCTGGATAGCATGGTTGTTGTCCTTGAGGTGAGTAATGCCGGACTGATAACCGACGGTGCTCTTGAGAAGAGCGGAGCCGTAGTTGATGTTATACTGCATGGCGACGCTACGGGTAGTGGATACCACATGGCTGCCCTTGCTCCATGCAACATTGTTGTTGTTGATTCCTGCCGCCCACTGTGCATCGGAATCCCAGTTGGTTACGCCCTGAGGATAGTCAGCCTCGACGTGTGCGTCGTTGGTGACGCGGATGGGGCTGTTGCCAAAGTAAGTGAGTTCTGCAGGATAGTACACATTGTAGATGGAAGTGCTGGAGGTAGAAAGCAGCGGGGTGTGGGCGCTGTACTTCCACTTGATGGTACCAGGTACGGTTACCTGACCGGAAACATCCGTGGACTTGGTGGTTTCTACGAGAAGCTGGGCGCAGCCTTTGGGAATGCCGAAGCTCACGTCGGGCCATTCAGTGAGAGCGGAACCAGTACTGCCCTTACGGGTGATCTTGTCGGTCGGGCCGGTGTAGCCGGTGGCGGATTTTACCTGGTCGGCTGTCTTCCACTCCAAGGTGGGGGCGGTGCCGGTGAAGCAACCGTCGATGCGGGAGATGATATTCTCGGCAAGAGCCTTTGCAGTGGCTTCATAGCGGGAATTGGCGGTCGTCTCATGAATCTTGTTCAGGACGAACTTGAGGTCGCCGATGGTGCGCTCCACGGAAGTACCGCTACCGGCACGGATTCCGTCGGGATTGATGGTTGCGAGGGTGGCGAGTGCGTCGCCCAGGATTTCGCCGAGGGCGCACATTTCTGAACCGTCGATGGGGGCCTTGGTGGCCGGCTTGATGACACCGGCGTCAGAGATGGTTACGAAGTGGGTCCACTTGACAGAAGTTGTATAGTGATTACCACCGTACACGATGTCGGCGTCGCTCAATTCAGCTGCGCAGATATAATCGAGGGCGGCGCGGATGAGGTCGCCGTACTGGCGGTAGTCGGGTTCTTCTGCGGTAGAGACCCTGCGGTTGAGGGAGAATTGATAAGCGCTGAGGTCTTTGCCGTCCATGGTGTAAGTGACCTTTCCTTGTGCATCGTCATCGCCAGTCTTGGGGGCGTGACCGTAGAACATGAGGGTGTTGGTCTCGGTGGGAAGGGCAAGTTCGATGACCTTGTGGCTCTTGTCACCATTGGTGGTAGCATCGCTTGTGCTCATGATGTTGCCCAAGGTGTACTGCTTGTTGGCGGTAGCGGCTGAGGGGATCCACTTGCCGTCCGCGACCGGAGCGTCTTTAAGGAAGGAAAGCAGATTGCCGCCAACGATTCCGAGGAAGCCGTTGGTGCCGGGGATGGCCTGGGTGTTCTCGGCCGTCTGCTTGGTCATCGGGGTGTTGGTGGCAGCCACATTGAACACGAAGCTGGTGAGAACCTCACCGGTCTCCTTGTTGTAGTTGGGATTGTTCACCTCCTTCTCCTTGTTGCAGGAGACCAAGGTGGCGAGCGCAAGGGCGCTCACAAAGGCAATTTTGAGATGGATTTTCATATCAATGGGGTTTAATAATTACTTTCTCTTCTTTTTGGACTGTTTTTCTATATCGTTCAGTATTTCTTGTTTCAGGGCTTCCTGATAGCGTTTTTGCTCTTCGTATTCTTTGTACTTGCGAAGGAACTCTTCGGTTCCGTCCAGGTTGCCGCGGGCGCAGATGCTGCCCATCCGGTCCGCCTCACGGAGGATTTCACGGGCTTTTTCCGCACGGAGGGTATCAATCCTCTCCAACTCCACGGCGGCGCCGAACATGGCAATACCGTAAGCATTTGCGGCTTCTGCGTCCACCTTCGTGCGGTCAAGGAACGCAGGGTTGCTCTCATAAGCCTTGAGAGCCTGGGCGTACTTGTGCTCGCGGATCAGGTTGTTCACCTCGTTCATGGAGTGGGCCACTTCATCCGGCTTTGTGTAGAAGTAGATGTGCACGTAACCGGAGTTGCGCTGGTCCGCGAGGATGTTTTCCTTGAGGGCTTTGTAGAGGGCCTTGTCGGCCTTCATTTTGCTTTCGCGGACGTCGGGGTTGGGTTCGTTGTCAATCAGGTCCAGGAGCCACTGTGCCTGGGCGGGGGTGAGTCCGTCGCCGCCGTCCGGCAGCAGGCGGGAAATCTGATTGCGGAACCACGGCCAGGCTTCTCCCCTGCCTTCCGCCTCAATTTGGCTGTCTTTGAGGTTCAGTTCGCGCACCACATAGTCTTTCATGGCCTGGGCACGGCCTTCGCCCAGCTTTTTGTTATGCTTCCAGTCGCCTTCCACAGAAGCGAGACCCACAATCTGGATGAGGGCCAGGGAGTCGCGGCCGTCGGCGATAATGCTGCGGCTGGCTTCCACCACCTGGTCAAGGACGGTGGCATTGTCGGCAAAACTGCGGCGGAGATTGGTGCTGTCCACCGGGAAGAGGACATAGCGGATGCTGTCCATGGGGGCGTTGATCACCTCGTCGATGGTGCGGTATTTCTCTATCGGGCTTACCCAGTGGGCCTTGTCCGAAATATCCCGGGCCGACGTGCGCTCGGGGCCGATCTCCGCCACTTGGGCGACCAGAAGCAGCGGGCGCAGGATCTGGATGGTGTCGATCTGGGAAATGCCTTCCACAATCTCGTGGCGGGGAAGAAGGTTCCAGGCAAGGTTGAGCCCGAGCTTGGGGATGAGCACCAGTTTGCGCTCTTCTCCCAGACGGGTGCCGCAGTGATCGCATTCGAATTTGTCGTAGGCGGCAAGGCCGGCGCCGACGCCGGCTTCGGCCTCCAATCTCCAGTGACTTCCCAGCCACCATGAATAGCCCATGAAAAGACCGCCGCCGAAGAAGTCTCCCTGGATGCGGTGATCCTGGACTTCCGGGTACAGACCCAGCGGGAACTTGACGTTTCCTACATTGTAATGCGTATATATAAGGTCTACGCCTGCGAACCAGCCGTCGTAAATCTGGTCAAGGTAATAGCGGAACTCAGGGACGGCAAGAATATGCTTCCAGTGCCTGGTGTTCTCTTTGTATTCCGTGTCCCAGAACAGGAAACGGGGCCAGGATTTGAAGCCCACATTGCCGCCTATGCTGAAATGCTTGCCCAGCGGATACTCTACACCGAGGTTAGGCGTACCGGAAGCGTCGTACAGGAGATTGTTCCGGATGGACAAATCCTGAGCACGCACGGACAGTAAGCCAAACCCGGGGAAGCACAGCAAAACAAGAACCAGAAAGTATATGCGTTTTTTACAATTCATGGGGATTGTGCATATATTTCATTTCTGCAAATATACAAAAAAAATGAATTATACTATCCCCTCCCACATTTTTAAAAAAATGTAGGGTTGAAATGACGGGGATACCGCTTCGTTTACTGCCGGCCCTGGAGAAGTTTAAGGATTTTCTGGCTCACCTGCTCGTTGCCCTGGACACCCATGAAGTCCTGAGCGTGAGGACCATAGGAGAAGATGGGAACGGGAATGGCCGTGTGGCCTTTGCTGATATGGACCCCTTCCACTTTGCCCTCAGAAGGTTTTCCGTTCCAGATGGCAAGACCGCTGGTTTCATGGTCGGCCGATATGACGACGAGGGTATTTCCGTCCTCGTCGGCAAAGCGGATGGCTTCCGCGATGGCCTGGTCAAAGTCCAGAAGTTCCTTTACGGCACTGTCGAACTTGTTGCTGTGGCAGGCTTTGTCAATGCGGGCGCCTTCCACCATAAGGAAGAAGCCCTTGCCTTCCCGGGTGCGGGCGCGGAGGAAATCGATGGCTTCCCGCGTGGCTTTGGGGAGGAAGTCGGTACGGCCGTTCACAATGTAGCCGGTTTCCACGGCGGGCGGAAGAACACCCAGGCGGGAAGCGGTGGCAACCTCCTCGGAGCCGGTCTCGTTGACGATGGTGAATACTTTCTTGACAGCCTTCTGCGTCGCTTCGGGGCGCTTTTCGAAGACTTCCTTGCTGCCGGCGGCAAAGTAGGTCAGCGCAGAGGAGGGAAGGTCGGCCCAGATTTCGTCGGTCATGCCACGGTTGGGCTGGTGTGCGAAGAAACTGGCGGGGGTGGCGCCGTTCATGTCGTCCGTGGTGACGACCCCGCAGACAATGCCGTCCGGAGCCACCCGCTCAGGGATATTGGCGATGGGACGCTTCTGATCATCCACGCCCACAGCATAGTTATAGGTCTTCTGACCGGTGGCATAGGCCGTGCCGGAAGCTGCCGAGTCGGTGGTGAAATGGGAGCTGCTCTTGGTAGTCACCCAGCCCATGTGCTTTAAGTTAGCATAGGTAAGCTCTTCATTATTGGCAAAATAGCCGGCGGCAATCTGGGCAAGTCCGGTACCGTCACCGATCATCAGGATGATATTCTTCGGAAGAAAGGCCGCGCCGTCCGAGGAGAAGGTGGGATGATAAGAACCCTGGGCGGGAACGTCTTCGATTTCACCCTTGACGATTTCTTGGGCGGCAGCAGGGAAATACACAGCTGCAGCAAATGCGAGGAGGAGGAGGATTTTTTTCATTTTATTGTTCATCAATAGTAGTTATCGTATCATAAGAGTCGGCGATAAGATGCTTCTGCATGTGGCTGCGGGACCATTTCAGGAGCCAGAAGCAGCCCAGCAGGATCGCAATGGCGATGGCGCCGCTCAGTTCCGGAGACACTTCCTGCGACATGGCCACCCAGTCATAGAGGCCGTGTCCCAGGACGGGATACAGCCACATCTTCCACCAGGCACCCGGAGCGCGGTAGCGGTCGAAATGGTTTAACGAGAAGTAGTACCCCATGATCACGGCAAAGCCGAAGTGGCCCGGAATGGCTGTAAGCGAGCGTCCCAGGCCGACGGTAACCCAATCGCTGCCGGAAGCAAAAAGATACTCGATGTTTTCGAAAGCGGCAAAACCCATCCCTACGCACACGGCATAGACAATCCCGTCCATCCGCTCGTCGAAGTCTCTGCACTTGCGCAGAAAGAGCCACAGCAAAAACAGCTTTGCCGATTCTTCAGGAATGGCAGCACCGAAAAACGCTGTAGCCGCAGCATCCTTGAGCGTATGGATCTGCGCGCTGAAAAAGCCCATCTGCATGAGCGGGACAGAAATCATCAGGGAGACAAAAACAGAAAGCCCCCCATAGAAAAAAGCCTTGACCAGGTTCCCGACAGGTTCACGCTGCAGCTTGTCCTGCTGATAGGTAAAATAAATCAGAATAAGGGCCGGCAAAATGGCCAGGGCAATAATAGGAAGCATACTCTACAATAAATTGGGTTTGTAAAGATAATGCTTTTTTACGGGAATAAAAAGAGCTGCTTAGCGTTTTAGAAAATGTAACCTAATTCAGCTCCAGAACGCCGTCTGAGACGTTTGAATGTTTGGCAAGGTACTCAGAAGGAGTCTCGGAAAAATAATCCTTGAAAGCCGTTGAAAAATAAGAAGCGGAAGAAAAACCGCACTGCTGCGCCACCTCAATCATGGAGAGTTTCCCATCCAGGAGCATCCGGGAAGCTTTGTTCATCCGGATCACTTTGAAAACCGTCGAAGGAGAGACCCCCGTCTCAGACTTCAACTTCCGGTTTACATGAATACGGGTAATCCCCAAATCATCAGCGACTTGTTCTACACCATAAGAAGAATCGGCCAGATGCGAGCAAACCAGGTTGTAAACCTGCCGGCCAAACTCGGTGGCCTTCAGGGCCGACTCGATATCACCCACTTCGGCCTTTTCAATGGGCTTGCGGACAGATTTTTCTGCAGGTACAGACTTACGGGGCGCGGCTTGATGCTCTTTGACAGGAGCAGGCACAGTTTCGGCGACAGGCCGCTCAGTGACGGGAGCGGAAATCGGAGCGGGAACAGGCTCGATATGGGAAGCAGCCGGTTGTTTCCGGAGCTTCCATATAAGGAAAGCCACCAGCGCCAGAAGGCAGGCAACCAGACACCAGGCAAACGGAAAACGCCCACCTGTGCGCTCCGGGGCAGCTTTTACAGGATGTGTTTCAATTTCAAAAGGTATCAAATTTGAAACACCGCTCACCTGTACACCTTCATGGAATACGGATACTCCGTCAGGACTGACGTTGAAGGAACCGCTTTTCCCGAGGACCCACAGACTTCCGTCAGGAGAAGAGAACAGCTGTGAAACCGGCTCGGAGAAACCAGCCAGTTGGACGGGATCTCCGTTCACGCGGAACAGGGCGGAAGAGGTAAGCGCATACACCGCCGCACTGTCGGCGGACGGAGCAAGCGTGATGACGCCTGTGGGGAACCGCTCATCAGAGGCGAATCCTTTCACTGAAGAATACGTGGAAATTTTTCCGCTTCCGTCCAGGATGAACAGGTCGCCGTCCGAAGTGACGGCAAGGGAAGTGATCCGGTTGTCGGTAAGCTGTCCGCCTTCCACCGAATAGTGAAGTCCCCGTCCGTTACGGCCCATCCTGTAGAGTCCGTCCTTCTCGGTCCCCATCCAGAGGGACCCGTCTTTCGGACTGACCGCCGTGGCTGTGATATTTCCGCTCACGGACTGGGCTGCACACAAAAAAGCAAAGCTCAGGAAGGAAAACAGAGACAGGAACCCTTTACGGAACATACTATTTACTGGAATGATGTAAGTGAGACTTCGGCCGAACGGTCTCGGACCACATAAGGTTCTATAAGAATGTCTCCCTTATACCCGGCACCTTCCAGATACGCCTTCAGAACCCGGGCGCGTTTTTCGGAAAGCTTCCGGTTCGCCTGTTTGGAGCCGTCGGGAGAACAGCACCCTCTTATATATAAAGTATCGGCACTGGAATGTGCCAAGGTTTGTACCTCGTTCAGCGCAGCCTTGTTCTTCCCGAAGCCCGGCCAGATACTGCTGCCCACTCCGCGCGGGAAGGTAACACGTGCGGGTGAGGAGGCGGCCACCTCTTCGGCTTGAGGGGTAAAGGCAAAGACCACTTCCGCTTTCCTCAGGCGGGAGAAGTAGTTTTTCACCATGTCTTCCCAGGCTTCGCCTACCCAGAGCTCCTGAAGGAGCTGTTTACAGTTGCTGCCTCTCTGACGAAGGATTTCCAGCGCCTCGTCCTTCCAGGGCTTGTTGCTCCGGCGGACATAGCCGGCCAGTCCCGACCAGTCTTCCTCCACCACTTCGATACGTATGTCCTTCAGCGAAGGATTCAGGGCTTGGAGATGGTCGGCGACAGCCTGAGCGCGGGAACGAGCCAGGATACGGTTGAAAGAGAGCGGACCGTCCGGAGAGCAGGCGGCCTTCACCGTGACGGACTGCACGTCGTCACGGCCGGAGAGCTCCTCCAGTTCCTGGAGGGCGGCTGCATTATTCTTGAAGGAAGCATCCACGGCGCTCTTGTTGATCCGGAAACGGAGAGACACCGTCTCGGCCGACGCCATAACGCTCCCCCACTGCAGAGAGACCAGCAGCAGGAGGAGCGATATGATCCGGCGGAGCTTCATGAAAAATTAGTTTTCGGTAATCTTGACATTCCGCACTTCCCAGGTACCGCCACGGGTACTGGTGGACGTGTACTCGAACATCACCTGGAAGTTGCTCACCAGATAGTCGGAAGGAATGTCGACCGCAGTGCGGACATACACATAGTTGGAACCTGCGGGCCAGTGCTTGATGTTCTGCTTGTCACTCCAGGTGGCACCGCCGTCCTTGGAGAAGCGGACGCATACGTCGGCCTGCATATTGGCCTGGGCATTGGCAATGTCGGAACGGTCGGCCTTGAAGAAGGAATTACCGGCGTGGTAGAACGTAAGCGTAGCACCTGCGGAAGTGGAAAGGTCGATGTTCTTGGACGCCAGCTGGCAGATGGAGGCGCGGTAAGCACGGTAATACTCGGTATACAAATTCCCGCCGCCATCCACTAACTGCTCAGACGGCTGGATGGAGCCCAGAGCAGAAGCGGCAGCGCCATACGTATTGGTTCCTGTTGAAGGATTGTAGTACGGGAACCACACGTAACGGGGAACATCATAAGCCGACGTATAGGTATGGAAGAGTTCCGTCACGTCAGTGCCTTCGTTATAGGTTGCACCGTCCGTCACCAGATTCCGGCGGATCGTATAATCGCCGAATGTAGACTTTAGGAAGGTTTCGTCATGGAAGACGGTACCCTTTGCCGGATGGCTGGTCACGACCTGGATGTCATAGCTCATGGACCGCACCAGCACCACGTTGGAAGAAGCATCCTTCACTGTAGCGGTTGCCGTCACCGTCACCGTTCCTACCGATGTCCCCGTAATGGTGACATAGCCCCGGATATCGGCATCGGTCTCGTCAACGGAAACCGCACCGCCGTCCTCGGAAGAAGTGGAGTAAGCCACTTCCACCGTATAGCCGGAATCTACGGTTGCCTCAATGACAGGATCCTGCATGGAAGAGCTGACACGAAGCACATAGGACGGTTCGTACCGCCAGTTCATCTTCAGATTGCACAGCGCACCGTCCGTTACCGTAACCGAGTAGGAGGCCGATGCTGCAGTATAGCTGCCGCTTTCCTCCACGGAAGCGGTGATGGTAGCCGTACCCAGGCCGACAGCCGTTACCTTGCCATTTCTGTCCACTTTGGCAACGGAAGGGTTGGAGGAACTGTAGGTGATGGCACCATCGGAATTCGTGGTGGCAACTACGGTCTCGGAGCCAGGGGTGTGGACCTCGGTCTCTCCGACGGTTGTGACAATATCGAGTGGAATCTGGATGCCGCTGTACGGGAAGGTCACTTTTCCTTTGAGCTTGTTGTTCAGGAAGGCATCCTTGTTGGTCCATTCGTTCTCGACGTCGTCATAAGGATGGAAGTAGTCGTTCTCCTTGGCAGGAATCACCCATACGGTAGTCGCGCTTTCCGGAACCAGGGTCTTGAAGTAGCAGGAGAAGGTCTTGATACCGTTGATGTCGGCCTCGACGGCCTTGTACTCGTCCCAGGTAATGGTTCTGCGGTAGTAGTAGTTGTTTTCGGTATGTTCCGGAATCAGGGAAGCGCCGGTTTCCACGGAAAGGGCCTCGTCGGCGCCGTCAGGAAGGGCCTTCGGATACAGGGTGTTTGCCTCCTGCTCGATGTAGAAGTACATGGGGAAGCGGAACTCCGTAAGACCGGCAGGCACGGTGAAGGTAAGCTCGCACTCCGTGTCCTTGGTGCCGGCCACCACATCCTGCATATCCACGGTAAGCGGGAATGCGCGGCGGATGGTCAGGTTCACGGTACGGGTAAGCCCGGCCGCATTCTTGAAGACAATGGGCTGTTTCCATACTTCACCCTGCTGGAGGGAGGAAGGGTCGGCAATGGTGATGGTCACTTTCCGCCAACCGGAATAGGCGCCGCTGGTTTCGTCGTTATCGGCAATGACGATTTTGTCATCGTCGGTGACAATGTTCTCACCGCTAGTGGCCTGCAGGATCTTGCCGGTCAAGCTGTCATTGTCGTTGGTGCTGAAATCGTCTCCGGTGCGGCTCTTCACATACATGGTGAAGGTGGTGCCGGAGGTAACCAGGATGTCGGTCTTGGACACGTACAGACGGCTGTCGTCCAGGGCGATATTGGTCAGCGCCTGGCTTTCGGTCGAAGCCTCGAAGTTATTCAGGGCGATACTGTTCACCGCGTCGAACACTGTGTCACTCCCCTTTCCGTTGACACCGGTAATGTTCAGCGTATACTGGAAATTGCGGAGGATGTTGTAGTACTCGTTGCCGCTGGGGCCGGGGAACACAAAGTCCGCCTTATAATAATAGGTATTGCCTTCGTAAGTGGCCTTCATGATAATGAAGGGATTCCGGTCAGGCCTGTAAGAGCATTCGTACAGGTAGTCGGCATCGGAAGGGTCCAGCCAGGTCATCGTGTCGGAAGTGGTGGTGTAATTGGCCGACAGGTCATCGTAGGAGATAATGGGCGGCATGTAACCATAGTAACCGTCCGTATCTTTCAAATAAGTATAAGGGCTGGCCTGCGAAATAGCATCCTTGTAGTTGGCAAAACGGTCGAAGTTGATCTGGTCTTTGCCGTCAACGGTAATATAGTCGGGCCTGTTGTTGTTGAAGGGAGCGATGGTTCCGTAGACGGGGGTGTTGAACACCTTGAAACCCTGGATACTGAAGTTGGTCACGCCACTGTCCACATTCACTTTCACCTTGGAGAAGTTGCGGATCATAAGGATGTTGTGCATCTCCGTGGTTTCGGTGATGGAGGTATAGTGTTCACGGCCCCAGTAGGCAACGACACCGCCGGTGGTAACGAGGTTGCGGACAAAGGTGCCTTCATCCATCATGTTCACGGAACCGGTTTCCAGCGTGGCGATGGGCTCGCTGGCGGCGATGAAGTGGATATAGCGGTCGCCCTGGGCGACGGAAGTGAGTTCCGCATGGAATTGAGTCAGGTAACCGGTGGATTTGTCTCCGCAGGTGAAACCGGCGTCCGGGTTGGTAGGGTGGCTCTGGGTACCGGGCTTGGCCTTGACAATCTCATACACAATGTCACCTTCATTGAAGACAACCAGGTACAGGCGCTTGACCTGAGGCACCTCGCCAAAGGCTTTGGTGGCCCAACCCTGGTCTTCCGAAATAGGAAGGCTGAGCATACCGTTGACGATGACTTTGCCTTCGGCAGGCTGCGTACCCTGCGCATTGCGGGCAAAGTCGTCTTCCTTGTGGCAGGCAACGAGAAGGCTGCCGGCTGCAAGAAACAGAAGGATATGTTTGAGCGTTGTCATGATCAATAGTCAATTACATGCCCGTTCGGGTGATAAACATTTGTGGCAGCCGCCTCTTCGCCCCAATACCAAAGGTCATAGACGAAACGGCAAGAATATGTCGTTTTTGTCGATCCGGCAGCAGTTGCCTCCGCAGGAGTATAGAACTGGATTGCTGCAGACGACGATGTTGGAATATAAACTAGTCGACCACTTCCAGACCAATAGTAGGAATTCGTTGCATAAAGGACCGGAATCACGCCATCCCGTTGGCGCGCAACAATAAAGGCAATTTCTGCCTCAGAAGGCAGACGCCAGCGACCGGCCGGATAACCGGCTTCCTGATAAGTAGCCCCTCTTTTGACAGCGGTGTCAAATGTTAAGCCGGAATTAGCGTTTAGACCGGAGGACACAAGAATACGGGGAGCTATGATATTACGATCTTCAACTGCTTGTGAAGCAATTAAAATATCCCCCGGGTTCTGCCAGGATTCATACTTCTCTGTACTACCGGAATAATACAAATATTTGTAGAAATTAGTAACCGTATCCCATGAATTTGCTCCTGTGTAGACCGTAGAAGCTTTTACACGCGGGTCTCCAATTCGATATTCAATATTACTTCCGTTTGCCGCATAATAGTTATTGGCATCATTAAATGAAGAAACCGATACAAGGGTAGTATAGAAGTTTCGGTCAATGGATTCATCAAGACTATAAATAGCGCCCAAGATCGTTCCATAGGTACCTGACTGTGTCGTCGAATTATAATTATCACCCACACCTTGACCAGATTCTTCCCACAATGCAGAGGAATGATAAAAATGATTTGATTCGCTATTATCCAAGTAAAAATAATACTGGAAAGTAGACCCATTTGTTAGAGTGCCTGCATTAGCCCAAGTGCCACCGGAAAGGCCGGAAGGCTGATTCGTTCCATAATAATTGAACGAGCCAGACGAAGTAATAGTATAGTAATAATATCTCCCGTCGTAATACCTCATATAATTCGCATACGAAGTATAAGGGTAATAACTAACTGCATACGTTGCATTCTGAACACGGCCAAAATAACCATTTACAAACACATTGCCTGCTCCGCCTTTTCGAATCAATTGGATGGACGGATTCTGCGTCATGATGATATCCTGCGTACATCCGTCGCTGTTAGTAATTGTAGCATAAACCACAATCTGGGAATACTGATTGGACAGGGAATGGCTCATCGTGACCAGACCGGTGGTCTCCCGACTCACCGAAATTGTTCCGGCAGCAGTTGAGACAGAACCTGTCGCAGCAGTAATCGTTCCGCCTGCAGGATTATTGACCGTAATCAGCGGTTCGGCCTGCATATTGTCGTAATACTGCACCTTGGTAATCTTGATACTGGAAAGAGGTGCGCTAGTTACGTAGGTGTACTGTGCCGTCTCTTCGTTATTCAGGGTTACATCCGGTTCGTCCACCACAAGGTACTTATAGGTAACCAGTTCTCCGGGGACTATACCCTGCCCTGCGCCGGCACTTTCATTGATCCAGTCCTGGATAATATAGTCACATTCAGGAATAACTACCGAATGCTCAATGTCCGCACCACCCAGGGAACTGATGGTCACATAGGTCCGGTAGAAGTGATTGGCCTCGAATTTCTGGCCCACCAGGTTGGGGCTCAGCTGATAAGACTTCCACTGATAACCCGTCTCACCTTTGATGCGCCAGGGAATCCGGAACACAAAGGTGGAGGCATAGTCGCTGAGGTCGGACCAGGCGCAAGGGTAAGAGTAGAACGGAACGTGGGAGTAGTTGTAGAACTCCTTTCCAGGGAGCAGTTCACCCGGAGCCAGTTCCACGACGGGCCGGTACTCGGTCGAGACATACTCGCTGGTCTGGACCGTATAGTCGCCGTCCACTTTCCCACGCTTGGCAAGGTTCGCCATCATCACCTGCACGCCCTGACTGAACACCGGCTCCCATTCCTGGTTGCTTTCGTCAACAAAAACCGTGGGAATGTGCAGATAGAGCTGCATCTTGGCGGCAGAACGTTTTACATGGACACGACCAGAAGCGGTCCTGACGGCGCTTTCTCCCGTTCCGGTGGTCGTAAGGGTAACGGTGGAGGGCTCTTCCGCCGGCATGACAAAGCTTTCTTGCACAGTCTGGGCGGAGAAGTCGTGTTCCACCACCAGTTCTTTCAGGGCGGGAACCGACGTCTCGGTACCATAGTTCAACGGAGCATTGCAGATGACGTAAACTTCGCAAGTGCCCGACACCGTGCTCCCGAACATCTTCTGTGCGTCTGCATCCGTAAAGAAAACTTTGACTGTATAGATGGTGCTGTCCCCTTCTGCTTTGGGCTCCGCACCACGTCCGAAGGCCGTGAAGACAGCCTTCTCGTTCGTTTTCCCGTTGGGATAGAAGAAACAGTCTACGCTCAGGACCAGATTCTCGTTATACGCATCCGCGCCACGGCTGTGCGCGTCGGCCTTGGTTTCCAAAGCAGGGTGCAGATTTGCGAGCCTCAGCTCAATGCAGTGGTCCGGAAGAGAACCGGCGTCCGGAGACGGGGCTTCCTTCCCACAGGCTGCAAGAAGCAGGGTTGCACCCAGGAAAAGTATGAGTCTATTAGTTCGCATTCTGTACAATGGTCCATTCGTTCACGCCCTGCACGTTTACCAGGTTCATGGCCGCCGTCACATCGCTGTTGGAGTCGATGTAATAGATACGCAGCTTGGCACGGCTGGTAACCGTCGCGGAACTGTTCAGTGCCTTAACGTAGATGTAGTTGGTCACATCCGGGTCTACGCTGCCGCGGATGGAAGACACGCGTTCTCCGTTTGTGTCCAGGAGGAAGTTGCCATTCTCGTCGGTAAAGCCGAAGGCGGCGTCGCCCACGAGGGCGGCCTGCCAGGCAATGTACTTGCCGGTACCAAGGCGGAAGTAGAACTTGCCCATACGGTTGTTGATGTACACGTTGCCATGGGCGTCGGCATAGTCGATGTAGGAGGAATCGTAGGTCAGGGCCTGGATGACGTCGTTGATGTTGGAGGTGTAGTCAAAACTGGTTTCTTCCAGCTCCCAGGGACGGGGAACCACCTCCAGTTCAATCTTGTCACCGGCCAGAATGAGTTTGATGTCGTAGGCACGGCCGCCCTGGAAGGGAGTCAGGATCTTTCCGGTAAGCGTCGTCGCGGGATCATCGTCAAAATTGATGGTTGCGCCTGACAGCGATTCAGACTGAATCGTCCATTCTGTATCCTGTGTCTCCCATTCAGACCAATCGCCATTAGAATAGCCGCTCCAGCCAGACCAAGAACCAAAAGTCTTTCCGGACAAGTTCGATTCAAAATCACTGTAAGTCGGATCACCTGTAATGTATATCCAGCCTGATTGTTTTGTCCGCGTCCTTGTACGGGAATAGTCACGGGACCGCGTCTGTTGGGCCGAACGTGTCTCGACTCTATTTACCGTGGCATCCACATTGGCAATGTGATACTTGAGTTTGACTTCAATATTGTCATCGCCTGTAATAAAACGCGGAACCGCATACAGGAAATACCCGTCCATCAAGTCTGACGGAGTTTCCGTTACACCGGTATACTTGCTGAATTCCGAGGAGATTGTTCCGGCACTGACATACTGCAAAGAATCCGTCAGAACATTGGCCGAAGACAGCACATACTCGGGATCCGTACCGGAAAAACGGGTTACATCCTTCCACGCAGGTTCGTAGGCAGCAGTATTGTCAAGAACCAGCGTTCCCGTTTTATTAAAGCCTTTGAAAGAAACGTTTTCAATATAATATCGCTTTCCTTCGGTATTGTAGACAGGATCGCGGCGCTGGGTGACCGTTCTGGTTTGAGTTTGAGGATTTCCTTGCCTCTGCGTTTCAGTTACTGTACAGCGCCAATAATTATAATTCGATGACCATGAATTATCAGTATAGCGCACCCATGAATAAGTAGTTTCCGTCCTATCAAAGGTTTCCCCGTCAGTTTGAGCCGAAGTTCCCGTAGAAATATTTGTCGGAGTCCCGGTAGAAATAACGCTCACCGTCTCTCCCGGCAGGGAGCCCTGAACCAGGAAACGCACTTTGGCGACGGCGTGGCGGAAATGCATGTCCACGGTGCCGGGGGTGGCATACTGATCGGCCCATACGTTTTTGTGGGGAAGGCCGGAGGTATTGGTACCCCAGAGGATGTCCCGCTGCTTTTGAAGCTCGGTTTCGGAGAGAGACTGGGCTACGAAGTCGTCGTACTTGATGGTGTTCACCTTGCCGTCGTAGGTCACTTTGTCGTGCCAGGTGTCGTAAGGGGCGTAGGCGAAGAAAGAGAGCTTCTCTCCGGCGGTGGAAGGCCAGAATTCGTCCTTGCCGTAGTACTTCCAAGTACCGCCGTCATAGTAGAATTGACGGTTGTTGTACACCAGGCCGAAGCGGTTGTAGGCAGAAGAGTCCTTGGCCGCCGAGTAATCCTCGGTGCCCGTATAGTAGGCATAAACGCCGAAACCTTTGCTCTGGAGGAGCGTGTTGTCGATGGGGTCGTAGTCGGCCTTTACAGGGAGCCAGTTTTCGTCGGCGAGGGTGGGGCTGATTGACACCAGCCGGTCGCCGGTATAAACCGGTCCCCTGGGGGTCTGGGGATCTTCTTTCCCGCAGGACGCGAGCAGCGCCGCACCAAGCAGCCCCAGAGCAAGGAATCTATGCAGTCTCACAGTCTTCATACCTATTTGTCCATAATAACATCGTCACCTGCCACAATCCAGTCTTCCACGTTTGCGTCAATGTCAATCTTCTGCAGGTTCAGCTTAATATTGTAGGTGTAAATCTTTCCAGGTTCCCACCCGCTGACCGAATAGGTGGTGAGCGGAGCGAAAAGCCTGTTGTTGGTGTACTGGTAATATTCTCCGGAACCGGAGTCGGCCTTGCGCCTGACGTCAAAGTTCACCTCGATGGTGGCACCGGTGAAGAACTGGTGGGGAATCATCAGGAGCACATTCTCCGTGATGAAGTTGTCTGAGTCGTCGTAGCAGACCTTGGCGGCTACACCGGAAGTCAGATTCGGACGGGAGGCCGACAGCGTAGCGGAAGGCCAGGTGGCCGCGACAGGCGTACGGCCGGTGTTGGCGTCTCGGGAGGCGTAATCCGGCACGGGAATGCACTGGCCGAACACAGCCACCTCGTTGAATCGGATGTAGTTCACCGTCACTTCCACATCGGGGTTGCCGCTGGAGTCAAATTCCACGCTCTTGACGCGGATCTGGCTCAAGGCATGGCGGAAGTAGAATTTCACCTTGCCGGTTGCGGTGCCGGTGAGGCCTTTGCTGTTGTCTTCGGTCCAGACGGCTTTGCTCTGATCCAGGCAGAGGTCGGAAATCATGAAGTCTACCTGATCCTCGGATTTCTCCGGAACGGTATAGTAGAAACCTACCAGACCCTGACGGGCATAGGCTTTATCCAGGAACGACTCCACGACGGTACCGGGAGCGGGCGTGCCGTCGGCGATACCGGGGTTGTACGGATAGTAAGCAAAGAAGGAGATGCGGTCCAGTTTGTTGCGGGGCCAGAAACGGGAGTTGGCGTAGTCGTAGGTGTAGTTGCCGCTGCTTTCGGAGACGGAAACACCTTCGTTGTAGAACAGGTTGGGCGAGTTCTGGTTCACGCCGTCGGACCATCCGCCGGCAGTGGCGACACCGCCGCTCTTGTACTGGGGATGGAAGTAGCCGAACACGCCGAACTGCTGACCGCTGCGAAGATGCGTGTCGGTGCCCGTGCCGCCTCCGACGAAGATGTCCGGGTCGGCTTTGGTGGTTACGTTGCCTTGGCGGCGGGAGTACCAGGAAAAGTCGATAGGAAGGTCCTCCGAGAGGATATTCCTGGACTCGTCCACATACTCCACTTTCTGGATGCAGGCCGATGCGAGCATCGTCAGGGCGGCGGCAACAAGTATGATCGGTTTTCTGGTCATGCCTAGTCTTGTACTAAAATATCGCTTCCGGCCGAAATCCAGTCTTTGGCATCTTCGACAATCTCCTCAAATTCGATACGGTCCAGACCGGCGGATATCTTGTAAATGTAATGATGTCCGGGGAGCCACTCGGTGACGCCGTAGTCGTCCGGGGCACCGGTGTTCTTGAAAAGTTTCACGGAGATGCTGTCTCCGGTGTAGACGATGGGATCCGGATGGTCGGGATCCGAGGAAGCGAAATGGATGTCGTAGGTAAGGGTGAAGGCGGCGTCGGCCTCCAGGGTCTGCGGGATGGCCAGCAGGGAAAGGACGGAGGTACCCGACACGGTTACGTCGTTTTCCACGAAGTCATAGCTGTCGCCGACGTTGGTCCAGGTAAGCGTCGCGGGGTCTTCCACCGTACCCGATTTCTTGATCTTGGTGAGGGACAGGGCGTGGACTTCTGCACCGGTACCCTCGGCCAGCTGGAATTCCACAAGGGCGAGGGCGTGACGGAACACGAGGTTCACGGCGCCATTGGTGACGTGGCCATGGTTGGCGGCGTCGTTCTTGTAAAGGTCCTTCTGCAGGTCGGTGAACATGAGGTCGATCTGCTGGGCCGGGTCTTCATTCTGGGTGAAGGTGACCTTGGGAAGGCCGCTGGTGGCGTTGGTGAAGGCTGTGGTGGTACCGGCCCGGTAAAGGTTCAGACCGGCGGCGTTACGGGGATAGTAACCCCAGAAACTCACCTTGTCGATGTGTTCGCTGGCGGCACTTGCACCGCTCTCATTGGGCCAGTATTTGATGGGGCTGTAGAGCCAGCTGCCGTCGTCCTGCTTGACGATGCTCTGGTTGTACATGTAGTCCGGAATATTGTTTCCGGCCGCGTCTTCGGCAGCCCAGGAGGCATCCGTTGCGCCATCACCATTGTGATAGTATGCGAACACGCCGATCTCTGCTCCGGCAGCGAAATCACCGCCGGGGGCTACGTAGCTGGCATCGGCCTTGGTGCGCTGGCGGTAGGTCGAGAACTGGATGGGAACCTTTTCGGTGTCCACGGCAGGACCCTCTTCCACCTGCACACAAGCCCCGGACAGCAGGGCTGCTGCCATGAAGATGATTCCGTATGTAAGGCGTTTACGCATGTTCTTGGTTTTTGGTACCCCGGTGGGCGGTCAGGCCCGCCGGGATAAAAGGATTACGGACTAGAGGTTGTCAGGAAGTCCGATTTCAGTGTCGGTAACGGTAGAAGTCTCACCCGGATCATCATAGTCACCATCACCGTTAAGGTCCTTGTAAACCGTATTGGTGCCGACGGTCCAGTCTTCGACCTCAGCCTCGAATGCAACATTGTTCAGACCAAGAATCATCACGATGTTGTACTTGGTGTTCTTCTTGATCTCGGCGAACTTGATGCGGCCGAATACGGTCTGGGGAACCTCGCTGTAACCGGCAGGGAGTTTCTCATCGTAGGTACGGACGAAGTAGGTGACAGTGATGTCGACAACGGGCTTGGTGCCGGGAACGAGGATGATCGGGTTGCTCTCGTCCTTGTAAACGTTGATAGCCTTCTTGACTACACCCTTGGGAAGATCTGCGAAGCTGGCGAAGCTTGCGGGCTCCTTGAGGCAATCGGCGATTTCGCTGTCAGAGTTGGTGGACTCGTCTTCAGGAGTAGCGGGATCGTCAACCTTGTTGGTGATGGTCTGGCTGAACTGGATGTTCTGGGCTGCACCGTCAAGTTTGAATTCGCCGGTGTAGAGGTCGAGCTTACCGGTCTGGTCAGCGGAAGCATAGGAGATAGGGTTGCCGTCGATGTCTTTAACCGGCTGGCCGGAAATAGCATCGGTCACGGGAGCGCTGCCGATGACGATCTTGGAGATGGTGATCTTGGTACCCTTGTTTCCACCGAAGTCACCGAGGGTGACATTGCCATATTCAGCGGTAGGATCGGAAACAGGAGAAGCCTTTACCACGAGTCCGTTTGCCTTATAAGTATCGTCATCATAGGGGTTGGGAGTTCCGGGATTGCCTTCCTGGGAACCGCCAAGCTTGGAGAGAAGGTGCTGGAAGATGAACTTCACATTGTTGATGGTGCGGGTAAGGTTGTTGTTGATATCGTATGTAACAACGGGATTTGCAGGGTCGGTGTTATCGACATTCTTCTTCTTGTAACCCCACATGAGGTCAACATTGGGTTTGTCCTTCGAGAAGGTGTAGCTCAGCATGTTGTGCTTAGTGGTGCCGTCGATGGAGAATCCGGTAATGCCATAGGTGGCGTCTGCGATAGCGGCGTCATCAGCATAAGGAGCATAGGCGTAGAAGGAAACCTTCTGGTCGTCAGCAGTCTGTCCGTTGGTAGGGTTAGGCCAGTACTTGAGAGGGCTGTAGGTCCAGGTGGAGCCCTCATCAGCAGAAGTCACCTGCTGGTTGAACATGAAGTCGTCAGTAGCACCGGCTGTTTCGAAATCGTTCGTTCCGGAATAAGTAGCGAACACACCGAATCCGTGCTCTGCAAGAGCTTTCAGGTTCATGTCGTCGGTGACACCGCCCTTGGTGATGGTGCGGGGATTGTAGGCGCCGAAGGAAACGGCATCCATCATCCCGTAGTTGGGGGTTACCTCGTTCTTGGCGCATCCGGCAAGAACGGCAGCTGCAGCAGCAGCGATGAAGATAAATTTTTTCATAAAGCTTTATGTGTGTTTAATTAACTATTCAACATTCTTAGGCAGATAGACTTCGATGGTGTTACCGGTTTCCCAGTCGGCCACTTCACCGGAGAGAGCAACCTCGCTCAGACCCAAAATCATCTTGATGTTATTTTTGGTGCCGGCCTTGAAGCCATGTTCGAAGGTGATGTCTTTCTTGATTACATTTTCTACGCGGCTGAATCCGTCGTCCAGATTAGCGTCGTCGGTGGTCACATAGTAGGTCACTTTCACGGTAACGGTAACGGCAGTATCATCCGTAGGAATCAGGGTATAGTACTTGTTCGTAGCAAGAACCGGACCTTCAGTGGCGGTAACACCGGCAGGCTGGGCAGTGGCGGCAACTTCGCCGGCATCCTTCACATTGGCATTCAACTTGTCACCGTTTACGGTAAGGGTAAGATCGGTGGGAGTGGCGCCGGTGAAGTCCCAGTTGGGGGTCTTGGCAACGGTGTTGTTCAGGTTCAGGACAGCCTGGTCGCGCATGCCGGGAACGGTGAGGACCACTTCCTTGATGGTAACCTTGACACCATCCTTGGCGGTGCCGCCGGCAGCAGTGATATTGAAAGCGCCCACGGCGGTAAGGTTCACCTGAGCAAGAGCATGGTAGAACTTGAAGTTCACCTTGGTGCCGATAGCGGGCTTCTGGAGGCCCAGATAAGGCATACCTTCAGCGGCCGTGTTGTCACCACCGGCCACGTTGGTCCAGGGGTTGCCGTTGGAAGTACCCCAAACCAGGTCCACGTTCTTGTCCAGGTCGGAGGAGACTTTGTAGGTAACGGTGGGATCGCCGGTAGCGCTGGCGGCACTCATGGCAACGATGCCCTCGGTTCCGGAGGCAGCGGCCACATAAGGAGCGTAGGCGAAAAAGCTTACGGTATGGGCCTTCTGGGACCATGCACCCTGTCCGTCGGTGGTACCGTCGTCATTGAGCTGGTTGGGCCAGTATTTGACGGGGCTGTAGGTCCAGGCGGAGGATGCGTACTCTACCAGCTGGTTGTACATGAAGGTAGGCTTGGTGGAGCCGTCATAGGCACCTTCCTTCTCGTATGCGATGACACCGAAACCGGTGCTCTGCAGCTTTGCATTGTTCATTTCTCCAGCCTCACCCGCCTTGGTGTTGGGAACATACACGCCGAAATCCAGCGCAACTTTGTCGTTTGCTACAACGCCGGGGGTAGCGGTACCCGTCTCAACCTTGGCGCAGGACACCAGGGCGAGAGTAGCGGCAGCAACGAGAACCATAGTCTTTTTCATAAGCCTTGTTGTTTGTTTTGTTCTTTCTAAAAGTTCGTTTGTTGGTACCCGGGTGGGCGGTCAAGCCCGCCCGGATAAAGAGTCAGATTAGCTGTTGACAGGGAGATTTACCTCACCGGTAAGACCGTCGGCCCAGTCGGAGACTTCGGCCTCGAACTTAACCTCGGAGACACCCAGGATCATCTTGATGGTATTCTTCTTGCCAGCCTCGAGCTTTTCAAGGGAGACAGTCTTCTGAATCTCATTCTTGACACGGCTCTTGCCGCCGGCAAGGTCAGCATCGTCAGTTGTTACATAGTAGACAACTTTCACAGTGACAACAGTTTCATCGGCCTTGGGAAGAACGGTGTAATACTTGCCATCAACGATAACGTCGGTTTCAGAAGCGGTTACACCAGCAGGCTGAGCGCTAGCCAGCACATCACCACCGTCCTTAAGAGCAGCGTTAAGGTTGTCGCCAGAAACGGTAAGGGTAAGGTCAGTAGTGCCAGAAACACCTTCCCAGAGAGCAGTATTGGCAGTCGTATTATTGAGGTTGAGCGTTCCGGTTTCAGCGAGGCCGGGGACCTTCAGCTCCACACTCTCGATGGTAATTTTAACACCATCCTTTGCAGTACCACCAGCAGTAGTCTGGTTATAAGCAGCGACAGCGGTAAGATTAATCTGGGAAAGAGCATGCTTGAAGTAGAAGTGAATGGCAGTACCGATAGCAGGCTTCTGGAGGTTGAGATAAGGCCTACCACTGGTAGGAGTATTGGTACCGCCAGCAACATTGGTCCAGGCAGCGCCATTGGAAACAGCCCAAACAAGGTCGATCTGGCTGTTGAGATCATTGGAAACTTTGAAAGAAACCTTAGGATCGCCAGCAGCAGCATTGTTCGTGAGAGCGGTAATACCAGTGGAAGCATCGCCGGTAGGAACACCGGTAGCTGCAGCCACGGGCACATGAGGTGCATAGGCAAAGAAGGTCACCTTATCGGCCTGGAAAGCGGTAGCAGGCTGACCGTCGGTGTTACCGGCAGCAATCTGGTTGGGCCAGTATTTGATGGGGCTGTAGGTCCAAGAAGCAGTGCTAACCTTGGTGTTGTACATGAAGTTAGGCGTAGCGGCAGCGCTATAGTCACCGGTGGTCTGATAACCGAACACACCGAAACCGGCAGCCTGGAGGGAAGAGGTGGTGAGCTCACCGGGAGTACCAGCCTTGGTAGCCTGGCCAGAGTAGGCGGAGAAACCTACAGGCACGGCAACCTTATCGGTGGTGGCCACATTGGCGTCGTTCTCAATCTTGGCGCAGGAGGCCAGGATGACGGCTGCAGAGGCAGCGAGGAAAACTAATTTTTTCATAAGTCGTTTTAATGATTTTATTTTTGTAACATTTAATTTCGTAACACTTACATAGGAATCTCGATAGTTTCGCCGTCCTCCCAATCACTTACGGTTGCTTCCATACCTGAGGATTCGGTTCCCGGCGGGACGACATCCGGCGGTATGATGGCCGGTTCTTCAACCGAACCGAAGATAAGTCTGTAGAGGTTCCGGTAACCCTGATTGGGCTCGAGGACTTTGATCTTGTCGCCCACGTCGAAGGTGTAGTCGGCCACTGTGGAGTTGTCTACCAGGAGGGCGCTCACGTTGAGGGTGGAGTCGCGCAGGGCGGTGGGAACCTCACCGTTCGGGAGACCGAAGGTGGTGATGATTCCGTCAATATGGCCTACGCGGTTGGGCTCGTCGTCCATTGTGAGGGTCCACTGGTTGATAATCTGGATGGCTTCATCGTTGCCGGTGGTGGCCTGGGTCAGTTCCCAGGTACGGGCCATACCGCTGGTGGAAGCGCGGACAGATTTGAGTACATCGGCATTGCCGGAGTAGATGGTGACCCAAAGTTGGGACACAATATTCTTGGGATACACAGGAATGCGGATGGTGTAGTATTCTACGCGTTCCTGGTAATAGGTCTCTTCCGAGATATTTGCCTTGGTGGAAGCAGTCTTGGCAGCCTTGGCAGCTCTAATGTTCTGAAGCTGAGTATAATAGTACTGATACTCCTCTGTCATGCTCGCGGTGATGTCGAACTCTTCGGCGACACCGGCGCACATGACTTCCGGATTCTCAACGGCAGGCTCGCTCAGGCCGCGGGCCCAGGGAGCGGTAGACTCACGGAGCGTAGTGGAGGCAGAATTGTACGAGGTCATGTTCTCGAATTCCATCTTCCAGTACTCTTCCGGGCTCTGCGAGATCATATACATCTTGTAATGCCCCTTTTCGAGCTGCACTTCGCAGGAGTCGACGTTGGCGGTTGTGAAGGAATTGTAGAATTCACCGTCACGGAAGAAGTACATGGTAACACCGCTGGGCTTTTCACCTTCCGGGTAAGCTTCAACCTGCCACAGGCACTTCACAATGACACGGACAGTGGAACGATACACGATTTCCAGCGGACGACGCTGGCAACCAACGGCGGAGAGCAGGAGTAACAGCCCAAGTATCAATGCATTACGTCTCTTCATTTCGTGACCCTCCTTGTTACTTTGTGGCTGAAGATATACTTGAAGCTGATGTTGGCCTTGATGGGACCCCACCAGTTCAGTTTACCGTTATTCTGGTACAGCAGGTGTTCGTCCGTGCTGTTACCGATGTAGTAGCGGTACTGGGTGCCCATCCAGCCGGCGGCTGCAGAGGCTTCCAGGCGCCATTTCTTCTTTTTACCGAGGTTCCAGGCATAACCGTACTCCAGGCCGACGGCCAGGAACTCACCCTGATAGCCCTCGTGCTTAGGCTCGACGTCATAATAGCCGGCCATACCGGTGAGACCGACAAAATGACCGTTCAGAACATCCATTTTATCGGTTTTGCTGTGACGGGAGATCCAGTAGCGTCCGCCCAGGTCCAGTTTAAGCATCTGCCAGGCCCGGTCGTTGGCGCGGTTGACCCACCAAGGGAAGGAATAGTCGGCGTAAGCGCTCCACTGGCGGCCGATAGGAACTTCCACAGCAAAGTTGGGGGTGATCAGTACGTCGTACAGGGCGTTGGTGGAGACGGCCACGATGGGACGGATCTCTTCCTCTTCATATTCACGGGTGACGCTGCGGTAGGACATGTCGGCGGGAACAGAAGGTTTTCCACCGGAAATCACCTGAGCGTCAGCGAGTTTAGTGTCCGTACTCGCGAGCGCGGCATTCGGGCGGAGACCCGCCAGGACAGAAGCGCTGCGAAGCGACGGGAAAATATCTTCAAAAAGATGATTGTACGTAGGGAGCGCACGCAGACGGGCCTCTTTTTCCTGAGCGGAAAGAGGACTGTCAATGACGTCGAGGATATCCTGACGCTCCTGCGCGGAAAGCATATCGTCTTTCTGGACGGCGCTGCGAAGGCCTTCCCAGTTTTCACCGCCGTTGACGACCTCAATCTTTCCCTTAAGGGAAGGATAGCGGGAAACGATGAGATCCGTCAAGTTCTGCGCACGGCTGCCGGCAAGGCGCTCGTTAATGGCTACAGGACCTTCCGGTGAAGCAGAACCTATGATTGTGAGAGACTTAAGCTCATCCTCAGAGATACGGGAGAGCAGTCTGTCGAGCGCTTCAAGAAGAGCCGCGTTGCTTTCCGTTCCATTAACAGAAGAGGACCGCAGGTCGAAAAGGATATCGGTATCAGAACTGCCGGCGAAACCGGAAGGTCTGTTATTGACTTTAGAAAAAGGAACACCAGCAGAAGAGGAAACCCCTTGTTCAGAACGTTTTACATTTGAAGCCGAACCTGCAGGGATAACGACAGAGGCGTAACGCAGATTGCGGAAAAAAGAGCTGTATAGACGCTTGTATTCAGGAAGGGCTTTCAGGGAACGTTCCTTATCGTCCGGCTGGGCGTCGCTATCGATGATTTCGAGGATGGAGGTGCGGGCCTCGCCGGAAAGTTTGCCGTCGGAGGAAACTTTGCCGCGGAGAGCATCCCAGGACTCGGCGCCGGCGTTCAGAATGATGCGGCCTTTCAGAGCCGGATACTTGGTTTCAAGATAAGTCTGGACGGAGCGGGCTCTTCTGCGGGAAAGGTCGAGGTTATAATAGACGTTTCCTTCGGGAGAGGAGAAGGTGACAACCTCCAGCTGATCCGGAGTATTGGAAGCGAGATAAGCGTCCAGCTGCTCCAGGGAAGATGAGTTGGAAAGATAAGACTCGCTCAGGACGGCATTGTCAAACGGGAAATAGAGATCCACGGCGCCAGAGATACTACGTACCTGTGCGCCCGCGCGTAAAATAAAGGAGAAAACAAGCACGAAAGACAGCAGTGCCACCTTGCCGAGTTTGGCGGCAAAGCGGAAGACGGGGAGTGTCAAGTTCTGCTTGTTCATTTTATAAATCGCTGTCTTTCAAAAAATTATAAAATCCAGTGTAAAACCTTTAAAATGCGCGTTTCGATATATTGAATGCAAAGTTACGACAATTTTTCATATTTCCAAAACTTTTTTCATTTATTTTCAAAATAGTTTCAAATTCTTGAAATTTCCAAATCAAAAACTTTTTGAAACGCAAAAACTGCGTCTACTACACCAGAAGCTGTTTTGTTCTATATATAATTACATGGTATACCCGTCAGTTTGCCCCTACCCCCCCCCAGAGGGTTTCAGAGCCCGTTTTTCAAGAATCAAAAATTTTTTCAAACTTCTATAAAAATTTTGCAGAAATGAAATTAATGATTATATTTGCAGCGGGATTGGTCCCAAAAGGGCTCGTTTCCACAGTTTATTTTGAAGAAAAAGCACGAAAAAAACGTTTGTATTATGTATAACAAGTTTTCCGGCTCGCTCGCTTGCATTCTGGCGCTCAGCCTCTCTGTCGCTTGTTCGTCTAAACTGGACAGCCCGGATCTTCCCCATCAAGATGCAGGTTCCGCTTCCAACGTTCCTGACACCAAGAAGATCGAGTTCCCTGTCACTGTCACTCGTGAAGGACAATCCATCCCCCGTGCCGCTATTACCAAAAGTAATGCCAATGTGGACGCTTCCACAAAAATCGCCACGATGGACCAGAGCATTCCCTTCGGAATTATCGGCATCGATCAGGAAACCCACACCCTCCTGATCGACAACAAAGCGGTCTCCAATAACAGTAAAGGATATATGGGCATGTTTGACAGCGGACTCTGGGAAATCCAGACTCCCATTACCTTCAGCGCCTATTATCCTTACGTACGCAACGTTCAGTACGAAGATTCCTACGATTCTTACAATATCCCTTTCACGGCCACCGAGACCGAGGCCGGCCCGCTTGTGTCAAAAACCGTACAGCGCGCCGTGGACCAGCTTAACATGGTTCCGCTGGAATTCCAGCACATCACCAATGATATCGGCTTCAAAATCTGCGATGTCACCACGGATCCGCAGCTGCAGGGCCTTATCCACCTCAGAAAAGTAACTGCCACCAACGTAGCCTCCGCCGGCGTTTTCATCAACGACCTGGTCCTGAACCAGGGCATCTGGCACCGCCAGGGCTACTACCGCAACGTCGTTGTCTTTGAAGGCGACGCTGTCGTGGGCGTAGGCATGGAAAACGAGAAATTCATCGGCAAGGATGCGCTGGTAGACCACATGGTGGACAGCCACCGCTATTATTCCATCCCGGACGAGATTCTCATGGGAAAACAGACCGTGGAAGTCATCTACGACGTGGACAGCTTTGAGGTGGGCGGTTTCCGCTACGACGCCATGCCCAACCAGAAAGCCTATTACATGCTCTACGGCCTGCTTCCGAACAATGTGTTCGTGTATGGCAAGCAATACACCTTCCACCTGGGTCTGGACACCGGAAAACTTTACCAGCAGGTTGCATTTTCTGCAGCTGTAAGTGACTGGGAAACAAAAATCTACGAACAGAACGACGATTTCTAACACATGCTATCGCTACAAGATTACTTGCAATATCTGCCGGCAGCGGCGTGTCTGTTCTGGGTAGTCATCCACTTTATGATGGCTTCCCGGAGCAGCAGTTTTACGAGTATCGTAGCATCGCTGACCGTTCTGGGCCTGTTCCTGTGTGCCGATCACGCCGTCCTCGCCCTGGCCACCGGAACCAGTGTAATCCCCCTCTTTCTCCTGTACCTGGACCGCCTGCGGAAAGACCAGCACCCCCGCGCGTTCAAACTGTTCTGGATTATCGCGCCGGCGGCACTGCTGACAGCCGGAGTGCTGATGACGCTTATGCCGCCGTCGGCCCTGATCCAGAACTACAAGGATGAGATCTGGATTATATACAACATTATCATACTGGTAGAAATCGCAGCATTTGCCCTCTACCTGCTTTATATCATCTTTCGGGAGCATTATCGGCCTTTCAGCCGGCTGCTCCAGTTTTTCTTTAAGAAAAAGCCCATTTCCTTGCTGGAGTTGCAAATCTGCAATATCGCTCTGTGCCTGGCTTTCTTCTCCATCAAAGCGCTGACCGAGCGTCCCCAGCCGGATCTCCTGACCGCCGCATGCATCGCCGTAGGCATATTTATGACGGCTTATGTCGCGCTTTTCGGCACCAAAAGCACCGTCACCCTTCAGGAGATCCGCCGCCTGAACCGCTACAACTACAACAAGCACAACAAGGCTGACATCGTAGAAGCCATGATCGGCGACATGCTGGAAGAAGCCGAGGAAGAAGCCCTAAAACGCATCCAGGAGCGCATCGGCGAGAATCTGCATCTGGACGCCTGGAAAGCCGCCGAAGAGGAGGAACAGCCGGCAGAAGGCTTGGCGGAGCATATTTTCTCCGCCGTAGCCTCGTCCTGGGATGACGACGGCCTCTTGTCCCGCTTCCAGCGCCTGATGATGGAGAACCAGCTCTTCCTCCACCCCGGCCTGAGCCTGCAGGATGTGGCCGACAAACTGGACACCAACAAGACCTACGTCTCCAAACTGGTGAACAACACGTACAACCTGGGCTTCCCGGAACTGCTGAACATCCTCCGGATCGACTACGCAGAACAGTATCTCCTGAATCACCGGGACGCCCGCCAGTCGGAGGTAGCCCACGCCTGCGGCTTCCAAAGCGCATCCTCGTTCAACAATATTTTCAAGAAAATTACCGGCATGACGCCCAAACTCTGGGTGGCCAACCATGACAGACATTACGCCCAGCGATGATCCAGCCACTTCAGAACATAGATTTATCCAAATACAAAGTACTGGTGGTAGACGATGTGCCGCTGAACCTGCTGGTCGTGGAGAAAATGCTGGTCAAATTCGGCATGAAGATCACCAAAGCGTCGAACGGACTGGACGCGCTTGAGAAACTCCGCACAGAGATTCCCAACCTTGTGCTGCTGGACCTGATGATGCCGGTCATGGACGGTTTTGACTTCCTGCGCATTGCGCGCTCCAAGCCGGAACTCGCATCACTGAAAATCATCGTCCTCAGCGCCCTCAACAGCACCGAGGACATCGTCCGCGGCTATGAAGCCGGCGCCAACGACTTCATTACCAAGCCTATCATTTACGAGAAGCTTATCTCCTCCATCGCCAATCAGCTCCGACTTGTATAGTTTTGCATCCCGGGGCTTTAGCTTATGAGACAAAAACCGACCGGAAGGCTACGAGAGCCGACTGGTCGGTTTTTGTTTGTGGGCGGTACTGGATTCGAACCAGTGACCCCCTGCTTGTAAGGCAGGTGCTCTGAACCAACTGAGCTAACCGCCCGAAAGGGAATGCAAAGGTAGCAATTAAATTTGAAAATACAAATTAAATATACCCTCCTCCCTCTGCATCCAGCTGCTGGTCCACTTTGTTCTTTTCGGCCATCAGAAGGTCCAGCAGCCAGTCTTTCTGCTCGTCCACCAGACCCAGGTCGCGGCAGGCGCTTTCGTAACGGCCCAGGACGGCTTCCTGATAGCGGTGATAACGCATGGATTTGCGAATCTCGTCCTCGATGGTTTCGTGCTCGATTTCGTAGCTGTCTTTGTAATACTCCTTGTACACTTTCTCCGAGGTAAAGTGAATGCAGAAGTAGAACATGCCCGTCGCGAGGATGATGATGCCCAGGATACCCAGGACCAGGGGCACTTTCTGGATGAGCCCGAGCATGCCCAGCGTGGCCCCGACGATGAAAATCAACAGGGCCAGCAGTTCGTTGGAGTGGTTTTTAACTATTGAGGAAATCTTCATAATCGGTAAGGACGTTGGTGGTACGGTTTTGCAGGATCTTGATTTTGTAGTCGTTCTCCGCTTCTTTGGAGTCCATGGCCTTCTGGAAGGCACGGCGGGCCGAGAGGGCCTCGTTGTTCTTGCGGCGCATCTCGTCCAGGTTGGCTCTCAGCTGCCACTGCTGCACCAGGATGGAAATAAATGCAATGGCAAACATGACCAGGAAGCCCAGCAGGATGGTGATCTGATTCTGGGCCTTCAGGCGCTGGGCATCCTCGCGGAGCTGGGCGTTGTTCATTTCGGCATCCAGGATGGCCAGGTCTTCGTTTTGGACTTTGATGTAGATGGAGTCTTTTTCGTTCAGCAGGTGATGCAGCTGGTCGTAGGCGCTGTCGTATACGCCCAGGTCGGCGTAAATGCCGTGTTTCTGGGCATAGCGGTCGCGGGACGTGCCCAGGGAGTCGGCCTTGGAGAGGGCCTCTTCAAAAAGCCCTTTTGAGCGCAGGTAACTGATGTCCAGGCCGTAGCGGGAGTCGGCGTCAGCCTGCATTTTGTACAGCGGGTCGGCTATGAGGGCGCCGTAGGTCCTCCAGAAGGCATCCTGACGGCCCTGCACGTAATAAAGGTACGCACGGGTCATCTGGGCCTTGATGCGGATGGAAGGGAAGAAACGCTGGTATTCCTCGGCCCGGAGGAGGTAGTTTTCGGCCTCGGGGAAGTTCTTCATCTTCACATGTTCCTCGGCGATGAGGATGTACAGATTGGGGAGGTCCTGCTCGGCCCGGGCTTCGCGGCTGAAGCGCACGGCCTTCTCCATGTTCTGGATGGCCAGATAGGAGTTGTCCCGGTAGCTCTGGATCAGGCCGATGATCCGGTAGGAGTACATCTTGCCCACGGGCTTCTTTTCGGCCGATGCGAGGCGCTCCATGGCCCTCGCCTCCAGCATGGCGTCGGAAGCCCGGCCGATGTGCACCAGGTACTCGCAATACTCGTGGAGCATGGAGAAATAGAATTCCCGGAGGTCTTTCCTGTCGGCGAGATAGCCTTTCATTTCCTCAACCGTCTGATCCATCCGTTCATACTCTCCCTGGGCGAAGCGCACCGGCATTTCCAGCGAAAGGGCCAGGCAGCGGTAGCGGAAATTGTCTTTCTGGGAGCCCAGATTGTACAGGGAGTCGGCCAGGGCCAGGTTGTCGGGATTGAACTGCTGCATGCGCCCGTATGCGTACCGGAGGAAGGTATCCTGATCCACGCGCAGACGATTCACTATCTGTGCCCGGGATACTCCCAGACCCAGAAGTGCGACGGCGGCACAGACAATAAGACGGCGGATCATTTGTTCTTGGCGGCGACTATCTGCATTTGGGTAACGACGCACGTGAGCAGCTTCTCCATGATGATGGGCTTCATGATGAAGTCGTTGGCGCCCACGTTGAAGCCTTTCACCACATCTTCATTTGAGTTAAGGGCGCTCAGGATGACAATCTGGATGTCGGCCGTTTCCGGATTTGAACGGAGCCTCCGGATAACCTCGAAACCGTCTATCCCCGGCATCATCAGGTCCAGCAGGATCAGGTCCGGCTTCTGGGCGGCCACGGCATCCAAAGCAAGCTGGCCGTTGGCGGCTGTACGGATCTTGAAGTTGAAGCGCGACAGCATCTTCTGCACCAGCAGCAGATTCAGCGGAATGTCATCTACGGCGAGTACGTTGTATTGTGAGTAGTCGTGGTTTTGAGCGTAGAGTGGAGTCATATTCTTAAACAGTTAATTCTTGGTAGGATTGACGGGGACCAGGAAAACGAAGCGGGAGCCGCCGGTATAGGTGGTATCCAGATAGACCTCCGCTCCCATCCGGGAGGCGATGTCACGGCAGATGCTGAGCCCAAGCCCTGTGCCCTGCACAAATTCGTTGAGTTTGGTGAAGCGCTCGAAGATTACTTCGGCCTGCTCGGGCGGGATGCCGGGACCGGTGTCCGTGACGCTGTAGGCCAGATATCCGGGCTTCTCGCTGAGGGAACTGCCCACCACGATTTCGCCTTCCGACGTATGTTTGCAGGCGTTTGTGATGAGGTTGATCAGAATCTGCTGCACGCGGCGGGGATCCGTGGTGAAAGTAAAAGGCTGCGGATCCTCCGGAACGTAGCGCAGCTGCACGCCGGGCTGCAGGCGGTGTTCCGACGAAGAAATGGCGGCCTGGGCCATGAAGTCCTTTTCGCCCTCTTCGTAGTTGATGCTGTAGTTTCCCTTGTCCATGTCCGACGCATTGAGGATGTCGTCCAGGAGCATGGTGAGCATCTTGGTGTTGTTGATGATGTGGCTGGCAAATTCATCTTTCTCCTCCGGGGAAAGGCTTCCGTCCGGCAGGGAGAGCAGCTGCGAGAAGCCCACGATGGCATTCAGGGGGGTGCGCACTTCGTGACTCATGTTCTGCACGAAGCGGGTTTTGGCGGCATCGGCCAGACGGACTTTCTCATTGGCTTCTTTCAGCTCCTCGATACGCCTGCGGTCTTGTTCCTCGTGCTTATGGAGCGTGCGGATATGCATCCACATGGTGAAGGCTATAGCGGCAAACAGGACCGTGAGGATGAGTAACAGGAAGTGCATGATCTTGCTGACCATTTCCTTGGTGTCGGTGAGCTCGGCATCCAGGACCGCTTTTCCCATGGTCACATCCAGTTCGGACAGTTTGGACTGGTTCACCCGGGAGATGGCTTTTTCGAAGCGGTTCACCAAGCCCTTTTCCACCTCGAATGCGAATTCCTTGTAGCCCAGCCTTTCGCAGAAGTTGGCAATCACTTTAATTTCCCGGATGGCGGGAATGGTGAAGATTTCCTCCTTCCGGTTCAGGATACTGCCGTCGATGCAGGAATCCATGAGGCTGAAAAACCTGTCGCCATAGGATCTGAGCTGGAGGAAGCGCGCATCCCTGAGGCAATAGTCCCGGTGCTCTCTGTAGGAGTCGAAATCCCCGTCCAGGGCGTCCAGACGTGCCAGATAGTAGTGGACCCGGAGAGAATCGAAATGCTGTTTTGACGCTTCCCTGGCCTTCTCGACATTGATGTGGACGGAATCCGTGCCGATGGGATAGGTGTCGGCCAGGTCGCAGTACAGGCGGGTCGGGGACTGACGGCGGACGGTCTCGTCGGTGGACGTGTCGAACAGGCGGAGAGCATTGAGGATGTGGGGTTTGGCGCTCACGAAGTCGCTCTGGTCGATATACAGCGAAGCCAGGTATTTTTCGCTGGTCCAGAGGCCGTATTCATCCTTTTCCTCGAGCGCCGTATTCAGCATCTCCTGGGTCAGGGCAACGGTTTTGTTGAACTGGCCGTGTGAGTAGAAATAATTCTGGGTCAGTTGGTAAGCGTAATAGTAATACTGGGGGTAACCTTTTTCCCTTGCGACAGTCTTGAGTTTCCGGTAGGCAGCTTCTACGGCCTGGTCGCCCGCTGCGCCCGAATTCCGGGATGTGCGGATGATATTCTTCAGCTCCTCTACGTAGTACAGGGTCTCCGCTTTTGAGTCCCCGGTTGCGAGGGCATTTTTCAGAAGCAGATCGTTTGCGGCCCGGAAGCCGTCTTTGCCGATGAGGGCCTCTGCACGCTGGAAATACGTGTAACACGTGTTGTCAATCTCATACGGATTGTCCTGTGCGCCGGCTTTCCGGCCCGGCAGCAGAAGGGCAGTTGAAACAAGCAGAATGATTAAGAGGATTTTTCTCATAACTTTCAAATATAGCGAAAAACTATGGGAAATTGTTCTCCCAATGTCCATTTTTTACACAAAATCGGGTTCCAGGCTGTTCTGACGGGATGTACCCCACTTTTCAGGACAGCGGAAGCGTGTACACGAAGCGCGCACCGCCCGTGTAGCTGGTATCCAGCGTCAGGTTGCCGCCAAGACGCCTTGCCAGCGACCTGGCAACCGCAAGGCCGATTCCAGCGAAACGAAAGCCTTCTCCAGCCGGAGGGCCGACTGCCGCCTGAAAAGTACCAACGGTTTGTCACATATTTTTTTTCTTACAGAAGGCGGGCACGGTTCTTGATGAGTTGTTCTCAAAACGGACATCCGCTTATGAAACGCACACTGAACACCGCAGTGCTGGCACTCATTGCTGCCGTCCTGCCCCTGAAAGCACAAAACATGACCGAGCCTTACACCTTAACCTCCCTTTGGAAACAATATCAGGAAGCCTCAAAAGCCGACCGCCCCCAAAAAGAGGCGGAAATCCTGACCCAGATCAAGCAGGAAGCCACGGCAAGGCATCTTCCCGTCGACTTTTACGACGCCGCTTCCCAGTACGTTTACAGCGTCCAGCGCCGCGACTGGAAGCAGCAGTCGGCCCTCCGCTCCGCCCTCGAGCAAGAGGTGAAGGCCTTTGACGAACCCATCGTCACCTTCCTGTGGATGAACGACTGGAAGAACGCCTCTACGGACGAGCTCTGGGCTTATGTGAAGGCGCATCCGGACGGGTTCAAGGGCTGTTATCGGCCCCTCCACAAAGGGGTGGACGGGTTCCTCAGCGGCGGACTCAAGCCCTTTATCCGCACCGACAGGGAGTACGTCCTCTGGCGGATGATCCAGAACCGCACCTACTCCTCCATCAAGGACGACGAGATTTTCCAGGCCCTCGCCGCGGAGGTGGACGGCCAGTATCCCAATCAGCCCGCCCTGGAGTTTTACCAGATTTCCTCCCGCTACTGGCCTCTGGCCAAGGAAAATGAGGAGATTGCAGCCTATGAGCAGCTGTCGGCCCGCTATGCCGGAAAGGCCGTGTCCGTATTCCCGAAGGCCGAACTCCTGCGCATCCGCCGCGACCGGCTGGACCGCAAAAACGGCCCCTCCGACGCTTACAAGACCCTTTGCGAGGATGCTCAGGCCCTGGAAAAAGAGCGGAAAGCCTTTAAGGGGGACGAGGCCACGCTGGTGAAAGGCTGCACTTATCCCGCGGAACTGGCCAGGACCCTCACCGGCCAGGACATCAATGTCCGGATTGTGGAAGGTACCGTCCAGGTCCGCCTCAGGAACCTCCCCAAGGCCGACCTGACCCTCCGCCAGGGGAAAAAGACTGTAAAAAGCTGGAAGCTGGACAACCCGAAAAACAGCTTCTATGTTTACGATACCCTTACCGTCAAACTTCCCGTCCTCCCGGACGGCGACTACCTCGCGGATGCCCGGAACGGGAAAATCTTTGACGAAGCGGGCTACACCCAGTATACCCTCTCTGTCGCCACGCGGACCGACAGCCGCGGCCGCTGCGTCTATGTGGCCGACTACAAGACCGGCGTCCCGCTCCGCACCGCCACGCTCCTTCTGATGAAAGGCGACAAGGAGGTCTCCCGCTCCACCCTCAAACTGGACGGCTTCACGCCGGTTCCCGCCGCTTTTGACAAGATGCTGGATGCCGCCCAGAGGAATGTATACTACCAGCTTGTGGCCGTAAGCGGAAACCGGAAATCCAATCCTGTATCCGTCCAGCGCAGTTTCACCCCCACCCGCTACGACGACCGTCTCCGCTGCAACATCTACCGTGACCGGGGTGCCTACAACCCCGGAGACACCGTGCAGTTCAAAGCCGTCGTCTTCAACGGAGATCCGGCTGCCCGCCTGGAAGCCGTCGAAGGGAAAAAACTGGAAGTACGGCTGCACGATTCCGAGGACAACGTCATCGGAACCCTGAACCTGACCACCAATGCCTGGGGCTCCGTCTCCGGAAAATTCGTCCTTCCGAAAGACCTCCGCAACGGCCGCTTCGAACTGGAAGTGGTGGGACTCGGCTATGACTGGTTCCGTGTGGACGAGTTCGTGCTCCCGTCCTTCGAGCTCAGTTTCGACCCGGTGAAGAAGCTCTACATGCGGGGCGACGACGTGCCCGTGAGCGGTGTCCTGAAGAGTTATTCCGGGCACAATCTGGAAGGCGTACGCCTCAGCGCCAAAGTCATGCATTACAACACGGTGGTGCTGGAGCAGGACGTTCCGGTGCAGCCCGACAATACCTTCCTCTTCGCCTTCCGCGCCGCCGAAAGCGGCCATTATGCCGTCGAACTCACCGCCACCGACCCTTCCGGCGAGACCCGTTCTTTCTCCCAGGGCCGATGGATCGGCGAAGAACTGGAGGTATCGGCCTCGGTGACCGATGCCGCCAACGCCGACCTCACCCTCTCCGCAGACGACAATGATCAAGGCTACTGGCGGTATTCCACGCCCAAATACACGGTCACCACGCAGACGCTCAAACTCCTGCTGCGGGCCCTGGACAGCAACGGCAACCCCGTCCCGCTCCCCGTGAAATACCAGGTTCTGAAGGCCGACGACACCGTCCTCACCGAGGGGAAGACCCCGTCCGGCGAGCAGCTTGCCCTGACCCTCCCGGGCAGCGGCTACTACCGCGTGAAAGCCTCTGTGGAAACGGACAGGCCCGACGGGAAGACGGTAAAAGCGGACAAGACCATCCGCGTGATCTGCCAGCTGCCCGAAGACCGTACCCTGGTGAAGGGCGTGTCGCGCCTGTTTGTGGCAGGACCGCTCACCGTAGCCCCCGGGAAGGCCGTCGAAGCCCGTCTGGGCAGCGGCGAGGCCGACGCATGGACCGTCGTCACCCTTTACGGGCAGGACCGCCAGGTGCTTGTCACCAAGCCGGTCCGCGTCCAGGCCGGGAAGATGGAAAACCTTTCCTTCAATTATGAGGAAAGCTGGCCGGATGCCGTCCGCCTGCAGGTGTTCTACTTCCTGGACGGAAAGGCAATCAACTATGAGCGGCAGTACCGGAGGGAGAAAGACCGCTATACCCTGCCCCTGAGTTTCACCCGCTTCCAGGACAAGGCTTATCCGGGCGTGGAGTACAGTTTCTCACTGAAGACCGCCCCCGGCGTGGAGGCCCTCGCCGCCGCCTGGGACAAGAGTCTGGACGCCATTGCCCGGAACGAATGGCCCACAGTGCACATGAGAGACTTCTCGGTGGAACATGTTTCCGTGAGCAGTTCCTGCGGGCGCGTGACAGGCGACTCCGACGACGACTACCTCTACGGCCAGCCCCAATACATGGTCCGGGGCGTGGCACGCTCCAAATCGCTGGGCGGGGCTAACATCGTGGCCATGGCGGCGCCGGAAGAGGCCGTGCTCATGGACAATGCCGCCGTGGAGGAAGAATCCATCCCCTTCCAGATGGTGGAGGAAAAACCTTCCTTCGGAGAACTGGAGGCGGTGGAGGCCCGGTCGGAGTTCTCGTCGGCCCTTACGTTCCAGCCGCATCTGTATCCGGCGGAGGATGGAACGCTGTCGCTGAGCTTCCGCACTTCCGACAAGTTGTCCACCTACTATGTCCGCGTATACGCGCATGACAAGGCCATGAAAAACGCCCTTGTACAGCAGGAGATGGTGGTTTCGCTGCCGGTGAAGGTCACCCTTCTGGAGCCCCGCTTCATGTACGAAGGCGACGTATACGACGCTGTGGTCAGCGTTTCCAGCATCGCAGACCAGGCCGTCTCCGGCATCCTCTTCCTCCTGAGCGGCGACAAGGGACAGCAGATTCCCGTCACCGTACCTGCCGGGGAAACCCTCTCGCATACTTTCCGCGTGGTGGCATCGGCCCCCGGGGAGATGGCCCTCAAGGCCGGCTTCAAGGCCGACGAATTCACCGACGCCGTGCAGGTTTCCGTGCCGGTGTCTCCGGCCGCCCAGACGCTGACCGAGTCCCATTCGGCCGTCCTGCACAGCGGGGCCGACCGGGAAGCCCTTATCCGCGAACTCCGGAGCCGTTTCGTGAATGTGCCCGGCGACGCTGCCACCTTGAAGGAAATTACGGTCCTGGATATGGTGCGCGACGCGATTCCTTCGCACGTGGAACCTTCCGGAAACGACGTTCTGTCGCTGTCTGAAGCCTGGTATATCCGCCTTATGGCCGGACGGCTGGACGGCACGGCCCCGGACGTTTCCGACCTGCTCCGGAAAGTGCTCTCCTGCCGCAACGGCGACGGCGGTTTCGGCTGGTTTGAAGGGATGAGTTCTTCGCCGGTGATTACGGCCGTCCTCCTGGAGCGCTTTGCGAAGCTCCGTGACCGCGGCTTTGAGGTTCCGGATGTCACTTCCTCCGTGAAGTATCTGGACAACAATCAGTTGGGAGACGTCCGTCCCGCCTGGTGCGGCTGGCTCTCGGATGCGCAGTACCTCCATGTGCGGGCGCTGTACGCCGGCGTACCGTTCGAGGTGAAGCCCGTGGGGGCGTCGGCCCAGAAACGGATGAAGGAGTTCACCAAGTGGGCCAAGACATATCTGACGCCGGCCAAGGGCACCGACCGCGGACTCAAGGGGCAGATCCTCGCCAAGAGCCGCCGGGTCCAGACCCTGAAGAACCTGCTGCAGCGTGACGGCGGCGTGGCCCTCGCCAAGGCCTGGGGCGTGTCCCTGGGCACCAAGAGCAAGCTCGAAGCCTCCGTCAAGGCCGACATCGCCTCCCTGCTGGAATATGCCGTCGAGCACCGGGACGGCGGCTGGTACTACCCCAATGCCGTCATGCCCTGGCGCGGACTGCTGGAGACTGAAGCCTACGCCCACAGTCTCCTCTGCGACCTGCTTTGGGGCACGGTCCAGGACGGTCTCACTGCCAGCTATTCCGACATCGAGAAAGCCCGCACCGTCTCTTACGGCATCCGCATCTGGCTCATGCTCCAGAAAGAGACCCAGAAGTGGGACACTGAGCCGGCCTTCATCGACGCTATCACCTCCATCCTGGACGGACCCGAACAGGTGCTCGACACCCGCGTCCTGGCCCTGTCGGCCACGTATGAGGCTCCTTTCCAGGACATCAAGGCGGCCGGAAACGGCTTCACCGTAGAGCGCAGATTCTTCAAAGAAGTCACGGTGGAACAGGTGTACGACGACAAGACATCGGCCACCAATGACCGGGTCACCGAACTTCAGGAAATCCGTCCCGGCGACCCTGTGGCCGTGGGCGACAAGATTGTCATCAAGTACAACATCTGGAACCAGGAGAACCGCAGCTTCGTCAAAGTTACGGCCGGACGGGAAGCCTCCCTGCAGCCCGTGCAGCAGCTCTCCGGACACATCGGCTACGGATTCATCGTGCCGCGCCGCAGCGGTCTTTCCTTCGGCTTCACGCCGCAGGGATACCGGAATGTCAAGGCATCGGCCACGGAGTACTTCTTTGACAGCTATCCTGAAGAGCACACCACCCTCACAGAGTCCTTCTTCGTAGTCCGTGCCGGCAGCTTCCAGGCCCCCGTCACTGTCATCGAATCGCTCTACGCTCCTCACTACCGTGCTAACTCCTCCTACCGCCAGCCGCTGGTCTCCAGCACCCCTGCGGCCTCCCCTACCACCGTGGCCTCTCCAACCACCGTGACACGCAAGTAATTGACACTGAGCCACTTCCTGAAATCGCCTCCGGCTTTTTGCCGTAGGCGATTTCTGTATCTTATTGGCTATCAGCCACTTGTGTGTCACGAAAAAAGGGCATGGACCTGCGCCAAAAAAGGGCGGATCAGGCAAACAGCGGAAGGGCTTCGGCGACGACGAAGGTGCTGCCGCCGATGTAGATGACGGGCGGGGCGGGGTTTTCGGCCGATGCGCTGCGGCTGAGCTGCCGCGAGAGGCTCTGAGAGAGCTGGACGGCCATCTGGACGGCTTCCCGCACGGTGGGGGCGTGGAAGGCGCGCTCAGGGCCGGGAATGGCAGCGGCGCGGCGCCAGATCAGGTAGCGGCGGAGGAGGTCGCCGGCCGGGAGGGCGCGGGGCGTGTCCGGAGCCGTGAAGATGTAAGTGGCGTCTTCGGGCATCAGGGGAAGGATGGCGTCCAGGTCTTTGTCGGCCATGATGCCGTAGACGATGATGATAGAGGAGAACTGTCCCTGGGCCACGAGTTCTTTCAGACGTGCGAAGTTGTACTGCAGGGCATGGGCATTGTGGCCGATGTCCGCCACCACATAGGGCTGCGAGGAGAGGCGCTCCCAGCGACCGCGGAGGTGCATGTCGCGGGCGGCGTGGATGATGCCCTGCAGGACGGCGTCGTCGGATGTAAGTGCCTGATAATGCGCATGCTGCTTGAGGATGTCGATGGCAGCGAGGACGGTCCGGAGGTTCTTTTCCTGGACGGGGGCCAGCAGGTCCATCTGCCGGAGGACGGTGCCATGGCGGTACCATAGCGAAGGGCGGACTTTATCGGCATAGGTCAGGGGGCAGAACATCCAGGCGCGGTCGTTGAAGACGGGGTCTGTCTCCGGATTGCTCTCCCCGACGACGGCCGGCACGCCTGCTTTGAAGATGCCGGCTTTCTCCGCGGCAATCTGCCCGAGCGTGTCCCCCAGCAAAGCCATGTGGTCCAGGCCGATGGTGGTGACAACCGCCAGGTCCGGCATCAGGATATTGGTAGCGTCCAGGCGGCCGCCGAGCCCCACTTCGACGACGGCGACATCCACTTCGCTGTCGGCGAACCATTTGAAGGCAAGGCCGGTGGTGATTTCGAAGAAGGAGAGTTTGTGTTCGGTGATCCAGGGCATCCACTGGGAAAGGAAGCTGAAAACGTATTCCTTGGGGATCATCTCGCCGTCGACGCGGGCCCTTTCGCGGAAATCCAGCAGATGCGGCGAAGTGAAAAGCCCCGTCCGCATTCCCGCCGCATGGCAGGCCGATGCGAGCATGCTGGCCACCGACCCCTTTCCGTTGGTACCGGCGACATGGATGCTGCGGAAGGCGCGGGACGGATGGCCAAGGGCCTCGTCAAAGGCCTGCATGGCCTCCAGGCCAGGCTTGTAAGCACCTGAAAGAAAACCGTCTTTCTGTACCGACGGGAAACGCCGGAATATCTCCTGAACCAGGGCTTGGTACGCCGCTTGGGTAAACACTTCATCCATACAGGACGCAAAGATACGAAATTTCCTGTAAAGAGCCTTTTGTCATTTTGCAGAAAAATCCGTATTTTTGACACGTATGACAGACCTTCTGACGAGCAGTTACATTATCGACGGAGTGCACATGGCGCTTTCGCCGGCCCAGATGCTGCGGGAATGTACCCAGAACCCTCCCCTTGAGCCGGACGGAGACCCCTCCACCCTGGCCGACGAGCATCTGGACCCCGCCCCCGGCAGCCCCGTCTACGACGAGGATGCCATCCAGGAGTACGCCGCGCGTGTGGAAGCCCTCCGCAAGCGTCCCCTGCCCCTTCCCTTCGCCGGGTCCTACACCGTGGGAAAAGTGGCCCAGGCCCTCCTGGACGCCGTCTGGATGAGCGGCCACTTCCGCCTCGGAGACCTCACCCTGAAGGCCGATTGGAAGTGGAGCGGAAAAGCCATCGGCCAGGCGGCCGCCTTCTACAGTTCCGTAGAGGAAGCCTGCAGTTATATCGACGCCCTGGGCATCTCCATCGACCGCTACAGCCTGGTAAGCGGGTCCCCTTCCGTCCAGTTCAAGGCCACCACCCTCCTGGAGGAAGAAGACGGCGACGAAGAGGACTCCCTCCTCCGCGACCTCCCCGGCCGCACTTCCAATCCCCGCATTTCCCGCCGCCGCAGGTCTCCCGGAACCTTCGTCCCGGAACCTTCGGACTGGATCATCTACATCCCCTTCGACCCCTGCGACTTCCGGCTGGGCGGATCGGCCCTTTCGGAGGCGCTGGGAAAAACGTCCTCGTCGGCCCCGGAAATCGGGGATGCCGACTATTTCATGGACTGCTATGAAGTGGTGCGGGAACTGGTGGAAGACGGCATTGTGAAGGCCGGCGTCACCGTGGGCGAAGGCGGGCTCATCACCGCCCTCCGGGCCATGACATCCGCCGGCACAGGGGCCGACGTCAGCCTCCGCGACATCTCCAAAGCCTACGGCGGAGAACGCCCCGTCCGCATCCTTTTCAGCGAAGTGCCCGGCGTCATCATCCAGATCGCCGACATCGACTACGACTATGTAGACGCGGAACTCATCCTCCAGGACGTGGTTTACTTCCCGCTGGGACATCCGGTCCCGGGACGCCCGTCCGTCGAGCTCACCGCCCAGGTGGAAATTCCGCAAATCCTTGAATCCCTGTTAAATACATTGGAAGGAGAAGACTAATGGCCAAGATTTTTGTACTGGACACCAACATTATCCTGCACGACTACAAATCCGTGAAACAGTTCCAGGAGAACGACATCGTCATTCCCATCGCCGTCATCGAGGAACTGGACAAGTTCAAAAAGGGAAACGACGCCCTCTCGTTCAACGCCCGCGCCTTCATGCGGGAGATCAACAAACTCACGGACCGGCAGAAATTCGGCCCCAGAGGGGTTCCGTTGGGGGAAAAGCTGGGCTACATCAAAATCGAACCCAACCACCCGTTTACGCCTGAATTCCAGGACCTGTTCAAAGACGACATCCAGGACCACCGCATCCTGTCCACAGCAATGTGGGTCAGGGACAACAATCCCGGACAGTTCGTCGCCCTGGTCACCAAGGACATCAACCTGCGGCTCAAGGCCAAGGCCGCCGGCATGGAGGCACAGGACTACCTCCGCGGCCGCGTGGACGACGAAGTCATGGAGAACCTGGAGCGCGAAGTCATCATCCAGGAGGCCGGTTCAGACGCCCTGCAGCGGCTCTGCTACGGGCAGGACAACTGCCTTCCGTGGCAGGAAGTATCGGCCAAGGAGCCCGTGCCCAATCAGCTGTACAAGTTCAATTTCGGGGGATCGTCCGTCTGCGCCCGGTACGACGCTTCGCGCAAGGTGATCGCCCTCGTGCGCACCCGCACCGCCTACGGCATCCGTCCCCGCAACGACGAGCAGGTCTTCGCCCTGGACGCCTGCCTGAATCCTTCCATCCCCCTGGTCTCCCTGACCGGCGGGGCCGGAACGGGGAAAACCCTCCTCGCCCTGGCATCGGCCCTGGAACAGGCCGACGACTTTGACCAGATCATCCTCTCCCGCCCTACGGTAGTGCTCGGCGGACAGGACATCGGCTTCCTGCCCGGTGACCAGAAGAGCAAGATGAGTCCCTACGTACAGCCCCTCATGGACAATCTGGAGGTCATCCGCCGCTGCTTCAAGCCGTCCAGCAAACAGGCCCAGAAGATTGACGCCATGCTCCGGGAGGAAAAGCTGCTGATCTCCCCGCTCGCTTACATCCGCGGCCGTTCCCTGGGCAAAGTCTACTTTATCGTCGACGAGGCCCAGAACCTCACGCCGCACGAGGTGAAAACCATTATTACCCGCGCGGGGGAAGGCACCAAGATGGTCTTCACCGGCGACATCTTCCAGATTGACCAGCCTTACCTGGACCAGTGGTCCAACGGCCTCACCCACCTGGGCGAAAAGATGAAAGGACAGTCCCTGTTCCAGCACGTCTTCCTCCGCAAAGGGGAACGCTCGGAACTCTCCGAAGTGGCCGCCAAACTGCTGTAGTTTTCCGCTGGCACTTAACCTACTGACAGTCAGCCAGATGCAAAAATCCCCTACGACTTTTAGCCGCAGGGGATTTCTATAACTCGCTTGCAGTCAAGCGATTGGGTGCAAGGGCGAGACTATTTGCTCTGCTTGATCTGGGCCTGGGCGGCGGCGAGGCGGGCGATAGGCACACGGAACGGCGAGCAGGACACGTAGTCGATGCCGATGGTGTTGAAGAACTCGATGGATGCAGGGTCTCCACCGTGCTCACCGCAGATACCGCACTGGAGGTTCTCGCGGCGGCTACGGCCCTTGTCCACACCCAGTTTCACCAGCTGGCCGACAGCCTTGGTGTCGATGGTCTGGAACGGGTCGCTGTCCAGAATCTTGTTGCCCAGGTAGTCACCCATGAAGGTGCCGATGTCGTCACGGCTGAAGCCGAAGGTCATCTGGGTCAGGTCATTGGTACCGAAGCTGAAGAACTCGGCGGCGCGGGCCATGCGGTCGGCGGTAAGGGCGGCACGGGGGATTTCGATCATGGTACCGAAATGGTATTCGATCATCTGGCCGGTGTGGGCCTCTACCTGCGCTTTGATACGGTCGCAGATGGCTTTCTGGAAGCTGAGCTCACGGGCGCTGATGGTCACGGGGATCATGATCTCCGGATGCGGGTGCAGGCCTTCCTTCTGGAGTTCGGCGGTGGCGGTGAAGATGGCGCGATACTGGGTTTCGGCGATCAGCGGGAAGCTCACGTGCAGACGGACGCCGCGGTGACCCATCATCGGGTTCACTTCGTGCAGGCTTTCGCCACGCTTTTCAACTTCCTTCACGCTGATTCCGAGTTCCTTGGCCAGCTCTTTCTTCTTCTCTTCACCCTGGGGGACGAACTCGTGCAGCGGCGGATCCAGAAGACGGAACACGACCGGCTTGCCGTCCATGACGCGGAGGGTTTCCTTGACGGAGGCCTTCATGAAGGGCTCCAGTTCGGCCAGTGCTTTCTTGCGCTCCTCGTCGGTGTCGCAAAGGATCATCTTGCGGAGTTTGGAAAGCGGGAGTTCGCTGTTGCGGCCGTAGAACATGTGCTCGATACGGAACAGGCCGATACCCTGGGCACCGAACTTGAGGGCGCGGGCGGCATCTTCCGGCGTGTCGGCATTGGTGCGGATTCCGAGCTTGCGGAACTTGTCGCACATGCCCATGAACTTGGCGAAGAGCGGGTTCTCGGAGGCATCCATGGTTTCGATGGCACCTTCATAAACCAGACCCTTGGCGCCGTTCAGGCTGAGGTAGTCGCCTTCCTTGAAGGTCTTGTCGATACCGGCGAAGGTGACGGTCTTGTTCTTGAAGTTGATCTTGAGGGCGTCGCAGCCGACGATGCAGCACTTGCCCCAGCCACGGGCCACGAGGGCGGCGTGGGAGGTCATGCCGCCGCGTTCGGTGAGAATACCCACGGAAGCGTGCATACCGTCGATGTCTTCGGGAGAGGTTTCCTCGCGGACCAGGATGCACTTCTTGCCGGCGTTCTTGTAGGCAATGGCGTCCTCAGAGGTGAAGACGATCTGGCCTACGGCGCCACCCGGGGAAGCGGGCAGACCCTGTGCCAGGACGGCGGCCTTCTTTTCAGAAGCGGGGTCCAGGATGGGGTGGAGCACCTCGTCCAGCTGGGCGGGGGCTACGCGCATGACGGCGGTCTTCTCGTCGATGAGGCCCTCTTCGACCATGTCGACGGCCATCTGCAGGGCGGCCAGGCCGGTGCGCTTGCCGATACGGCACTGCAGCATCCACAGCTTGCCTTCCTGGATGGTGAACTCGATGTCCTGCATATCCTGGAAGTGCTCCTCGAGGTGCTTGCGGATGTCGTCCAGTTCTTTGTAGACTTCCGGCATGGCGGTTTCGAGGGAAGCGAGGTTCTTGTTCTTTTCGCTCTTGGTGGCTTCGTTCAGGGGGTTCGGGGTGCGGATACCGGCGACCACGTCTTCGCCCTGGGCGTTGATGAGCCATTCACCGTAGAACTTGTTGTCGCCGTTGGCGGGGTTACGGGAGAAGGCAACGCCGGTGGCCGACGTGTCACCCATGTTGCCGAATACCATGGACTGGACGTTCACGGCCGTGCCCCAATCGTCCGGAATGTGCTCGATCTGACGGTAGCGGATGGCGCGTTTGCCGTTCCAGCTCTTGAAAACGCCGCCGATGGAGCCCCAAAGCTGGGCCACGGCATCGTCCGGGAATTCAACGCCGAGGACTTCCTTGATGCGGACTTTGAAAGCTTCGGCCAGGTCTTTGAGCTGGTCGGCGGTGAGCTCGGTGTCGCTCTTGTAACCGTTGGCATTCTTGACCTCTTCCATCATGCGGTCCAGCTGCTGGCGGATGCCCTGGCCGTCTGCGGGTTCGATGCCCTCGGCCTTCTCCATGACGACATCGGAGTACATCATGATGAGACGGCGGTAGGCGTCATACACGAAACGGGGGTTGCCGGTCTTCTTGATAAGGCCGGGGATGGTTGCGGAACAAAGGCCGATATTGAGGATGGTGTCCATCATGCCGGGCATGGAGGAACGGGCGCCGGAGCGGCAGCTCACGAGAAGGGGATCGTTCGGGTCGCCGAACTTCTTGCCCATGATCTGCTCGGTAGCTTTGAGGGCGTCTGCTACTTCTGCTTTGAGTTCGGGGGTGTAACCGCCACCCAGCCGATAGTACTCGGTGCAGCATTCGGTGGTGATGGTGAAGCCGGCGGGAACAGGCATTCCCAGGAGGTTCATCTCGGCCAGGTTGGCGCCTTTGCCACCCAGCAGCTCTCTCATTTTGCCATCGCCCTCAGCGTGCTTGCCGCCAAAACGATAGACTCTTTTTTTGATTTCTGCCATAAATAGATTGGGATTAGTATAATATTTTAAAAATTTTATGTCTAAATCGTGCAAATATAATATATATTTGGCAAAAACGGAAATAATTGCCACCTAAAGAGAAACGCGCCCCTCCCCAAGGGCGCGCTTCAAGTATATAAAACGAACTTAACAAATAGACAAGAAGATAACTTCTATGTCCGCTGCAAAGTTACAATTTTTTATTTTGAAAACAAATTTTTCTTACAATTTTTCAGTAATTAAAATATTTTACTTTCTAGTGTGTAAGGAAAAAGCCTAAAGAACAGCGGTTACCGCCTCGTAATACCGCTTCGACACCGGGATGGGATCCAGGCCGTCCCGGTCCAGTTTAGCCAGCATATAACCGTTCTGGTCTTTTTTCAGGAGGTCCACATGGAGGGCGTTCAGGAAATACGAGCGGTGGCAGCGCACGAGGCCGTGCCGCTGAAGAACTTCTTCCAGGGAGCGCATGGACGAGCGGAGGGTGAATTTCCGGACCCGGCCGTTGTCCAGGTGGAAAATGTGGACATAGTTCTCTTCCGCTTCGATATACAGGACCGCGTCGGAAGAAACGACCAGCTTCAGGCGCTTCTGGTCGTCATAGAAGCGGATGAGTTTCTTCTCGTCCACCGCCGGGACCTGGCGGGCAGTGCGGTTCAGGACATACAGCTGCACCCCCATGGAAAGGAGCGCAAGCGGGAACACCAGGATGCCGGCCATATACAGCACGCACTGCAGCATGATGGGAAAATAGGCCGACGTTCCCGCCCAGCCGATGCCCATGGGAATGGACATGAACAGCCCGCAGGCGACCACCTCCCCGGTGCACCAGAGGATGTAGAGGGGCCAGTTCAGGTCGATGGTACGGCGCAGCAGGAACAGCAGGATACGGGAAACGGTCATCACGCCCAGGGTAATGAGGGTACAGATGATCAGGTTCAGGGTATAGCGGTCGTTCCCGAGGGATAGGAAACGGTCGATGTCGAAGGGGCGGTACGCCAGAACAAAGAGGAAGAAGAACAGCGGAACCACCGTGAAGAAAAGGACGGTCACTCTCATCTTGTAAAACGTGCGGGCAATGGTTTTCATGGTCACAGTTTTGATGGGACAAATATACAAAGAATTCTGAATTCGTCCCAAAAATGGCACTTTCGTCCCAAAATATGCGATTTCGTCACATTCCGCTCGTCCCTGTGACATTTTTTTCACCGGGGCGGGAGCATCCCCTAAATTTGCATCCGAAAACAAACAGCGAACCCAACATGAAAACCGTAGTTCCCATCTTTTTCTCTGTGAACGACGCCTATTCGCCGTTCCTTGCCACCGCCATCGCTTCCATCAAAGACAACGCCTCCCGCGAGTGTCAATACCATATCCACGTCCTTACCGACGACATTTCCGAGGAAAATGCACTCCGACTGCATCTATTTGCAGACGAGCACTTCCAGATTGAAATTTGCCACCTTACGGAACGGATCCAGGCCATTCCGGCTGTGAAAAAACTTCAGAATCACTGTTTCGCCGCATTCTCTTCCCTTACCATATACTTCCGCCTTTTCATCGCGGAACTCTTCCCCCAATACGACAAAGCCATCTACCTGGACGCCGACCTGGTGGTTCCCGGCGACATCTCCCGCCTGTACCGGGAGCCCCTTGGAAACAAACTCATCGGCGCCGTGGCCGACTACAGCATCCAGAAGATCGGCCCGTTCATGCAATACATCGACCGCTATGTGGGGGTGGATCATTGCAACTACGTCAATTCCGGCGTATTGCTGCTGAACTGCAAGCGGCTGCGGGAGGAGAACCTGGCCGGACGCTTCCTGGAATGGGTCCAAAAGTACGGGCTGGAGACCGTCGCGCCCGACCAAGATTACCTGAACGCCCTCTGCTGGGACGGCATCCACTATCTGGACCCGGACTGGAATGCCATGCCTTCCGAATGCATGCGTTTCATGGACGACCCGCAGATCATCCATTTCAATCTCTCATCCAAGCCCTGGCTCAACGAAAGCGTCCCCTACGACTCCATTTTCTGGAAATATGCCGCCATGGCAGGTTATGAGGCCGAAATCCGCACCCGCCGGAGCACGTTCCTCCAGGACAGCAAGGCAGTGAAGGCCTATAAAGGTGCAATTGGCCGGCTCATCCGCATGGCCGCCCGCCTGACCCGCAGCGAGCTGTCCTTCCGAAGCATCATCGGCCAGGGAATGGAACTCCGGTTATGCTCCTAGTCACTCCCGGGCGCGAGGATGCCATCGAAAACATCCGTCGCGCCGCCGCCGAAGGGCGGTTTAACGACAAGACTGAGCCTTTTGACCCCGAATGGGATCCGTCGGCCCTGAAGGAGAATATTCTGCAATACACGGCACAGATAGACAGTCCCCTGCAACGAGTGCGGCGGGCTGTGGCACGAGCCATCGTGGACGGCTGGATCCGGAAGTACAGTGACGGAGTGAACGAGATTAAGGGAGTGGAGAAACTGCTTTCCTTTGACGGGCCGGCCTTTGTGACGGCCAATCATTTCAATCCGTTTGACAACGGCCTGCACCGGACCCTGGCCCGGGAGGCCGGACGGGGTAGGCTCACTGCCATCAGCCAGGGTACCAACTTTGTCATGCCGGGAATGAACGGCTTTGTGCTCCGCAACATCGACGTCATTCCCCTGATCGGCGAACCCTCGTACATGAACGGCCCCTTCAAGACGCTGATGCGCCGAAGCCTGGACGCCGGGCAGCTCATCCTCATCTACCCCGAGCAGGAGATGTGGTTCAACTACCGCAAACCACGCCCCGGCAAGCGCGGCGCCTTCCTGTTCGCCGCCGAGTACGGCGTACCCGTCGTGCCTACCTTCACTGAACTGCTGAGCCGGGAGACGGCCGAAACCTCCGACTTCCGGGACATCAAACTCATCCTGCACGTGCTGGACCCCATCTTCCCGGATCCGTCCTTGTCGGCCCGGGAAAACAGCTTCCGCATGGCCAGGGCCGACTATTCGGCCAAGGTAGCCTGCTACGAGCGCGTGTACGGCAAGCCCCTTGACTACGCCTTCACACCCTGGGACATAGCCGGCTGGAACGGCCGATTTTGAATTCCACGCGGAAATCTGTAAATTAGGGGCATGAAAAAACTATGGATACTTGCCCTTATTGCAGCCGTCTCCGCGTGTAGCGGCAACGCTAAAACCGACCCCGACACCCCCGAACCCACAACCGACCCCGTCAAGCCTGACCCCACCCCGTCAGCGGTCGGTTTCGCCAAGGGGGCGGACATCAGCTGGGCCACCGAAATGGAGCACGACGGCAGGACGTTCAAGAAAAAGGACGGCACATCGGCCGCCCTGCTGGATGTGCTGAAGGACTGCGGCGTCAATGCCATCCGCCTTCGCGTCTGGGTAAAGCCCTACAGTGGCTGGAGCGGGAAAAACGACGTCGTGAACCTGGCCAAAAAGGTCAAAGCTGCTGGCATGAAACTGATGATCGACTTCCACTACAGCGACTTCTTTGCCGACCCGGGCCGGCAAGTCATCCCCTCCGACTGGACGGCCGACAAAGACGACCTGGAGAAAATGTGCAAACACGTCTCCGACCACACCACAGATGTCCTGACCGCACTCAAAAACGCCGGCGTGGACGTCACCTGGATCCAGATCGGAAATGAAACGCGGGACGGCATGCTGTTCCCTTCCGGCAGCCTCCAATTCAGCAACAAGAACAAAGAGTTTGCCAGCTATGTGAAGCTGTCCAACGCCGGTTATGATGCAGCAAAAGCTGTTTTCCCCAATGCCTACGTAATGCCGCATCAGGACAACGCCTTTGACTATAACAACAAGAAATGGTGGTTTACCCAGTTCAAGGCGCAGGGCGGAAAGATGGACATGATCGCCCTCTCCCACTATCCGCAGCTTCAGAGCAATGCCGAAACGGCCAACGCCCAGGCCCTGAACACCATCTCATCCCTGGCGAAAGAGCTCAAAGTGCCCGTAATGGTGGCAGAAATCGGTTTTAAGGCCACGGAAGATGAAGCCACGGCAAAGAGCCTGTTCCAAAACTTTATGACGGATGTGCAGCAGATTTCCGACTGCGCCGGCGTCTTCTACTGGGAACCCGAAGTGGACGGCAGCTGGAAGCCCGCCATCTACAACAGTACAACTGCGCTTACTCAGTACACAGGCACAACGCAGTCCAGTCCCTGGGGGGCTTACAAACTAGGAGCCTTCAAAGCGGACGGCTCCCCCACTTCCGTCATGGACGTCTTTGCCGACTAGGCTACCCCATCATTGCCGACACGAAATCCTCCGGAGAAATCACTTTCATCGGGCAGCGTTCGTCATTGTTTCTCAAGAGATCTTTGTCTCTCGTTATCATATAATCGCAAACGGCATTGTAGGCGCTCGCATATTGCGTGTCGTCTTCAAAATCGCCGGAATAATGCTCCAGCGCCCACAGCATGTCCAGTTTGTCAATACCGACAATCTGGGCAAAACTGAGCAAATACCGCAGCATTGGACTGAAAACATCATAACTGACCCCTACCTTCCTTAAGGAATAGGCAATGTCTATAATGCTTTGGGTACTGATTACAATTTGATAAGTATCTTCCCCGGAGGCAGAAAGAATTGTTTTCGCCAACTGATTGCCCGGACGGTTCTCCTGATACCAGTCCATCAGGATATTGGTGTCGATAAAAACTTTCATCGCGGCATTCCTTTACCAAGAATATAGGCCAATCTGTCATCCGCTTCCAGCTGCTCTTTCGTGGGCTCAGGCATGATGCCGGAGAAACGTTCGATGGCCGGATCAATTTGAAAATCTTCGGGCAGTTTGGGAATCCGGGGCATGACAGCGGCCCCCACAATCTCTTCCAGAAAGGCATTCAGGGATTTACCCTGCTGCTTTGCCTTGTACTTTGCCCTCTCCATCACTTCTTTTCTGAAACGGATGATGGTCTGTTCTCTTGCTATCGTTTCCATAACAGATATCATTTTTGCAAATGTAATCATAGTTTTACGAAAAAGCAAGCGTGGCAGCAAAATAGCTGATATTCAGCAGGTTACAGAAATCGCCTCCGGCTTTTTTCCGGAGGCGATTTCTGCAAATGGCTCAGTGACAGGCGTTTAGGCGCCAGGGCTACTGGAGCTGGAAGACCACGGAGGAGTTGGGGCCCAGGAGGAGTTTGGATTCTTTGGTGAAGGCGGTGCCCAGGACGGCGATGGGTTTAGACATGGCGTCGGAGACATTAACCTCTGCATCCGTTGCGGCGACGTTGTGAATGACCAGAAGCTTCTGGGAATCGGCACTCATGTACCAGGCGGCGATGGAACCGCTGTTGCCGGGGGCCGATGTCATTTCGCCGGAGGCCAGGGCAGGATAGGTGCTGCGAAGACGGCTCCAGGTCATGTAGGTGGCAAGGAGGCTGTTACTGTCGGCCTTCTGGCTGTCTACGGAGATGCTGCCCGTAAGCATGCTGTTGTCCACTTTCCCTTTAGCCCATCCCTTGGCACAGTCGCTGGCCGAAGAATTCCACACGATGGGGGCACGGAGGTACTCGTCATCGAGTTTATCATTATCATCGACTCTCCAATAGCCCAGTTCTTCGCCCTGATAAATAAACGGTTTTCCGGGAGAGGTCAAGAGCATGGCGCAGGCCTGCTTTTCTTTTGCAAGGTCCCGGCCAAGATCATCCGCCGCACGGTAGAAAGCGAGCCGTTCGTTTGTATTATGGGGATTGGTCTTATACTTGATGCTGGATTTATCATGATTCGTCATAAAGAGCGAAGTCTGGGCATCGGCGCGCTTCTCTTTGTGATCCTTGACAAAAGCGGAGACAGAGGAAACATAGGACGTTGCGTTTCCACCGGTGAGCGCGCGGTACAGTACCGGCCAGTAGGCAAATTCGAAACAGGAAGTGAGACTGGTGTAATAGTTCTTTTCCACGTCGTGGGAATCCCACTCTTCGGCCACCATAAAGATATTGTCCGAATGGCCAGCCGCCTTGTAAGCTTCATTGCACTTGTCGTACCAGGCTTTCAGGAACGTGCGGTTATTAGTGTGACTGAAGGACTTGATGCCCCCGCAGATGTGCTTCACGGCATCCAGGCGGAAACCGTCAATCCCCAACTGGATCCACTTTTGGGCCGATGCCAGCAAATCCTGGAAGCAGGCATTGCTCTCCACGGAAGAAACGGCGCCATAGTTCAGGTCCGGCATCCAGTCGCTGAAGCAGCCCATGAAATAGAGCGTCTCCACCGAAAGGTTGGATATCTCTATCCTGTAACGGCCGTTCCCGGTGAAAGAGATGTCGTTTCCTTCGGCCACCAAATCCAGTGAGCCGCCGTCGGAAAGTGTTGCGCCAGAGGTCTTTGCACCAAATTTAGAGCCGTCCCAGCTGTCTTTGGAACGAAGGAGGATTCCATAATTGCCACTAATCTCCGTCACCAGGTACATGGTGCCGTCACCGTTGTCTTTAAACTGTATGGCCTGCCCGTTCGAGCCGATCGGCCACAGCCAAAGATTCCAGGCGGCATCTCCACTGGTCACAGGCTCCGTTGTCTTGGAGATACTGATATGCGGCGATCCGGAAGCCTTGCCCACCTTCCACTCTTCGGATGCGTAGGATGTTCCGCTGAGCATAGGGAACTTTCCATAATCGGCAGACGGATTGCTGCTGATAAAGTAGTAGTCACGGTATTTGCTTGTGGGGTCGGACAAGGCTTCCTGGAACCAGGCGTTTCCCTTCCCGGAGTGGTTGAGCACATAGTCGATGTAGATTTTGATCCCCTTGGCATGGGCCGCTTCCACCAGGTTTTTGAAATCCTGTTCCGTGCCGAAGTCCGGGTTCACGGTGAAATAATCCTTGACATCGTATCCGTGATAGGAATCCGAGGGATGGATGGGGCTGAGCCACAGCGCCGTGATGCCCAGGTCATTCAGATAGTCCAGTTTGTTCTGGATCCCCTTGAAGTCACCCACGCCGTCGCCATTGCTGTCAGCAAAGCTGTAGACCAGCAGCTGGTAAGTGGTGGAGGCCAGCTTGTTGTTGGGGTCATAGGCGGCCGGGGCCGGTACCAGGGCGGTTTTTCCGCTCCCCTCCTGCGTCACGTCCACACTCTTTGTGGCACCGGAGCAGTTGATGTTCACTTTTCCGCTGCGGGCGTTTTCTTCCTCGTTGGCGTCAACTTTCACAGAGATGGAACCGTTCCCGGTGCCGCTCAGTTTTCCGGGATGGATCCAATCCCCCGTCACCGTGACCGTCCAGTCCCCGCCGGCCGTAACAGAGACAAATTTGGTGGAGTTGTCCGCCTCCTTGAAAGACAGGGAAGCAGGGCTTACTGTGAATTCGACCGTTTTTCCGCCATCGGAAGGATTTTTATCCGATGTGCAGCCCCAAAGCGTCAAAGCGCCAAACAGTATCCAAAAAAACTTTTTCATAATCGTATCCTATTGGCAGACGGGCGTCCGGTCAGGGGCGCCCGCCTGAAAAATGAACTACTTATTGGTCAAGGTGAGCGTTCCCTTGTTCAGATCAAGAGAAATCTTGTAGGAGCCGCCGGTTGCAACAGCGATGTTGCCATCGGCCACTGCGGAGAGCCGGTCCAGCGTTCCGGCCATTGCGTAGCCCCAGTCACCGTTGAAGCGGACCTTGATTTCCGCACCGTCACTGAGGGTTACTTCTCCGGTGTAGATTTTGCTGGCCGAATCAAAGGTGAGCTCGATGCCGCTTCCCCAGCTGTCGAAGGAACCCATCAGTTCCACTTTGGTAATCTGGGTGGCCGATGCGGTATTCTGGGCCAGGTTGACAGTCCAGAAATACGTTCCGGCCGCAATGGTCATGTTGTCATTGGCACCCAGCGTATAGGAGCCGGCCTCACCGGCCGTTCCGCCGATCCAGGAACCGTCATGGATGAACTTGAACTCAGGAGTCCCGTCCATAACAAGGGCACCTTTGAATTCCCCGTCACCCTTTCCAAGCAGCTTGGGAGAAGCCGAATCAGACCAGGCAGGGTCGAAGCAGTTGCCCGCAACCATAATCTCCGTCTTATACTGGGGGGCTTCGCCTTCACCTTCGACGGAACCGGTACCGGCATTGAAGTCCAGGACCACTTTCTGGGCTTTCCTCACCGTAGGCCAGTCCAGCTCACCCGACAGACGGTGCTGGATCTTGCCGTCGAGGATAGTGAATTCACGCGACCACCAAGGGGAGGTGGCAATGGAAGAGGCCGCATACATGCGAAGCTGACCGGCGCCGGGCAGTTCCTTGACAAGCGTTTTCGAGCCGTCAGTATTGAGCGAGAAAGCACCGGCCTCCAAATTCTCATCCCATGCGCCTCCCATGGTATCACCAATCAGGAAAACACGGGCGGGTTCGATGTGAAGTTTGCCGTTCTTATAGTCGATATGGACCATATAGAATCCACTTTCCGCCACAAAGCAGTTGCCGCTGTCCACAGTATAGCCATCGTTGGTTTCAAGACCGGTAAAGTCTCCGTCCCAGGCACGCTTGGCGCAGAACTTGAATCCCTTGCCGGCTTCGAAATAACGGATGGTCCACCACTGGGCTTCCGCATCGGAATAGGGGGGATTATGAATGACCGGCGTCAGTTCCACCACGTCATCGGAAGTCCAGGTCCAGCTTCCGAACTGATCCCCAATCATATACAGGTGATCCGGGAACTCCTTGTACTCTTCGATAAGGATGGTAGGAGCGTCGCCATAGGTGAAGATGATGTTGTAGGCACCCGCTTCGGCAATATAGATATTGACGCTGCCGGCATTGAAAGCAGTTCCGAGTTCCGCTTTGAAGACACCTTCAGTACCGCCTTCAGCTTTGGGCATCTCGAAGTTCGCTTCGGGACCGCCGTAGCTCTTGGCCCAGTCATGGTCGGCGCGGATCTTGAAAACTTCGCCGCTGCCTATGGCGACATTCTTGATTTCCCAGATGTCACCGTTGGTGTTGGTAAGGTCAATATCCTTATCCCAATTTGCCCCGCCTACGGTGCCGATCAGGGACCAGACCTCCGGCTTGGGTTCGGGTGCCGGGGTATCTCCAGCCTCGGGGGCGATAGACTTGATAATCTTGGCCGTGGCATTGTCGGGATCCAGGATGAGGTCATAGACGCCATCCTCCAGGATAATGATATTTCCGCCGTTCTGTTCTACTGCAAATTCCTCATCCAGCGTATACTCAGAAACGCCGGCCGCATAACCGAAGTTCACCGTCCAGTCAGCGTCCTTACGGAATTTGAATTCGCAGCCCTTGTTGGCGGCGAAGGCTTTGGCAACATGGAGGGTACCGTTGGTTACCATCTCTACATCGCCGCCCCAGCCGTTGAAGGAGCCGATCACCGACCACGTGCTCACTTCAGTATAAGCAGCATACGGATCTACGGCAACGGCCTGGGTGAGGATAATCCTGGCCGTTGCGTTTTCGGGATCCAGGAAGATATCGTAGTCCCCGGATTCGGCGATGACGATGTTGGGACCGCCCTGTTCCACTGCAAATTCTTCATCCAGCGTATATTCAGAGACACCGGCAGCAAAACCGAAGTTCTCCGCCCAGTCTCCGTCTTTGCGGAACTTGAATTCGGTTCCCGCATCGAAGTGGATATTCTTTGCAACGTGGAGGGTACCGTTGGTTACCATAGCTACGTCTCCGCCCCAGCCGTTGAAGGAGCCGATCAGGGACCAGGGGCTGTCTTCGGTATAAGCCGCATACGGGTCTTCAGCGGGCATCAGGGAGGTAATGATGGTTGCCTTCTTGGAAACCGGATCCAAGATAAGGTCATAGACACCGTCTTCGGCAACAACGATGTTGGCACCGCCCTCGGTCAGGTCAAATTCCTCGCCCAGCTCGTAAGCGGTGACATCTTCGCCGTAGCCCAGGTTCAGATCCCAGCTGCTGTTCTTACGGAACTTGATTTCGTCGCCCTTGGAGAGCTTAACGCCCTTGGCAACGTGCAGGGAGCCATTTGTCCACATCTCGATATCCGGCGTTACAGTGCCCTCGGCATCCGGGTTACCCCAGTTATTGATGCTGCCCACGAGTCCCCATTCACTGAGATCGACATAACGGGCATACGGGTCACCGCTGGGCAGGACTACGGCATAGTCTGTAACCTCTGCCTCTTCTTTGGAATCGATAAAGGAGTCGGGCTGATCATCTTCCGGGCTCTTGAGGGGAGCAGCGCGGACAACCAGGGTGAAATCGGCCTTGGATCCGTCCTCGCATTTCAGTTCGACGAGGGCACGGGAGAGATTCGTGGCGGTCACTTTGGCCACGTTGCCGGAAATGGAGGTGTTGAGTTTTTTGCTCACCTTCTCGCCGTTCACGGACGTGATGGCCAACATATGGTAGGTAATCGGCCCATTAATGTTCATCTTACCGGGAGTAAAGGTAACCAGGACGTCGCCGTCGGAGGTTGCCTCGTAGGATTCAATGACAGGAGCCGTAGAAGCCGAAGGATCGAAGACAATTCTTGTCTCTTCCTTCATGCAGGAGCTGAGGCCCAGCAAAAGGGCCATGGCTGCAGCTATAATAGAGAATACTTTTTTCATAAGGCAGCGAAACTAATTGGCATAACCGGGATTTTGGCCCAGGGCAGAGTTGGAATTGGTCTCGGCGGCAGGAATCGGATACACGTCGAAATGGCTGTCTACAGAGACATTTCCGTCGTAGTCACCACCCTTCCAGGTCCAGGAATAGGCGTTTCCGGTGAACTTGCCGAAGCGACGGAGGTCACTGCGGCGCTGGCATTCCCAGTAGAGTTCACGGCCGCGCTCGTCCAGGAGTTCGTCCAGGGTGTAGTTGGTCACATTCCCCAGTCCGGCACGGGTACGGACAGCATTCCAGGCGGCTTTCGCCTCGGCTTCGGTGACATTGGAGGCACCGCGCAGCTGGCATTCGGCCAGCATCAGGTATGCATCCGCACTGCGGAAGAGCGGGAAGTCCGTATCCGTGAAGGGGCCGGCGTTGGTAGTGCCGTCGCTCTTCATGTTGGAGAACTTGTAAGCGCTCCAACCGGAGGCGAAGGAACCCGGATCCAAAAGAGTGGACGGGAAATCCTTGGGACCGCCGGAGAAGGTATAGCGCTTATCCGAAGCAGCGTCGAACTTCTCGATGAAGGTGGGGCGCACCACAATACCGCCCCAGCCACCGGTACCCATGCCCAGAAGGCCCTGGGTGACGGAGTCGCCGTCTTCATAAGTGGCGCAGATGAGGAACTGGGTGGAACCGTAGGTCTCGATGGAGCCGTTTTCGGCCTCTACCCAGAAGATGATTTCATCTTTGCACTGGTCGTTGTCGGCCATGAAGAGTTCGGCGTAATTGCTGTGCAAGGTGGGATAGGCACTCACAATTGCCTTACAGGCTTCTGCAGCGGCCTGATAGTAAGGGGCTGCCGCCGCGCTGTCAAGGCCCAGGTAGACCGGAGCGTTGAGGTTGATCTTCGCCTTGAGCATCTGCACGAAGCCTTTGTCCAACCTGCCGTATTCGGCACTGCGCATGGCCGGGAGCTCACTGCCCTCAAGAAGGGCATCGGCCTCGGAAATCATCCAGGAAACGAGGTCCATGTTGGGGGCGGGGCCCACAGAGCCCACGCTGTTGGCTTCCGTGGAGAAGGGGACATGCTCATAGCCGAACATATCCACCACGTGGTAGTAGCTGAGCAGGCGGAGGGCCCGGGCTTCGGCGATGTACTGCTTGACGGTGGCATTGTCTCTGAAGGATGAGGCCTGTGCCTGGCGGATGAGTTCGTTGCATATGCTTATCTGGAAGTACACGCGGGAGAACATGGCCCGCACGAATACGTCGGAAGAAGTCCAGGCAAACTTCCAGAAGTTGGCGATGGTCTTGTCGTCCCAGACGATAAGCGCCTCGTCCGTAGGAAGTTCCTCCAGGTAATAAAGGGCGCGAATGTACTGGCCGAAACCATTGTCGATGCCGTCGATATCGGCGGAACCGGCGCCCCAGGAACCGGAGGTGCAGAGGCCGACATAGCACTTCGCAAGTACTTGTTCATACTGTTCTATGCCCGTGAGGATATCTTCGGGGAGAACCACGTCGTCATCCAGGGGTTCGATGTCCAGGTCCTTGATGCAGGAGGACATGCCGATGAGGGTAGCGGCGGTTGCAAGAATAGCGATATATTTTTTCATACTGTCTTTCCTCCCTTGATTAGAAGTTAAACTTCACACCCAGCATATAGTTGCGCGGGCGGGGATACATATTGTTGTCGATACCGGAATAGACCTCGGGGTCGATACCGGTGTAGCGCGTGAGGGTGAGCACGTTTTGGACGGTGGCAAAGATGTTCAGGGAGATGGCCCTGTCGGCATACCAGCTGCTCTTGATGGGAATGGTATAGCCCGCCGTCACATTGTCCAGTTTGAGGAAGGAGGCGTTCTCGATAAAGAAGTCACTCATATAGTGCTCGTTACCGCCGGCATACATGGGATTGTCCAGAATGGCCACACTGCGGTTGGCCGTGTAGTTGTTGGTCCAGATGTCGCTCATGAGCGTGTAGCGGGAAGCGTTGTTGTTATAGACATAGTTGCCGATGTTGGCATGCGCCGACGCGGCAAAGGTCCAGCGCTTCCACGTGAGGTTTGTGTTCAGGCCGAAGGTGAAATCCGGAGCGGGTTTCTTATAGCAATACATGTCGTTTTCGTCAATCTTGCCATCCGGCGTACCGTTTTCACCGCTCAGATCGGCATACAGGCCCGAAATAGGCTTGCCGTCAGTATCATAGACCTGCTTGTAGACATAGAAGGTATTCACGGGCTCTCCGACCATAAAGCGCTGGATATTAAGGCCTACGGCGCCGGAAATACCACCGGTTTCCACGCCCTTGTATTCTGCCGTATCATACGCAGTAAGCTTGGTGACCGTGTTCTTGTTGTAAGCGGCATTGAAGCCAATCTGCCAGAAGAGGTCCTTCTTGTCGATGGCAATGTAGTTCAGGTCCAGTTCCACACCCTTGTTCACCAGGGTACCGATATTGGCGACCAATTCGTTCTTGAGGTTGGCGCCGCCCGGGATGGGGGTCTTGTTCAGAAGGTCCGTGGTCTTTCTGTAGTAGAAGTCGAGGTTTCCGGTGAGCCGGTCATTGGCAAACCCGAAGTCGATACCTGCGTTATAGGTGGTGGTCGTTTCCCACTTGAGGTCCGCGTTATAGCCAACTGCCAGCATAGGGACGATCAAACGGTCACCGAAACGGTACATGCTGGCATTGGTGCTGTACTGATAGGTAGGAAGGGACGGATAGTCACCGGCGTTGATTTCCTGCTGTCCGGTCTGGCCCCAGGAAAGGCGGAGCTTGGCAGCTGAAATAGCATTCACGTTTTTCAGGAAGTTTTCATTCTTCAGGTTCCAGGCCAGGGCCACGGAAGGGAAGATGCCCCACTTGTTGTTCACGAAACGGGATGTTCCGTCGGCACGGACTGTTGCCGTGAGGAGGTATTTTCCTGCGTAAGAGTAATTTGCACGTCCGAAGAATGAGATAAGCCGATACATGTAGTCGTAATCGTCAGCTTCTTCGATGATGCGGACCTTGTCGGCATCGGTGGTTACTGATGAGGAATGTACCTTGAATTCCTGCCAGGAATAACCGGCCATGGCGCCCACGCTGTGTTTGCCAAAGTCATGGCTGTAATTGGCATAGGCTTCCAGCGTCTTGTCCGTGCGGATTTCGCTGCGGGGACGGTCGCTGCCCCAGCCGGGGTGGGCCTGGTCGTGCCAGGACTGCTCCGCACCGGCTGGAACAAAGGTATGGCTGCCCGACTTGGAGCGGTCCAGACCCAGGTTCAGGTGCAGGTGCAAGTCTTCAAAACCGTGGATGGAATAGTCCACCTGGGCGTTGCCGATGAAGCGGAGAGCGTCCGAGAAGTCATGGTACTCTTCCAGGGCGGCCAGTGGGTTCATGGTAGCGAGCGTTGACGTGGTGCCGGCGGTGTTCTTGATGGTGTAATAGCCGTTCACCCCGTCGGGATCATAGACCGGAGCAGTGGGATTGTAGCGGGCGGCGGCATCGATGGCGCCGGTGTTGGCCCAGCGGCTATGCATGTACACTCCCTTGGCGCTCAGGTCCAGTTTGAGGTGGCTGTCCAGGAACGACGGGTTCAGGTTCAGCGACAGCGTGGCGCGGTCCATCTCGGAAGTCTTGAGGGTACCTTCCTGGAAGAGGACGCCGCCGGAAACGCGATACGGGAGAAGGTTTTCCTTCCCCAGGCGGATGTTGCCGGTGATGCCCAGATTCCCTTCGTAGGTCTGGCCCAGACGGTAGATCTGCTTCTGCCAATCCGTGTTCTCGGTACCCAGGAATGCGCGAGCAGCTTCCTGGTCGACCGCGGTCTTGATGCGGGTGGCGATATAACCGTTTTCTCCCAGCATGAAGTTACGGAGCTGGTCTCCGGAGAGCATTTCCATGAAACGGACGTTCTGGCTCAGGGAAGTGGTGAAATCGAGGTTCACGTGCGGAACCACGCCGTCAGACTTTTTACCGGTACGGGTAGTGATGATGATGACGCCGTTCGATGCGCGGGAACCATAGATGGCGGTGGCCGATGCATCCTTCAGAACGGTGAAGCTCTCGATATCGTCCGGATTGATGGTGGACAGGGCGTCATTCATGCCGTCAACACCGTGGGAACCAACGGGAAGGCCGTCCACGATGATGAGCGGGTCGTTGGAAGCGGTGAGGGAGGAACCGCCACGGATACGGATGGTGGAGGCGGAACCCGGAGCACCGTCACCGGCCGTCACCACAACGCCGCCGGTTTTACCGGCCAGCAGCTGGGACGGAGAAGCGGCGATACCTTTGTTCACCTGGTCGGCCCGGACGGTGGAAACCGATCCGGTCATATCCGTCTTCTTGACCGTACCGTAGCCGATGACCACCACGTCATCCAGGAATTCGGCATCCTCGGAGAGGGTGATGACGGCGGGAACGGCGGAAGCCGTAAAAGATTGGGTTGCATAGCCGATGCAGCTGATTTCCACCACTGCATTGGCATTGGAAACGGTGAGGGTGAAGTCGCCATCCAGACCGGTGGAAACGCCGTTGGACGTTCCCTGTTCGATCACCGAAGCTCCGATAACGGGGCCGATGGCGTCTACCACCACACCTTTAACCTGGTATCCGGCGCCTTGCGCGAATACGGGTGCGCAGGTTGCGAGCAACACTGCGATTGCGGTTAAAATCCTTTTCATTAGTGCGATAGTTGGTTAATATTTATATTGTTATTTGATGAATCTCACGCTCAGGGCACCCAGGGCCAGCAGCACCCCGGCCACCAGCAGCATGGCGGCCTGACTGCCGCCTACCAGCGACAGCACGGCGCCACCCGTTGCGGCAGCCACAATCTGCGGCAGGCAGATGGTGCAGTTGAACAGTCCCAGGTAACTACCCATATAAGGGCTTCCCTCCAGGGCATTGGTCAGGAGGGTGAACGGCAGGGCCAGCATGGCAGCCCAGGCAAAGCCGATCAGGAAATAGCTCACAAACAGAAGATACTGGTTGTGAATGAGGATGACGGAGGCGAAACCGGCGGCTCCGATGAGCAGGCTCACCACATAGGCGACTTTCAGGTTACGGAAACGCGGCAGGACGGCGGCCCAGACAAGGGATCCGACAGCCTGTACGGCGAACAGAACTCCTACCCAGTTGCCGGCGGTCTGATAGGCCTCGGAGGCCACATCGGCCGTGTTCCAGACATTGTGGGCGATGGCACCGTTGGTGTAGGTCCACATGTACAGGAACGCAGCCCAGCAGAAGAACTGCACCAGGCCTACAGTCCAGAAGGCCTTGGGGGCTTTCAGGAGCAGCTTCACAAGGCCGTCGGAGGCCTTCTTTTCCGAGGGATTAGCCGGCGAGGGGGGGGTAATGCCGTGGAACTCGGCATACTCCTTGGGCGGCATTTCCTTCACGCGGAGGAAGGTGTACATCACGCAGAGGATGAGGATGGCGGCACCGCAGTAGAAACTGTAGATGACGCTGTCCGGAACCACGCCTTTCGGGGCGGTATTGGCAATGCCGATCCAGGTGAACAGGATGGGGAACACATAGCCCACCAGAGAGCCCGCGTTGCACAGGAAGCTCTGGATGCTGTAGGCCGTAGCCTTCTGCTTCTCGTTGACCATGTCGCCCACCATCATCTTGAAGGGCTGCATGGCGATGTTGATGGACGTGTCCAGGAAAATCAGCGAGAACAGGCCGAACCACATGGCCATGTTCAGTCCCAGGAACAGCCGGGTGGAAAAATGCAGGCTCCCGGCATTGGGGAGCAGCACCATGACCAGAACCGCGATGATGGCGCCCACCAGCAGATACGGCTTGCGGCGTCCCATCCGGCACCAGGTCCGGTCCGAATATTTGCCGATCAGGGGCTGAACGATCATTCCCATCAGCGGGGGGAGGATCCAGAAAAAAGACAGCTGATGCGGGTCTGCACCCAGGGTGGCAAAGATGCGGCTGATGTTCGCACTCTGCAGGGCGTAGGCTATCTGGACACCGAAGAAGCCGAAGCTCAGGTCGACCAGCTGGCGGAATGTCAAATCACGTTTTTCGGACATAAGTTACTAGTTTTAGCCACAATGGCGTCTGCAAAACTAATCATTTGTCCGCAAGACATATATATACGCGCGCGGAAACCCGGTTGAATGGAGTTTTTTTTGCGACGAACGGAATTTATCCGTATTTTCGCGGTTGCAATGAAACACAGAGGAACCATCTGGCTCATCCACGGATTTGCCCTGCTTCATGCCATCACTACGGTGGCATGCCAGATGCTGGATATCCAGGACAGCCTGCTCCTTACGGCCCTTACCATGGCCCTCGCCGTCATCCTGTGCCGATGGGAGAAACTCACCGTAGATATTACCGTCGCCACCCTGGTGCTGGTGAACATTCTGGGATTCCTGCTGGGCAGCCTGGCAGCCCAATGGGTGTTCGACTTCCTCCCTCCCCTGTGGCAGCATGCCCTCTCCACCTTCCTCGTAACCGAAGTCCTGGGCTGGGCCATCTACGCCTTTTCCTACGCCGTCTCCCCCTCCGGGTCGGCCCGATACGAGCAGGAACAATCCTGGCACCGCAATATCGGCTGGCTAATCTGCGCCATCATCGTCGTATACGGCTTCCGCGTCTACATTGACATCTCCTACCAGGGCGACCTGTTCCGCGAGTCCGGGGTCATCGGCCTGCTGGTGCTCGTCACGGTGCTTTCGCTGGCGTATCTGGTGGCGCTGGCGGTCCGGATGCAACGGGAAGCGTCCTCCCAGCGCACGCGCCGCCATCAGGCCGAGTTCAGCTACATGAACCTCAAGAACCAGGTAAACCCGCACTTTTTGTTCAACAGCCTCAATGTACTGGACTCCATTGTCCAGGAAGGCACGCGGGAAGAAGCCAGCACCTACATCCACAAGATGGCCTCCATCTACCGCTACATGATGCAGCAGGACGGAAAGCGTGCCGTCCCCCTGAAAGACGAGATTGCCTTCGCCCGAAACTACCGCCACCTGGTGCAGATCCGCTTTCCGGAAGGGCTCGTGATCGAGGACGGAATCGGCGAGGAGATTCCCGACGGGTTTATCGTTCCCTGCACCCTGCAGCTGCTGCTGGAGAATGCCATCAAGCACAACGCCATCGGCCCGGACAAGCCGCTGATTATCCGCGCCACGACGGACGGACAATCGGTCAGCGTCTGGAACAACCGCATTCCCAAACGCACGCTGGCGGCGTCGAGCGGAATCGGCCTGCAGTATGTGCGGAATCAATACCGCGACCTGGCCGGAAAGGAAATCCTCGTAGAGGACAACCCCGAATTCTTCCGCGTCACGGTGCCCCTTTTGGCAGAGTGGGAATAATTTCTTATTTTTGTATAAAATAGGTTCTTACGCAATGAAAGCGCTCATTATCGAAGACGAACCGCGCGCCCGCGCCCACATGGTCAGCCTCCTCGCACAGGAATTCCCCGAGATGAAGGTTGTCGGGGCACTCGGCTCCGTGGAAGACACCTTGAAGTGGCTCGCTGCCAACCCCGCTCCGGACGTCATCTTCATGGACGTCGAGCTGAGCGACGGCTCCAGTTTCGAAATCTTCACCCGGACCACCGTCGAAGCCCCCGTCATCATGACTACCGCTTACGACCAGTATGCCGTCCATGCCTTTCAGGTCCACGCTATCGACTATCTGCTCAAACCTATCGACGTGGCCGACTTACACCGTGCCGTCGCCCGCGTGACGGCGGGTCAAGGCAGCAGGCCGTCGGTGGAATCGGCCCGGGAAATGCTGGGCGGCCAGTATAAGGAGAAATTCCTCATCCGGCTGAACGACCGCATCGTCCCCGTCCGCGCTTCCGAGATTGCCTACATCTATTCCGAAGCCAAGAATTCTTACATCGTCACCCTGTCCGGCTCCTCCTACGTTCTGGACGAATCGCTCGACGCCCTCTCCGACAGCCTGGACCCGGACAAATTCTTCCGCATCTCCCGCAGCTGCATCATCTCCGAAGGCGTCATCGACTCCGTCTCGCGCCTTATCGGCAGCCGGCTCAGGATCACCCTCAAAAGCGGCTTCCCCGTCCACACAGACCTCACCGTCGCCCGCGCCCGCTCCGACGACTTCCTCACCTGGCTCAGCCGCTAAGCTCCCCGGGCGCGCTTTGCCTTGCCCGCATTTTTGTGCTCGGGACCGCCATTTCGCCCCACCGGAGCACGGATTGGGGTGTTTTTGTGCTCGGGGCCGCCATTATACCCCGCCGGAGCACGGATTAGGCCGTATTTGTGCTCGGGACCGCCATTTTACCCCGCCGGAGCACGGATTGGGCCGTTTTTGTGCTCGGGACCGCCATTTCACCCTGCCGGAGCACGGATTGGGGTGTTTTTGTGCTCAGGGCGGCCATTTCACCCTGCCGGAGCACGGATTGGGGTGTTTTTGTGCTCGGGACCGCCATTTCACCCTGCCGGAGCACGGATTGGGGCGTTTTTGTGCTCGGAACCGCCATTTTGCCCCGCCGGAGCACGGATTGGGGCGTTTTTGTGCTCAGGACAGCCATGTTACCCCGCCGGAGCACGGATTGGGGTGTTTTTGTGCTCGGGACCGCCATTTCACCCTGCCGGAGCACGGATTAGGGCGTTTTTGTGCTCGGGACCGCCATTTTGCCCCGCCGGAGCACGGATTGGGCCGTTTTTGTGCTCGGGGCGGCCATTTCACCCCGCCGGAGCACGGATTGGGGCGTTTTTGTGCTCGGGGGGATGGATTGTGAAGAATTCTTTGTATTTTTGGCGGGTAAATGAATGGAATCATGAAAAAGTTGTTTTTACTGTTAGCCGGGGCTTTGTTGTCTTTTAGTCTGTTTGCTCAGACGGAGCCGGACCCCGATATTCAATACGGCGCCGACTTGTTAAAACCCGGAACCGTCGCGCCGGATTTCACGCTGCGGGACATTGACGGAAAGGAAGTGAGCCTCAGTGACTTCCGGGGTAAAACCGTCGTGCTGGTTTTCTGGGCCTCCTGGTGCCCTGACTGCCGGGCCGAGGTTCCCCTCCTGAAGAAAATGCATGCGGGATCCGACCCGGAAAAAACTGTTTTCGTGTCCGTGTCCTTCGACCGGAAAGAAGAAGCTTTCCGCAGTTACGTCACCGAGAACAACCTCCCCGGCGTCCAGCTGTTTGACGCTTCCGGGAAGAAGGACTCCCGGGTGGGTTCGCTGTTTCATGTGAAATGGATTCCCGCGCTGTATCTGATCGGCCCTGACGGGAAGGTGAAACTGGGAACCGTCGTGGCCGAGAAAGTGGCCGATGCCCTGAAAAAATGACGCGCATCCTGTTTGTTTGCCACGGCAATATCTGCCGTTCTCCAATGGCTGAATTTATCCTAAAGGCCCTGGTGAAAGCCAAAGGGCTGGAAGATCAGTTCGTGATAGAATCGGCCGCGGTTTCTTCGGAAGAAATCGGCAATCCGATTTATCCGCCGGCAAAAAGGTGCCTGCAACAGCACGGGGTGACATTTGACACCGCCAAGCGTGCCCGCCGTATCACCCCGGCCGACTATGACCGCTTCGACGCCATCATCTGCATGGACACGTCCAATCTCCGTTGGCTCCAACGGATAATCCCCGACGATCCGGCGGGAAAAATCCAACTGATGATGCACTATGCCGGCCTTCACCGCGATGTGGCCGACCCCTGGTACACCGGCGATTTTGAAACCACTTTCCAGGACCTTCTCACTGCCTGTGAGGCCCTCCTTCGCGCCCTTTGAGCAAAGGCAGCTTCATTTGTCAGCTTGCCGGGATAGCGGAAAAAGGGTGTCGATGTCTTTCAGGGGAAGCTGTGTTAAGCGCGCCAGTTGCTTATTGGAAGCGAAGTAATTGTTTTTCAAGGTTATAGCCAGCTTTTTACGGGACTGTAGGTCCATGTCCTTCGGAGAGTTGGCCTTGAAAGCGTCTCGACAGAGTTTGTACATCAGCGGGAACAGTTCTTCATCGCTCAAGAAAGGTTTTTCGCCAATACGGCTGGAGACTTCCACTTGAGCCTCGACATTTTTCAGGACACTGTTGATGAATTGCCGCGCATTGTCGTAAAGAGACTCCACAAAGGGATAGTCCACAAAACTCCACATCTGCGCGCGGCCATCCTTTACGTAAATGGTCCCGTCAATCGCTTCAATTTGCCGCGAGCAGGTGAAATCCCTGAGTTTTCTCCCTTTCAAGGCCGATGCCGGAACTCCCTCCCGGATGAGCATCGGGTTGAAGTACAGGTATCCACTGGACCAGGGGTCGGCAAATACGTGAATGTCGGTTCTTGCGACGAAGGCGTTACGAATAACATAGGCTATCTCATCACGCAATTGTTTCAAACTGGTGATTGGGGTAAGATTCGCATGAATATGCTTCATCAGCCCAGGACGGCCATGCGACCGGTAATAGATGTCCATCCGGTTACTGAATTCTTCCCAAAAGAGAGCAACCTGATCGCGTGCTCCTGCGAGGATAAAATGAAAATGATTGCTCATCAGAGCAAGGGCAAGCAGTGAACAGGCACATCTTGAAAGAGAAATGGCAATGTAATTCAGGGCTAATGCTTTTTCCGTTTCATTGTAATACAGGATATCCTTTTCCAAGGGTGTCGTGTGCAGGTGCGTAAAGGGTCCGGATTGTTCAAATGCCTTTTCGGCCTGAGTTTGTAAATAAATCATCGCTCAAATTTTTTCCAAAATAACCATTCGGATTCAATTAGAGCCTGCAAAACATAAAAATGTCACGAATACCCGCCATATAGGGACGAACGATCCAAATCCTGCAAAACATTCAACCTTCCCCATTCCGCTAAAACAACATCCCCGAGCACAAAAACGGCCTAATCCGTGCTTCGGTAGGGCAAAATGGCGGTCCCGAGCACAAAAACGCCCAAATCCGTGCTCCGGCGCGGCAAAATAGCAGTCCCGAGCACAAAAACGCCTCAATCCGTGCTCCGGCGGGACAAAATGGCAGCCACGAGCACCAGGGCGCCCCAATCCGTGCTCCGGCGGGGTAAAATGGCGGCCCCGAGCACCAGGGCGGCCTAATCCGTGCTCCGGCGCGGCAAAATGGGGGTCCCGAGCACAAAAACGCCCCAATCCGTGCTCCGGCAGGGTAAAATGGCGGTTCCGAGCACCAGGGCGCCCCAATCCGTGCTTCGGCGGGGCAAAACGAGGGCAGGGCAAAACGCGGGCAGGGTAAAACGCGGGCAGGGCAAACGCCCCCCCGGAGAGACCGACAAAGGCATGCCGGACTGCAAGTTGGCATTTTTCGGCATTTTGCGTATCTTTGCAAGTTATGAAGAATATCCGCAATTTTTGCATCATCGCACATATCGACCATGGGAAGTCCACACTGGCGGACCGGCTGCTGGAGCTGACCCGCACGCTCAGCGACCGGGAAATGGAAAACCAGGTACTGGACGACATGGACCTGGAGCGGGAGAAGGGCATTACCATCAAGAGCCACGCCATCCAGATGGATTACCTCAGGGACGGTATCACTTACCGCCTCAACTTGATTGATACGCCCGGCCATGTGGACTTCAGCTATGAAGTGTCCCGCAGCATCGCTTCCTGCGAGGGGGCCCTGCTGGTAGTCGATGCATCGCAAGGTATTCAGGCACAGACGATTTCCAACCTGTATCAGGCCATTGACCATAATCTGGAAATTATCCCGGTCCTCAACAAGATTGACATGGATTCCGCCCAGCCGGAAGTGGTGACGGACCAGATTGTAGACTTGCTGGGCTGCGAACCGGAGGATGTCCTGCGGGTCAGCGCCCGGACGGGCGAAGGCGTACAGGCTGTCCTGGACGCCATCGTGGACAAGGTTCCCGCACCCAAAGGAGACCCCCAGGCCCCGCTGCAGGCGCTTATCTTCGACTCGGTGTTCAATGCTTTCCGCGGCATCATCGCTTACTTTAAAGTCGTGAACGGCACCCTCCGCAAAGGTGACAAGGTGAAGTTCTTCTCCACCGGCAACGAATATGAGGCCGAGGAAATCGGCAACCTCAAACTCCGCCTCAACCCCACGGGGGAGGTGAAAGCCGGCGACGTGGGCTACATCATCACCGGCATCAAAGCCGCCGTGGAAGTCAAGGTGGGCGACACCATCACGCATACGGAGACACCCTGCAAAGAAGCTATCGCTGGTTTCGAAGAGGTGAAGCCCATGGTGTTCGCCGGCCTGTACCCGGTAGACGCTTCCAAATTCGAGGAACTCCGCGCCACCCTGGAGAAATTCCAGCTCAACGACGCCTCCTTCACTTATGAACCCGAGAGTTCCCTGGCGCTGGGCTTCGGATTCCGCTGCGGTTTCCTGGGTCTGCTGCATCTGGAGATCGTGCAGGAGCGCCTGTTCCGCGAGTTCAACATGGACGTCATCACCACCGTCCCCAACGTGTCGTACAAAGTGTTCACCACCAAGGGCGAAGTCGTGGACGTGCACAATCCCAGCGGTCTTCCGCCGGCATCGGTGATCGACCATATCGAGGAACCCTACATCCGCGCCCAGATCATCACCAAGGCCGATTTCTACGGCCCCATCATGAAACTGTGCATGGACAAGCGGGGCACGCTGATCGGCCAGCATTACATCACGACAGACCGCATGGAACTCAACTATGACCTCCCGCTTTCAGAGGTGGTCTTCGACTTTTACGACAAGCTCAAGTCCATCTCCAAGGGCTACGCCTCCTTCGACTACCACGTCACGGATTTCCGTCCGGCCCGCCTGGTGAAACTGGACATCCTTTTGAACGGAGACCCGGCCGACGCCCTGAGCACCCTCATCCACGAAGACCACGCCTACGACTTCGGCCGAAAGATCTGCCTGAAACTGAAAGACCTCATTCCCCGCCAGCAGTTCGACATCGCCGTGCAGGCGGCCATCGGCGCAAAAATCATCGCGCGCGAAACCGTGCGGCAGGTCCGCAAAGACGTGACCGCCAAGTGCTACGGCGGCGACGTCACCCGTAAGCGCAAGCTCCTGGAAAAGCAGAAGGAAGGCAAAAAGCGAATGCGCCAGATAGGCACGGTGCAGGTACCCCAGAGCGCGTTTATGGCAGTGCTGAAACTGGACTAGAACACCAGGAAAGCGCAGAACCCGAGCCCCATCAGCAGGCACAGGAGGAAGGTGGACATCACCAGAAGGGGCAGCATGGGGTCAAGCGCCCGCCCGGAACGGGTCCACACGCCCCGAAGGTGCAGTCCGTACAGCGGAAGGGTAGCCACCCACATCCAGTGCCAGAGCGAAGGCCAGCAAAGCAAGCAATACACCACCATGAGCACCCATCCCAGGCCGACGAGCACGGTCTGGTAAATCTTGGCGCGCCGCTCGCCCAGCAGGATGGCTACGGTGACACGGTTGGCGGCGTCGGTGGACATGTCACGGATGTTGTTGACATTGAGCACGCCTACGCTGAAACAGCCCACGGCCGACGCCGGCAGCAGCAGCTTCCAGTGCAGCCCCAGCCCTTTGGTGCAAACAAAATAGGCCCCGAGGACCGCCACAAGGCCGAAAAACAGGAAAACATAGATATCCCCTTTGGCCCGGTAGCCATAAGGATTGCGGCCCAGGGTGTATTTCATGGCGCCCATAATGGCCGCAGCGCCCAGCATCAGCACCAGGATGGGCGTCAGATCCCACAAAGTGCCGAAGGCGCGCCACGTCATGGCCGTCCCGAAAACAACGCACAGGAAGACGAACAGGCCGATGAGCCGTTTCATGTCGGCCACGGTCATTTCGCCGCCGTTGAGTCCGTACTGCGGACCCTGGCGGTCGGGGGTGTCGGTGCCGCGGAGCACGTCGCCCAGTTCATTGGAAAGGTTCGACAGGATTTGCAGGCAAACCGTAGTGACCACGATGAGGACAGCGGTCCAGAGGTCCACTTTCCAGTCCGCCACCGCAAGGAGAATCCCCAGGAGCACTCCGCCGGTGGAAAGCGGCAGTGTCCTCAGTCGCATGGATTTCAGGGCCGATTTTGCATTCATGCCGCGAATTTACAAAAAATATGGCATAACTTGTGCAAGGAAAAAACTCCGTCATGCAGGATTACGAGCATATTTTCAACCAATTGGTCAAAGACTACAGCGAGCAGCTGTGGTGGCACGTGCGCCGGATGGTGGCCTCCCAGGAGGACGCCGACGACATCCTGCAGGACATCTATATTAAGATATGGAACGCCCTTCCCTCCTTCAGGGGAGAATCCGGCCTTTATACCTGGGTCTGGCGCATCGCCACCAATGAGACGCTGAACTGGCTCCGCCGCGAAAAGGTGCGCGCCGCCCTCCGTTTCACCTCCCTGGACGACCAACTCCAGCACCGCATCGAGGCCGATCCTTTTTTCAGCGGCACCGCCGCCCAACGGGAGCTGTTCAAGGCAGTGGCCCGACTCCCCGAAAAACAGCGCCAGGTCTTCGTGATGCGCTGGTGGGACGAACTCAGCTACGAGGACATATCGGCCATCACCGGCACTTCGGTGGGCGCGCTCAAGGCATCCTATCACATCGCACAGGAAAAACTCAAATTAAACCTTTCCGAGGTTGACGTGTCAAAGTAAGCAGTTATGACAAAGAAAACCGACATATCCGTTCCCGAAGGACACTTCCAGTCTTTGCAGACCCGCCTCAGCACCATTCCCACCCGGGAACAGGCGCCCCGGGGAATCCGCAAAGCCGCTCCTTATCTGGCCTACGCCGCCTCCCTGGCGGCCCTGGTCCTGATGGGGAACGCTGTCCTGCGCCAAACTGCAGTACAGGCTCAGGAGAGCTCGGATTGGGATTATGTTTCCTACCTGGCCCAGTCACTGGATCCCGACGGGCTGGTAGAGCTCAAGGAAGCAGATCCCCTCTCCGATGACGAGATTGTCAGTTATCTCCTTGCCAGCAATCTTTCCGTTGAACAAGTAAATGAACTGTACTATGAAGAAAACCATTAGTGTACTGCTTGCCCTCTGCGTAGTCAGCACTGCCGTTTTTGCCCAGAAAAACAAGAAGAAGAATCCCGAAGGCTGGCGTGAAAAAGTCAGGGCCGAACAAGTCGCCCTCATCACCCAGGAACTGAATCTCACCGAAGCCGAGGCCCAGGCCTTCTGGCCCGTCTACAACGACGTCCAGAACCAGCGCCGCGAAGCCTTCAAAGCCTGCGGTGAGGCCATGAAAACCCTCAGAGAGGCTGAAGAAGGCGCCAACTACAACGCCCTCCTGGACAAATATCTCTCCGCCAAGAAAAAGGCAGAAGCCGTTGACGAACAGGCGATTGCCCGCTACAAATCGGTCCTTTCCGCAGAAAAAATAGCCAAACTCGTTCTTGCCGAGGAGAAATTCCGCCATCAGCAGATTGGAAAACTTGGCGGCAAGGCCGGTCGTCCCGGACCGGCGCCCAAAGGGCAGCGTCCCCGCTTCAACGAAAACGAAGAAGCACCTCTTCCTGACGCTTAAACCGCCCTACAGCAGATAGCTGAAGGCTTTCAGGAAGGAACGGTACAGGCGGCGGAGGCCTTTGGCCTTCCCCTCGCCGGGCTGCACTTCACGGGCAGCCGCCATCTGTCCTTCCAATACATCCCGGAAATACACTGCAGTGCCCTTGTCATGAAAGACGAGGGCATTTTCGCAGTTGATGAAGAAGCTCCGGTTGTCCAGGTTCACGGTGCCGCAGCTGCTGACCTCGTCGTCCAGGACGAAGACTTTGCTGTGGTCGTAGATGGTGCCGTATTCGTAGATTCGGATGCCGGCCTGCTTGAAGGGAATGTAGTAGTCCCGCGTGATCTCGTTCATGAAGGGCCAGTCGCATTTGGTGGGCAGCAGAATGCGCACGTCCACGCCCCTTCCGGCAGCAGCAATCAATTCATCGATAATGCTTTGCGGCGGAACCATATATGGCGTCTGGATGTAGAAATAGCGTTTGGCCTGCCGGATGGTCTGGAGGTAGATCTGTTCCAGGATGGGCGACCCGTCACCATAGATGACCTGCGCGACGACACTTCCATCCGCAGGCGCGGGAGCCATGTCCGGCGCCGTTCCGCCCAGACGTGTCCAGGTGCGGAGGAACAGTTTCCGCAGTTCCGCGGCCGCCGGGCCCACGATCCGAAGCTGCGTATCCTCCCAGTTGAAAGCCGCGTTGTCACAGAAATTCATTCCGCCGGTGTAGCCGATGGTGTTGTCGATGACCACGATCTTCTTGTGGTCCCGCTGGCCCATGACCGTAGCGGGAATGGTATAGAAAGGCAGTTTGGAGAGATCCCTGTAGTAGCGGACATCGGCCCCGGTGCTGCGGAGCTTGTCGTAGAAGGCTTCGGGGGCGGTGGGGTCGATCAGGTTATCCATGATGACCCGCACCTGGATGCCCTCGCGGGCTTTGTCCATGAGGGCGGCGCGGAGCATTTGGCCGGCCTCGTCGTTGTCGAACCAGTAGTACTCGATCTCGACGGATTCCCTGGCGGCGCGGACGTCCTCCAGCAGCATGTTCATGAACTCCTGGCCGGACTTGGTGACACGGATGGTGTTCCCTGCCGCCGGAGCAAATCCCGTGAGACGCTGCAGGCTGTCCGCAAGCGGAGTATACTGCGCATGCAACGGGAAGAAGGCCAGTTGCAGAAAAAGCAGGCATTTTACGCGCCGAAGTCCTTGTGTCATTGTTGGAATCTTGTTATATTTGTACGGAAATCGGGTGCAAAAATAGTGAATTTCAGCACCTAAACCAAATATCACCGCCATGATTGTCAATGCGCAGCACATCCGCAAGTCATTCGGCCCCCTGGAAGTACTCCGGGACATCGATTTTCAGGCCGATGAGGGCGAGCTCGTCGCCGTCATGGGCGCTTCCGGCGCCGGCAAGTCCACCCTCCTCCAAATCCTCGGCACCCTGCTCACGCCGGACAGCGGTTCGCTGGAAATCGACGGGGTGGATGTGCTTTCCCTCAAAGGCAACGCCCTGGCCGCTTTCCGGAACCGGAGTATCGGCTTTGTGTTCCAGGCCCATCACCTGCTGCCGGAGTTCACCGCCACGGAAAATGTGATGATTCCCGGCCTCATCGGCGGAAAAGGGTCCAAACAGGCCTTCCACCGCGCGCAGGAACTGCTTTCCCAGGTGGGCCTCGAGGAGCGCCTCTCCCACAAGCCCTCGGAACTCTCCGGCGGCGAGCAGCAGCGGGTCGCCATCGCCCGGGCCCTTATGAACAACCCCGCCATCCTCTTTGCCGACGAGCCCACCGGCAATCTGGACACCCACACCAAAGAAGAGATCCATCAGCTGCTGCTGGACGTGCGCAGAGAAATGGGCCAGACCGTTGTCATCGTGACCCACGATCCGGCCCTTGCCGCCCTTTGCGACCGCACCTGCCACATGCAGGACGGCGCCTGGAAAGAAGAATAACGTCGGGGTGATGTGACTCGAACACACGACCCTCTGGTCCCAAACCAGATGCGCTAGCCAACTGCGCCACACCCCGAGGACTGCAAATATACAACTTTTTTACAACTCTTCCCTTGCCGTGTCGAGGGAAATTATTAAATTTGAAAGTTGAATGCTAAAACCTTATACCCATGTATCTTTTAGGCTACGATATCGGCAGTTCTTCCGTAAAAGGGTCCATTGTAGACGCCCAGACCGGTAAAACTTTCGCTTTTGCATCCTATCCTTCCCACGAAGCCATCATCATCTCCAAACAGCCCGGTTGGGCCGAGCAGGACCCCTCCATGTGGTGGGGCAACCTGAAAGTGGTCACCGCAAGGCTGCTGGAGGGCATCAACGCCAAAGACATCGCCGCTATCGGCATTTCTTATCAGATGCACGGACTGGTGTGCATTGACAAAGAGAGAAATATCCTCCGCCCCTCCATCATCTGGTGCGACTCCCGCGCCGTCCCTTACGGCGAAAAAGCCAAAGAAGACCTGGGAGAAGCATGGTGCCTGCAGCATCTGCTGAACAGTCCCGGCAACTTTACTGCCGCCAAGCTGGCCTGGGTAAAGGAAAACGAGCCGGAGCTGTACAAACGCATCTGGAAAATCATGCTCCCCGGCGACTATATCGCCATGCGCCTCACCGGCACCGTGTGCACCACGGTTTCCGGCCTTTCGGAGGGGATTTTCTGGGACTTCCACGCCAATCGGACTTCGGAGGCCCTGCTGGGCTACTTCGGCTTCAACGACACCCTCCTGCCGCCGGTGAAGCCCACCTTCGGCGTGCAGGGACTGCTTTCCCGCACCGCTGCGGAGGAACTGGGTCTCGCAGAAGGAACGCCCGTCACCTACCGGGCCGGCGACCAGCCCAACAACGCCCTCAGCCTCAACGTCTTCAATCCCGGTGAAATCGCTTCCACCGCCGGAACTTCCGGCGTTGTGTACGGTGTCATCGACACGGTGAATTATGACCCGAAATCCCGGGTGAACACCTTCGCCCACGTGAATCACAAGGCCGACGCTCCCCGCCTGGGCGTGCTGCTGTGCATCAACGGCACCGGCATCATGAACTCCTGGACCCGCCGGCAGGTGGCCCTGGAAGGCGCCACCTATCCGCAGATGAACGAACTGGCTGCCGGCATTCCCATCGGCTCGGAAGGGCTCAGCATCCTGCCCTTCGGCAACGGGGCGGAGCGCCTCCTGGAAAACCACAACCCCGGCTGCAGCTTCCACGGGCTGGACTTCAACCACCATACCCGCGCCCACATCATGCGGGCTGCCCAGGAAGGCATCGTGTTCGCCTTCCAGTACGGCATTGAGATTATGCAGCAGATGGGACTGAAGGTGGACAAGATCCACGCCGGACGGGCCAACATGTTCCAGTCGAAGGTGTTCCGCGACACCCTGGCGGGTGTTTCGGGCGCCGTCATCGAGCTTTACGACACGGAAGGGTCGGCCGGTGCGGCCAAGGGTGCCGGTATCGGAGCAGGCATTTACAAAGACAACCGCGAGGCCTTCTCCACCCTGGAACGGCTGGACGTCATCACCCCTTCCCATGAACAGGAGTACCGTGCCGCCTACGAGCGCTGGAAATCGTATCTGAACAAATAAACAACACATAAAACTATGGCAAAAGAATATTTCCCTACCATCGGCAAGATTCCTTTTGAAGGAACGGCCAGCAAGAATCCTCTCGCTTTTCATTACTATGACGCTCAGCGTGTGGTCATGGGTAAACCCATGAAGGAATGGCTCAAGTTCGCCATGGCCTGGTGGCACACCCTGGGCCAGGCCTCTTCCGACCCTTTCGGCGGCCAGACCCGCCACTACGCCTGGGATGAAGGCGAATGCCCCTACTGCCGCGCCCGCGCCAAGGCCGACGCCGGCTTCGAGATCATGCAGAAACTGGGCATCGAGTACTTCTGCTTCCACGACATCGACCTGGTGGAAGACTGTGACGACATCGCCGAGTACGAAGCCCGCATGAAGGACATTACGGATTACCTGCTCGAGAAGATGAACCAGACCGGCATCAAGAACCTCTGGGGAACGGCCAATGTGTTCGGCCACAAGCGTTACATGAACGGCGCCGGCACCAACCCGCAGTTCGACATCGTCGCCCGCGCTGCCGTCCAGATCAAGAACGCCCTGGACGCCACCATCAAGCTGGGCGGCTCCAACTACGTTTTCTGGGGCGGCCGTGAAGGTTACTATACCCTCCTGAACACCCAGATGCAGCGGGAAAAAGACCATCTGGCCAAGCTCCTGACCGCCGCCCGCGACTACGCCCGCGCCAAAGGCTTCAAGGGCACCTTCCTCATCGAGCCCAAACCCATGGAGCCCACAAAGCACCAGTATGACGTGGATACCGAGACCGTGATCGGCTTCCTCCGCGCCAACGGCCTGGACAAAGACTTCAAGGTGAACATCGAGGTGAACCACGCCACCCTGGCCGGCCACACCTTCGAGCATGAGCTCACCGTCGCCCGCGAAAACGGCTTCCTGGGTTCGATCGACGCCAACCGCGGCGACGCCCAGAACGGCTGGGACACCGACCAGTTCCCCGTGGACGCATACGACCTCACCCAGGCCATGATGCAGATCCTGCTGAACGGCGGCTTCGGCAACGGCGGCACCAACTTCGACGCCAAGCTCCGCCGCTCCTCCACGGATCCGGAAGACATCTTCATCGCCCACATCAGCGCCATGGACGCCATGGCCCACGCCCTGCTGAATGCCGCCGCCGTACTGGAAGAGAGCCCGCTGCCCGCCATGGTCAAAGAGCGCTATGCCAGCTTTGACAGTGGTCTCGGCAAGAAATTCGAAGAAGGCAAAGCCTCTCTGGAAGATCTGTACGAATATGCCAAGAAGAATGGAGAACCCACTGCCGCTTCCGGCAAACAGGAACTCTGCGAAACCATCCTGAATCTCTATGCAAAATAGCACCTACAGGCAGGAAGGCAGCGTCCTGTATCTAGTCAGTATTGTTCTGGTCGCAGTCATCGGCGGTCTGCTGTTCGGTTACGACACTGCCGTCATTTCCGGCGCAGAGCGGGGTCTGCAGGCTTTTTTCCAAAGCGCGGAAGACTTCACCTACACCGACGGCTGGCACGGCTTCACTACCTCCAGCGCCCTGATCGGCTGCGTCATCGGCGCACTTATCTCCGGACGCCTCGCCATGTACCTGGGCCGGAAAAAGACCCTCTTCGCGGCGGGTGTCCTGTTCCTTCTGAGCGCCCTGGGTTCCTACTATCCGGAATTCCTGTTCTTTGACTATGGCGAAGCTTCCGAAGAACTTCTCGTAGCCTTCAACGGTTACCGGGTGCTGGGCGGTATCGGCGTGGGACTGGCGTCGGCCATATGCCCCATGTACATTGCCGAGATTGCCCCTGCCCGCAAGCGGGGCCGCCTGGTGAGCTGGAACCAGTTTGCCATTATCTTCGGCCAGCTGGTAGTGTATTTCGTGAATTTCCTCATCATCCGCAGCCACGCGTCCGACCCCAATGTGGTCGAGTGGACCAACGCCGTCGGCTGGAGAATGATGTTCGTTTCCGAAGCCGTGCCCGCCGGACTGTTTGCCCTGCTGATCCTGCTGGTTCCTGAGACGCCGCGCTACCTGGCCATCCACGGCCATGAAGAAAAAGCCCTTAGGGTGCTCTCCAACATCAACGGAGAAGCCCAGGCCCGCCAGATTCTCGAGAACATCAAAGCCACTGTCAACCGCGAGAGCAAGAAAAAGCACGAAAAGCTCTTTGCCTACGGTTTCATGGTGGTGTTCATCGGCTGCATGCTGTCGGTGTTCCAGCAGATCATCGGCATTAATGCCGTGCTGTATTTTGCCCCGCGCATCTTCGAATCCATGGGTGTTTCCAACAACATGCTGTTTACGGTCATCATGGGCGTAATCAACATTTCGTTCACCCTGGTAGCCGTTTTCACGGTGGAGAAACTGGGCAGGAAGCCGCTGCTGATCACCGGCTCCCTGGGTATGGCTCTCGGCGCACTGGGCGTGGCCCTTTCCAATGTGGTCACCCTTCCTGCCATTGTGCCGGTCATCAGCATCATGCTGTACAGCGCCTGCTTCATGTTCAGTTGGGGCCCCATCTGCTGGGTTTACATTTCCGAAATCTTCCCCAACACCATCCGGAGCCAGGCCACGGCCATCGCCGTCGCGTTCCAGTGGATCTTCAACTTCATCGTAAGCTCCACCTTCGTACCTATGTACAACATGACACTGGGCGACATGGGTGACAGCTTCGGCCACTTCTTTGCCTATGCCCTGTACGGAATCATCTGCATTATCGCAGCCATTTTCGTATGGAAACTGGTCCCTGAAACCAAAGGCAAGACCCTGGAAGAAATGACCGCCTTCTGGCGCGGAAAATCCGCAAAGTAAAGGTTTCCCCCGCTGCTGCGGCCAACCTGCACTACAGACTGAAATCTCCTGCGGCAAAAGCTCGCAGGAGATTTTTGTCTGTTGGCCTCCAGGCCGAGCACGGATTAGGCCTTGGTTGTGCTCGGGTGGCGTGTTTTACCCCGTCCGAGCACGGGATGGGCCGTTCTGGTGCTCGGGTCGCTATTTAGGCCGGTACCTGCGAGTCGGAACGAGCTAACGGCTGCCGCCGCCGAAGCCGCCGCCTGAGAAACCGCCACCGCCGCCGAAGGATGTGTGGCCGCCGGTGCCGTTGATGTTGCCGGCTTTGGTCATGGCGTTCGTGAAAGCACGGGTGGAGATGCTGTTGGTCCAGTTCATGGTGTAGATCAGCGTGGTGGTGTCCATGCCGGTGGAGCGGGCCAGCTCGTCAAAGGCGGCGGGATAGAGTTTCTGGAATTGTTTGGCTACTTTGTCAGCAAGGCCGAAAAGCTGGGCAAACACCAGGTAATCTTTCCAGAGGCCGACTTCCGCAGACCCGCGTTCTCCGCTCAGGGTGAAGTCTTTGAGGAAGTTATGGAACTCGACAAGATGACATGCCTCCGTGGCGCCGGCAGGGGTACAAACGTCGTCTTTGACGAAATATCCCTTGTCGCGGAACCAGGACCTGCCACGGGCCGATGCACGCTCCGGCCAGGCCGTCATTTTCTTGTAATTGGCGGTGGACCATTTTTCAAACTCGCCTTTTTCCAGAAGCTGGTTGCTCCCGGCGGCGGAACGGGCCATCTGGAAGAGGTCTTCTTCCACGTCGTCGGAAGAGACATGGTCCGCCTTGAAGAGGAGATTTACGCGCTTGGAGGACTTGGGATCCGGCTGTACGGAAAGGGCGCCGTTAAGGATCCAACGCAGGAAATATGCGCCGATCAGCCCCTGAGGCTGCCCTCCGACGGAGAAGCGCTTGCCTTTGTCCAGCAGGTACTCTGCGGCCAGGAGGTTTCCTTCCAGCGGCACATCGCGCCACCAGCCGGTGATTTTGGTCTTGCCGAAGATGGACTTCTTCCACTTATACCCCAGGGCCGATGCGACCAGCGCGAACAACACCAGTCCGAACCCGGCGATAAACAGAATGCCGAACAGCACCAGGAACCAGCCGCTGTCATCATCTTCCCCGTAGGAACTGCCTTCCAGGGCGGTATTCAGGAAATCTTCGAAGGCGCCGCCCCGCACAACGGCAGGTTCAAAAACGCCTTTCTCCCACTTTACCAAGGCGATCAGCTTGGAGCTGTAGGAGAACTGCTCGGAAGATTCGGCCACTACCTGACCGTCGCGGACATTGATGTCACCGTAGAAACCGAAGCCCCAGACACGGGTGTTGTCGTAAGTCCAGGCCGGTCCGTCGAAAGCGGGGACGATAACCACCTTGGCATGCTCCGGAGGAGCGACGAGGCCAGGGTTCACAAACATGAAATTGAAAGCGTCGGCGTCGTCCAGGGACTGGACCAGGCCGGTGACCCGGAAGCGGGCGGTCCAGCGATGGTCGCCGTATTCTCCCTGTCCCCAGCACAGTTCTACCCCGTTATGCTTACGGACGATGCCGCACTTGCCGGTTTTCCATTCGCGGCTGCGGTCTACGTCCCAGTTGTCGCCCAGGCTCTGAAACGCCTCGCCGTTTTCACTCACGGAGAGGGAGGACACGGTCATCGGCCCTAAATTGCCGATGGGGATGTACCATTCGGTACCGCTGGTGACCTGGACGTCCCAGTGCTGGGTAATCCACGCAGAGCCGTCTTTTTCCAGCTCGACGCGGATGTCGATGTCACGGATACGCTGTGCAGCCGCACTCCAACCGAGGAGAACGGCCAGCGCAAGGGCTGCAAACCGTCTCATCCTTTAAATGACGGGATAATCTTTCTTGGATACGTCGTCAGCGAGATAATCACGCTTTGCAAAACCCAGCATGCCGGCGACGGCCGATACAGGGAAGGAGCGGACCTGCTGATTGAAACGCGTGACGGTGTCGTTGAAGGTCATGCGGGACAGGCGGACATTCTCTTCGTACTTTTCGATGCTCTGCATGGTCTGCTGGTAGTTCTGGCTGGCCTTCAGGTCCGGATAGGCTTCCGCGACGGCGATGAGCTTGGCGCTCAGGGCTTTCAGGGTTTCCTCATTGGCGTTGATCTCGGCCGCAGTGGGAGCGGGGGAAGAGGTAATCTTGCGGGCGTCGACAATCTTCTGGAGCGTGTCGGCCTCGTAGGTGGAATACTCCCGGGTCAGTTTGATGAGGGCCTGCAGGGCGTCGAAACGGCTGATCTGCTGGACATTGATCTGCTTGAGGGCATTGTTGCAGAATTCGTCACTCTTGACCAGAGAGTTCTGGACGGAAATCACCCAAAGTACCACCAGGGCGATAACGGCAATGATAATCCAAATCATAATATAAACAGTTAATTAGCACAAATATCCGAAAAATGCGTAAATTTGTCAATAGAAAAATCCATTTTTACCATGAAAACCAATCAAGACTATAAGAATGCCGCTCTCGCCGCCCTGAAAGGTAACTGGGGGAAAGCCGTCCTGCTGATTCTGCTGTACGCCATCGTGGTATGTCTGGTCATGGGTCCCGTCACCTACACATCGGCCGAACTGCAAGCATATACCCGGGAGCATGCCGGCTCCGGCATCTATGCCGCCGCCTCTATGATTCAGGATCCCGCCTATCAGCTCATCGCGAACCGCCTCAACGGTACCAGCGGCCTCCTCTCTCTGGCCGAGATTTTCCTTCTCTTCCCGCTCACCGTAGGCATTGCCAACACGTTCCGGAAACTGCTCACGGAGGGAGACAACAACTTGGTAGACAATGCAGTACGCATCTCTTTCCACGGATACCTCCACAAAGTGGGCGGCATGCTGTGGATGCAAATCCTGATTGTCCTGTGGAGCTTCCTGCTGATCATTCCGGGCATCATCAAATCCTTCTCCTATGCCATGACCCCGTACATCCTCGAGGAGAATCCGGAGCTGTCCATCACCGAAAGCATCCACCGCAGCCGCATGATGATGCGCGGCCACAAATTCGACCTCTTCTGGCTGTACCTGAGCTTCATCGGCTGGGGCATCCTGAGCATCCTCACGCTGGGGATCGGCCTGCTCTGGCTGGCTCCCTATATGGAAACCGCCCAGGCAGCGTTCTATGAAGATGTGAAAGCGGATTACGCCCTGCACGGCGGCCTGGATTAAGGCTACTGCAGGTTCAGAATTCCATCCGGGATACTCAGCGTGAGGGTCCCGGTTTTTTCGTCGACGGAGCGGACAAGGTCTTCGTGCAGCGGAAGAAGGACTTCGGTCCCGTCCGGCCGACGGACCCAGATGCAGAGATTGCCGGGGATGTCTTCGTAGGCCGATACTTCCCCTACGCGGACGCCGTCTTCCCCGAAGACTTGCCAGCCGGTGAAGTCTTCTTCCTCCTCCTGGACGAAATAGTCGGCATAGACGGGGGATCCGGCCAGTTCGTCGGCATCCCGGAGGCTCCGGACGCCGGTAAGGTGCACCAGGGCGCGGTTATTGCCCCGCGGGGTGAACGATTCAAAATAAAAGGGAACCGGCAGTCCATCGAAAACGATGTATACCGGTTCCTGGAGGTCAATATCCTCCGGGGCGATGTCCAGAAAGCTCAGAAGCAACTGCCCATCCGTCCCGTTGGATTTTAATACCTGGGCGATTTGCAGCATTCTTATTCTGCAGGGGTCTCCACAGGTTCTGCGGGAGCGGCCTCGGCGGCAGCCTCTTCGGCGGCCTTGCGGGCGGCTTCCTCAGCTTCTGCCTTCTTGGCGGCGATAGCCTTTGCACGGGCCTCGTTCACCTGAGCCTCGGCAGCTTTGGCGGCCTTTGCCTTGGCGATAGCGTCGTTCTTGAGACCGGCCTTCTTGGCGGCCACTTTCTCGTCGTGCTCGGCTTTCCAGGCGGCGAACTTGGCGTCGGCCTGAGCTTCGGTGAGAGCGCCTTTGGCGACACCTTCTGCGAGGTGCTTCCGCAGGAGGACACCCTCGTAGGAGAGGAGACGGCGGGCGGTGAGAGTGGGCTGGGCGCCTACGTTGAGCCAAGCCAGGGCCTTGTCAGCATCGAGGACGATGGTGGCAGGGTTGGTGTTGGGGTTGTAAGAGCCGAGCTGCTCAATGAATTTACCATCGCGCGGGGCGCGGGAGTCGGCCACAACAATGTGGAAGAATGCGAAATTCTTCTTACCGTGGCGCGAAAGTCTGATTTTAACAGCCATTGTGAATCTGTTGTTTAAAAATTAATAAATGCGTATTGCCCCAACTCGTGGGAGCCTGCAAAGATACGTCAAATTTCCGGAATTCCCTTCAAATCAGGAAGAATTTTTTCAACGCATATCAAATTGACATTATTCTTGCATTATTTCTCACAAAATTTTATCTTTGTGGAGAAACTAAAACCAAATTGATATTTGGTACCACATAACACTGCACTTATGGAAGAAAAAAACCTGTTATTGGGTGACGAGGCGGTAGCCCTCGCGGCCCTCCATGCCGGCCTTTCAGGCGTCTACGCCTACCCCGGCACCCCTTCCACGGAGATTACCGAATACATCCAGGCCCACCCGCTCACCCGGGAGCGCCACGTCCATGCCGACTGGTCCACCAACGAAAAAACCGCCATGGAGGAAGCGCTGGGCATGTCCTATGCCGGCAAGCGCGCCCTCGTCTGCATGAAGCACGTAGGCATGAACGTCTGTGCCGACCCTCTCATGGGATCGGCCACCACCGGGGCCAACGGCGGCCTGGTGATCGCCGCCTGCGACGACCCCTCCATGCACAGTTCCCAGAACGAGCAGGACTCCCGTTTCTGGGGCAGTTTCGGCATGATTCCCGTCTTCGAGCCCTCTTCCCAGCAGGAAGCCTATGAGATGACCCGGAAAGCCTTCGACTATTCCGAAAGCCGCGGCATTCCCGTCATCATGCGCCTTACCACCCGCATGGCCCATTCCCGTGCCGTAGTCCGCTCGGCCGGCCCGGTCAGGGAGCAGAACACCCTCCACTTCCCCACCAAGCCCCGCCAGTGGGTCACCCTCCCCGTCAACGCCCGCGTAAGGAACCGCCAGCTCATCCAGGATTACGCCGCCTTCGAGGCCGACGCCTCCGTCTCCCCCTTCAACACCCTCACCGAAGGGAAAGACCGGAGCCTCGGAATCATCGCCTGCGGCATTGCCTATAATTACCTGATGGAGCAATTCCCGGACGGCTGCCCTTACCCGGTCCTGAAGATTTCCCAGTATCCCTTCCCGCGGGAAATGGCCCGGCAGCTCGCCGGCATCACCTCCCGCATCCTGGTCCTGGAAGAAGGTCAGCCCATGGTGGAAGAGCGCCTGAAGGGCGTCTTCCCCGGCGGCGTCACCATCTGCGGACGCCTGGACGGCAGCCTTCCCCGCGACGGAGAACTCACGCCGGACGCCGTCCGCGCAGCAGTCGGCCTCCCCGCCCTTGAACAGTTCCCGGCCTCTGAAGTCGTAGCGCCCCGTCCTCCGGCACTTTGCCAGGGCTGCGGCCACCGGGACTTCTACACCGCCCTCGGCAATGTCGTCAAAGACTACCCCGGCGCACGCGTATTCGGCGATATCGGCTGTTACACCCTGGGCTGGATGCCGCCCTTCAACGCCCTCCACACCTGCGTAGAGATGGGCGCCTCGCTCACCATGGCGCAGGGAGCCGCCTTCAGCGGCGTATGGCCTGCCGTTGCCGTCATCGGCGACTCCACCTTCACCCACAGCGGCATGACCGGCCTTCTGGACGCCGTCAACGGCAAGGCCGACGTCACCCTCTGCATCTCCGACAACCTCACCACCGGCATGACCGGCGGCCAGGATAGCGCCGGCACAGGCCGCATCGAGGCCATCTGCGAAGGACTGGGCGTCGAGAAGGAGCACATCCGTACCATCGTCCCGCTCCCGAAGAACTATCCCGACATGGAGAAAGTTATCCGCGAAGAACTGGAATATCACGGCGTTTCGGTCATCGTATGCCGCCGCGAATGCATCCAGACGCTCAGAAGACACGCATCCCAAAAGAAAGCATAGCATGAAACGCGATATCATCCTTTCCGGTGTGGGAGGACAAGGCATCCTCTCCATCGCCACCGTCATCGGGTCGGCCGCCCTGGAACAGAACCTTTTCCTGAAACAGGCCGAAGTCCACGGCATGAGCCAGCGCGGCGGAGACGTCCAGTCCAACCTCCGCCTGAGCACGGACCCCATTTACAGCGACCTCATCCCCAAGGGAGCAGCCAACCTGATTGTGTCCCTGGAGCCCATGGAGGCCCTCCGCTATATTCCCTACCTGGCCCCCGACGGCTGGATCATCACCAACACCACCCCGCTCGTAAACATCCCCAACTACCCGGAGATGGAGAAGATTACCGCACAGCTGGAGCAGTTCCCGCAGGTGGTGGCCCTGGATGCCGACGGCATCGCCAAGGACCTGGGCAGCCCCCGCAGCGCCAATATGGTGCTTCTGGGCGCCATGGCCGGCGTCCTGCACATCCTGGAGCCCGAAAAACTCCGTGAAGGCATCCGCCGCGTGTTCGGCCGCAAGGGCGAAGCCATCGTGGAGGCCAACCTGAAGGCCTTTGACGCCGGCCTACAGTTTTCCCAAAAAAAGTAACGCAATGAAACTGCCTGTATCACAAAAAGATTTGGAAAAAGTCCTCGGTGAAATGGGCATCGAGGACGTGTCCCGGACCACCATCCGCCAATGCTCCCAGCTGGGCAGCATCCTGGAAGAAAACTCGGGCGAAAAGTTCTCCCATCTGGAGTTCGGCATCCCCGGCATTCCGGCCTGTCCGATCGGCATCGAGGCGCAGAAAAAAGCACTGGATGCGGGGGTCCCTTCCATCTATCCTTCCGTCCACGGCCTGCCGGAACTGAAGCAGAATGCGTCCACTTTCGTGAAGGCGTTTATCGGCATTGACATCAACCCCAAAGGGATTGTGCCCACGGTGGGATCCATGCAGGGCAGCATGACCAGCATCCTGCTGTGCTCACAGCTGCAGCCCGGGAAAGACACCATCCTGTACATCTGCCCCGGATTCTCCCCGCACGGCCGCCAGCCGGACCTGCTGGGAATCAAGAACATCTTCTTTGACATTTACGAATACCGCGCGGAGAAGCTCAGGGACAAGCTGGAGTCCTATTTCAAGCAGGGCAACATCGCCGCCATCCTGTACTCCAACCCCAACAACCCCGCCTGGATCTGCCTCACCGAAGAAGAACTGCAGATTATCGGCGAACTGGCCACCAAGTACGACGTGGTGGTGCTGGAAGACATGGCTTACCTCTGCATGGACTTCCGCAAAGACATGTCCGTTCCTTTCCAGCCGCCCTACCAGAGCACCGTGGCCCGCTATACGGACAACTACGTCATCTTCCTTTCCGGATCCAAGATCTTCTCCTACGCCGGCGAGCGCATTGCGGTCGTCTGCATCTCCGACATACTCTACCAGCGGGAATACCCGGCCATGAAAAAGCGCTGGGGAATCGGCCGGTTCGGAGACAACTTCATCCTCAACTACCTGTACGTCAACACGTCAGGGGCGTCTCATTCGGCTCAGTACGCGCTGTCAGAGATGATGAAAGCCGCCGTGGACGGACGCTACAACTTTGTAAAGGAGCTCCGCAACTACGGCCTCCGCGCCCACCGCTCGCGTGAAATCTTCGACGCGAACGGCTTCCACCTCGTGTATGACAAGGACATGGAGCAGACCATCAGCGACGGATTCTTCTACACCGTAGGATACAGAAACCTGGGGAACCGGGAACTGCTGGAAGCGCTCCTGCGGTGCGGGGTCATCGCCATCCCGCTGAACACCACCGGGAGCGGCCAGGCCGGCATCCGGGTGTGCGTGTCGCGCCTGCTGACGGACGAGGACTTCACCCTGCTGGACGAGCATCTGAAACTGTTTGTAAAATTAGTGAACACATGAACTACGTCAGTGCCGACGAGGCCGTAAAACTGGTGCGCAGCGGCGATACTGTCTGCTGTCAGGGCGGGTCGTCCGTCCCCGTGGTGCTGCAGGCCGCCCTGGCCCGCCGCCATGCCGAACTGAGGGATGTCACCATCACCTCCGGATTCAACGTCCACAAAGACCCGGCGCCCTTCTGCAAACCCGAATACAAGGATTCGTTCCTGGTGAACAGCATCTTCATCAGCGCCGACCAGCGCCAGCACATAGCCGACGGCTACGGCAGCATGACCCCCGCCTTCCTGGGCGAGGTGCCCGCCCTGTTCCGGAGCGGGGAATTCCCTGTGGACGTGGCGTTTATCAATTGCTCCCTGCCGGACGAGAACGGCTATTGCAGCTATGGGATATCGGCCGACATCGCCGTGTCGGCCGTGGAGTGCGCGCGGGTGGTGATCGCCCAGGTGAACAAGTCCATCCCCTACCTCTATGGCGAATGCCTCATCCACGAGAGCCAGATTGACGCCGCCGTCCTGGTGGACGAGCCGCCGGTGGCCATGGTGTTCGGAGAGCCGACCCCCATCGAGGCTGCCATCGGCGCCAACGTGGCGTCCAAGATTCCGGACGGCGCATGCCTGCAAATCGGCGTAGGGGGCATTCCGAATGCGGTTCTGAACGGCATCAAGCACCACCAGCACCTGGGACTGCACACCGAGGCGATGACCGACGGCGTCATCCGGCTCATGAAGGAAGGCGTCATTGACAACTCCCTGAAGAAAGTGCGGCCCGGGGTGAGCGTCGCGGCGCTGGCCATCGGCTCCAAAGAGATGTACCGGTACATCGACCACAACCCCACGATGGAGTTCTTCGACGTAGCGTACACCAACAATCCGTTCCTGATTGCCCAGAATCCGCGGGCCTGTGCCATCAATTCGGCCATCGAAGTGGACCTCACCGGCCAGATCTGTGCCGATTCGATCGGCGAGAAAATCTTCTCCAGCGTGGGCGGACAGCACGATTTCATGTACGGCTGCTCGCTTTCCGAAGGAGGCCGGACCTTCATCGCCCTGCCTTCCCGGACCGCCAAGGGAAAGGCCAAGATTGTGCCCACCCTCACTCCCGGTGCAGGCGTCGTGACCACCCGCTTCCAGACGCAGTATGTCGCCACGGAGTACGGCATTGTGTACCTCAGGGGCAAGAGCCTCGCGGAAAGGGCCCGCCTGCTGATTTCCATCGCCCACCCGGACGACCGGGAAATGCTGGAGGAAGCCGCCTGTAAACGCTTCGGCTACAGTTTCCTCAGAATTAAATAGGCGCAGGGAGAAAAAAACTGCCAAAAAGTTTTGGGATTTCAAAAATGCTTCCTATCTTTGCAGTCCCAAAAAACATGCGGGCGTGGTGAAATGGTAGACACGCCACTTTGAGGGGGTGGTGGGCATTAGCCCGTGGAAGTTCGACTCTTCTCGCCCGCACAAAAAAGACGACCTTAACGGCCGTCTTTTTTGCTTTTATTGCGCATTGAGCAGAAGCATCTTCTTGATGATGCCGAACAGTTTGTACGGCATGTAGCGGAATCCGAGGTCTATCCATGTAGGCGTCTTTACGACGGCGCGTTCATGGCTGAAAGCGAGGAAACTGCGCTCGGAGTGATAACTGCCCATGCCGGAGTTCCCCACGCCGCCAAAGGGAATCTTGCTGTTGGCGATGTGCATGATGGTGTCGTTGATGCAGGCGCCGCCGGACGTGGTGCGGCTGATGATGTCCCAACCATCGGCCCCTTTGCCGAAATAGTAGAACGCCAGGGGTTTTTCACGGGCATTGACGAAGTCTGCCACCTCCTGACGGGACTTGAAGGTCATGACCGGGAAGATGGGGCCGAAGATTTCCTCCTGCATGACGGGAGCGTCCGGAGACACGTTTCCGAGGAGGGTGGGCTCGAACCAGAGCGTTTCTTTGTCATGCCGGCCTCCGACAAGGATTTCCCCGTCTTTCAGATAACCTTCCAAACGGTCGAAGGCCGACTCCTTCACAATGTGCACGAACTTGTCGGAGTGCTCCGTCCCGTCCGGGTACAGGCCCGCCAGCTCCTGCTTAAACGCATCGACAAAGGCATCCTTGATGTCCTCGTGGAGGAAGAGATAGTCCGGGGCGATGCAGGTCTGGCCGCTGTTCAAGCACTTGCCCCACGCAATGCGGCGGGCGGCCAGTTTGAGGTTGGCATCCTTGTCAACGATACAGGGACTCTTGCCGCCCAGCTCCAGCACCATCGGCGTAAGGAACTGCGCCTGGGCCGACATGGCGATCTTCCCCAGCGACGGACTGCCGGTGAGGAACACCAGGTCGTATCGGTGGCGGAAGAGTTCGCCGTTCACCAGGCGGTTGCCCTGCACCACGGCGACATACTCCTCCGGGAAAGTGTCGGCAATCATCTGCCCGATGACTTCAGACACGCGTGGCACGTAGGGCGAAGGTTTCAGGATGGCTGTACAACCCGCCGATATGGCCCCCACCAAAGGGTTCAGCAGCAACTGCACAGGGTAGTTCCACGGGCTCACGATAAGGGTGCAGCCCAGCGGTTCCCGGACAATGAAACTGGCCGACGGAAGCACCGTCAGAGGCGTGGGTCTGCGTCTGCGCCGCGCCCACTTCCCCACCTTTTTTATCGCTTCCCCGATCTCCCCGTAAACGAGGCCGATTTCGGTGATGAAGGCTTCTTCGTAGCTTTTGTGAAGGTCGGCCCAAAGGGCGTCACAAAGGGGCTTCTCCCACTTTTTGAGTCCGGCGTTAAAGGCCTTGAGCTGGGCTTTTCGCCACGCGACGGGACGGGTGGCGCCGCTGGCGTAGAACGCCCGCTGCTTTTGAACCAGTTCCTGAATTCTTTCTGCAGATGTGTTTTCGATTGCCATATTATTTTCTTCCGATAAAGTGATCCATGACGGTATACAGGCCGCAGATGTCGCCGAAAATGAAGTTGAACAGGCGGTGCGGTACGATGCCCTGCATGAGGCGGATAAAGTGTTCGCTGAAAGGGATGCCGCGATAACCCAGGTTGCGTTCTATGGCACTGAGGGTCTTGCGGGCCACCACTTCCGGATCTTGAATCCTGAAGAACGAACGGATGCCGTCGAACATGCCGGTATTGATAAAGTACGGTGCGATGGTGGTTACCCTGACGGGGCTCTTTTCACGCTCCAGCTCAATCCGCAGGCTTTCCGACCAGCCGATGGCCGCCCACTTGGACGCGGCATACAGCGTCATTTTCGGAAGCGCCAGCATACCGGCCGACGAGGTGATGTTGCAGATATGGCCCGCTGAGCGCGCCTTCATGTCGGAGAGGTAGCGGAGGGTGACGAACATGGCGCCCTTGGTATTGATGTCGATGGTGCGGATGATGTCCTTGTCCGTCTGTTCGGCGAAGGTTTTGTTGTTGGTAATGATGCCGGCGTTGTTGATGAGGATGTCCACATCGGCCGCAGTGGCGGCCTTGGCGGCGTCGATGGACTCCGGGGAGGAAATATCGGCCCGGAAGCCTTTGATGGGGCCTTTCGGGGAAAGCTCCTGGACGGTTGCGGCGATGGCGGCCTCGTTGATGTCCCAGATCAGGACCTGTGCGGCGCCTTTTTCCAGGCAGCGACGCGCCATGATTTTCCCAATCCCAGAGCAGCCTCCGGTAATGAGTACGGTTTTTCCTTGAATCTTCATTGTTTAAGGTTTTAGCAGAGACAAAGGTAGCAATTCTTTTCAATACTCCGGTGCGTTCACCCGCGGGGGTGGGGCAACAAAATACCCGCCATCCCTTCCGGAGAGGGGACGGCGGTGGACGAGTGGCACTTATATCAAGTGATTAGTTGTGAGCCAGGCGGACGGGGAAATATTGCGTCTTGGGCTGATTGCCAGTAGTCGGAAATACGCTGGAATCGAAATGGCATTCATAAGCATTCGCATCCGAGTAGGAAGTCGCGGTCCAGTAGTATCCCTTCGACCCAATATTATAACTATTTTCAGAATGATACCAACCGCTGCACCTTAAAAAGGCAAAGCCCTTGGAGATGTACCGGAGCACCTGGGGTTCAGTCAAAGAATTGTTCGAATCTTTCAGAAGCCCTTCCACATCCGCCGGGGTGGCGTTGTCCGGAGGCAACAAAATCCCAGTTGTATTTGTCACCTTGTATATCGCGGCGACGCCGGAGTCCATGAGTGTTGACCTCCCGGAGATAAGGCAGTTAACCTGGTCTTTCGTCAGCGCAAACCACCCCTTCGAAGCAGTCCCGTTGAAATAGACATCCTGGGTGCTTGCGGAGGAAGCAAACTTCGTGTCCACAACGCTCCACTGGAACCAGGAGCGGTCTCTTCTTTCCGCCGCGGTCAACAAGCTTTCGCTCGGTTCGTAGAAAGGAGCTTTGCAAGGGTAGAAGGAATATTGGCCATCCTTGTAATACAGATTTCCGGCGGCCAGATATGCGGCCGTTGCAGGGCCGGTTGATATGGTGAACGGGAAGGGCATCGTCGCGGTCGGAGTCACGGAAACTACAGACGTGTAGAATTTGCCGTCCACCAATCCACCCGCGGGTGCAGCCTTGGTGCCCGTATAGAGAATGCCGTTCTCATCCACCAGGGTGAAACTGATGACATCGGAAGCGTTTGCATCGAATTTCAACGCCGCATAGACAGCCGGCTGGGCAACATCGTTCGAGATGCTGACCGCGCCGTAGGTCTTCGTATCAGCAATCTGGTCATCTTTTGCCACCAGTTTGCCTCCGGCGGACCGGATGGTCACGGCCCGGACATTCAGAGGTGATGTACCGTTCTTGAAGGTGAATTTGAAGATGCTCTGCAGGTTAGTGAAACTGGCCTTGCCAGTCGATACGGTCCCGCCGCTTACGCCGGTAACGGACACGGTGGCAACCGCCACATCGGCAACACCACCGATGGTTCCGTCCTGCGTGGTATAGTCAACAACTTCGGAAGTTGTATTGTAGAAAAGCTGAAGCACGTCCCCGACTGCATAGGTGCCGGCCAGGGTTCCGGAGAAGGTCGTGTTGGCTCCGGCAGATGCGGCTGAAAGGAGGTTCGCATCCAGCGCGTTCTGTGTCTTGTTGTAGACGCAGATCTGTTCGCCGACGGCAAATGTTGCGGCCCCTCCGTCCGCCACGGCTTTCGTAGCGGAGAAATCGGCCTCGATGTTGATTTTGTATCCTTGTGCAATATCTTCAGTGGTGGCAGGCTCCTTGGCGCAGGATGCGGCAATGACTGCGGCCGCCAGCAGGATCAATTTGGCAGTGTTTCTTTTCATAATCTTTTCCTCCTTTACCATTCTATCGGTGTGTAATCCTCGCGTTCGCCGCTGGTGCAGACCACGCCCTCGGGTTTTAGTTCCATCACCTCGATTTCGGGTGAAAAATAGCGTTCTTTTTCTTTCATATCAATAAAAATTAAATTGTACTTTTCTCAGATTGCAAAATTAAGGTTAACCGGGCGCAATGGCTTGTCAAAATGTTTCATAATTTGCCGCAGCACTTGTTAAAATTGACCATTTTCCCGGTAATCGGTAGGCGGACAGCCGAAATAGCGGCTGAAGGCATGGGCAAAGCTGCTGGCATCGTCAAAGCCACATTGGCGGCCCACTTCCTGAATGGGGAGTTCTTTTTCCTGAAGGAGCAGTGTCCCCGCTTTCTTCATCTGGATGGAAAGGATGAAATCTTTGGGTGTAATCCCCGCTGCGCTTTGCAGCCGGCGCCGGAAAGTCTGCGTGCTCATATTCATTTCTGCCGACACGGCCTCCACGCTCACAGAGCCCGATGCCATTTCTTCTGTCACCTTGTTTTGCACTGCTACCAGGAACAAATCGGCCGGAGATAAAGAAGGAATGGGCTCCGGTTTGGCTGGAGTCATGAGAACAATCTTCTCCCGCAGACGCGCAATCTCCTGCCGCAGCATCTGAACTTCCGCCTCATGGTCCAGCCGGTTTCTGCGAAGCAGCCACCAGGCCCCAAGAATCAGGACCAGATACAGGATCACTATGGGCACCCAGTACATCGGCATATCGTTTTCGCTGCAAATATGGAATTTCATGCCCACATTTTAATAATGATTTTTCAGTAATCTGACCATTCCTCAGCCTCGGAAACCACATTTTCCGTCCCCTAAAAAAAGAACGTTATTTTGCACCCGAAACCGAGGTGCTGGAAATGGAATCACAGGGAGTGATTTGCCAGAGTATTACAGTTTCCGCCGTGACCATTACGGATCCTTTTGCAGGGAACACGGAAGATACGTGGACAGAATAAAAGTGTATCAGCCATGAAAAGAATCATTTTCCTTACCGTTGCAGCCGCAACTCTCCTTCTTACTGCGTCCTGCCAAAAAACCGAAACGGACACTACCTCCGACAAGGTTATCGTCAATATCAACGTGGCCGGACTTGCTCCGGAAACCAAGGCCGTCAAGACCGGCTGGTCCGAAGGCGACAAGATCAATATTTGGTTCAATGATGTCCCTGCCGGACATTACTCCTATTGGAAAGAGCTTCCTCACCTCGTTCTTACCTACACTGCTGGTGCATGGACCGGATCCGACGTGGACGTAGACCTGCTCAGTGCCAGCGGCACCTTCAAGGCCATTTACGAGGCGTCCAACGCTATGTTTACCAGCGTCATAGACAGTCAGTATGCCTATTATCCTGACGGAACGAAATTCAAGTTTTCCGATAAGAGCCTCCAATCCTGGACTTATAGGCCCAGCCTCACATGCTTTGCCAATTCCATCGCATACGATTATGACAGTGGAACTCGGACACTGAGCGGAACCATCTCCGGCTGGAAGTTCGCCACACGGCTTCAGGTCGTAATCACAGGCCTTGACACCGCCGACCCCGACCGCTATGCCCTGACATTCGCAGGTCCCAATCAGGTGTATTATGCCGATGCATTATATTGCTCGGGAAGTGGAATCAGCACGTCCGCAAGCTCCCAATGCAACGGCATCGCCACGAGCGGATGGAACAGTGGCGTCTCCAATGCAGACGGGATTGCATTCTGTTTCTGGCGGGCGTACGACAGTTCAAGCAAGGGATACACGATGTATCTCGTGGACAAAATAGCTAAAAAGACTTACAGCTACAGCAAAACAACCGCAATCAATACACCGGAGGATCGCGTCACGAGCATCAAACTGGCCTTCAGCCTCTTTTCCGACATTTCTTCCGCCAATCCGATGGATTGATCGTCCGGGAGAGTGCCTTCCAACCTGCGCCCCGTCAATCTACAACAGAGGCCGGCTCATTCCATTTTGAGCCGGCCTCCTTTCCTTACACTTTCATTCGCCTGTGCAGAAGGTCAACGTAAGAGGCCTTGAGGTCCTCGGACAGGAAAGAACGTTGCATTTCTTCTTGATTCTCTCAAATACGATTTCCGGAACGCCGCAGGTCTTGAACGCGGCGGCAAAGTCCGCGTCTTCGATGTGCTTCTTTTTTCCATTAAGGCTCAGGGCCAGTTCTTCGTTATCGGGGATCACATCCAAAAGTATGTGTTTGGACTTTACCTGGGCGAGGTTGGCAGCATAAAAACCAGCCTCGCCCATTCTTACAACCAACCTCGCCCGGCTACCCTCACCATCCGTGCTTTTGGCGTGTACTGCAACTCCAGCGAGGACCTGGCCCAACGAACTTCTTAGGGGTACTGAGCATACACGTTTGGGAGCGTTTTTGTGCGCGGTGAGTACCCGGCGGTACTCAGCATACACACATGAAGGCAAAAACGTGTACGACGAGTACCAAGAGCATGTGATCATTGGCGGCAAACTGCATGGCCAGCACCGCATAGCCCGCCACTTGCGTCGTTTTACGTTACCACCTGCGACGATGCCTGAAAAAACACAGGTTTTTGGACCTAATCCGTTATCGGCAGCATAGCGAAACGGTCCGTCTGGGGCTTGAATATATAGCCGCCCCAGAGGCCGACGATGGTAAGCTTCTGAGAGTCTTTGTGTTTATCAAGATTCAAAGACAGTTTGGGCTGCACTCCGGTCAGCGTGGTCTGCGACTTGATTACCTGGGCGACCTTGTCCATCCGGACGGTGGCCTTGCCCTGCTCCAATTCCCGGACGAAGTTCAGACCCACGCCGGACTTCATCGCCAGGTCCACCTGCGTAAGGCCATGAGCCTTCCGCAAGGACTTTAAGGTTGAGGTTATTACGCTGTTACTCATAATTACATCCGATAGATTATACCAAGCGCTTTCTCCTGCAACGTTCCCTTGGAGTGCGGGTGGTGTGACTTTTGGGGGCACACCACATGCAAATAAGAACGATATTTGCTTTACAAATGATCCCACTTGTCGCAAAAGGGAAAGAGTTGTTTGAATGGGATCTGAAGCTCTGATGCCACCTCACGCCAATCTTTTATAGTACTGCGTACTTCCTCTATTATTCCAGCAGCTTCTTGTCTTTCAATCATATAGTGGTTTGAAGCCGATAACAGGGCGGTAATGTCCGACTGCTCCGTGTACTGATCAATGAGCAGGCATTGGTGCGATTTGCCCCCCGGATTAATGTCGTACGCTGGAGAGAGCGTCCATCCCTTCGGAGTAAGCAGGAAGCCATGGTTGCGGAAGTGGTCATCTGTGTTGCCGAACATCACGTTGAACGCTACCCTGCGGTAGAGTTCCCTTAGGTTCCGTCCAACATCCACGCATCCTTGCAGGATGAAATCCACAATGTCCAGATAGCCGTTACCCGTACTGCTGCCGGCACCATCATCCAGGCCAAGCAGCGACATGGCAGAAGCAAAGTGTATGCGCTTGCCATCCGCTGTCCTGTCAAAACGTTCAGAAAGGAGCAAGTCGCGGTCTTTCGAGATTCTAATAGTACTTGTATTGGCCACGGTGATACCAGCTGCTGCTGCCATCCGATGTGAGAAATGCTCTATAAGTTCTGTATTATCCAAATCTTTCTTTGAAGGGAACTTGGCCACATATAGTTTACCATCAGTGCCGATGATATTTGCTTTTGGTCTGGCACCCCCAAGAGATGAACCCGGGTCAATCAGTTGATCCAACCAGCGCCTCTCGGGTAATTCGTTACGTTCTTCCGCCAACTCTATCTCCCGGCAGGCATCACACAGGGCGGGAAGACTCTCAATAGGAGGTACCTGGTATTTGGCTCCATCATTTATGAAGTTATCGCTGTCTTCGCTCTTATAGCGAATGCCTCCCATTCGAGTAAAATCGTCAATGCCTGTGAGGTAGTCATAGTTAGTGAGCGTCCGTACTGGCTTGCGCTCCGTTTGTGCATTCAGGCGTTCCCTCCGGTCCATGAGCAACCGCCCCCAACGGTCAGGAAAGGAATCTTTAACGAAGCCAAAAACGCCGTCTGCGCCGCGCGGATGCTGCAACGAATGGACATTCATCAAGTCGCCACTCAGCACGATACCGCCATGCTGCATCAGCCATTCATGCGAGTACTCAAAGACAAAGTGATCCTTGCCACGGACACGTTCGTAGCCCAACGTACCAATCTCTTGCGGGGATACAAGGAAGTCGAAATCGGCGTAAACTGTAATCTTTTTCATTTCCTAAGCAATTCAGCATCTTGAAGTTGTCGGCCGAGAGCATCGTCGGCGGCCAGCAACGAGATGTCTTTTTCAAGGTTCAGCGCAAAGAGCACGCGTGCATAGATGCCCATGGAAACCGTAGGGTCGCCATGTTCCACCTTGGAGACAGTCAAACGAGTCACCGTTGCCCTGTCTGCTATGTCCTGAATAGAGAGATGCCTGCGCTTACGCGCCAGCATAATCTGCTCCCCCATAAGTTGCAGCTGCTGTGTCAAGGCCCGAGGCATCATCTTTCCAAATGTATTCTTGCTCATATTTGTAATTTATCACTGACAAAAATAATATATTTTGTTTAGTATAACAAACATTTTTGGATTATAAATATATGATGCACCGGAAAATGAAAGAAAAAGAGCATTACCTTACTCTTCAGGTTCAGGGCAAGGAGTTGCCCCACCCCGCGGGCGAACACGCCGGAGTATTGAAAAGAATTGTTACCTTTGTACAAACGGAAACTGAACCATGACAAAGCTGCTTTTGATACTCACATTGGCGCTGGGGATACAGACACAGCAGATGCAGACGCTGCTGGACCAGGCAGAACGGGCCGTGTCAAAACAAAACTTCGAACTAGCCCTGCAAAAAGCGCTGGAGGCGCTGGACATGGCCGGAAACGACCCGTATATGCAAGTACAGGCCCTGAAGACCGTCGTCGGTGTCGATATCATGGCCAGCCGTGATGCCGATGCCTGGGAAAAGGCGCTGGAAGCCGAAGCCATCGCCCGGAAGCATGCGTTCAAAAAAGAGCTCGCGGAAATCCTCATCTCCAAAGCCAAGCTTTGTTCATACGCAGAAATCTCTCCTGAGACCGGCCGAAATGACGAAGGGCTGACTTACGCCCAAGAGGCGCTTTCCATAGCCGAAGCGGAAGGGCTGAAAGAGCAGGAATCCGAGGCTTGCCTTGTCATCGGCTCGCTGTATATCAACAAAAACCGCTGGTCAAATCCGGTCGATCCGGATATCTACCGCACTGCCGGAGAGTGGCTCGACCGCGGGCAGAGCATTGCCGATGCGGCAGGAATCGAACGCCTGCGCCGAAACGGCATCCTCTTCCGTTCCCGCTGGTTCCAGCAGGGCGACCGGAACCAGGAAGCCCTGGAATACTTCGCCAAGGCACGGGAAGCCCTGCCCGAGAACGACCACTTGATGGCCAGCGCCCTAGACGACCGCCTGGTCCGCCTGTACACCCGCACCGGTGCCCCAGAAAAGGCCCTTGACTCCCATGACGACTACGTCCGGGAAATCACCCGCTACATGACCCAGAAAGCCGACGAAACCCTCCAAGAGATGGAAACCCGGTTTGAGGTGCAGGAGAAAGAGCGTCAGCTGGAACGGAGAGGTTACCAGATAACGCTTCTTTTGATGGTCATTCTGCTCGCAATAGCAATTATCATTCTGATTATCAGCTATTTGCAAAGAGTCCACCGGCGCAATGCCGAACTGATCCAAATCAACGACACCAAGGAGCAGCTCATCAACCTGCTGTCCAGGGATATCAATAACCCCACCAAGACTTACGCCACCCGCCTGGAACAGCTGTCGGCCGACGCAAGTACCCTTTCCGCGGAAGAAATCCGCGAGCGCTGCCGCAGCATGGCCGCCGACGCCCAGACAATGAATGACGACGTGGCCAAGTACGTAGGCGACATCCTCATCGAGAGGGGACGGAAGATTGCCGACATCGGCCTTTCCAAACGGGAGATTGAGATTATCCGCCTCAGCGCAGAAGGCCTTACCGCCGCGGAAATGGCCGAAAAGCTGTTTCTGAGCGTCCACACCGTAAACACCCACCGCCAGCGCATCTACGCCAAAATGGACGTCAAGAACGTCTCCGACATGCTTCGGAAAGCGAGTGAGCTGGGCATCATCGTATAGTTTATGCAAAAAACGGAAATCAACGGGAAGAAAGTGGGCGGCGTCTCTGCTGCCTGCATTGCCCTGCTGCTGATCCTGGTCAGCAGTTTCGGCCGGAGCTGGACCGCCCCGGAGCGCACCCTCATCCGCAAAGCCGACTCCCTGATGCGCGTCACCACCCTGCCCGGGGACAGCGCCGTGCTCAGGACCCCGAGCCGGGATATCGGCATGAAAGAATTGCGGTCGAAAGAGCTCAGGAGCCTGCTTGACAAGATGCTGTACACCGTAAAGGACCCTTCGCAGGACGGAGTGGGCATTGCGGCGCCGCAGGTGGGCATCAACCGGCGCATCGTCTGGGTGCAGCGCATGGACAAGCCCGGCGAACCGTTCGAGCCCTATGTGAACATTCACCTGGACAGCTTGCTGGGGAAGGTGACCGTCGGCCCGGAAGGCTGTCTGTCCGTACCGCCCATGCGGGGCCTCGTCCCCCGGTATGAGGGGGTCATCGTCAGCTACACGGACCTTGCCACCGGAAAACGCTGTCAGGAGAAGGTGGAGGGCTACACCGCCATCATCTTCCAGCACGAATGCGACCACCTGGACGGCACCCTGTACATTGACCGGGCCGACAGCGTCTTCGTGGACCGTGCCTGGGAACAGGAACGTAAAAAATACAACTACGATGGCCGATAACTATCTGGAAAAAAGGGAGCAGGAACTCAAGGAAGGCAAGGTGAAAGTGGTGCGGAACCACCCCTCGCTGGAGAGCCTGCTCAAACGCAACCGCAGCTACCGGGGCTACGACCGCTCCCGGGAAGTGACCGTTCAGGATCTGAAACAGCTGGTTCAGGTGACCACCTGGGTGGCTTCCGGCAAGAACGCACAAACTCTCCGCTACCGCCTCGTAACCGGGGCCGACGCCGCCCTGATCCATCCTTTGGTGAAGTTGGGGGCCGCCCTACCCGAAGAGCACCTGCCGCATCCGGGAGAGGAACCGTCGGCCTATATTGTGGTGATGTCCAACGTGGAGGAGAGCCGGGTGGTGGATATGGACCTCGGCATTGCCGCGCAAAGCATGCTCCTGAAGGCGACGGAAATGGGGCTTGGCGGCATTGTAATCCTGAATTTCAACCCTTCCGCCGTGCAGCAGGCACTGGAACTCCCCCTCAGGCCCCTTGCCGTTATCGGCATCGGGAAGCCTAAGGAAAGCGTCTTCCTTGTACCGGCCGGCAGCACCGATTCCCTGACATACTACCGCAAGGAAGGGGTGCACTATGTTCCCAAGCTGAAGGTGGACGACCTCGTTATCTGACGCGGTGGCGGCCTTTTTCGAAGGCGATTTCGTCGAGGGTCAGCACGCGCGGGGCGTCATAGATGGACCGGACCGTTTCCAGATGGTCCGGCGTACTGCGGTGGCCGCCGATGAAGTACCCCCACACCATGAACCAGGTCCAATCGGGCTGGGCGTCGAAGACCTCGGGGCCGTGGGGAAGCTGCCCCACTTCACCCATGGCGATGGGCTTGCCGCCACCCAGCCGCACCAACTCGTCATGATGGGACTGCTTGTAGTCCCAGCCGTAGATATCGGCCGCCAGGACGTCCACGTACTCATTTCCGGGGTAGAAGAGGGCGTATGCAAGGGCGTCGTCGTTCTCTTTGACGCGCGGGGCGTTCGCATCCCAAACCCACAGGAGATTATTGAGTCCCTGCGCGGTGAAATAGTCGTAAGTCAGGATCCACAGGCGGGCGAACCCGTCGGCCCCGGGCTTGTTGCCCCACCAGAACCAGGCGCCGTTCATCTCGTGGAAGGGGCGCCAGAGTACCGGAACGCCGGCATCCTGCAACTGCTTCAAGAAAGGGATGACGCTGTCCATCTCACGCTTCCAGGCTTTGTTCAGCGGCGTCCCGTCCGTGCAGAGCTGGTCCCACTCCCGGGCCGACGGCGCATTTTCCGCCATGGTCCATACTTTGTCTCCGTTACAGTTGTTGCCGCCGTCGGTGAAACGGGGGTCGCAGCAGTGCCACATGAGGGTGATGATGCGACCCTGCTTCCACTGGGCGACTGCTTCGTTGACGATGTTCTGCCGCGCCTGTTCCGTCGTCAGCCCGGTTGGGACACAGGGCTTGTCGAAGGGTACGGAAATATTCAGCGGTCCGGCGTGCTGATAACGCTCAAAACCGTCTCCGACATCGGTGAAGCTGAAGTCGGCCCCCCAGATGACGGGCCGTTTTCCGGTGATGGAGAAGACCTCGTCGTCGTAGCGGCTGAGGTCCGCGGCAAAGTTATGCTCTCCGCTCAAGGTATACTGCCCGCTGATGCCGTACAGGAAGTCAAGCAGCTCCCGGGCTTCCGGGGTGGCATGGGGATTGACGGGAGCGGGATGGGAAGGGCTGCAGGAAAAAGTCAGCAGCAAGGCAAACAGCAGAAAACCACGAACTTTCATAACAGTCAGATTGTGTTGATACAAATTTAAGGAAAAGTTCGTAAATTTGAGAAAAATCAAACCCTATGTATCAGTATAAAGAAGTCAAAGACGGTGTATATGTCTTGAGCCTGGACAACCATGTGGAGATTGCGTCGGCCCTGAAAGCCTTCTGCGAAGAAAAGCACATCCTCGCCGGCAATATCCTTGGCCTAGGCGCCATCTCGGAAGCCACATTCCGCTTCCTGAACCCCGCCACCAAAGCTTATGTGGACAAGACCTTCCAGGAGCAGATGGAGATCACCAACCTCACCGGCAACATCTCCGAAAAAGACGGCGCCCCCTACCTGCACCTGCACATCACGGCCAGCCGGAAAGACTACACCTGCATCGGCGGACACCTTCTCACCGCCCGCATCAACGGAGCCTGCGAACTGCTTGTAGAAGCCTTCCCCGGCGCATCCATCGGCCGATATCCGGATGCAGAAACCGGCCTGAACCTGTATAAGTTCTGATTATTCTTTCTTAAACTCCACCGCCGGATTGGTCTTCGCCGCTTTCAACGTCTAGAGTTCGACTCCCTCATCAACATCCGCTCCTGGCAGGGTAATCCATCCCGTGACGTTGAAGATCCGGAGGTCCGGGAAGCCATCAAATCCATTGTCGATAAATTCATTACAGCATAAATGCAGCACGCCTCCCTGGAAAACGGCCGCTGGGCCGAACTTACCTTTCCGCAGCAGATGGCCAACATCGGCAGCGAAACTTCCCGTGTCCTGAAGGCCCTTGAATCCGGGAAAGAAAGCCGCGCCATAAGCGCCTTTGCCCGTTTC
>OCTW013402879.1_pt1 | contig 127688 bp, 116 predicted proteins | sample 1539671 | NCBI WGS metagenome assembly OCTW01 (sample SAMN02144230, study PRJEB22623) | gut metagenome | biome: sheep rumen | host: Ovis aries | place: New Zealand | reverse complement strand
CAATCGATGTTTTAAAAACATCTGGCTTGAATCACAAATGATTCATGTTGCATTGTTTAGTTTTCAAAGAACAACTCTGTCTTTCGAAGCGCTTTGCTTCAAGCGACTTTTATATCTTATCGCATCGAGCGGAGCTTGTCAAGAAGTTTTTTCTTTCTTTTTTCAAGTTCTTTCGGCCCCTGCAATCCCTTGCCAGTCAAGGCTTCTGGGCTCTTGCCGGTGCCGTATCGCTCAGCGACTTGTACTATATTACAGGATGGCGGACGAGTTGTCAACAGCTTTTTTGAAAAAAAATGCAAAAAGCTGTTGAATCCCTCATTTCTCCGCTCGCTGCGCGCTCTCGAGCAATCAGAGATATGTGTAGAGCAGCACAGCGATGACGCCCGGCACGCCGAAGAAGCCGGCGACGAGCGCGCTCAGGAAGGTGATCTGCACCTTGACGGCCACGAGCTTGACAAACCAGAGCAGGATGGCGCCGACAATGCTGTTCGTGATCAGCTTCCAGACGAGATGAAGCGGCAGGGAGACAACTTTGCCGACGAGGCAAAGCACCACCAGGCCGATGGCAAATGCCGTTATGAACTCAAACATCAGATTTCCCTCCGATTCTCCATGGCCTTCGCGAGCGTCACCTCATCGGCGTACTCCAAGTCGCCGCCGATTGGCAGGCCGTGCGCGATGCGCGTGACCTTGATGCCGAGCGGCTTCAGGAGCTTGGCGATGTACATGGCCGTCGCCTCCCCTTCGACGTTCGGATTTGTCGCCATGATGACCTCTTTGACCGTATCGTCCTGCAGGCGGCCCAGGAGTTCCTTGATGCGGATGTCGGACGGTCCGACACCCTCTAAGGGTGACAACGCCCCGTGCAGGACGTGATAGACGCCCTGGTAGTCGCGCATGCGCTCCATCGCCGCGACGTCCTGCGGCTGCTCGACGACGCAGATGACGGAGTGGTCGCGCTCATCCGAGCCGCAGATGGCACAGGGATTCTGGTCACTGAGGTTGAAGCAGGTATTGCAGTAGCCGATCTTCTCCTTGGCATCGACGATGGCCGCGGCCAGCGACCTCGCCTGCGCAGGGTCCATGTCGAGCACGTGATAAGCAAGACGCACTGCCGTCTTCTGGCCAATGCCCGGCAGTGCGCGAAAGTGCTCGATTAAATTTGCCAAGGGTGCAATGTACTGCATCAGAGCAGTCCCGGCGGCAGACCGAGGCCGCTCGTCAGCTTGCCCATCTCCGACGCCATCATCTCGTCGACTTTCTTCGTCGCCTCATTGAAGGCAGCCGAGATGAGATCCTGCAGCATCTCGACATCTTCTGGGTCGACAGCAGCCGGGTCGATCGTCAGGGACTGAACCTGCTTCTCACCGTTCATGACGATCTTGACAGCGCCGCCGCCAGCCGTGACGTCGACGGTCTTGCGCTTGAGCTCGTCCTGCATCTTCTTCATCTCGTTCTGCATCTTCTGGACTTTCTTCATCATGTCGGCCATGTTGCCCATGTTGCCCATTCCACCAAACATAGATTACACCTCTCGTTCTCATGCGATCTGCATGCATCTTGATTATTCTCTAGATTAGACTATCAAATTAACGTGCGTCCGTCAACTCAAAACGGACTCCCCTGCCCCAAAAGACAGGAAAAAGCTATCCCGAGGGGAAATCGGGATAGCTCGTCCTGTCTTTTGAGACATCACATTTAAAAAGGGAATTTATACAAGAAAGAGCATCGCGGGGGGATACTCATTTCTTCGTGATAGGAGGGTAGCTGCGCTTTAGCTTCAGCATATCGATGTTCATCGCCTTCGGTTTGGCGAAGTACGAGAGCGCATAGGCTGCGGTGCCCGTGTAGTCGATGGCGTACTCATTCGTCGACCACGACGTCAGGACATCGAGGTACGACTTGGCCACAGGGATATGGCCGCTCTTGAGGTAGGCCGTCTGGTCAGGATCGCCGCCCGCGACCGCATTCGGACCGCCGACGATGAGGCCCGGGACATAGGCGCCCGTGCTTTCGTGGATGCGGTTGTGCGGATGCTCCGGCGAATTGTCGCCCATGCCAGTCGCGAAGCTCTTGTCGAGCGAATTGCGGCCGAAGAGGTAGTGGAGCTGGGAGAGAGCGCCCTCTACGTAAGCCGCGTTCGGCTGGATCTGGTTGGCCATGAGCAGGATGTCGCCCTGCGTCAGCGCGTTCTTCGTGCTGGCCCAGGTGTACTCGTCCTTTGCGAGCGCACAGCCAAAGCCGTCGGACTCGATCTTCCTGGTGATGTCATCGGCGTAGCCGAGAAAGGCTGCCTTGACCTTTGCCTGCAGGGCAGGGTTGGCATTCTGCGCCTTGAGGTAAGCGAACTGGCCGAGTGCCAGCGTGTTGTCCCAGGTGAAGAAGCTCGGCTTCTGCGTGAAGCGGTCCGCGACGGACTGGAGGTACTTCTCGTACTTCTTGTCGCCCGTCGTGCGGAAGAGCTCTGCGGCGAGCCAGATGCGCTCCTCGATGTCCGTGCTCTTGTTGTACGGGCCCGAGCCACTCTCCTGGCCTTCGTCGACGCGGTAGATGGGGTTCTTCGTCTTGGCGAGGTAGCCCCAGATGCGCTCTGCGCTCTTGCGCATTGTCTCGCCATACGCCTTGTCAAACGGCGCGTAGATGCGCGAGGCGATGGCAAAGCTGGCGCCGCTCATCGCAGCGCTCGACGTGCAGCTGCCGAAGATGTAGCGCTCCTGCGTGTCAGTATCCGGCGACTTGTCAAAGCCCGGCCACGCCAGGCCTGCAACCTTGTGGAACATGCTGCCGTCCTTGCGCTGCATCTTGCGCATCCAGTCGAGCTCGAACTGGACTTCCTGGAGCGCATCGGGGAGCTTTGTCTCTTCCTGCGTGCCCTTCGGGAAGAAGAGCTGGCCGCGCGTGAAGTGCGAGGGGTTTGCTTCATAGGCCAGCAGGAGCTCTGCGCTGCTGATGGCAGCCGTCGTCACGTACTTGCCGTAGTCGCCGGCATCATACCAGCCGCCGCTGACATCGAGGCGGTCACCCTTCTTGTTGAGCTTGTCCGTGAAGTAGACCTGTGCCTGGCGGTCCTGCGCATGGCCCTCTTTGACCTTGAGGCCCGTCACAGGGTCGTCGATCGGCGTATTGCTGCGCGAGAGCGTGTACGAGCGCCACGTCTCGACGGCCGGCACGGCGTAGACATTGTCGCCGATCTCGAAGTCGTACGACTCGCGCGAGCCGACGCGCAGCTTGTAGGTACCCTCCTTGTTGAAGGAACTGAAGTCCGCCTTGCGCAGCGTCTCTTCTGACATCGCGTCCTTCTTGGCAGCGGAGAGCTTGCCCTCGTAGACCGTCTGGCCCGTCTTCGCATCGACGAGCGAGAAATCCGTGTCGCCCGTATCGGTGACCATGGCCGTCTTGCTGTAGCCATTCAGGTAGCCGACCTGATCGACGTGCATGCCGACATCGGCGGCCTCGCTGAATCCTGGGAGGCCGCAAGTGCCGAGAAGGATCCCGCTGAGCACGAGCCAGCGGAGTTTCCTGCTCACCATCATCGCTGTCACCTCATTCCGCAAACGGAGTGTACTTGACCCACTGATACTCAGCCGTCAGCGGGAGGTTCTCGTCATTGAACGGCTTCAGCCATGTGTCAACACCCTTGCCGCACCATGCATTCATCATGATCTTGCCCTTCGTGCACGGCAGGTTTGCACCCTCGCGGCGGAAGACTTCCTTGCCGTCGACGAACCAGATGATCTTGTCCTTATGCCATTCAAAGGCGTACGTGTGGAAGTCATCCGACGCATCGAAGCCGAGGTCGATCATCTTCTCGTGGCCGCCGACGCCATTGCGGAAGTAGTTGAGCTGGACCTTGGAGGTATCCTTGCCGAGGACCTCGAAGTCGATCTCATCCCACGGATCGCCGTCATACGGGCCTGTGTAAGTGAAGAACGAGGAGACGCAGCCGTCATTCTTGATGGCCTTCATGCTGACCTCGTAGCGGCCGTAGCCGTACGTCTTCTTGCTGCGGAACTCGCCGCCCGAATACGGGACCTTGTCCTGCGAGGAATCGTAGTCAATCGTCAGCTGCATCGTGCCGTCTTCGAACGTGACGTTGTCCTTGTGCCAGAATACATTGAACGGATCACCGTTCGTCCAGCCGTCAGACGGCTCGAAGATAGCGGGCTGACCCTTCTTGAAGTCAACGGCAAAGGCGTCACTTGCCTGCGTCTCCGTTGCCGGCGTCGCATAGGCCGTCGCCGGCGCTGCAAAATCCATCGAGACGGAGAGCGGTGCTGCGCAAGCCAGGAGCACGGCGGCAGCGATTGCTTTCTTGCGGATATCCATATCTATTCCTCCTGAATCTTTCTCATTCACGCATTGCCTGCCGTGCAGGTCAGTGCGCGAGGTCCTCGCCATTCGAGGCGATGACCTTCTTGTACCAGTAGAAGGACTTCTTGGGCTTGCGCGAAAGCGTGCCCTCGCCCTTGTTGTTCTTGTCGACGTAGATGAAGCCGTAGCGCTTCTCCATCTCGCCTGTGCTGGCCGAAACGAGGTCAATCGGTCCCCACGGGCAGTAGCCCATGAGCGTCACACCATCAAGCTCGATGGCCTTCTTCATCTCGGCGATGTGCGCGGCGAAGTAATTGATGCGCTCATCGTCCTGGACGAGGCCCGTCTCATCCGGCTGCTCGTGCAGGCCGATGCCGTTCTCGACGATCATCATCGGCAGCTCGTAGCGCTCAGCGAGTACGTCGAGCATGTAGCGCAGGCCGACCGGGTCGATCTGCCAGCCCCAGTCCGATGCCTTGACGAACGGGTTCGGGACTTCCTTGAAGGAATCCGTCTGCTCGTCGTAGGCGCGGACGAAGCTCATGTAGTACGACAGAGCGAAGTAGTCGACGCAGCCCTGTTCGAGGACAGCGAGATCATCGGGCTCCATCTTGATGTGGTAGCCCTTGTTCTCCCACTCCTTGAGAATGTAGGAAGGATAATGGCCGCGGCACTGGACGTCCGCGAAATAGAAGGTCTTATCCATTTCCTTGAGCGCTGCAATCTGATCCATCGGCTTGCACGTCTCAGGATAGACAGGCGACATCGCCATCATGCAGCCAATCTGGAAGTCCGGGTTGATCTTGTGGCCCTCGATGACGGCTTTTGCCGAAGCGAGGAACTCATGGTGGGCGACCTGATAGAGCACCTCGTGGCGGTCCTCACCCGGCTGATAGAGCACGCCGGAATTCGTGAAGGCCGTGAACGGCGTGTCGACGTCGCGCTGGTTGTTGATCTCGTTGAACGTCATCCAGTACTTGACCTTGTCCTTGTAGCGCTTGAAGACCGTGACGGCGAAGCGCACGAAGAAGTCGACGAGCTTGCGGTTGCGCCAGCCGCCGTACTCCGTGACGAGGTGGTACGGCATCTCGAAGTGCGAGAGCGTGATGACCGGCTCCATGCCGTAGGCATGCATCGTGTCGAAGAGATCGTCGTAGAACTTCAGGCCCTCTTCATTCGGCTCCGTCTCGTCGCCGTTCGGGAAGATGCGCGTCCAGGCAATACTCGTGCGGAAGCACTTGAAGCCCATCTCAGCAAGCAGCGCAATGTCCTCTTTGTAGCGATGGTAGAAGTCGATGGCATCGTGATTCGGATAGACCTTGCCCGGCAGGACGCCGTCCGTGATCTCACGCGGCTTCCCCGGGCCGCCGACCGTCATGACGTCGGCAACGCTTATGCCCTTGCCGCCCTCTTTCCAGCCGCCTTCGAGCTGATGGGCAGCGACGGCGCCGCCCCATAAAAATCCCTTTGGAAATGGCATGATAAAACCTCCCTGCCTGACTCAGGCTTTTTTCTCGAGTGCCTCGATGCGCTTGTAGGCATCGATGAACTCGAGGGCAATCGTCTTGAACGCCTCTGCACTCATGAGCTGATCTTCTGCGTGCAGGATCAGCAGATTGACCGTGTTGCCCTCGCCAGAGGCCTCCTTCTGCAGCAGGCCTGCATGAGCGTCATGCCCTTCAATGAAAGCCTCGTCGCCTTCCTTGATCAGCTTCTCGGCCTCTTCGTAGTCGCTCTTCTTCGCGGCCTGGATGGCCTCGATGTAGCAGCTGCGCGCCGTGCCGACGGACGAGATGATCTGGAATGCCGTGAGCTCTAATCCTTCCATGTCAATACCCCTTCTCTGAAATAAATGAAATAACTGCTTCGTCTGAACTGCAATCAGTCGTTCATGAGCTTGCGGGCAAGGGCGAGAGCACCTTTGCCATCCATGCGGCCGTACATGCGCATGTCAATCGCATCGACCGGAACATTCGGGATCTGCGCAGCGATCTTATTCTTCTGGAAGCGGATCTGGGGTCCGAGCAGGACGACATCGGCGTCAGCAGCCTTCGTAGCGGCCTCCGAAGCGGAGAACGCATCGATGGAGCACTCATAGCCATCGGCCTTGGCAGCTTCCTGCATCTTCTTGACGAGCATGCTCGTGGACATTCCCGAAGCGCATAACAGTACAATCTTTTTCATGGTAAAAACTCCCTTTCTAGATACAATCATGATGTCAGTAAAAGTGATAGCGGCAAAGCATATCGCTTGGATATCGTTTATCAGAAGTGATAGTCGACCATCGTGCGGACGAAGTTGCGGTGGTACGTCTCGTTCTTGTGGCCGTACAGCGTGTTCTGTGCTGTTGCCATCTCATAGAACGTCTCCCACTCGATGTTCTTGGCCGGCACGTACTTGAAGCCGAGGATCCAGCCCTTCGAGCCCGGCTGCAGAGCGCCCCACTCCTTGTCGCCGAAGATGCCGACGAGGTTGTTGATGTTGCGCGCGTAATTGTACCAGCGCGCGTAGAGCTGGAAGGAACCCGGGTCGTTGATGTTGGACCAGCGGTAGTTGAGGCGAAGTGCCGTGCAATCGTGCTTGTCGTACTTCGTCTCCGTGTAGCCATTTGCGCCCCACTCGCCGACCGTATAATCCTGGCCATTCGTGCGCGCATAGTCACCGATCAGGAAGATGTTCTTCATGGGGTTCCACATCGCACTGAGGACAAAGCCGAGGCTGCCGGCCGTATTCCGATATTCCGACGGCGTCTCCGTGACCGTGTAGGTGCCACTTGCATCGACTTTTCCGCTCAAACCGGGTGTGTAATAGATAGAGAATCCAGAATCGCTGTTGAACGCGCCATACTGTTCATCTCCCGGGACCTTGCCCCACCATTTAAAATCTCCGCCGCCTTTAATCGTACCGCTGAGGTCTTTGATGGTAACATCTGTGCCCTCGACCTTGAAGGTCTTCGTCGTATCGTAGACGTTCTGACCCATCGACTCATGCTTGCCGATGTTCAGCTTGGCGATTGCCGCACTGATCTGCAAGCCGTGGCCGACCTGGCCCTGGACGCCAGCACCGTAGACGCTGAAGTCATAGCCTTTGTCCGTCGGCGTGAGGTAGAAGGCATTGGCCGTTAGTTTCGATTTCGGGATGGCCGTGCTGATGACGGCACCATCCGTCTCGTTGCCGAGCAGGATATTCTGGAAGCCAAGACCGCGCCATCTGCGGCCGATGTCGTAGTTGACGACGCCCGTCTTGCCTTCCGCCCAGACGCGCTGGATGACACCATCTTCATCGTCATGGCCATTGTGGGATTTGAGTGTGCCATCGGCCATGACATAATTCGCGTAGCGCGGGTTTGTCTCGCTCTCGAAGTTGAAGTTCCAGTCGTCATTGACCTTGAACTTGCCCTTGAGGTCGAGGTAGAAGCGGCGGTTGTCGTTGCGGTCAGTGTAGCCCTTGATGTTGTCGTTATCCCAGCTGACGCGGCCGAAGCCGGAAATATGGACGCGGTCGAGCTCGCTCTTGACGCTCTTGCTCAGGCCGCTCAGCTGCTTCTTCTGGCTGCGCGTCTGATTCTTGAGCTGGCTGTTCTGGTGGCGGAGCTCCTTGATCTCTTTCTCCAGATTACTCTGCTGCTGCTCGAGCGCAGCGATGCGGCTGTCGATGTCCTGGGCCTGGTCAGTCGGGGCGGCGAAGGCCGTGCCCGTCAGGCTCATGGTAAGTCCAAGCAGAAGTGCTGTTGTCTTTTTCTGATTCATTGCAGAACATCCTCTTTCCTTCAAATTCTCTATTCTCTCTTCATGATTTCTCTTGTTCTCAGCGCTGCGCTGCAGCGCATTCCCCAGCCGCAACGCAGCGATGGCTCACGGATTGATGGCAGATTCTGCCCTTCCCTGATTCTCTTTCTCTGCAGCGGCATCGGCCATCTCCTCTTTGAGGAAAGCACGGTCCTGTGCTTTGAGGAACGGGAAGTAGATAACCGTCGCGATGACGAGGTTGATGATCTGGATGACAGCGCCCTGCCAGCCGTCGAGCAGGAAGCCTGCGATGATCGGCGGTGTCGTCCACGGGACCTGGACTGCGCTGAGCGGAGCCATGAAGCCCGAGGCGATGGCACCGTATGTGATGAACATCGCGATGAGCGGGACGATGATGAACGGTACGAGCAGGTACGGATTGAATACGATTGGCAGGCCGAAGATGATCGGCTCATTGATGTTGAAGAGGCCCGGTACAAAGGCCATCTTCATCAGGGACTTGAGCTGGTCGGACTTGGCCGTGAAGATGCCGGAGATCAGGAGGCCGAGCGTCAGGCCGCAGCCGCCGCTCTTGACGAATACATCATTGATCTGCGTCGTGAAGATCTTAGCCTGCGGATTGTTGACGAGGGACATGCCCATGTCAAGGAGGTGCTGGTTATCGAGCGAGTTGGCGATGAGCAGCGGGCTCACGACGCCGCCGACGACGTTCGGGCCGTGGATACCGGCCCAGAACAGGATACTCTGGAGGCCGACGATGATCGTGCCGCCTGCGAGCGAATCGGACAAGCCCTGCAGCGGCGTCTGGATGACCTTAAAGATGAGTTCCGGCAGCGTCGTCGCGCCGATGTAATGGCAGAGGCCATAGAGGACGGATACGCTCGTGAAGAAGATCATGCCCGGTACGAGTGCCGTGAATGCTTTCGCGACGCCCTGCGGGACGGCATCCGGCATCTTGATGCCGATGTGGTTCTTCTCGCAGTAGCAGAAGATGTAGGAGACGAAGAAAGAAACGAAGATGGCGGTGATGACGCCGTTGCTGCCCGCCCATGCCTTCGGGATGATGTCGCTGACTGTCTCGCCGCCCTTCGTCAGGATTGTCGGCGGCATCAGGATAAGGAAGGTCGACAGTGCGAGGATGGCGGCCATCATGGCATCGCAGCCTTCATTCTCGACGAACTTGTAGGTGATGGACAATACGACGATGAGTGCCAGCACACTGAACGTGCCACCTGCGACGGCGTTCAGCGGCGCCGTCCAGTCTGTCCCGAAAATCGACGCCATGAAGTCGGCGTATCCCGGGACTGGCAGGTTGGCCAGCAGCAGGAATACCGAACCACAGATGGTGAATGGCGTCGTCATGATGAAGCCATCACGAAGAGCTGCTACAGCGCGGATCTGAGCGAACTCCCCCATGATTTCGATAAACTTATCGAAAATCTCTTGTTTACTCATGTTCTCTCCTCTTTCCTTTGATATCCTCTCTATCTTTCTCTATCTTTCTTCAGGAACCGGGGTTCCATTCCCCGTTCCTCACTGTGTCTTCACTATACCATCTGCCACAATCGCGTTCAATAAATCGGAATCAATAGGAAACGAGGTTCCAGAAAAGAGCATAAAAAAAACAGCGTCGTGAAACGCTGTTTCATATTCACCGATACTCAATAATGGAAGTGCTGGCTGAGCCACGACTCCTTCTCCTGCGCATTGTGGAAGTCGACACGCGTCATGAGCACGGCGAACAGGACATCCATGACGTACTTGGCGCCCATGAGGAAGACGCGCGGGCCGAGCTCCTCCATCGTCTTGACGGAGGCCACGGGGAAGGCGACATCGGCGAGCGAGCCGAGCGTCGAGTCCTTCTTGCCCGTGATCAGCAGGATGGGGTTACCGCGCATCTTCAGCAGGCGCGCGATGTCGATGAGCATGCGGTTCTCGCCCGTGCGGCTGATCAGGAAGCCGACGTGGTCCTTGGGCGCACCCGTCGCCTGCAAGTACTGCATCGTCATGGCAGGGTGCACCGTCGAGCACTTGTTGGCCATGATGAAGCCGGAAGCCGCCATGTTCGCGATGTCGAGGTTGTTGTCCATCGCGTAGAAATCGATGTGCGCGGTCTTCGACAGGATGGCGAAGGCCCGGACGAAGTCGGCGGGGTCCAGCATGCGATACGTCTCCTGCATGGCGTCGATCTCGAGGCGCGTGACCTTCTCGAGGATGGAGTGGACGGAATCGCGGTCCGTCATGGAAAGCTCCATGCCACACGGACTCTCGATGTACTGGATCATCTGCGCGAGGAACTCGACGCGGAACTCCGTGTAGCCGCCAAAGCCGAGCTTCTGGCAGAAGCGCACGATGGCAGCAGAGCTCGTGTACGTCTTCTGGGCCAGCTGGCGCGTCGTCATGCTCGGCAGCAGGCGGGAGTGCTTCAACAGGTAATCGGCAATCGTCCGCTCTGAATCGGAAAATCCTTTTTTCTCTTGCAATTCCTTGATGAGGTTCATTCGTCTTCCTCCGTCGGCAGTGGTACGTCGCTGTCTTCTGGCAGGGGGATGGCACCGTCCCCGTAGATGTCGGCACCATCGTCTGGTATTGGTGCGTCTTCCTGCGGCACGTCAACCATCGCCATGCCGTCCACGCCGACAACATTGGCACCGAATACGTCAAAGGCTTTCTTGAGTGAAGCGCGTTCGTCGGGCGCGACTTCCTCGAGGATGGCGGCAGGCTCAGGCTTCTTCGCTGCCATCTCGCGCTTTGGCTCTGGCTTCGGCACGGCGGCAGGGCGCGGGCGCGGCGGCGTCCTCATCGGCGCATCTTCACCCGAGCAGACGAGGCGCAGTTCGCGACCCGTGAGTTCCTGCAGGATGCGCTCGATGGTCTTGCGGTAATTGCGCATGACGAGCGAGGCCATGAGGCCGCTCTGCATGCGCATGTGGAACTGGCTGGCCGTCAGCCCCATGAAGCGGGCATTCTGGATGCAGGCGAGTATTGGCGCCTTGTGCTGGTCGCGAAGCGCCTGGAAGAGCTTGTTCCAGACCTGGAGCCCTGCTTCGTCAACAGAGGCGGGTTCCTCGGCCACGGCTGCCGCTGCCGGAGCGGCGGCCGACATGGCAGGCGGCACCGTAGATGGCATGCTCGCAGCAGGAGCCGCTGAGGCAGGCTGGACGCGCCCCGCGCCTGCTGTCGCCTGCTTGAGCAGGGCTGTGACCTCGGCGAGCGCGGCCTCGAGCTTGGCGATGCGCGCCTCGTCGGCAGGATTGCGCGCGACGGCCTGCTGCACCTGGCCTGCTGGCTGCTCCTCTCTCTCTCCCTGCGAGGCGAGCTCAGGCCGACAGAGTTCCATCAGCGCGACCTCGACAGTGATGCGCGGCTGTGGCGACCACTTCATCTCCGTCATCGCCTCGTGCAGGCGCGCAATCATGCGCGGCAGGACAGCAGCGTCAAAGAGTTTGCTCTGTTCCTGCAGGACATCCTGCGGTTCTGCATAGAGATCCATCGCCTCGACGGTGCCGGTTGCCTGGAAGATCATGAGGCTGCGCAGGTGCAGCGAGAGCTCAGAGAGGACCTGCTTGAGGTCCTTGCCGTCACGCAGGAGCTCCGCGAGAATCTGCAAAACATCCTGCACATTGCGTGCGGCGAGCGCCTTCGTCATCTTGTAGATCCAGTCGTGGCCGACGAGGCCAAGGATCTGGCGCACGCGCTCCGCTGTAATGGTGCCGTCTGCAAGCGCTGCGCACTGGTCGAGGATGGAGAGCGCATCGCGCATGCCGCCGTCAGCCTGGATGGCAATCATAGAGAGTGCCTCATCCTCAGCCTCCATCTTCATCTCCTTGGCAATGTAGCGCAGGCGGCTCTCGATCTCCCCGACAGTGATGCGCTTGAAGTCGTAGCGCTGGCAGCGCGACTGGATTGTCGGCGGCACTTTATGAGCTTCTGTTGTCGCGAGGATAAAGACGACGTGCGCGGGCGGCTCCTCGAGCGTCTTGAGGAGCGCATTGAACGCCTCCGTCGTCAGCATGTGGACCTCATCGATGATGTAGACCTTATAGCGGCCGTCGACCGGCGCGAACTTGACCGTCTCTCGCAGATCGCGGATCTCGTCGATGCCGCGGTTGGATGCCGCATCGATCTCGAAGACGTCCATCGAAGAGCCCTCTGTGATCTTGCGGCACTGCTCGCACTTCCCGCAGGGATCCGGTGTCGGCCCGTGCTCGCAGTTGAGCGCCTTCGCAAGGATCTTCGCCGTACTCGTCTTGCCCGTGCCGCGCGGGCCGGCAAAGAGATACGCATGGCCGATGTGGCCGCTCGTGATGGCATTTGCCAGCGTCCGGCTGATATGTTCCTGCCCCACGAGGTCCTTGAACGTCTGCGGCCTCCACTTCCGATACAGCGCAATATACGCCATCGCAATCCCTCTCCTCTCTTAATAGTTCCCACAATCTATTTCGCAGACATCGCAGGTCTGAGGCCCAGCTGGAGACGGCTGGGGACGGCTGACCAACGCTTCGCGCGATGTTTACCGAATCTTCTTCTCTTCAAACGAGCCGCCATGGAAGGGTATCCAACGTTCCGCGCAGCAGGCTGAAGCTCCACTTATGGATACCCTTCCATGGCTCAAGGCCGAGCACCGATGAGCATACAGCAGCACTGCTCGGGCCGCCGGGGATGGATGACCATAAGAGGAGCTTTGACGCGCTGCGTAAAGAACGGATTTTTTTGCCCACGAAAATCCTTTCGAAAGAGCGTCGTTCAAACGAAGTGCGTTCAGCTCTTTCGGAAGGATGCATTGAAAGGCAAAAAATCTGTTTAGCAGCGCGTCACCGCGGAGCGTTGGTCAGCCATCCCCGGCGGCCTCCTCCATCGGCGCCTCCCTTCATCGAACTTGATCTTAATATAGTAAAAAAGCAGCCGTTTCTGGCTGCTCTCCATCCTTTTCCACGTCGAACCGCAGTTCCCAGGCGACCTCGCGGCACATGGAACGATTCGCTTAACGCTGCTTCCTTCCGGACCTGACGTGGTTCACGAGGCTCCATTGCGCAAGACCCAGGCACTGCGGCCCGACCTGAAAAAGGATATAAAAATGGCGGAGAGTGAGAGATTCGAACTCTCGATACAGGTTTCCCCGTATACACGCTTTCCAGGCGTGCTCCTTCAACCACTCGGACAACTCTCCACAATGCTCTACTATAAGAAGCTATTCAGTTTTGTTGCCCTGCCGCGTGATTGCCGCCTGCAACGATATATATCTTACCATCTCAAACTTATCCTGTCAACACCCTTTTTTATTTTTTCACAGAAAAATCTCCGCAGAACAATCTGCGGAGATTCTTTGTATTACCAGATGAAGAGGCCAGCGAGGCCGGCGGACAGCAAGGAGACGAGGATACCCGAGAGCAGCATGTAGCCGACGTTGCGGGAGATCAGGTCGTTCTTGTTGTCGTCAACGAGGCCCTTGAAGCAGCCGATGATCATGCCAAGCGTCGAGAAGTTGGCAAACGACGTGATGAATACGGTCAGCACGCCCTGCATGTGGCGGCTGTAGGTGCTCAGGAGATCCTGTACGCTGAGCATGACGACAAACTCATTCGTGACGAGCTTCGTGCCCATGTACTGGGCCATCGCGAAGGCTTCCGTCGAATCGAGGCCGAGCAGCCAGGCAAACGGGAACATGATGCAGCCGAGGATGTTCTCGAGCGTGATGGCCGGATGGATCAGCACGAGCAGCATATCGATGAGCTTCGCGAGTGCGACAAACGCGATGACATTCGCGCAGATGATCAGCACCAGCTTGCCGGCGCCGAGAATGGAGTTGCCGAGGAACGAGAAGAACGGCTCGCGCTCCTTGCCGCCGTCATCGAGACGGGCGACGGTATCCTCTTCCTCTGTGATCTTGACCGGATGCAGCAAGTTCGTGACGATCAGCGCATTGATGACGTTCAAGGGCACTGCCGTCAGGATGAACTCGGCCGGCATCATCTTCGTGTAGACGCCGATCAGGGCGGCCGTGACGCAGCTCATGGACATCATGGCGAGCGTCAGGCAGCGGTCTGCCTTCATGCGCTTGAGCTGGAGGCTCGAGACAGCCAGGGCCTCCGTGTTGCCGAGGAACATCATCTCGATGGCGAAGAAGGACTCAAACTTCGGTTCGTGCGTGAGGAAGGCCAGTGCCTTGCCGATCCACTTGATGACAAATGGCAGCAGGCCGATGTACGTCAGGATATCGAAGAGCGGCACGACGAGGAGGATCGGCAACAGGGCCGAGGTGAAGAAGTTCATCTGCGGCACGTGAACCCAGTCCGGGAAGGCAAAGGCAATGCCCTCGTAGGCGACGCTGACGAGCCAGGTGAAGCCTGCGGCTGCGCCCTGGACGATGTCGCGGCCAATCGGGAAGGAGGTCAGGAACCAGGCGATGAAGACGTTGAGCGCGAGCAGCGAGCCGACGCCGCGCCAGTGGATGTCCTTGCGCTTCTTTGAGAGAAGCACGCCGACGGCTAGGAAGACCAGCACGCCGATGAGATTGATGACGAAATACATAAAGTCTCTCCTATTCTTTTGCTGAAATGAGATCGTCGCGGCCACCGACCAAAAAGAGACACGTGACCGACTTTTCCATTATATATCAGAGGTCATTATCCGTAAAGGCAAACGGGAGGATTTCCGCGAGTGTCGCCACCTGCACGGCTCCCTTGAGGTTTGCCATGATGATGCGCGGGATCTTGAATTCGCTGATGGCCTGGCGGCACATGCCGCACGGTGAGCACGGGCCCGGCGTGTCGGCGACGATCGCGATGGCCGCGAACTCCCGGTATCCCTCGGAGACGGCCTTGAAGATGGCCGTACGCTCCGCGCAGTTCGTGACGGGATAGCTGGCGTTCTCGATGTTGCAGCCGCCGAAGACCTTGCCGTCTTTCGTCAGCACGGCTGCACCGACCTTGAAGTGCGAGTAGGCCGCATAGGCGCGCTCGCGATAGGCTTTCGCCACTTCGATGAGTTCCTGATCCGTCATTTCTCTTCCCTCTTTCCGTATCAATACTTCTCGACTTTGTCTTTCTCGACGCGCGCATAGACGAGCGGCTCTTTTGCGGGCTGGACGTCGCCGATGGCGATGGCATCGCGGTACATCTTCTCGGCGTCAGCGAGAGCCGACTCCTTCGAGGTGTAGAGTGTGACGAGCGTGTCGCCTTCCTTGACTTCGTCGCCGTACTTCTTGTGCAGGATGAGGCCTGCCGAGAAGTCGATATCGCTCTCCTTCGTCTCGCGGCCAGCGCCGAGCACGACGGACGTCTCGCCGATCTCCTCGGCGTTCATCTTCGTGATGAAGCCCGAACGCTCAGCCTTGATCTCGGCGCGGTACGGTGCCTGCTGGAACTTCGTGTAGTCGCGCAGGACGCTGTCGTCGCCGCCCTGGGCGCGGACCATCGTGCAGAACGTCTCGAAGGCACTGCCGTCAGCAATCGACTGCTCAGCCATCGCGCGGCATTCCTCCGGCGTGCCCTTGCCGACGAGATAGAGCATGTTGGCGGCGAGCTGCAGCGATACCTCGCGCAGGTCAGCTGGGCCCTTGCCCTTGAGGACGTCCATCGACTCCATGACCTCGATGCTGTTGCCGATGCCGTAGCCGAGCGGCGTGTCCATGTCGGTGATCAGGGCGACCGTGCGGCGGCCGGCGAGCTCGCCGATGGCGACCATCGTCTGCGCGAGCTTGATGGAGTCATCGAGCGTCTTCATGAAGGCACCACTGCCCGTCTTGACATCGAGCAGGATGCAGTCGGAGCCGGCGGCGAGCTTCTTGCTCATGATCGACGAGGCAATCAGCGGGATGCAGTCGACCGTCGCCGTGACATCGCGCAGCGCGTAGAGCTTCTTGTCGGCCGGCGCGAGGTTGCCCGACTGTCCGATGACGCTGACGCCGCACTTGTTGACCGTGTCGAAGAACTTCTCGCGCGAGAGCGCCGTCTGGTAGCCCGGAATCGACTCGAGCTTGTCGACTGTGCCGCCCGTGTGGCCGAGGCCGCGGCCGCTCATCTTGGCGACCTTACCACCGCAGGCCGCGACAATCGGCGCGCAGATCAGCGTCGTCTTGTCGCCGACACCGCCCGTCGAGTGCTTGTCGACCTTCTTGCCCGCGATGGCCGAGAGGTCAATCATGTCGCCAGACTTGGCCATGACCTTCGTGAGCTCCGTGATCTCGTGATCCGTCATGCCCTGGAACCAGATGGCCATGAGCATTGCCGACATCTGGTAGTCGGGGATATCCCCCTTGACATACCCGTCGATCATATAGGTGATTTCAGCGTCCGTCAGGACTTCTCCGTGCTTCTTCTTCGTGATCAGATCGTACATGCGCATAATAATATTCCCCTTATTCGATATATTTTGATTTATTCCCCTCTACACCTCCCCGAAGGGAGGTGTGTATCATCCGATGATGCGCGGCAGCAGGCTCTCGCCCTTCGTGTAGAGGTCTGCACCGAACATGTCCGAGATTGTCGCACCGATCATCGCAAACGTCGGATACGTGCCGAGATTGAGTCCCGCCTTGACGTGCTTGCCGTACATCAGGAGCGGCACGTACTCGCGCGTGTGATCCGTGCCCGGAGCGCCCGGATCGCAGCCGTGATCCGCCGTGATCATGAGGATGTCGTCGTCCTTCATCTTCGCCATGAATTCGCCGAGCTGGCGGTCAAAGACGGTCGCTGCCTTCGCGTAGCCGTCGATATTGCGGCGATGACCGTACTGCATGTCGAAGTCAACGAGGTTGACAAACGCGAGCCCCGTGAAATCCTCATCCATGAGCGTCAGTGTCTTCTCCATGCCGTCCTCGTTGTTCTTGTTGATGCCGAGCGTGCGGCTGATGCTGCGGCCCGCGAAGATATCGGAGATCTTGCCGACGCCGATCGTCGCGAGTCCCTTGCGCGCGAGCGCATCCATCATCGTGTCCCCCGTCGGGTCGAGCGAGAAGTCATGGCGGCGCGGCGTGCGCGTGTAATTCGGATATTCGCCGACGTACGGGCGCGCGATGATGCGGCCGACGCCGTGCTCACCCTGCATGATCTTGCGCGCCATGCGGCAGTAGTCGTAGAGCTGCTCGACCGGCACGTCATCCTCGTGCGCCGCAATCTGCAGCACGCTGTCAGCCGATGTGTAGACAATGAGCGCTCCCGTCTCCTTCTGCTCGCGGCCGTAATCGTGGATGACCTGCGTGCCCGAATACGGCTTGTTGCAGATGATCTTGCGGCCGAATGCCTTCTCAAGCTCAGCGATGACTTCCGGCGGGAAGCCGTCCGGATACGTCGGCATCGGGCGCTCCGAGACGATACCCGCAATCTCCCAGTGGCCCGTCGTCGTATCCTTGCCGCGCGAGAGCTCGCGCAGGCGGGCAAAGGCGCCGATCGGCTGGGCCTCCGGCGTGCCGCAGCCGACACCGTCGATATTGAAGAGGCCGATTTTTTTCATGTTCGGCGTATCATACTCCTTCGATGAGGAGATGGAGCGCAGCGTATTGCAGTCGCCGTCGCCGAATTCCTTTGCGTCTGGCTCCGCGCCGATGCCGAAGCTGTCGAGAACAATGATGAATGCGCGCTTGAATGCCTGCATGTCTGTCATTCCTTTCTATGTCAATCCGATAAGCTAGATGACCCTGCAATCGATCCGATCAGAGCTCGTCCTTGAGGACGCTGACTGCCGCACTGGCACCGAGGCGCGTGCAGCCCGCTTCGAGGAACGCTTCCATCTCCTCGCGCGTGTGGATGCCGCCCGCAGCCTTCATCTGCACCTTCGGGCCGATGTGCTTCTTGAAGCATTCGATATCCGAGAGCTTTGCTCCTGCCGAGCCGAAGCCCGTCGACGTCTTGATGAAGTCCGCGCCGCCTTCCGTCACGCAGTGGCAGGCCGCGACCATCTCATCTTCCGTCAGGAAGCAAGTCTCGACGATGACCTTTAAAACGCGCGCACCGCAGAGCTTCTTGAGTGCGCGGATCTCGTCCGTCACATAGTCCGTCTCGCCCGCCTTGAGCATGCCGATGTTGATGACCATGTCGATCTCCTGCGCGCCGTCCGCGAGCGCCTGTGCCGTCTCTGCAATCTTGGCTGCCGTATTGCAGTTGCCGTTTGGGAAGCCGACGACCGTCGCGACCTTCAGCGCATCGCCGTACTTGGCCACGATGCGCGGCACATAAGCCGACGGCACCATGACCGTCGCCGTGTGGTACTTCACCGCCTCATCGCAGATGCGCTGGATATCGGCCCAGGTCGCCGTCTGCTTCAGGAGCGTGTGGTCTACATGTGCCAGGATCTCTTCTGCTTTCATGATAAATCCTCCTAATCATCAGGTCAATGCATAAACTCTGACGTTCTGTTCACTCTGTTTACAATCATCAGATTTCTTCTGTCAAGCTATCGCTTGTTCTTGTTTCTATTGTAATCAATACCAAACGAAATAGAAAGGACATCTGTCTTAAAAGATGGCCCTGCCGAAAAAATCTCGTCCTAAAAAGATAGAGCAAATTGTTCTCACCCCCCGAAAAATGATATAATGGTATAAAATAATAGCTAGAACGTGATACCTATATCGGGGAAGGGGTACACAACATTGGACAACACCATACTCGACTACATTGCGAGTCATTTCAAAGAGGCTCTGCGCAGCGGCTGCATCACCGTCTGCTACGAGCCTGTCTTACGTGCCTTAACGGGCAAGATCTGCGCCGTTGAAGCGCTGGCACGCTGGCATGATGCACAGCACGGGGACATTCCCCCGCAGGATTTTGTGCGCGTGCTCGAAGCACAGAACAGGATTCACCTGCTCGATTACTTTGTCGCCAAGGCGACTGTACAGAATCTTCACACCCGCCGACGACAGGACCTGCCGATTGTGCCGGTCATACTCAATCTGTCACGGCGCGACTTTCTCGTATCAGACCCTGCCGGGGTCCTCAATCACCTGACCGAGAAGTACCAGGTGCCGCACGCTTATCTGCAGATCGAGATCACAGAGACGGCCTTTGTCGAGGATGAGGCCATCATCGCGCAGGCCATATCACATCTGCGTCAAGAAGGCTACAGCGTCACGCTCGACAACTTCGGCGAGGGCCATTCCTCGCTTGCCGCGCTGCAGCGCAGCGCCATCGATGAGATCAGTCTCGATGGCATCTTCTTCGATAATTTTACAGAGGCGACACGACAGCTGCTGACATCCATCCTGCTCATGGCCAAGGCACTCGGTATCCACACGGCCGCCGAAGGCGTCCGGACTGAAGAGCAGGCTGACTTCCTGCGCCGCATCGGCTGCGAGAAGATGCAGGGGCCGATCTGCCGCACGATGGCGCGCCCTCTGGAAGAGGGTGCGCTTTCGAAGCCGTACCGCTTCGAAACGCGGCTCGAGCAGCAAATCTTCCACCGGGCAGGCCTGACAAACCTTGTGACCGACACGCCTACCGCCTTATTCTCAGACGACGGGAACCATCTGCATATCCTCACCGCCAACGCAAGCTACCAGAAGATGCTGCGCCTCAGCCATTTTGACAGTCTCCAGGATGCAAACAAGATCCTGCTCGAATTGCCGCAGATCATCCATGTGAGACTGCGCGCTCTGGCCGATGCGACGATCCGCAGCCATCAGATGGAGACGGAGCTTTTCATCAGCAACGGCCGCTACTTCTACCTCAAACTGCACAACATCGCCGGCACGAACGGCTTCTACATCCACCGTGCGGAGCTGCAATTCCTGCAGCAGGGACAGGAATCATCCACGGGCGAAGAGTACGACCACATCGTGCGCCACCTCATGCAGTTCTACCACGACATCTATCTCATCGACAACCAGCAGAACCGCATCGAGATCATCACAGCGAGTGTCTCATCAAAGAGGGCGGGCAGCCATCTGCAGGGCATCATGACCGCGTTCATGCGGTTTGCCAGACTGCACATCCACCAGGATGACCAGCGGCGCTTCCTGCAGTACATCCACGGCCTTGCACAAGGGAATCAGATACCTCTTGCCTCGACAAAGTTTGACCTCTTCCGCGTCAAGGTGCCAAATGGCAGCTTCCATTGGACCAATTTCAGCCTCACGTCATTCCAGTATAACGATCATCCCTGCCAGCTGCTCTGCCTGCGCGACTTTGTCTTCGAGGAACTGACAGACCGCGACAGGCTCATCAACACGGTCATGGCCTCCTACGGCTTCACGACATTACCGGAGGACCCGGAGCGCCAGATCACGGATGCCGCCCTCTGGCGGACGTTGACGCAGTTCTCGAGCCGCAAGCTCTTCTGGAAGGACAAAGATGGCCACTTTTGCGGCGCAAGCCCGGCTTTCCTGCGCTACTACGACATCCAGAACATCAATGAACTCATCGGCAAGTCCGACCGCGACCTCGGCTGGCACCTCTCCGACACCTACATGGACCAGGGCGAAATGACCGTCCTGCAGAAGGGCGAGCCCATCCACAACGGCCACGGCCGCTGCATCGCACGCGGCCGCCAGCACGCCATCTCGTTCTCGAAATATCCCATCTATCAGGGAACCGAGATTGTCGGACTCCTCGGCGAATTCCGCGATGTCGAGGAAGAGCGCAGCTACCACCAGCTGCAGCGCAAGCTCTACCTCATCGATGAGGAGACCGACTTCTACAACTATCGCGGCATGATTCTCGCGAGTGTCGAATTCGCCGACAATCTGCGCCAAAACAAGGTCGGCTATGTCGGCGCCATGTTTGTCGTGCCGGAGTTTGCCTCATTTGCCAAGCTCTACGGCGATTCCATTCGGCACGCAGCGATGAAGTGCATCTGCGCCATCATCAAAAAGACCATGCCAGCAACCACGGTCATCGCTCATACGGGCAGCGGTGTCTTCGTGCTGTTCCTCAAGGGGCAAACCGTCGGCACCATGCGCACCTTCATCGAGCAGATCCAGGCGGAGCTCACCACCATCACAGAGATTGAGGGCTTCACCTGTCACTTCTCGGTGCGCTACGCCCTCGAGTCCGGCTCCGAGGCCCGCAGTTCCGATGAATTCCTCCAGATCCTCTCCTCGCGCTGTCTCGACTACATGCCGTCGTTCGGCGTCACGGGCATGATCCACGATCAGATTCCCTTTGACCTCGAGAAATTCGACCACACCAACCGTCTCATCTACATCGCAGACCCGGAGACGTACGACCTCCTCTACGCCAACCCCGCCCAGCTCCTGCACAGCCAACAGCCGCCCGACTGCCAGTACGCCGGACAGAAATGCTACCGGCTGATTGCGGGCTTATCCGCGCCGTGCAGCACCTGCCCGAAGGACAAGCTGCGCCGTGACCGCTTCCATTTCCGCCAATTCCACTCCATGCGCACCAGCAAGGACTACCTCATCTGGAACACGCTGATCTCCTGGGAGAATCGCAGCTGTATCTTCTCCGACAGCCTTGATGTCGACCACATGATTGACATCCACACGAATGGCAGACTGACAAAGAAGGATACCATCTCCATCAACGACATCACGAGCCTCGCCATACAGGAAGAAGATCCGAACACCGGCATCCTGCGCATGATGGAAAAACTCGGTCGCATGCTCGAGGCCACGCATGTCATCCTGATGGAAGAGGAATCCGACGGCTTCCACCTGAGCTGCACGTACGAATGGCATCCAGATGACGGCTCACCGCTGCGCGAGCGCCTGCAGCACGTCACCATTCTCGAGAACAAAGCGTTCTACAACGCATTCCACAACAGTTCCGTCCTGCTCATCGACAATGCCGCAGCGTTTGAGAAGCGCCACCCCGAGATTCAGGCCCTCCACCAGGGGGAGTGGCAGCGCTACGCCATCGGCCAGCTCATGATTGAGCACCGCTCGCTCGGCTACATCGCCATCATCAATCCGGCCAAAGACCGCTTCACGACCATCGCCAAGCCGCTGCACACCATCCTGCGCGTCACCTCCATCATGATGCGCAACCGCGACAACATCAAGAAGCTGCACGCGATCAGCACGATCGACCAGCTCACGGGCGTCGGCAATCGCCGCGCCCTGACGGACTTCATCGCCAATCGCCTGCATCCGGGAAGCATGTACGCCATCTTCTTCATCGATGTCAACGGCCTCAAGAAGATGAACGACACCTTCGGCCACGCGCGCGGCGACCTCCTGATCCAGACGATTGCCTACGTCCTTGCAGACATCGCTCAAAAAGACCATGTCTTCCGGCTCGGCGGCGACGAATTCCTCGCGCTCATGCCCTGTCGCAGCGATGAAGAGGCCATCATCATCATCGGCCGCATCGAGCAGAGCATGCGCATACACCACTGCAGCGCCGCCATCGGCTACGTCCTCTGCCTCGCCCCCTTCAGCGACCTCGACGCCATCATCCACGAAGCGGATGAGAAGATGTACCGGGACAAGAAAAAGAAGCATATGTGCCGCGAAGACGACTGATCTGCCTATGTTGCGGCAATAAAAAATCAGCTCCATGACCTGGAGCTGATTTTTTATTGCAGGATAATCATCGGGTTCATTCGACCCAGCGCAGGGCAACGACTTCATAGGGTCGCAGACGAGCGGCCATGCCCGGATAATTGCCGATGAGCTTCTCGCCAGCTGCGTGCAGCTCCGGCATCGCGATGTCCGATGCGCGGAAATTGCAAAGGACGAGCAGGCGCTCACTGCCGAGTGCGCGCTCATAGGCAATGACATCGTCGTTCTCCCGCTCGAGGAAGCGAATGGACCCCTCCGCAATGATGCGGTGCTCCTTGCGCAGCGCGATGAGCCTGCGGTAGAACGCGAGGATGGAGTCATCGTCCTCGCGCTCTGCCTCGACATTGATGGCAGCGTGGTTGTGATTGACGCCAAGCCACGGCGTGCCTGTGGTGAAGCCGGCCGACTCGCCTGCCGTCCACTGCATCGGCGTGCGTCCGTTGTCGCGCGAGCGCGCCCCGATGATCTTCATCGTCTCCTCCTCCGAACGGCCAGAGGCACGCAGGATGTCGTGGTATTGGAGTACACCGTCTCGCGCCATCATCCAGAGCGCTTCTGCTTCGAGGATACGGCTACACGCCATCGCACGTCATCGTGAAAAAAGACAGCGGGCCGGGACGCTCAGATGAGCTCCGGCCCGCTGTCTTTTTTCGCTTCTCGATATCAGAGCTCGAGGCCCTTTGCCTTACGCTCCTGGTATTCACGGTCGAGGATACCGAGGATCACGAGGTTCTCGTAGACGCCGTTCGTCAGGATCGTCTCGCGGATCAGGCCCTCGCGCTGCAAGCCCTCCGACTCGTAGAGGTGCAGCGCGCGCGCATTGTAGTCCTTGCAGTCGAGCCACGCGCGGTGGAACTTGAGGTCATCGAAGCCCCATGCCTTGAGGAGCTTCATCGCCTCGTGGCCGTAGCCCATGCCCTTCTTTGCGATGATGACATGCGTCCACTCGAGCTCCTTGGCAGGCGTCGTCAGCCCGTTGATGAGCAGGTAACCGACCGGCTCCTTCGTCTCGATCTCCTCGACGATGACGTCCATCGACGCCTTGCCCTCTTCAATGATCTTCGTGTGGACATCGCGGTCGAACGGCACGATGAACTTGAGGTTCTCCGGGTCGTATTCGAGCTTCAGGATGAAGTCGAGGTCATCCATTGTCGCCTTGCGGATCTGCAGGCGCTTGCCTTTGTGCAGGATTTCTGCCATGAAAAACACTCCTTTTTATACAAGTGACGCATCACTGCATCTCGTGATTTTATACTTTTCTTTTCCCACAGCTATAGTATAATAGAAATACTTTGTACTGCAAGGCCATTTGTCAAATCCGATGTGCCTTTATTCTAAAGGAGGTTATTTTCTTGTCTTATGATTGGCTGTCCTGGATTGACTGGACACACCTGATGGAGATGCTCTTCATCCCGATCTGCATCCTCGCAGCATCGCTGACGGTCGGCATCATGCTCAACAAGCTCATCAACCGCCGTATCGAGAATCACCTGAACATCGACGAGAACTCGTGGTTCTACATCTTCATCAACGCGCTGCGCGGCGTTCCCGTCTCGCTCTGCCTCGTCGTCGGCCTTTACTGGATCGTCAACACGATCAACATCATCGAGCCGCTGACGCGCCTCTTTTCCTACATCCTCTTCACCGTCATCATCCTCTCGATCACGCGCGTCGCAGCCCGCACGATCAACGGCTTCATCTCGCTGCACATCGAGAACTCCCAGCAGAAGCTGCCGAAAACGACTCTGCTCAACACGATCCTCAACGTCGTCATCTACGCGATGGGCGTGCTCGTCGTGCTCCAGTACTACGGCATCTCGATTGCCCCGATCCTCACCGCCATGGGTGTCGGTGGTATGGCCGTCGCCCTCGCGCTGCAGGAGACGCTCGCGAATATCTTCTCGGGCCTGCACCTGATCCTCTCGAAGCAGCTGCGCCTCGACGACTACATCAAGCTCAGCACGGGTGAGGAAGGACGCGTCACGGACATCACCTGGCGCTTTACGACAATCGTGCCGGCCGGCGGCGGCAACATGATTGTCATACCAAACCAGAAGATTGCCTCGTCGAACATCACGAACTACAGCATGCCGCGCAAGGACATCGTCATCAGCATTCCCGTCGGCGTCGCCTACGACAGTGACCTCGACAAAGTCGAGCGCGTGACGCTCGATGTCGCCAAGGAAGTCATGGCGCAGATCGACAAGGATGTCAAGATGGAGCCGGCCGTCCGCTTCCACACCTTCGGCGAGTCGAGCATCGACTTCAATGTCGTGCTGCACTCAAGCTACTTCGAGCATCAGTTCCTGCTCAAGCATGAATTCATCAAGGCCCTGACACGCCGCTACCGCGAGGAAGGCATCGAGATTCCGTATCCGACGCGCACGGTCCTGCAGCCGGAGGAACCCGCCACAAGATAAAGGGGCTGTGGATAAGTCAGCCCCAACATATTGTTCCCGTTTATCCACAGAAAGCCTGGGATTTATCCATCGCTTTCTGTGGATAAGTTTATTATGGAGAATCTTTATTCATTCGCTTTTTCTATCTTCACGATACCCGCCTTGAATCAGGCGACTGCATGCCTTCCCAGGATTTTGTCAAGATGAATATATATTTACTAATAGCATAAAAAATCACTTCCCCTTGTGGATAAGTAGAACTGTCAGAAAACTATATGTAGTGGGTGTCTTGACGTGTCAGCAATACATATTGTATAATTGACGCAAGTCCTCGAGACGAAACACGATTCTCGGGATGGTTAAACATACAGATTGCAAGATGGATTCAATACAGAGAAGGATTGGTGACCCCAGATGGTAGTAAACGGCATTGATGTCACGGTAAATGGACTCAACGATATCTCCGAGCAGGAGATCGTCAATTATATCGATTATGTTCAGGCTCAGACGAAGGAAAAGGTCAACAGCCTGAAGCTCTCCGCCACGAAGGACGGTCAGGTCGACATCCGCTACGAGCTCCAGCCGCAGAAATTCGAGCGCATCCGCCGCATCACGGGCTACCTCGTCGGCACCATCGACCGCTGGAATGACGCCAAGCGCGCCGAAGAGCACGATCGCGTCAAGCACGGCCTGCATTGATTGATGCAAGGAAGAGCCGCTGCCACTCCCCCCGGCAGCGGCTTTTCTATTGGGATGACCACGATAAGGAAAGGACGATTGACCATGTCACTAGATGATACGCTGCGCGTCGCTGGCCTCGTCGAAGACTCGATTGTCGACGGCGACGGCTTCCGCTTCACGATCTTCGTGCAGGGTTGCAAGCGCCGCTGCCTGAACTGCCAGAATCCGGAGACCCAACCGCTCGAAGGAGGCCACGAGGAGACGCTCGCGGAGCTCCTGCAGAAGATACGCCTGAACCCGCTGCTGACGGGCGTGACGTTCAGCGGCGGCGAGCCCTTCCTGCAGTGCGCACCGCTCGCCGAACTCGCCAGAGAGATCCACGCGGCAGGCCTCGACATCTGGAGCTACTCGGGCTACACGCTCGAAGAACTCCAGGCGCGCCACGACAAGGCGACAGATGATCTGCTCGCGGAAGTCGACGTACTCGTCGACGGTGCGTACGTCGAGGAACTGCGCAACCTCACGCTCCATTTCCGCGGCTCCTCCAACCAGCGCGTCATCGACATGAACGCCACGCGCAAGCGGGGAGAGATTGTATTGCTCTACGAAGACTGAATTACCATTTCCCGTTCTCGGAGACGAGGCGTCCTCTTGGGGTATCCAACGTTCCGCGCAGCAGGCTGAAGCTCCACTTATGGATACCCCAAGAGGACTTCACGCCCAGCATCTCCGCAAGAACTCTCATCTCGCTACTGTCAGCCATACAACCACAACACAAAATGCCAGGCATCGGAGATTTCTCTCTGATACCTGGCATTTTCTGCTATTGACAGATGTGCCACAAAGGAGCACGAAAGACGGGAACAACTGGCCAACATTGCGCGTGAGCATCTGCTAAACCTGTTTTTTGCCCTAAAATGCAACCTTACAAAAGAACTAAACGCGCGCTGCTTGGACGACGTTCTTTTGCAAGGACTCTAGTCGGCAAAAAACAGGTTCTTCACGCAGACGCTCAAAGCTCCATTTATGGCCAGCCGTTCCCTTCTTTCTCGGCAATGAGCACACTGACGCGCCATCCCACACAGCCAAGAGCAACCGGACTGAAAGCCAGCCATAGACGTTCAGCGTGGAGCTTCAGCCTGCTGCGCGGAGCGATGAGCGTCTATGGCCGACGACTCGCTTCCACAAACAGAAACGATTCTTATCTCATTTCACGACCAGCACCGGGCACTTCGACTGCTCTACGATGTACTGGCTGACACTGCCGAGCAGCACGCCCTTGACGACGCCGAGGCCGCGACTGCCCATGACGATGAGGTCCATGTCATTGCTCGTCGCGAAGTCGAGGATGACGACGGCTGGCGAGCCCGTCTCCGAGAACGCTTCCTTCTCGATGCCCGACGGCACCATCTCCATCGCGCGGTCGAGCACGACGTTGCCGGCCTTCGTCACGGCCTCGAGGATGGCGTCTGACAGGCAGGCATTGATTGCGAGCTGGTTGATGTTCGCGACGTAGAGGAAGTTGAGCTTCGCTTCACAAGCCTCTGCAATGGAAATCGCTTCCGTTACAGCACGGTCCGAACCTTCCGAACCATCGACCGGTACCAGGATATTCTTCATCATAGTATTACCCCCTTAGCATGATATCCATTATGGATGAGGATTCTCTTTGACCACGGTTACTGGGCACTTCGCCTCATAGAGGACCTGCGTGCTGACGCTCCCGAGCAGCGCTGCATGAATTGCATCGAGTCGGCGGCTGCCGACGACGATCAGGTCACTTCGCCGCTCTTCGGCAAAGTCGAGGATCGTCTGCGCCGGACTGCCGGTGCGGTGATGCGCTTCATAGAGGACTGCCTCCGGGATAAGCCGCTTCGCCCCTTCGAGGATCTTCTCGGCTTCGGGCCCGATGGGACCTGCCACGCATTCCGGCAGCCACGATACTTCATCCGCATCCGTACTGCTATCAAAATACGATACATGCAGGATGTCGACAGAAGCACCTGTCGCATCTGCAAGAATGGCGGCAAAACGCACGGCTTGGTCGGAAGCACCAGATCCGTCAACCGGAACCAGGATACGAGCCAACCTTTCCATACAATGAATCCCTCCCGTAGCATTTCTCTTTCATGGTGTATAATTCGCGAACACATGGGCAAATTCCTCTAAATTCTCCAAAAACTTCTCGTACTTTTTCAAGAAATCTCTGCTCGGCCCATCTGTAAAGTTGTAATTGACTTTTGCACGTCCGAGGTGATAAACTGGATAAAATACGAGAAGTATCGCATAAAAAGGAGGACGCAACTATGCCTGAAGAGAAGAAATCGTCGAAACGTTCGAATGCCGAGATCGTGGAGAGCACGACGATTGCCGACGTCTACCGCGCAGCCAAGCAGCTCGAGGGAGTAGCTCGGAAGACGAGGCTCATCCACAGTGACTATTTCTCCGAGCTCTGCCACAACGATGTCTATCTCAAGCCGGAGAACCTTCAGCATACGGGTGCCTTCAAGCTCCGCGGTGCCTACAACAAGATCAGCCAGCTCACACCGGAGGAGCGCGTGCGCGGCGTCATCACGGCCTCGGCCGGCAACCACGCGCAGGGCGTAGCGTACGCAGCGCGGAAGCTCGGCGTCAAGGCCGTCATCTGCATGCCGGCGACGACGCCGATCCTCAAGGTAGAGGGCACGCGCGCGCTCGGCGCGGAAGTCGTGCTGCACGGCGACGGCTTTGACGACGCCTATGCGCACAGCCTCGAGCTCCAGAAGAAGCACGGTTATGTCTACATCCACCCGTTCAACGACCTGCAGGTGCTCCTCGGCCAGGGCACAACGGCGCTCGAGATCATCGATGCGCTCAAGGATGTCGACGCCATCCTCTGCCCGATTGGCGGCGGCGGCTTCGCCTCGGGCGTCGCGCTCGCGACGAAGCTCGTCAACCCGAACGTCAAGGTCATCGGCGTCGAGCCGGAGAATGCGGCCTGCATGAAGGCGGCGCTCGCGGCTGACAAAGTCGTGACGCTCGACTCGACTGACACGGTCGCCGACGGCTGCGCCGTCAAGACAGCCGGCACGCTGACATTTGAGTTCTGCAAGAAGTACCTTGACGACATCATCACCGTCTCGGAGATCGACATCATGAACGCCCTGCTCTCACTCATCGAGAAGCACAAGCTCGTCGCAGAGGGCGCCGGCGTCCTCTCGCTCGCCGCACTCGCGAAGCTGCCGTTCCACGACAAGAAGGTCGTCTCGATCATCTCGGGCGGCAACATCGACATCTCGACCATCTCGGCGCTCATCGACAAGGCTCTGATCGCGCGCGGCCGCGTCTTCTGCTTTGCCGTCCAGCTGCCGGACAAGCCGGGCCAGCTGCTCAACGTCTCGCGCATCCTCGCCGAAGAGAATGCCAACGTCATCAAGCTCGACCACGACCAGACGAAGGTCACCGACAGCTTCAAGAAGGTCGTATTGACCGTCACCGTCGAGACGCACAACGAGCAGCACATCCAGAAGATCATCCAGGCCCTCAACGCGAACGGCTACGAAATCCAGAAAATCTACTGAGTAAACGGGCAGGAAAATCCTCTCTTCGGAGAGGTTTTTTCCGCCCGTTTTCCTGTCTGAAGATTTTTATTCTTAGAAAGATAAAACCTTTATTTTCACCATTGACTTTCTGCGAAAGCTGTCTATATAATGAGGTATCCATTCATCTTTTTTTCAGATGGAACCCATCATTTTAAACGATAAGCATAGAAAGGAAGGACAAAATGTTTCTCATCGCGCTCTCCCCAATCCTATGGCTCATCATCGCGCTGAGTGTGCTCAAGATAGCGGCCTACAAGGCTTGCCCAATCGCACTCGTCATCGCCCTGACGGCCGGCATCTTCGTCAATGACATGACGATTCCCCACGCAGTCCAGGCGACGCTCGAAGGTGTCGCACTCGCCTGCTGGCCTATCCTGCTCGTCATCATCGCCGCTATCTTCACCTACAACCTGACCCTCCAGACGAAGGCGATGGACACGATCAAGAAGATGCTGACCTCCGTCAGCAATGACCGCCGCGTGCTGATCCTGCTGATTGGCTGGGGCTTTGGCGGCTTCCTCGAGGGCATGGCCGGCTTCGGCACGGCCGTCGCGATACCAGCCGGCATGCTCGCCGGCATCGGCGTCAACCCGGTGCTCGCGGCCATGGTCTGCCTGATCGCGAACTCAGTCCCGACTGCCTACGGCTCCATCGGCATCCCGATCGTCACGCTCGGCAATGTCACGGGCATCGACCCGATACAACTCGCGACCTACACGGCTCTACAGCTCATACCGCTCACCGTCCTCTGCCCGTTTCTCATGGTCATCGTCGCAAGTCACAGCCTCAAAGGCCTCAAGGGCATGGTGCTCATGTGCCTGGCGGCCGGCGTCGGCTTTTCTGCCACAGAGCTTGCCATCGCCATGTTCATGGGCCCGGAGCTCGCCGTCGTCGGCGGTTCCATCGTCGCGATGGCCGCCATCATCGCCTGTGCCAAGCTCTTCCCCGTCAATGACCCGGAACACGCCCTGCCACCGCATGACGACGAAGCGCCCATCACGGCAGGCACGGCCGTCCGCGCCTGGATGCCATTCATCCTCATCTTCATCTTCCTTCTCATGACGTCGAAGCTCATCCCGGCCATCCATGATCCATTGAACCTCATCAAGACCAGCGTGCTGATCTACGACGGCCCCGGCGGTGAACCGTACACCTTCACCTGGCTCGCAACGCCCGGTGTTCTCATCCTGCTCGCGGCCTTCATCGGTGGTACCATCCAGGGTGCCGGCTTCGGCAGCATGGTGGGCTGCCTGCGCCGCACGGCTTGGAACCTGCGCTTCACCATCATCACGATCATCACGGTCATCGCCACGGCTAAGGTCATGGGCTATGCGGGCATGACGCACGAGATTGCGGAGACGGCCGTCGCCGCGACGGGCACGATGTACCCGTTCATCGCCGCCTTCATCGGCTCCATCGGCACGTTCATCACGGGCTCCGCTACCTCGTCCTGCGTCCTCTTCGGCAAGCTGCAGACGGACTCGGCCATGGCCATCGGCGCGAGCGAGAGCGTCCAGGCCTGGATTGCCGCCTCGAATCCGCTGGGCGCCTGCGCCGGCAAGATGATCTCCCCGCAGAACATCGCGATTGCCGTCGCCGCCATCGGCACGGTCGGCTGCGAGGGCAAGCTCCTGTACTTCGCCGTCAAGATCTACATCCCGTTCGTCATCATCATGGGATGCATCGTCTACTTCGGTCAGTCCCTCGTCGGCTGAGCCGTCAAGCAAGAGAGCCTTCCCCTTCTCGGGGAGGGCTTTTTTCGTCTCTTGTGTTATACTATAGGTATTATGTTCTACAATAAAGATGGAGAGAAGGAGTTTTTCTTTGGATTTATCAAGACTCACGACGGAGCGCCGCAACCCGGCCTCCGCTCATATCGACAGCTGCACGACGCTCGAGATGGTCACGATCATGCAGCAGGAGGACAGCAAGATCGCCTCGGCCATTGAGAAGATCCTGCCGGAGATTGCCCGGGCCATTGATGCGACGAGCCAGCGCCTCGAAAATGGCGGCCGTCTCTTCTACCTCGGCGCGGGCACCTCGGGCCGTCTCGGCATCCTTGACGCCTCCGAATGCCCGCCGACGTACGGCACGGACCCCGAGCTCGTGCAGGGGCTCATCGCGGGCGGCATTCCCGCGATCTTCCGCGCGCAGGAAGGTGCCGAGGACAACCCGGGCCTCGCCGTCCACGACCTCAAAGAGCACGGCTTCTCCGCGAAAGACGTTCTCGTCGGCATCGCGGCGTCGGGCCGCACGCCCTACGTCATCGGAGGGCTGAAGTACGCAAGAGAGCTCGGCGCGCTGACGATTGCGCTCGCGTGCAGTGAGCACGCAGAGATCGCCGCGCTCGCCGACATCGCCCTGACGCCTGTCACGGGGCCTGAAGTCGTCACAGGCTCGACGCGCATGAAGGCGGGCACGGCCCAGAAGCTCGTGCTCAACATGCTCTCGACCGGCACGATGATCAAGCTCGGCAAGGTCTACGGCAACCTCATGGTCGACGTCAAGGCCAGCAACAAGAAACTCGAGGAGCGCGCCATCCGCATCGTCATGGAAGGCAGTGGCTGCGAGCGCACAGAGGCGGAGAAGGCCCTCAAGGGGGCCGACGGCCACGCCAAACTCGCCATCCTCATGGTCGTCGCAGGCGTCTCCGCTAGCGAGGGCAAGGCATTGCTCGAGCGCACGAGCGGCCATCTAGCAGCCGCCATCCGCCTGGCCGCAGGAGGGATGAATGCATGAACTACAATCATATCGCCAAACAAGTCTTCTCTCTTGTGGGCCCTACCGACAACATCCTATCGGCCACGCACTGCATGACGAGGCTGCGCCTCGTGCTGCACGCGAAGAGCCCCGAGCAAATTGAAGCGCTCAAGAAGGTCGAGGGCGTGCTCGGCGTCTACGACGCGGGCGAAGAGCTGCAGATCATCTTCGGCCCGGGGCGCGTCGACCGCGTGACTGAGGCCTTCCTGAAGGAACTCGAAGCGGCACGCGCTAGCGCTTCCCCAGCATCACCATCCTCTGCTGGCCGTCCGACTGCCGGCAAAGTCGGACTGTCGGACGGTGCACAGTCAGTCGGACCGTCCACCGCGACTTCTCTCTCGGAGTCATCAGACAGACCGGAGATTGGCGACGGCAAGGCGCTGCACGCGAAGATTCGCGCCAAGAACGCGACGCCCGTCAAGCTGCTCTTCAAGCGCATCGCGAGCATCTTCATCCCGCTCATACCGGCCTTCATCGCCTGCGGCCTCATCAGCGGCACCTTGAATGTCGTCAGCAAAGTTGAACCTGCATTTACCCAGACGGCCGTCTACCAGCTGCTCGCCATCGGCGGCAGCACCGTCTTCTGGGGCATGAACCTCTTCGTCGGCTACAACGCCGCCAAGGAGTTTGGCGGCACGCCGATACTCGGCGGCATCCTCGGCGCGCTGCTCGCCCATCCCGCACTCGCCTCGGTCGAACTCACGGACGGTCCGCTCGTGCCGGGGCGCGGCGGCGTCATCTCCGTGCTGCTCGTCGCTGCGCTCGCCGCCGCGCTCGAAAAGCAACTGCGCCGCATCATCCCCGAGATGTTCAGCCTCTTCCTCACGCCGCTCTTCACCTTCCTAATCTCAGGCACCGTTGCCATCTGCGTGCTGCAGCCTCTAGGCGGCTTCCTGTCCGACTGCATCGGCACGGCGGCCACGAGCGCCATCGGCTCTGGCGGCGCCGTCACGGGCTTCATCCTCGGCGGCACCTTCCTGCCGATGGTCATGCTCGGCATCCATCAGACGCTCACGCCGATCCACGCGGAGCTCCTCTCGCGCTACGGCGTCACGATCCTCCTGCCCGTGCTCGCCATGGCCGGCGCGGGACAGGTCGGCGCGAGCTTTGCCGTCTACTGCAAGACGAAGAACCACTTCCTCAAGAAGACGATTGCCTCGGCACTGCCCGTCGGCATCATGGGGGTCGGTGAGCCTTTGATCTACGGCGTAACGCTGCCGCTCGGCAAGCCCTTCATCGGCGCCTGCATCGGTGGTGCCTGCGGCGGTGCCGTGCAGGCGCAGTTCATGGTCGGCGCCGCCACGCTCGGCATCTCCGGCCTGCCGCTCGCCGCAGCAACAGACCAGATCCCCGTCTACCTCTTAGGCCTCATCACAGCCTACATCGGCGGCTTCATCGCAACGTGGCTCATCGGCTTCGATGACCCGCCAGAGGAAAAATGACAACCTTCCCCTGTCAGACGCATATGCAAACAGAAAGGGAGTTTTACATGGATATGGATAATGGAATCTCGCTCTATCCCGGCCTCGACAACACGCCAGCGGAGAATCTGGCACTCTTGGAAGAGGCCGCGCATGATGGCATCCGGCGCATCTTCACCTCACTGCACATCCCTGAGACGGATGTCAGCGCACTCAAGCAGGAGATCGGCACGCTGCTGCAGGCGGCGCGCCGCCACGGCATGGAAGTCATCTCCGACGTCTCGCCGGCGACCTGCCAGCTGCTCGACCTGCCCGACTTCAACCCGACTTCATTCCGCATGCTCGGCATTACGACGCTGCGCCTCGACTACGGCTTCTCCGCCGAGGAGATCGCGCGCCTCACGCACCGCTTCCCCGAGATGCGCTTCCAACTCAACGCCTCGACGATCACGCGACGCATCCTCAAGGACCTGCAGGATGCCGGCACGGACTTCTCGCGCATCGACGCCCTGCACAACTTCTACCCGCGCCGCGGCACGGGCCTCAGCGAGCAGAGCCTCGTCCACGCCAACATCCTGCTGCACCGCTACGGCATCCGCGTCGGCGCCTTCGTCGCGAGCCAGGGGCGCCGACGCTCGCCGCTCAAGGACGGCCTGCCGACACTAGAAGAGCACCGCGACGAGGCAGCCGAGCTCTCCGCCCGCCACCTCGTCGCGCTCGGCTGCGACTCCGTCTTCCTCGCCGACTCCCTGCCGACGGCTGAAGAGATCCAGGGCATCGGCCAGCTCCAGGGCGACCAGGTCACGCTGCACGCGCGCTACATGACGAAGGACCCCGTCCAGCGCGAACTCCTCGCTCACACCTTCACCGCGCGCCTCGACGAAGCGCGCGACGCCATCCGCGCGCAGGAGAGCCGCCGGCTGCTGCGCGAGATGCACGCCAGAGTCCTGCCCGACAACGCGACGACACACCCCATAGGCGCCATCACCATCGACAACGAAGGCTACGGCCGCTACATGGGCGAACTCCAGATCATCCGCATGCCGCAACCAGCCGACCCGCGCACGAACGTCGCCGCCATGGTCGACGAGAGTGAGTGCAACCTGCTGCAGTACATCACACCGGGAAGAAAATTTTCGTTCCGGTTCGCCCCTGAAACTGATATAATATAACTATATACCCTATGCGAGAGGAAATACGAAACAAATGGACGATACCATCAAAAATGAAGACCGTTGCGCGCTCTGCGAGATCAATCACCCGCATCCCGAGCGGATCCAATACGCACTGACCCACAAGCTCGACGACGAGACGAGCCTGCGCCTGTCGGAGCTCTTCAAGGTGCTCGGCGACAAGACGCGCATCAAGCTGCTCTCCTTGCTCGTTGTCGAAGAGGAGATGTGCGTCTGCGACATCGCCGAAGCCCTGCAGATGGGCCAGTCGGCCATCTCGCACCAGCTGCGCGTCCTGCGCACGGCCAGGCTCGTCAAGTACCGCAAGGACGGCAAGGAAGCCTGGTATTCCCTCGCAGACGACCACGTCGTCAAGCTCATGTGCCAGGGACTCGACCACGTGCGCGAATCCTGACACATCATCCCCGTTGACCCTTGTTACCCTTGGAAAGGACTCGATCGTATGCACAGGAGTCATCTCATGAAAGCCGGCCTGCTCGCCGGACTCTTTTCCGTGCTGTTCTCAGCCACCGTCTTTGCCGCCCCCGTCCTCAAGATCAATTCCTCCGGACGCGACGTCATGCTACTGCAGCAGAAGCTCCAGAACGTCGGCTACACGATCAAGGACATCGACGGCATCTTCGGCGAAGAGACGAAGCGCGTCGTCACGCAGTTCCAGAAGGACAACAACCTGCGCGCGACAGGCGTCGTCAACAACGCGACCTGGCGCGCCCTCAAAGATACAAAGTCCATCCACCACGGCTCAATCAAGGATAAGGAAGCCCTGCTCGAGCGCCTGAAGAGCACGGCGCCGAACTACGGCCCGACCGTGCCCAACAACAAGCCGATCCTCGAGCGCAGCAAGGTCAGCAGCATCATCTCGACAGCCAAGTCGTACATCGGCGTGCCCTACAGCTTCGGCGGCGCGACGCCAAAGGCCTTTGACTGCTCCGGCTACCTGCAGTATGTCTTCGGCAAGAACGGCATCAGCATCCCGCGTCTCGCCGACGACCAGTACCGCCTCGGCCTGCGCACGACGAGCAAGAGCCAGCTCGAGCCCGGCGACCTCGTCTTCTTCACCACCTACGAGCCCGGCCCCTCCCACTGCGGCATCTACCTCGGCGACGACCAGTTCATCCACGCCTCCTCCAGCCGCGGCGTCCGCATCGACAGCCTCTCCAACAGCTACTGGCAGCCGCGCTACATCGGCGGCAAGCACATCATCAAATGAAAATAGGAGATACCGGATGGTATCTCCTATTTTTTTGCGCCGTTTCTCATATCAAGTTCAGGAACGCCTCGTGTAGCCGCGTGTCGTGTCCGACTTCGGGATGAAAGGCGAGTGCCAGCTGCTGGCCATAGCACACGGCAGTGATATGGCCGTCTGTCTCGGAAAGCACTTCGACGCCTGGGCCGGCCGCTTCGATGTACGGCGCGCGGATGAAATTCTGGCGCATCGTGCCGATGTGGCGGACATCGGCCTCCGTGACGAAACTGCCGAGCTGGCGGCCGTAGGCGTTGCGGCGCACGGTGACGGGCAGCGTCTTGAAGCACGTGCGCGCATCGTTGCTCAGGTGCTCGGCCAGCAGGATAAGGCCGGCGCACGTCGCGAGCACGGGCATGCCCTCCTCGATCCAGGACTTGATGGGTGCGAGCATACCACTCTCCATGAGCAGCTTGCGCTGGACCGTGCTCTCGCCGCCCGGCAGCACGAGGCCATCCGGCTTCTGTCCGAGGTCGGCTGCGCTGCGCAGCTCGCGGCACTCCGCGCCGATAGAGCAGAGCATCGCTTCGTGTTCGGCAAAGGCGCCCTGCACGGCGAGCACGCCGATTCTCTTTGCCATATCATTTCCCCCGTTCTGCCATCAAGAGCGCAATCTCCTCCTCGTTGATTCCGACCATGGCCTCGCCGAGGTCTTCGGAAAGCGCTGCGATGATCTTCGGGTCCTCGTAGTTCGTCACGGCCTGCACGATGGCGCGAGCGCGCTTTGCCGGATTGCCCGACTTGAAGATGCCCGAGCCGACGAAGACGCCCTCGGCACCGAGCTGCATCATCAGCGCGGCATCGGCAGGCGTCGCGACGCCGCCCGCAGCGAAGTTGACGACCGGCAGGCGGCCATTGTCGTGGACATACCGAACGAGCGCGTACGGCACAGCGAGTGCCTTGGCCGCCTCAAAGAGCTCATCCTCGCGCTTTGCCGTCAGCGCGGCAATCTGGGAGTTGATCTTGCGCATGTGGCGCACGGCCTGCACGACATCGCCTGTGCCCGGCTCGCCCTTCGTGCGGATCATCGAGGCGCCCTCCGCGATGCGGCGCAGCGCTTCACCGAGGTCGCGCGCACCGCAGACGAACGGCACACGGAACTTGCGCTTGTCGATGTGATAGACATCATCGGCCGGCGAGAGGACCTCGCTCTCGTCGATGTAGTCAATATCGATGGCCTCAAGCACCTGCGCTTCGACGAAGTGACCGATGCGACACTTGGCCATGACCGGGATGGAGACGGCCTGCTGGATGCCCTTGATCATCTTCGGATCGCTCATGCGCGAGACACCGCCCGCCGCGCGGATGTCAGCCGGGATGCGCTCGAGCGCCATGACGGCACAGGCACCGGCCTCCTCCGCGATCTGCGCCTGCTCCGGTGTCGTGACGTCCATGATGACGCCGCCCTTGAGCATCTGGGCGAGCTGCTTGTTGAGTTCATAGCGATTGTCAAATTATTCTGCCATATCGATTCCTCCATCTCTCTTGCTGTGCACTGGAATGATTACATTCCCCAGTATACGCCTTTCTGGTTTTATCAAAAGTCTCAATCTACTTTATTTTCGCAAGGTCAAAAAACACGGTCATCCCACCTCCTGGTCAAAGCGACGGAAGAAATCTGGCCTTGCCTTGCAGGAATAGACTGACCCTAACGCGAATGAACAACAAAAGGTAATTTTCCAGAAAAAGAAATGAGGGAATCAAATGCTTTATACTATCGAGAACGACGAGCTCTGCGTGCAAGTGCGCGACCACGGCGCGGAACTGCGCTCCATCAAGGAACGCGAGGACGAGACGGAATACCTCTGGAACGGCGACCCGACCTGGTGGCGCTACAGCTCACCGGTGCTCTTCCCGATCGTCGGCAAGCTCAAGGACAACAAGTACCGTGTGGGCGGCAAGACGTACGAACTGCCGAGCCACGGCCTCGGCCGCATCTCCGATTTCCAGCTTGTCGAGAAAGAGGCGGACCGCATCGCCTTCTCGCTCTGCTGGACGGAGGAATCGCTCGCGCACTATCCGTGGAAATTCGAGCTCCAGGTGGCCTACGAACTCCACGGGAAACAGGTCAAGGTCATCTGGACGGTGCACAACCACGACGACCACGAGATGATCTACTCAATCGGCGCACACGGCGCCTTCCGCTGCCCGATCGTGCACGGGGAAGCATTCTCCGACTATTACCTCGAGTTCAACCATGAAGAGGATGCGCCGAACATGCCTCTCAACAAGGAGGGCCAGTACCTTCGCGCGCATGGCACGAAACCGCTCAAGGGTACGCGCCTGCCGCTCTGCTATGAAGAATTCAAGGACGACGTCCTCGCCTACCACAATCTCAAGTCGGACAAGGTCACGCTGCGCTCGACAAAGAGCGATAAGTCGCTGTCTGTCATCGCCAAGGACTTCCCCTACTGGGGCTTCTGGACCCCGGGCCAGGGCGGCGCGCCGTTCATCTGCATCGAGCCATGGCACGGCCACGCCGACTACGAGGACTTCGATGGCGACTTCGCCGACCGCGAGGGAAGTGAACGCCTCGCAGCAGGCGAAGAAGCGGTGTTCAGCTATACGATTGAGATTGGCTGACACAGTGAATCTGCAGCAGGGCAGCAGGGCCCTGCCACCCTGCCGCCATGTCGCGATTGACCATTGAGGCCGCACAAATCCCACGAAAAAAACGCTGGCAAAAGCTGTCAGCGTTTTTGTGTGCAAGAAAACGGGCGATGCGCTAGCCAGAGGGACGAGGCTGGCCAGAAGCGGAGCGTTGAGGCCCTGCGTGAAGAACCGATTTTTTGCCATCCCGCCCTTGCCAAAGAGCGTCGTCCAAGCAACGCGCGTTTAGCTCTTTGGCAAGGATTGATTCTGAGGCAAAAAATCGGTTTAGCAGGGGCTCATCGCGCAGTGCTGGCCAGCCCCGTCCCGTCGGCGTCAACTTTGCAAAAACTCAGCAGCGGCTCTCTGCCACTGCCTTGAAGGCCTTGCCTGCCGCCTCGATCGTGCGGTCGATATCTTCGTCACTGTGCGCGCCGGACATGAAGAGCGTCTCGAACTGCGACGGTGCGAGGTAGATGCCCTGCTCGAGCATGCTCTTGAACCAGACCTTGAAGGCTTCCTGATCCGAAGCACACGAGTCATCGTAGTTGTAGACCTCATGCTCGTTGAAGAAGATGCCGAACATCGAACCGGCCTGATGTGCCTGGATCGTGACGCCGGCTTCCTTGGCCTTCTCGAGCCAGCCGAGCAGGAGCTTCTTCGTCTTGAGCGTCAGCATGCGGCTGTAATCGGCCTCGCCCGGCTCCGGCTCTGCTGTGATGATCTTGAGCGTCTCGATGCCGGCAGTCATTGCGAGCGGGTTGCCCGAGAGCGTGCCCGCCTGGTAGACGGGGCCCGCCGGCGAGACCTTCATCATGATGTCGCGTCGTCCGCCGTAGGCCGCGACCGGCAGGCCGCCGCCGATGATCTTGCCGAGGCACGTGAGGTCCGGCGTGATGCCATAGGCCGCCTGTGCGCCGCCGAGCGATGCGCGGAAGCCGCACATGACTTCATCGAAGATCAGGATCGTGCCGTGTGCCTGCGTGAGCTCGCGGATCTTGCGCAGGTAGCCCTGCTTCGGCGGCACGCAGCCCATGTTGCCCGCAACCGGCTCGATGATGACCGCTGCGATCTCGTCGCCCATCTCATCCATGACCTTCGTGATGGCCTCGACATCATTGTAGGGTACCGAGATCGTGTCCGCCGCCGTGCCCTTTGTGACGCCCGGCGAACTCGGCACGCCGAACGTCGCCATGCCCGAACCGGCATTGACGAGCAGGCTGTCGCTGTGGCCGTGGTAGCAGCCGATGAACTTGACGATCTTCTCGCGCCCTGTGTAGCCGCGCGCCAAGCGCAGCGCGCTCATCGTTGCCTCCGTGCCCGAGTTGACCATGCGAATGACCTCGATAGACGGGTAGACCTGCATGACGAGCTTCGCGAGCTCCGACTCTAAGAGCGTCGGGGCGCCGTAGCTCGTGCCGCGCGTCGCCGCCTCCTGCAGCGCCTTGACGACGTTCGGGTGAGCATGGCCGACGACCATCGGGCCCCATGAGCCCACGTAGTCGATGTATTCATTGCCGTCGATGTCGAAGATGCGGTCCCCCTTCGCCTTCGCGATGAACGGCGGGTTGCAGTCGACATTGGCGTACGAGCGGACCGGGCTGTTGACGCCGCCCGGCATGAGCGTCTTGGCTTCGTTGAAAGCCGCCAGAGATTTTTCGAGATTCAGCATGTCTTACTCCTCTTCCTTGAGCCACTTTGCCGCATCCAGTGCGTGGTACGTGATGATGATGTCCGCACCGGCGCGCTTCATGCTCGTCAGCGTCTCGAGCACGATGCGCTTCTCGTCGATCCAGCCGTTCGCCGCCGCAGCCTTGACCATCGCGTACTCGCCGCTGACATTGTAGACGGCGACTGGATGATGGATGTGGTCGCGAACCTGGCGCACGACATCGAGGTAGGCGAGTGCCGGCTTGACCATGATGATGTCAGCGCCTTCCATGAGGTCGAGGTCGACTTCCTTGAGGGCCTCGCGCGCATTGGCCGGATCCATCTGGTACTGGCGGCGGTCGCCGAACTGCGGCGCGCTGTCGGCAGCATCGCGGAACGGGCCGTAGTAGCCCGAAGCGTACTTGACGGCGTAGCTCATGATGGAGACGTTGATGAAGCCATGCGCGTCGAGCGCTTCGCGGATGGCGGCGACGCGGCCGTCCATCATGTCGGACGGCGCGATGATGTCAGCGCCGGCCTCAGCCTGCGAGACGGCGACTTTCTGCAGGAGTTTGAGCGTCTTGTCGTTGTCGACGTAATGGCCCTCGAGATGGCCGCAGTGGCCATGCGTCGTGTACTGGCAGAGGCAGACATCGCCGATAATCATGAGCTCTGGCACCGCGGTCTTGATGGCCTTGATGGCGCGCTGCACCGGGCTCGTCGGGTCCCAGGCCGAAGAGCCGTCTGCATCCTTGTACTCCGGCAGGCCGAAGACCTCGACGGCGGGAATGCCGAGTGCGGCAATCTCCTTGGCAAGCTCGACGGCATTGTCGACCGAGAGATGGTAGCAGTTCGGCATGCTCGGGATCTCTTCCTTGACATGCTCACCCGGAACGACAAAGATCGGGTAGACAAAATCCTTCGCCGAGAGAGTCGTCTCCCGGACCATGGCGCGCATGGCCGGCGTGATGCGCATGCGGCGCGGACGAAGCTTCTGGTTATACATAACAACATCTCCTAAATACATAGATGTCTGGCAGATACCTGCCATGGCAATCGCAGAACAGAATGAAGTCGGCTCTCGCCTTTGCTCAGACGAGGCTTTCGCGCATGGCCTCGACGAGACCTTCGATGGTGTACGTCGAAGCCACGATGGCGGGCTCGATGCCGTGCCGGCGGGCCGTCTCGGCCGTCACCGGGCCGATGCAGGCGGTCTTGACGCCCGCGAGCGGCTCAATGCCGCCGAGCAGCTTGACGAGGTTCTCGACGGTCGAGGAGCTCGTGAACGTCACGAAGTCGATGGCGCCGCGCTCGAGCTCATCCCGGAGTGCCGCGCGCTCTTCCTCACTCGTTTCGGCCATGACCGTCTGGTAGACCGGCACGACGTCGACCTCGGCCCCCTGCTCGCGCAGTTTCTCGGGCAGGATCTCGCGCGCTGCCGCAGCGCGCGGCAGGAGGATCTTCGCGTGCGGCGGCAGCTTGCCTTTGAGGGCTTCTAAGATGCCCTCTGCGCGGAACTCCTGCGGCATGACGTCGGCGCGGATGCCGTACGAGGCGAGCTTCCCCGCCGTCGTCTTCCCGATGGCCGCAACCTTCGCGTAGCCGAGTGCGCGGACATCGCGGCCCGCGGCGAAGAGGCGCTCCATGAAGCGCTCGACGCCGTTCGTGCTCGTGAAGATCAGCCACTGGTAGGCGTCGATTCCTGCGATGGCCGCATCGACGGCCGCATAGCCGTCATCCGGCGCAGCGATCGCGATGGCCGGCTTCTCGATGACGCGGGCACCGAGGTCTTCGAGGCACGCAGTGAGCTTCGATGCCTGGCTGCGCGCGCGCGTGACGAGCACCGTCCGCCCGAAGAGCGGCTTCTGGCTCAGCTTATCGAACCACTGCAGGTTCTCGCGCAGCTTGACGACCTCGCCGACGATGAAGATGGCCGGCGGCTTGAGTCCCTTCCGCTTGACGTCCTCAGCGGCCGTGCCGACCGTCGTCATGAGGACTTCCTGCTCCGGCTTCGTGCCCCAGCGTATGACGGCTGCCGGCGTATCTGCCGGGCGTCCGTTCTCTATGAGCTCTTCCGTGATGTGCGGCAGATTGGCGACGCCCATGAGGAAGACGAGCGTGTCGACACCCGTCGCCAGCTTGTCCCAGCGGATGTTGCTCTTGCCCTTCGTCGGGTCCTCATGGCCCGTGACGACGGCAAACGACGTCGCGATGCCGCGGTGCGTGACGGGGATGCCCGCATAAGCCGGCACCGAGATGGCCGAGGTGATGCCCGGCACGACCTCAAAAGGCAGGCCGTTCTCCTCGAGCAGCAGACCCTCTTCGCCGCCGCGGCCGAAGACGAAGGGATCGCCGCCCTTGAGGCGCACGACTGTCTTGCCCTCTTTCGCCTTGTCGACGAGCAGCTGATTGATGTCCGGCTGCTTCATCGTGTGGTGGCTCGACGCCTTGCCGACGTAGATGAACTCGGCATCGCGCGGCGCCCAGCCGAGGATGCGGTCATCCGCGAGGCGGTCGTAGACAACGACCTCGGCGCGCTTCAGGCAGTCGACTGCCTTGAGGCTGATGAGGCGGTAGTCCCCAGGACCAGCCCCGACCAGATATACCATACCTGCCATAATAAAACTCTCCTCTTCTCTTCGTGAAATATCGCCAGCGCAGACGCAGCTGCGCCCAGGTTCTCTCTGCCCGCCTCACCGGTCGAGCAGCAGGCCGATCTCGTGCAGGATCTCGATGCCGCCCATCGCGAGCAGCTTGTCGGCAAGCGATGTGCCGAGCGACTCGGCCTCTGCCGCGCTGCCCACAGCAGTGTCGCGGTAGAGGCGCGCGCCGTCGAGCGAGACGATGACCGCCTCGACATGAAGCCGCTCTCCGGCAGCAGGCACTGCGTAGACGCCGACAGGCACCTGGCAGCCGCCTTCGACGCGGGCCAGGAAGGCGCGCTCCGCCCTGGCACAGGCCACCGTCTCCTCGTCGTTGAGGAAGGCGATGAGATTGCGCACCTCGCCGTCATCCGCGCGCGTCTCGATGGCAAGAGCGCCCTGCCCGACGGCCGGCAGCACCATCTCGCGCGGCAGCACCTCCGTGATGCGGTCCGCAAAGCCGAGGCGCTTGAGGCCTGCCACGGCCAGGATGATCGCGTCGAAGTGCTCGCGCTCAAGCTTCTCCAGGCGCGTGTTGACATTGCCGCGCAGGTCCGAAATATTGAGGTCCGGCCGTGCGTGCAAGAGCTGCGCCTTGCGGCGCAAGCTCGAGGTGCCGACCTTTGCGCCCTGCGGCAGATTCTCGAGCGTCTTGTACACAGGGCTCACCACAGCGTCCCCCGGATCAAATCGCTTCGTGATGGCAGAGATCACGAGGCCCTCCGGCACCTCTGTCGGCATGTCCTTGAGGCTGTGCACCGCGATGTCGATGCCGCCCTCGAGCATCTCCTGCTCGAGCTCTTTCGTGAAGAGCCCCTTGCCGCCGATCTTGGCGAGCGGCGCGTCGAGGATCTTGTCGCCCTTTGTCGTCATGAGCTTCTTCTCGACCCGCAGATCCGGATAGCGCTCCTTCAGGCAGTCTGCCACATAGTCTGCCTGCCAGAGCGCGAGCTTACTGCTTCGCGTCCCGATAACGATTGTGCCGTTCTTCACTCGTTGCCGCCTCCCCTATCGTGTCCAGCTTGAATAAGGCCCGCATGGCCTCGATGTAGAATGACTCCTGCGCTGTGCCCGCCGAAGCATTGAGCTTCATCATCGGCATGCGCAGGATCTTGCGCACGATCATGCGCGTCATGTGCTCGATCTGCCGACGCTCCGATTTCGTGAGGTCCGGCAGCTTCGACGATGCGCGGCGCACCTCGCGCTGGCGGATGCGCTCGCAGCGCTCTGAGAGCAGCGCCATGAGCGGACGGAAGGAGAGGTACTGGAATTTGTCCTCGATGGACTTCACTTCCTCCTCCACGATGGCATGCGCGAGCTTTGCCTCCTGCAGCCGCTCCTCCTTGTGCTCGTCGACGACGGCCTCCAGCGCATCGATGTTGTAGAGCGTCACGCCCTTGATGCCCGCGACCTCCGGATCGACGTCGCGCGGCACGGCGATATCGATGAAGAAGAGCGGCCTGCCCTTGCGCTTCGTCATGAGCTGGCGCGTCTCCCAGGGCTTGACGACGTAATGCGGCGCGCCCGTCGACGTCACGATGACATCGACATCCACCGCCCGCTTCAGCGCACCGTCGAACGGAACGGCCTCGCCGCCGAACTCCGCCGCGAGCTGCTCAGCCCGCTCGATGTGACGGTTTGCCACGTAGATCTTGCGCACGCCGTGTGCGACGAGGTGCTGTGCCGTGAGCTCCGCCATCTTGCCCGCGCCAAAGATCAGCGCATTCGAGGCTGCAAGCGAGCCGAACATCTCCTCGGCAAGCTCGACGGCCGCATAGCTGACGGAAACCGAATTGTAGGCGATGCGCGTCTCCGTGCGCACGCGCTTGCCCGTCGCGATGGCGCGGTGGAAGAGCGTATTGAGCACGGTGCTCGTCGTGCCGGCCTCGCGCGCAATCGCGTACGCCTCCTTGACCTGCGAGAGGATCTGCCCCTCGCCGAGCACGAGCGAATCGAGGCTCGACGCCACGTTGAAGAGATGGCGGATGCATTCCTCGTCGACGAACGAGTAGAGGTACGCGTCGATGTCCTCGTCGTTGCCCGTCAAGTCAAACAGGAACTGCTTGAGCGTCACTGCATCTTCCTCTGCATCGTCGACGACGGCGTACATCTCGCTGCGGTTACAGGTCGAGAGCACGACGGCCTCCGATATCCCCTCGTATTCGTTGAGATTTTCCAGCCCGTTGCGAACGGCCTGCCGGGAAATCGCGAAGTGCTCGCGCACCTCCACAGGCGCCGTCTTATGATTGAGGCCTAAAATCAATAATTGCATGTCGAATCATTACCTCCGCCCGGTTCAGACGACCGGCCTTGACTAATTCCATGATATCCCGCGACAATGCCGCGCGCCAGAATGCCTGACGGTCATCGCTCGTCGGCAGCTTGTCCTTCATCTCCTGACGAATGGCGGCCAGCCTCTCGATCCAGAGGCCGAAGGCCGGCGGGAATGCCTGCTCGAGCTGTTCGCGCAGGCTGCGCGAAAAGGCAGGGCTAAGGCCGCCCGTGCCGATGGTCAGCAGGAAGCGGCCGCGACGGATGCTCGCCGGCACAAAGAAGTCCGAGAGCTCCGGCTCATCGGCCACATTGACGAGCGCACCGGATGCGCGCGCCTCCTCGGCCGCCACGCGGTTGACCGCATGATCATCTGCCGTGCAGAAGACAAGGAACGGGCGCACGCGCTGCAGGAACCCCGTCTCGTACGGCTGGGCCAGCCAGAAGAAACATCCTGTCGACGCCTCCTGATAGAGCAGCCTCGTCAGAGCCGGTGCGATGACAATGAGGTGCGCGCCCGCCTGCAAGAGCACATGTGCCTTCCGCTCGGCAACGCGCCCGCCGCCGATGATCACGCAGACACGCCCTGCGATCTCCATATTGACCGGATACTGCACGCTCATCCCCCCGCCCATAATCTGAACATTCATCAATTACGAATCTCATTCATTTATTGTAATCACCTTCTTATTATAACGGATGTTTATGCAAAAGAAAAGAAGCTCCGAGCAAAAGTCGTCATGACTTTTATCAAAGCTTCTGATTCTGTATCTTATCGTATTATCTGCATCACGTCGAACCGTCGTCGGGGATGACATGCGCGGTCAGGAAGATCATGATCTCAGACTCGGAGCGGCTCTGGCGCACGCTGCGGAAGAACGCGCCGAGGATGGGCAGGTCGCCGAGGAACGGGATCTTCGACAGCGTCCTCGATTCATCGCTGCCGATCAGGCCGCCGATGACCATCGTCTCGCCGTCGCGCAGGCTGACCGTCGTGTCGGCACTGCGGTTCTGGAAGCGGTAGGCCTTGATGTCCTCGACGTAGAGCGGCGAACTGACCTCCGTGTGCACTGTCGCCGTGATGCGGCCGTCCTCGTGGATGCGCGGCGTGCAGCGCAGGATGATGCCGGCCTGGCGGTAGGTGTACGTCGTCGTCGTCGTGCTGTTCGTCACCGACTGCGTCGGCACGGGGACCTCGCCGCCGATGTTGATAAGCGCCTCCCGGCCCTGTACCGTCGTGATATTCGGCCGCGCGAGCATCTTGGCCTTGCCCTGCGTCACGAGCGCCTGTATTGTCGCGCTGTAGTAGAACTCGAACGGCACCCCCTCCGGGCCGCGTCCGAACTGGATGATGCCCGGCACCGTTCCGTCCTGCGTGTGGCGCTTGATCTCCTTTTCCTGCACTTCATGGTCCGTGCCCTTGTGGCGGTACGTCGTCTCGAAGTCTGGATATTGCGGCAGCGATGACCACTGCCACTCGACGCCGAGTTTCTTGGATGCATCCTTTGAGAGCGCCACGACCTTTGCTTCAAGCGATACCTGCTGCGGCTTGCAGTCGAGATGGCGCACGAGTTCCGCCACGCCAGATGCCTCTGCTGCCGTGCCGTAGAACAGCACGGAATTCGTCGCACTGTCGACGAGGACGCGGCGCGCACTGCCGCCCTCGCCTTCCTGCTCCGCATCCGCCCTGCCCGCCGCGCTGCGCAGCGAGAGCTCCGCCGCACGCGCGATGTCAGCGGGGTCGGCATGGCGCACGGGGTAGACGTGCACGCTCCTGAGGCCGTCTGCCCGCGCGGCCGTCGTCACGAGGTACGTCGTGCCCTCCTTGACGAGCACGAGCCCCTTCGAAGCGGCGACCATGCGCAGGAGTTTCGTCGGCTCCTCTGTCACATGGAGCGTCACCGTCCCCGCAACGCTGTCATCAAGCACGATGTTCTCGTGGCCCGCACGCGCCAGCGACATGAGCACGGAGCGCACATCGCCCTCGACGACCTGCATCTCGATGGGTGCGGCCTCCACGCCGCCTGTCAAAAAGCGCCCGAGCAATACCGTGCCGAACATTACCCTCCCTATCCTCTTTGTCCAGTTGACCGTCATCGGCTGCCTCCTTTCCTCTTCTCTTTTACGCATCTTGTGCTAACGCGTCTCTATCCTGTCATCTTGTCCGGCAGCTTCTCCATCCGAATGGAATGAAGCCATTGGCAGCCAGATTTCACCGTCTGGGCCGCAAAGCCGCACACCCGCCCTGCCGATCTCGACGACCTCGTAGCCGAAGAAGTGCTCGCCGACGGCCAGGGATCGGCTCTGCGCGCCGTCCGAGAGGATGACGAGCGGCTCCGCGCCCTGCACGATGCCTCGAAGTGCCAGTACAGGCTCAGGCGCGGAGATGGGCATCTCTGGAGCCGCCTCCGCCCTCATAGACGCTCGGGCGGGCAGCGCGGGCTGCTGCACATTTTGGGCAGATTCCGTCTTCTGCGCGGCTTTCACAGGCGCGGCCGCCGCTTCGCCGCGCTTCTCGTGCCCAGGCGAGAAGGGATTGCGCAGGTCTTCGACTGCCACCTGGCTCTCCATGCCGCGGATCTTCTCGTAGCGCGCGCCATCCCGGCCCTTCTCCGCCCTTGCGGGCGCACTGCCGCTCTCCGCGGCCGTCTCCAGCTGCGGCTGGTCCATCCCATCGGCTGCGCCCTGCCAGAACAGCACCACTGCCAGCAGTACAGCGGCCACAGCTGCAAAGGCAATCTGCTTTGGCGTCACATGCATCAGCATCCCTCCCCTTATATTATTATATTTACATTATTCTGATTTCATTTTATACGAAGAAAGGCTCTGCCAAACGGACAGAGCCTTTCCTGCGCCTTTGACTGCGTCTGTGTACTGCCACAGATAAGCCTCGGGTATGTGCTATGGATTATTTTGCAGCTTTAGCAGCCTTGAGTGCCTGGAGCTTCGGTCCCATGATGCGCTTGTAGGACTCGACGCCCGGCTGGTTGAAGGCATCGACATCTGCGAGTTCGCCCTCATAAGCAACGCTCATCGCGAGCATGTAGAGGAGTTCGCCGAGGTGGTAGGCATTGAGCTCCGGCAGTGCGAAGCATGCGTTGTAGCGCTTGTTCGAAGCGAGTGCATCGGCATTCGACTGGCGGGCAACCTCGAGGGCCTCGCTCATCGTGACGCCGGAGATGTCAGCCAGCTTCTTGGCCTCCGGGAAGACATTCGGGATCTCGATATCATTTGCCCAGTTCTCGATCTTGACAAACTGTACGACCTTGTTGAGCTTGCCTTCCTGATGCTGCTGCGTCTGGGAGTGCATGTCCGTCGTGCCGACAGCAACGAGCGGCGTGCGGCCGTAGCAGACTTCCTTGCCTTCCTTGTTGAACTGCTTGCCGAGGGACTCTGCGAGCAGCTGGATGTACCACTCGGATACGGACTTGAGGTAATCGCCGTACGGCATCATGACCTCGATGTCGCGGCCGTGCTTCTCCGAGGCAGCGAACTTCAGGGCTGCGTTGAGCATAGCCGGATTCTGCCAGATATCATCGTTCTGGCAAGCCTTGTCCATGTCCTTGGCACCGTCGAGGAAGCTCTTGATGTCAAAGCCAACACAGGCAGCCAGCGTCAGACCGACTTCACAGAAGATGGAGAAACGTCCGCCGACGCCATCCGGTACAGCGTACTGCGGCCAGCCCTTCTCGATGGCCAGCTTCTTGAGGAGCGTCTGCTTCTCCATGTTCGGATCTGTGACGGCAACGACTTCAACGTCGATGCCCGGGTACTTCTGCAGGGCATCGTAGATGACCATGAAGTTCGACATCGTGTCGAGCGTGCCGCCGGACTTCGAGATGACGAGCAGCAGGACCTTGAGGTTGCGCTTTTCGTGATACTTGAGGATCTTGGACTCCGTCTCCAGGTGATGGATGAGGTCGCCCGTGCTGCGCGGGTCGATGTTGTTGCCGCTGAAGTAGACCTTCGGGAAGCCATTGCGCTCTTCCTTCGTGAGTTCATTCCAGTATGCGCCGCACTGTACGTCGAAGATGACCTTATCACCGAGGTAGGAGCCGCCGATGCCCAGCGAGACGACGACATCGACATTGTCTTTGACATGGTCCGTCAGTTCCTGCAGGTGCTTCAGCGAGCTCGGGCTGTTGAGATGCCCCTCCTCTACGTACGGCAACTGGGAGAACAGGACTTTCTCCGGTTCGCCATCCTTCGAGAGATGCGCACGGATGAAGCCCGTCTCGCGCATGACCTTCATCGCCTCATGCGCCTTCTTGAGGTCTTCCTCGTAGGATTTGAGGTCCGCTTCCGTGACTTTGCCTTCACCGTAAAGATTGTCGTAGTCGAACGTAAAACCGGATTTCAGCTTTAAACTCATGTTCTAACACTCCTCTTCTTGTTCTGCTGCAGGTTCTCTCACCGCGGCCATTTGCTCAGGAATACGGAAGGGATACCGGCAGCAGATCGCTTATTCCATACGATTCCATTATACCATGTATCCCTTATTCTGTGAACTATTCTCTTCTGTGAAAGTCAGGCTAAGAGAGGCTTGACGGCCTCTGCGAGCTTCTCCTTCTCGGCCTGTGCCTCTGCGAGGTCCTTGCCGAGCGTCGTGAAGTACGTCTTGATCTTCGGCTCCGTGCCGGACGGGCGGACGACGACCGTCGAGCCGTCATCGAGCTTGTAGATCAGCACGTTTGCCTTCGGCAGCCCCGTCTTCTCCGGCTCTGCGTAGTCAATCGTCTCGACGACCTTCTTGCCGGCAAACTCCGTCGGCGGGTTCTGACGCAGGCTGACCATGATGCCCTTCATCTTGTCCATGCCCGAGAGGCCCGGGAACGAGAAGGCATCGACCTTGTTGTAGTAGCGGCCATACTGCTGATAGATCTCTTCAAGGCGCTGCTTGATCGACGAGCCGATGGAGCGGTAATAAGCTGCCATCTCGCAGATCAGCATCGAGGAAACGACGGCATCCTTGTCGCGGACGTACGGGCCGGCGAGGTAGCCGTAGCTCTCCTCGAAGCCGAAGATGAAGCGATCCGTCTCGCCAGCTGCCTCAAGCTGTGCAATCTGGTCGCCGATCCACTTGAAGCCCGTCAGCACGTGGCGGAGCTCCACGCCGTAATGCTCGGCGACCTTGTCAGCAAGAGGCGTCGAGACGATGGACATGACAGCCACCGGGTTCTTCGGCATCGTGCCCTTCTCGATGCGGCCCTGGCAGATGTAGTCGAGCAGCAGGACACCCATCTCGTTGCCCGAGACGAGCTCGTAGCTGCCGTCAGCGCACTTCATCGCGATGCCGACGCGGTCAGCATCTGGGTCCGTCGCGAGCATGAGGTCAGCCTGCTCCTTCTTCGCGAGCTCAAGGCCTTTCTCAAGTGCCGCAAAGATCTCCGGATTCGGATAACTGCAGGTCGTGAAGTAGCCGTTCGGGTACTCCTGCTCCGGCACGATCGTGATGTCCGTGATGCCGATGTCCTTGAGCACGCGCGTGACTGGCACGAGGCCCGTGCCGTTGAGCGGCGAGTAGACGAGCTTGAGGCCAGCCGTCTTCGCGAGGCCCGGGCGGACCTGGCGCGCCTCGATAGCCTTGTAGAAGGCATCTTTGCAGTCCTCGCCGACGAACTGGATCAGGCCCTTCTCGACGCCCTCGGCAAAACTCATGTGTTTTGCGCCCGTCAGCACATCCGTCTTCTGGATGGACGCGTAGACAACAGCGGCCGCATCATCTGTCATCTGGCAGCCGTCCGGGCCGTATGCCTTGTAGCCGTTGTACTGCGCCGGGTTGTGCGAAGCCGTGATCATGATGCCGGCGTTGCAGTGGTAGTAGCGCGTCGCAAAGCTCAGGGCCGGTACCGGCATGAGCTCCTCGTAGAGGCGCACGTGGATGTCATTTGCCGCGAGGACGCCGGCGGCCTCGCGCGCGAAGTTCCAGCCCTTGAGACGGCTGTCGTAGCTGATGGCGACAGTCTGCGTGCCGCCCTGCGTCTTGACCCAGTCGGCAACGCCCTGCGTAGCCTGGCGAACGACCCAGATGTTCATGCGGTTCGTGCCTGCACCAAGCACGCCGCGCAGGCCGGCCGTGCCGAACTCCAAAGCGACGGCGAAGCGGTCCTTGATGGCCTCATCATCACCGGCGATGTCATTGAGTTCCTTGTTCAGATCGAAGTCCACGAGATCGGCAGCTGCCCAGCGTTTGTACTCATCCTGATACATATTGAATCCATCCCTTCCTGAATCCCTTTTCAGCAATCATTGTCATTGTGATGTTTTGATTTATTGTTGTAGTTCTTTTTCGACAGAAATTGCCTGAATCCTGCAAATCCTACAAAAAGGCTCAGGCGAGATGATATTTTTTCTTGAAGCTCCGGTGCGTCCAGTAGAAAGCGATGGCCAGAGGAACGCAGGAGCCGATCCAGGCCATCGGGTTGGCAAGGCAGGCGCCGAGGTAGCCGAGCCAGCCGCAGAGGAAGAGCGCTGCCGCCGTGCGCATCAAGAGCTCCATGATGCCCGCGATCGTCGGCACGACGCTCTGGCCGAGTCCCTGCAGTGTGTAGCGGAAGATGAAGAGGAAGGAGAGGATCCAGTAGCACGAGCCGTTGACAATCAGGTACTCGTGGCCGAAGTCGATGACCTGCTGCGCCCCATCGCCGACAAAGAGGCGCATGAGCGAAGGGCCGAAGAAGATGAGCCCCGCGCCGGCAAGCACGGCAAACGTCACGGACATGTAGCAGCACTTGCGCACGCCCTCGCCGATGCGCTCGAACTTGCGCGCGCCGTAGTTCTGTGCCGTGTAGGCCGACATCGCGATGCCGAACGACATCATCGGCATCATCGCGATGGACTCGATCTTCTGGGCTGCTGCATAGGCCGCAACGGCCGTAGGGCCGAGGTCATTGAGCGCGACCTGCAGGATAACGGCGCCAATCGCGATGATGCTCGACTGGAACCCCATCGGCAGGGCGATGCGCAGGTGTTCCCAGTAGAGCTTGAAGTCCGGACACCAGTCCTCGCGGTGCGCGTGCAGTGCAGGGACCCTGCGCAGGATGAAGGCAAGGCAGAGCAGGTTGCCGCAGACCTGCGAGGCGAGCGTCGCCAGAGCAGCGCCCGGGATGCCCCAGCCGAAGACGAGGATTGCGATCGGCTCGAAGATGATGTTGAGCGTGAGCCCACAGGCGAGCAGCACGGTCGGCGTCTTGCTGTCGCCGAGCGCGCGGATGAGATTCGTCTGCGTCTGGTAGAATACGAAGAGGCCGATGCCTGCGTAGACGAGGCTGATGAAGGAATAGGCCCCGTCGAGGATCTCCGCCGGCGTCTGCATCCAGACTAGGAGCTGGCGGCAGAGCAGCACGCCGACGGTCGTCAGGACGATTGAGGCCAGGAGAGAGAGTACGGCACAGGCCGCAGCGCTTCGGCGCACACCCTCCTCGTCACGCGCGCCGAAGCGCTGGCCCGTGTAGATGGAGAGCCCTGTCGAGAAGCCTATGACGAAGCCGAGCATCAAAAACATCAGGGCGCCCGTGCAGCCGACGGCCGCCAGGGCATTGACGCCGAGGAAGCGGCCGACGATCAAGGTGTCGACAAAGGCGTAGAGCTGCTGGAAGATATTGCCCGCAATCAGCGGCATAGTGAAGAAGAAGATCAGCTTGGCCGGCGATCCTTCTGTCAAGTTCTTTGTCATTCGATATACCTCGTCACAAAGGTGCGCAGTGTCTCCTGCAGCACCGTCACATTGTCTAGGAGCGCCTCTGTCTGCGGGCGCAACTTCGTGTAGTGGAATACAGGATGGTGCGCGACCAGGTAGTCTGTCGGGAACGGCTCGACGGCCACGCCCTGCTTCTGGAAGTTGAGCACCGAGCGCTTCATGTGGAAGGCGCTCGTCACGAGTATCGGGTGCGAGAGGCCGTTCTCGCGCAGGATCTCAGCTGAGAAGCGGGCATTCTGACTCGTGTTGATGCTCTTCGTCTCCGTCAGTATCTTCTCCTCCGGCACGCCGAGGCTCATGAGCACGCGCTTGGCGATCTTCGCCTCCGCGCCCGTGTCCTCGTAGACCTGGCCGCCCGACAGCAGGATCGGCACGCCGAGCTGACGCTGCAGGCGCACGGCCGTCAAGAGGCGGCTCGCAGGGCTTGCGCAGAGCGTCCCCGTGCCGTCGACATCCGGCGTGTCGCTGTAGGCGCCGCCGCCTAGCATGATGATGACATCGCCCGACGCCTGCTCCGGCGGCTGGTAAGCAGATTCCAGCCAGCCCATCGTCTTCTCGGCGACAAAGCCCGTGCAGAGCAGGTAGAAGGCAAAGGTCAGCGCGAACAGGACGGCCGCCGCACGCTTCTCGCCGGGCTTCTTAAAGAGCCACCAGGACAAGACAAAGAGCGCCAGGATGAAGATGCCAGGCGGCAGTACCCAGCTGGCCCCGAATTTCAAGAGATAAACCATATCGCATCCTCCAAAAAAATAAAGCGCAAATCCCATCTTCATAGAGGAATCCCCGCATTTATCTAGAACCTATAAATTGTATATCCATTGTAACAAACTTGCCGCCCTGCGGCAAGGCTCGAACAGCGAAAAGGAGATTTTACCATGGCATTCATTGAACCAGCACCGGGACAGGCAGAAAAAGGCATTGGCACGATCACGATCGTCAAACTCCTGACACCTAAAGAACTCGACGGCAAGTGCGACATGTACGCAAAGGTCATTGTGCCGCCACTCTGCGGCATCGGCGTCCACAAGCACGAGGGCAATACCGAGACGTACCACATCCTCTCCGGCCATGCGCTCTACAACGACAACGGCAAGGAAGTCGAGATTGGTGCCGGTGCGACGACGTTCTGCCCGGACGGCGAGCAGCACGGCATCAAGAACACATCCAAGACAGAAGATCTCGTCTTCATGGCGCTGATCATCCGCAAATGATCGCCTCTATACAGCAAAAATGCGATCCAGCAGAGCTGGACCGCATTTTTTATGTCGTAAAATCAGTTGTTGTGCGAAACCATGTCCTCATTGCGCAGCTTGCCTTCCTTGGCGCGCTGTGCGAATTCAGCCGTCGCCGTGAAGAGCACGTCCGTCGAGCTGTTGAGGGCCGTCTCACAGGCATCCTGGATGACGCCGATGATGAAGCCGACGCCGACGACCTGCATGGCGATGTCATTGCCGATGCCGAACGATGCACAGGCGACAGGGATCAGCAGCAGGGAGCCGCCAGCCACACCCGAGGCGCCGCAGGCACCGACAGTCGAGACGAGGCAGAGAAGGAGTGCCGTCGGCAGGTCGACGCTGATGCCGAGCGTGTGCGCTGCGGCGAGCGAGAGGACGGCAATCGTGATGGCCGCGCCGCTCATGTTGATTGTCGCGCCGAGCGGGATGGAGATCGAGTACGTGTCCTCATCGAGGCCGAGGCGCTCGCAGAGTGCGAGATTGACCGGGATGTTGGCCGCAGAGCTTCTCGTGAAGAAGGCGTAGAGGCCGCTCTCCTTGAGCGTCGTCCAGACGAGCGGATACGGATTGCGGTGAATGTGCAGGTAGACGATCAGCGGATTCATGACCAGTGCGACCGTGAAGAACGCCGCGAGCAGGACGCCGAGGATCTGGACGTAGCCGAGCAGTGCACCGAGACCATTCGTGCCGATGGCATTGGCCACGAGGCCCATGATGCCGAACGGTGCAAAGCGGATGACCCACTGCACGATCTTCGTGACCGTCTTCGCGAAGTCGTTGAGCATGTTCTTCGTCGTGTCACTGGCCGCATGGAGCGCGATGCCAGCCAGGCAGGCCCAGCCGAGGATGCCAATGTAGTTGGCATTGGCCAGCGCGTGAATCGGGTTGTCGACGACCGAAAGAATCAGGTTGTGCAGGACCTCGACGATGCCGGACGGCGGCGCGAGCTGCGCATCGGCAACCTGCAGGTGCAGGACCGTCGGGAACGCAAACGAGTATGCGACGGCAACAAGTGAGGCGCAGAACGTCGCGAAGACGTAGAGACGCACGATTGGCTTCATCGAAGCGCTGGCATCAGAATTCTTCTGAGCCAGAGCATTCATGACGAGCACGAAGACGAGGACCGGTGCGATGCCCTTGAGGGCACGGACGAAGAGATCGCCGAGCACCGAGACGGCCGGCACGGCCTGCGGGGCTGCCAGCGCGATGATGATGCCGAGGATGAGGCCGACGATGATCAGCTTGATCAGTGCAGTCTCCCGGTATTTCTTACCAATCTTATGAAACATATGAATCCCCCTTGATTGCAATTGACGCAGTGAAACGAAATGCGTTTCTCTCAAAAGTACATGTGTTAGTATACACTAAACAGTAGCAGGATGCAATACTTTTCCCTGTAATTTGTGTTTTATACGCGTACTCTGTATCCCAGGAAAATAAAAAGCGTGTACACCTCGCCGAGATGTACACGCTCAGAGGACAAATCCTGTAATGCAATGCTCCATTCATTCTGCGCGGGCTTCCTGCTGCTCCCTCAGGCTCTCGAGCTCGATGAGATAGCGACCGACAGCATCCTGCCAGCGCGGCAGCAACGAGAACCCTGCCTCCGTCAAGCTCCTCTTGCTCATGCGGGAGTTATGCGGCCGCACGGCACGCGTCGGATAGGCAGAGGACGGCACAGGCTCAACGACAACTGGCATGCCGGCCTGGCGGAAGACCTCTGCCGCAAGCTCGGCCCACGAGCAGAATCCCTCGTTCGTCGCATGGTAGACGCCGTAGCGCTCCGTCTGGATCATGTCGGCGAGCAGCACCGAGAGATCGCGCGTGTATGTCGGTGAGCCGACCTGGTCGTCGACGACCGTGAGCTTTGCATGCGACTGGCCAAGGCGCAGCATCGTGCGGATGAAATTCTTGCCGTTGATGCCGAAGACCCACGAGATGCGCACGATGAAGCAGCGCCGGAGTATCGAGCTGACGGCCTCCTCGCCCATGAGCTTCGACTTTCCGTAGACATTCGTCGGTCCCTTTGGAGCATCCGTCTCATACGGCTCCGTGCCATCCCCCGGGAAGACGTAATCCGTGCTGATGTAGACCATCTTCGCGCGGAATTCGCGGCAGAGCTTGGCAAGGTTCGCCGTGCCCGCTGCATTGACGGCCATGCAGGCCGCCTCATCATCCTCCGCCCGGTCCACTGCCGTGTAGGCCGCACAGTGGATGACGCATGTCGGCTTGTAGATGGCCATATAGCGGCGCATCGCCTCCGCATCCGTCAGGGGGAATTCCCGGCTCGACACGCCCTGCACTTCAATGCCTCTATCCTTCAGCTCCAGGACACAATCGTGCCCGAGCTGTCCCGTTACACCCGTGACAAGTACCCTCATCCTCATGAACGCTCCTTCCATTCTTCCAATCTCTCATTCTTTCTTTACGATTCCAGATGGTTTCTTACCCTATTCTTTCCAGAGCGGCTGACTTCCTGCTTCAATTGCACAAAAGTACACAAATTTTCAACTCTCGTCGTTCGAGACTCTTTTTTTGTAGAGCATAAGAGGAAAACGGTAAAAACGCGACGAATAGATAAAAGATAACGAGAGGGATGGCGAAATATCCCGTTCCTCATGCGAGAAGCTTTCAGAAAGAAGGGAGTCTATTTATGGATCCAGCAGTATTGACCCTGATTGTCCTCGGGGTTGCAGCATTTTTCTTCGTGACGGAAATCATCCCGCTTGCCGTTACGGCAATGGGAGCTTCGATTGCCCTCGGCCTGCTCGGCGTGCTGACGCCGAAGCAGGTCTTCTCCGGCCTGTCGAATTCCACCGTCGTACTCTTCGCCGGCATGTTCGTCATCGGCGCCGCGATGTTCCAGACGGGCCTCGCCCAGCGCATCGGCATCACCGTCGTCCATGCCGCAGGCACGGGCGAGAAGCGCCTGATGGCCGCCATCATGATTGTCACGATCATCCTGTCCTCTGTCTCGTCGAACACCGCGACCGTCGCCTGCCTGCTGCCGGTCGTCGTGCAGATCTGCGCCGTCGCGCGCCTCGCCGTCTCGCCGCAGCTCATGGCCCTGGCCGTCGCGGCCAATGTCGGCGGCACCATCACGATGATCGGCACGCCGCCGAACATCCTCATGAGCGCAACGCTCTCCGCCAGCGGCCTGCAGCCCTTTGGCTTCTTTGAATTCGCCTGGATCGGCATCCCGCTCTCGATCGCCGGCGTCATCTACATGCTGACGATTGGCAGGCGGCTCTGCCCGCACGGCCATATCGACAGCAACCTCAGCGACCTGACGTCTGACCTGCCGAAGGATACGCGCAAGATGGCCATCTGTGCCATCATCCTCATCCTCGTCGTCGTCGCCATGGCACTCTCGAAGACGATCAACGTGCCGATGCAGACGGCCGCCATCATCGGCGCACTCGCCTGCGTCATCACGGGCTGCCTCAGCGAGAAGCAGGCATACGGCGGCATCGACTGGACGACCATCTTCCTGTTCGCCGGCATGCTGCCGCTCGCAGAGGCCATGGACAAGACGGGAGCCGGTGCGATGATCGCCAACGGCGTCGTCGGCATCATCGGCAGCAACGCCTCCCCGCTCATCATCGTCATGGCGCTGTTCCTTCTGTCCTGCGGCCTCACGCAGTTCATGTCGAACACGGCCGCCGCAGCGCTGCTCGCCCCGATCGGCATCTCGATTGCCCAGTCGATCGGCGTCTCGCCGTTCCCCGTGCTCATGGCCATCGGCATCGCCGCATCCTGTGCCTTCACGACGCCGGTCGCCACGCCGCCGAACACCCTTATCCTCGGCCCTGGCAAGTTCCACTTCATGGACTATGTCAAGGTCGGCCTGCCGCTCGTCCTCGTCTCGATGATTGTCTGCACGGTCATCATCCCGCTCGTCTGGCCGTTCTGATGCCGGATGTGCACTACCAGCCGAAACAATTCCACCAAAAAGTGAGGTACTTATATGGACAGAGAAGAATTACTGAGCACGCTCAAGAAGCTCGATGAAGAAGTATTTGCCGAATTCCAGGACGAGATCGAGGAGCAGCGCTTCACGATGTCCCTGATCCCGACCGTCAATGCCGAATCACCGTTTGCCGCCTACCTCGAGGGCAGCATCCTCGCCAACGTCAGCACGGATTACCACGGCATCAGCCGCACTGGGCGCTTTGAGCGCATGGCGGTCGAGCGCGCGCTCAAGTGCTTCCATGCGGAACACGCCATCGTACGCCTCGACAGCATCAGCGCCGCCTCGCGCGTCGTCTTCAAGGCGCTCTTGAAATCCGGCAATCCCGTCCTCTCCTTCAATGGCCGCAAACAGGAGCTCTGCCACGGCCTCTCCTACCGCTTCTCCATCTTCGGAGCAGACTGGGAGAACCGCGACATCGACTGGAAGGAACTCGACGAGCAGATTGCACGCCACCAGCCCAAGATCGTGATTTTCTCGCCGACGAGTTTCCCGTTCGCCATCGACACGAAGCGCCTCGCGAAAGTCACGCACGAGGCCGGCGCTCTGCTCTGGGTCGACATCGGCCAGAACGTCGGCCTCGTTGCCGCAGGCCTCATGCCGTCGCCCGTCGCTGACGCCGACGTCGTGACCTTCCCGACGAATGACTCGCTGCAGGGCCCTGAAGGCGCCATCATCCTCTGCAAGAAAGAACTGGCCGAGACGATTGAGCGCTCCGTCATCGACAACGGTCATTCCGCCCTGCACAAGAACCGCCTCGCAGCCCTCGCCGTCTCGTTGCGCGAGGCTTCCGAGCCGTCCTTCCGCCTCTACGGGCAGCAGGTCATCGCCAATGCGCGTGCCCTGAGCAAAGCCCTGCAAGAGAACGGCATCCCCATCTGGGGCGACGGCACAGACTGCCACCTCGTCGTCGCGGCATTGCCCCCAGATGCCGACCCGCAGAAGACCGAGCAGAAGCTGCACCGCGCGGGCTTCATGATCAAGACGGCACGCCTGCCGGATGCAGAGCGCAGGCCCGCACACCCCGTACTGCGCCTCTCCAGCCTCAATCCGACGACGCGTTCCCTGAAGGAAAAGGACATGGAGAAGATTGGCCAGCTCCTCGCCGCCGCCCTCAATGTGGATGACCCAGCCGCACTCGAGGTCATCCGCAAGAAGGTCAGCTCCCTACTCATGGACAAGCCGATTTACTCGGAGGAGTGGGTCGAGAGCATCGCCAACCCCGACATCTTCTTCAACGGAGCCGACGAGATCAGCGTCCGCAACATCGCCTCGAATGAGAAGAAGCACCTCTTCGGGCGCTTGTTCCACTGACAGAGAATCCATACACTGCATGAAAAGAGCGGCCATGGGAAAATTCCCATGGCCGCTTCCTTATGCCTGTTATCCTTCTTTATCGCTTGTATCGCTTTCGTCATCCTCTGCCAGCGGGATGGTCAGGATGAATTTCGTGCCCTTGTCAAGCTCGCTCTCGACGGCAATCTCGATCTCGTGCTGCTCGGCAATCCAGCTCGCGATGGAGAGGCCGAGGCCTGTTCCGCCGATGCTGCCGGCCTTCTTCGTGCGCGCGCTGTCCGCGCGGTAGAAGCGCTCGAAAATCTTGTCCTTGTCCTCCTGCGCGATGCCGATGCCATCATCGGCAAACGTCAGCTCCATGCAGCCCTTCTCTGGCAGGCGGCGAGACGAAACCGCGATATGGCCGCCTGCCGGCGTGTACTTGACCGCGTTCTCGAGAAAGATGCGCATCATCTGGCGCATCGTGGCCGGGTCCGCGTAGATGATGCCCGGCTCATTGACCGCGATCTGCACAGTGTGCTCCTTGGCAACGAGCTTCATCTTGCGGACGGCGTCGTCGACGAGCTCGTCGAGGTGGACGAAATCCTTGTGCAGGATCTGGCGCTTCTGGTCGGCGCGCGCAAGGAACAGCAGCTTCTCGATGAGGTCCTGCATATCCTCAGCCTCCGAGCGGATCGAGGTGATGCCCTCCTCGAGGATCTTCGCATCGGATCTGCCCCAGCGCGCGAGCAGGTCGGAGTAGCCGAGAATGACCGTCACCGGTGTCCGGAGCTCATGTGAGGCATCCGAGACGAAGCGCTGCTGCTGATTGAAGCCGCGCTCCAAGCGGTCGAGCATGTGGTTGAACGTCAGGGCGAGCTCTGACAGCTCGTCCTGCGCCGGCGGCACCTCAATGCGCTTGTCCATGCGCTCCACCTCTATCTTGCGCGCCGTCTGCGTGAGGTTCCGGATGGGCTGGAGTATCCTGTTGCTCAGGAAATATCCCGCGAGAAGCGCGACGAGCGTGCCCGCGATCGTGATGAGGAACAGCAGGCGCTGGAGTTCCATGAGGAAGTTCTTCTCCGCCGTAATCGTGCGGAAGAAGTGGATCTGATAAATCTGCCCGTGATCGGCTACATCCATTGACGTATAGTACATCATGAAGCGCTTGAACTCGACGACCTCCATGTCCTTGGCCGCCCAGAACGGGGGGTTCTTCACGCGATAATCCTCTACGACCTCAAGAGAAGGATAGTGCGAGTCGTTCTCGTAGATGACACTGCCCGTCAGGTCCGTCACGCGCATCACGACACCGGGCGGGACGAGATCGCCGCGTTTCAGGAATGCCTGCAGGCTGTGCGACGAGGCCAGCCCCTTCTGCACGTTCTGCATCGCGATGTGGATTTCCGTCTCCGCTTCATGGTAGAACGAGAAGTAGATGCCTAGGCCCATGATGGCGCTCGTGAGGAGCAGCACGACGAGCAAGATGGCCGCATAGAGGCAGGTGATCTTCGTCGAGATCTTCATGCGCCAGAGCGGGCTCCTGCAGTAGAGACGCTGCCAGAAGCCCTTACTCCTTGACCGCATAGCCTACGCCTCGGACCGTGTAGATGTACTTCTCATGGAAGTGGTCGTCGAGCTTGGCGCGCAGGTAGCGGATGTAGACATCGACGACATTCGTGTCGCCGCTGTAATCGTAGCCCCAGACCTTCTCGAGGATCTGGTCGCGCGTGAGGACCGTGCGCTTATTGCGCATCATGTACTCGAGCAGCGAGTACTCCTTCTTCGTCAGGTGGACCGTCTCGCCGTCGACCTCGACCTCATAGCGCTTCGGGTACATGACGAGATTCTTGACCTGCAGGCGCTCCTCGAGCGGCACGCCATTGTCCGGCACGTGCTTGCGCAGCGCATTGCGGATGCGGGCCATGAGTTCCTCGATGGCAAACGGCTTCGTCATGTAGTCGTCAGCACCGATGTCGAGGCCGGCCACCTTGTCCTCGACCTCGTCCTTGGCCGTCAGCATGATAATCGGCAGAGACGAGACCTCGCGCACGCGCTTGCAGATGGTCAGGCCATCCATGCCCGGCAGCATGACATCGAGCAGCACAAGGTCGAAGTTGCCCTGCATGATGCGCTCATAGGCGCGCGTGCCGTTCTCCTCGATCTCCGTCTCAAAGCCCTCGTGCTCGAGCTCGATCTGCAGGAAGCGCGCGATGCGGTGCTCGTCCTCGACAATGAAGATGCGTACTGGTTTACTCGGCTGATTCGCCTTATCCATGTGATCCCCTCCATATCCAGATGATATCCAATGACAAACGGAAGATAAGAAAAAAAGAGATATATTTTTTAATATATCTCTACTATATAGCAGCTCCCTGGAAAAAGAAAGGGATTCCTGCCGAATTAATTCGATTCTAATTGCTTTCACACCGTCTCTTCATCGCTGTGCTGCGCCCTCTCGCCGAGGAACATCTCGCGGAAGAGCTTGATGAAGTGCTCGCTCGACGAAGAGAGCGTGCGGTTCTTGAGCCAGGCGATGACCGTGTGCGTGCTCATCTCCGGCGAGACGAGCTTCTTGTAATGGAGATTGCCGTCCGTCAGCAAGGTGCGCGATGAGACGGGCAGGATGGCCGCGCCCATGCCGCGCTTGACGAGCAGGAGGTCCTGCACGATGCTGTCCGAGACGCAGAGGATGTGCGGGTCGAAGCCGAGCTTGCGGCAGTTCGCGATGAAGAGGCTCTGCCAGCGCAGCGGGATGATGATCGGCGTGTCACGCAGCTCCTCCATGCGGACTTCGCTGTCGGACGCACCGATGACCTGGTCCTTATTCATGACGACGACGAGCGGCTCATTCGGCAGCACGATCGACTCGTAGACCTTGGAGTCCACCTGCGTGCGCGTGATGGCGATTTCGATGACGCGGTTGTCGAGCAGCTCCAGGATGCGCGCGCCCTCGGCCTCCCAGATCTGATACGTGACCTGCGGGTAGCGGCGGTGGAACTCGGAGATGAGCTCCGGCAGCAGCAGTGCGCCCGACGTCGTGATTGTCCCGAGCTGGATCGAGCCGGCGATGCCGGAGCCGATTTCCGTGATCTCGCGCACCGTCCCGTCGACCATGCCGAGGATGTGCTCGACGCGCGAGTAGAGCACACGCCCCGCATCCGTCAGGCGGATGCGTCGGCTGCCGCGCTCGAAGAGCTGCACGCCGAGCGAAGTCTCCAGCCGCTTCATCTGGCGCGAGAGGGCCGGCTGCGCAATGTCGAGGCGCTGTGCCGCATGACTGATGTTGCCCTCTTCCACGATGGCATAGAATGCCCGCATATCCTTGATTTCCATAGTGATCTCTCTTTCCGGCCGGAGCCGCCTATAGCAAATATTCATACGTCCTATATCTCTTTCTTGCTATTATACTTTTTCTCACAAAAATAGGCAAATCTTTTTCCCAAAAATCATAGGTAGAAAGAGTTTATCTTCTCCCATATTTCTGTCAATTCACTCTTGTGCTTTTTCGTCCTCATGTTATAATATAATATCATTGGTATAGATAATCATCACGATATCGGTGGACGATAAAAAGGAGTTTTTCATATGACCAGAATCAAAGACGCACTCGATGCAGTTGCCGCGGCGATCATCGCCCAGAAAGATTACCTGACGGATCTCGACCGCCAGATCGCCGATGGCGACCACGGCATCAACATGGCCCGCGGCTTCCAGGCCGCGCTCGATGCCGTCGAGGAGATGGACGACACGACGAAGCCGGGCCCCGTCCTCTACACGATTGGCAAGGCATTCATCCGCAACGTCGGCGGCGCCGCCGGCCCACTCTACGGCACGGGATTCGTCAGAGCCTCCGAGGTCTGCGACGAGGACACGAAACTCAGCGTCGCCTCCTTCGAAAAGCTACTCGGCGCGGCTATTGCCGGCATCGAGAAGCGCGGCCATGCCCAGAAAGGCGACAAGACCATGCTCGACGTGCTGATTCCCATCCACGAGTGCTTCCTGCCAGAACATGCTGAGGGCAAGACGCTCTTCGAGGTCCTCCAAGAGGCCTCGCATGCCGCCAAAGAGGGTGTGGACTTCACGAAGACCATTGCCGCGCGCCGCGGCCGCGCAAGCCTCGTCGGCGAGCGCAGCATCGGCCATGAGGACCCGGGCGCTGTGAGCTCCATGCTCATGTACCGCGCACTCTACAACTTCCTGCGGAAGTGAACCGATAAAAATCGCTGAACCAGTCAGGCAAGGGCTCCATCCCTTGCCTTTTCTTGTCTCATAAGCTGTTCTGTAGTATACTTTTTAAAGATATCCCGCAATGCACACATCGTATACATAAAGAGGAGGAATTCCATTGACTAAGCAGACTGTCCGCACGCGTTTTGCGCCGAGCCCGACGGGCTACATGCATATCGGCAACCTGCGCACGGCCCTTTACGGCTATCTTTACGCAAAATCCCAGCAGGGCCAGTTCATCCTGCGCATCGAGGACACGGATCGCACGCGCTACGTCGCCGACGCCATCGACTTCATCAACCGCACGCTCGATATGGCGCACATCGTCCCGGACGAGAGTCCATCCCTCGGCGGCCCGTACGGCCCGTACGTCCAGAGCGAGCGCATGGATCTCTACAAACAGTACGCCGAGGAGCTCGTCAAGACGGGCCACGCCTACTACTGCTTCTGTGACCCGGACGAAGATCACTCGGCCGGCCAGTTCGGCGGCTATGACCGCACCTGCCGCAATCTCTCGCCGGAGGTCATCGAAGAGCACCTCAAGAACGGCGATCCCTATGTCATCCGCCAGAAGATGCCGCTCACGGGCGAGACGACGTTCTTCGATGTGCTCCACGGCAACATCACGATCAAGAACGAAGAGCTCGAGGATCAGGTACTCCTGAAGCGTGACGGCATGCCGACCTACAACTTCGCCAACGTCATCGATGACCATCTCATGCACATCACGCACATCATGCGCGGTGCAGAGTTCATCACCTCGACGCCGAAATACATCCTGCTCTACGAGTCGTTCGGCTGGGATGTCCCGACCTTCATCCACCTCGCTCCTGTCATGGGCAAGAACGAGGACGGCTCCATCTCGAAGCTCTCGAAGCGCCACGGTGCCACGAGTTTCGATGACCTCGTCAAGGCCGGCTACCTGCCCGACGCCATCGTCAACTACGTCGCGCTGCTCGGCTGGAACCCGAAGACGACGAACCAGGAGATTTTCTCGATGGATGAGCTCATCGCGCACTTCAGCCTCGAAGGCCTCTCGAAATCCCCGGCTGTCTTTGACTACGACAAACTCGGCTGGATCAACGGCGAATACCTCAAGGCCATGAGCGATGAGGACTTCGCCAAGATGGCGCGCCCATTCGCCGGCGACCTGCCCGACTACCTCGAGAAGAACTGGGCGCATCTCGCCGCACTGCTCAAGACGCGCATCCAGCGCCTCGGCGACCTGCCGCAGGAGATTGCCTTCCTCTGCGAGCAGCCGGCCTTCGATGCGGAGCTCTACGTCAACAAGCGCAACAAGGTCACGCCGGAGAAGGCCGCTGAACTGCTGCCGGGCATGATGGCCCTCTTAGAGGACGTGCCGGAGTCCGAATGGAGCAACGATGCACTCTACGAGAAGCTCAACGCCTACATCGAAGAGAAGGAAATCAAGAAGGGCCTCGCCATGTGGGTCCTGCGCATCGCCGCAGCAGGCCAGAAAGTCACGCCAGGCGGCGCCACGGAAATCCTCTCTCTGCTCGGCAAAAAAATTTCTTTGGATCGCCTCAAAAAAAGTCTTGCCAAACTGCAGGAAGTGTAATATAATAAATCAAGTCAGTTACGTGGCACCTTCGTCAAGCGGTTAAGACACCGGCCTCTCACGCCGGGTTCATGGGTTCGAATCCCATAGGTGTCACCACGGCGCCTTCGTCAAGCGGTTAAGACACCGGCCTCTCACGCCGGGTTCATGGGTTCGAATCCCATAGGCGTCACCATCGGCACCTTCGTCAAGCGGTTAAGACACCGGCCTCTCACGCCGGGTTCATGGGTTCGAATCCCATAGGTGTCACCATTGTATATCACAGCCAGGATGCAGTTGCTCCTGGCTTTTTTGCTTTTCTCAAAGCGCGCTCAGACAAACATCAGAAATCAGAAAGGATGATTCTCTTGCTATTCGCCTCCATGCTCGCCCTCGGCGCATTGATCGGCTTTGTCGGGGCCGGCGGCGCCGGCGTCACGATTGCCCTGCTGACCGTCGGCTTCCACGTGCCCATCCACACAGCGCTCGCCGTGGCCCTCGCCTCGATGGTCTTCACGATGCTGTCCGGCACGATCAGCCACTTCCGCCAGCACGAGGTGCTCGTCAAGACGGGTGCCATCATGGGCGCAGGCGGCATCGCCGGTGCCTATCTCGGCGCCAACTTCTCCAACATCGTGCCGTCCGCCATCCTCAGCGCGATCACAGGCATCATGCTCGCCTCGAGCGCTTTGACACTCTACATCAAGATGTACCAGGCCGAATGGCTCGGCCGCCACATCAAGATCCGTCAGGAGCCTCTGACGGGGCGCAAGCTCTGGATCTACGGCATCGCCATCGGCCTCTTCATGGGCTTCCTCTCTGGTGCCTTCGGCATCGGCGCGGCGGCCTACATCCAGCTCGCCCTCATGGTCGTCTTCGGCGTGCCGCTATTGCAGACCATCGGCACCTGCATGATGGTCATCCTGCCCATCTCGGCAGCAGGCGGCCTGAGCTACCTCTTCAACGGTCGGCTCGACTTCCCGATCTTCATCCAGACGCTCGCCGGCCTCATGATCGGCGCCTGGTTCGGTGCGAAGATGACGCACCTCGCCCCGCTGCCCCTGCTTCGCGTCTTCATCGTCGGCATGCCGGCCGTCGGCGGCCTCGTCATGATCCTGTTCCACTGATCCAAAAGAGAACAAAAAAAGCCATCCGCACGCTGTCGCGGATGGCTTTTCCTGTTCTCTGTCATTTCCTATCTTCACTGCACTTCAACATGTTCCTGCTGCAGCAGCGCGTAGAGCGCGCCGAGCATGCCGGCATCGTTGCCGAGTACGGCAAAGGCGAGGCGTGTCTTTACGCGCATGGCAGGCATGACGAGCTGCTCGAGGCGCCGCTCGAGCAGCGGCCCGAGAACCTCGCTCTGCGCCATGACACCGCCGCCGAGCACGATGACCTCTGGATTGAGCAGGCAGCAGACGGCCGCTAGGCCCTCGCCGAGGTTGTCAGCCAGTCCTTGGATGGCCGCCAATGCCGCCTCGTCGCCTTCGCGCGCCCAGTCGAAGACCGTCTCGCCCGTGAGCTCTGAGGGGCTCATGTTGTGTGAGAAGGCAGCCTCGCGGATCATGGCGCGCGTCGAGGCGACGTCCTCCAAGATGCGCTTCTCATTGTGCAGGCGCAGATAGCCGATCTCGCCGGCGCTGAAGCTCGCACCGTGCCAGATGCGGCCCTGCTGCACGAAGCAGCCGCCGAGGTTCGTGCCGACCGTGATCATAAAGGCAGAGGATGCGCCGCGGGCCGCACCGCGCCATACTTCACCGAGCGCCGCAGCATTGACGTCGTTCTCGACGAGCACGGGCAGCTGCATCGTCTCGCGCACGATGCGGCCGAGCTTTGTGCCGCTATAGCCGGGGAACGTCGTCTCACCGGCAAAGACGATCTCGCCGTCCTCGCCCGGCCGCACGATGCCAGCCGTATCGATGGCGATGCCCGCAAGCTCATGGCGCGCGGCCATGTCCTTGACGATGGCGAGGACCGCATCGGGGATGCTCACGGCCCCCGCTCTGGTCGGGCGGGAAGCTTTCTCGAGGAACCGGCCCTCCTCTGTTGCACAGCCGTACTTGATGGCCGTGCCGCCGATATCGATGACAGCATATGCACGCATAACATCCACTCCTCTCTGCGTTCTTGACACCATCGTTTCACGATTGATGGTGGCGGCGGAAGCCCTTGTCCTTCGCGACGAAGCGTCCCATCGCGCGGATGCGCCCACTCATGCAGCTGCGGCAGGCAGCCGGCGTGTCGGCCACGCAGACCTTGCCGGGGTACAGGGCATAGTTGCGGCGCGGGTCGCCCTCGGTGACATTCGGCATGACGACATTGGCCCCCGACGCGAGGATGAGCTCGCGGCCGTGCGGCACCATCGTCTCCATGGCCGTCGTTGCGGGGATGTTGGCCTCGGGCAGCAGCAGGCGCAGCAGGGCGACCATGCGTCGCGTCAGGTGAAAGTCGCCAGGCACCGCCGTGCCGAGCGGCGTGTCGGGATTCGGGATCAAGGGGCCGATGCCGACCATGTCCGCATCGAGCTGCTGGTAGAACAGGATGTCTGCCGCAATCGAAGCAAGGCTCTGCCCCGGCAGGCCCACGAGCGTCCCCGTGCCGACCTCATAGCCGAGCGCGCGCAGGTCGTGCAGGCAGCGCACGCGGTTGGCGTAGTCCATGCCCGGGTCCCAGCGCTCGTAGACCGCCTCGTCCGTCGTCTCGATGCGCAGCAGATAGCGGTCGGCACCGGCAGTGCGCCAGAGTGCGTACTCCTCATAGCTGCGCTCCCCCACCGACAGCGTCACGGCAAGGTCGAGCTCCTTGAGGCGACGGACGATGGCAGCGAGACGCTCTGCCGTGAAGTACAGGTCCTCGCCCGACTGCAGGACGACTGTCTGATAGCCGTAGCCCTTTGCCTTGTGCGCGAGCTCCACGATGGTATCGGCGTCGAGCCGATAGCGCTCGACCTTGCCGTTCTCGCGCCGCAAGCCGCAGTACATGCAGTTCTGGCGGCAGATGTTCGAGAATTCGATGAGTCCGCGCAGGTGCACGCCGTCGCCGACAAATGCATGGCGCACGCGGTCAGCAGCCGCAGCGAGGCATTCTTCCACCTCCGGTGCGCCCAGTAGTGCTGTGATCTCCTCGGGCGTCAGCACATGCGACGCTTCTGCCCGCTTCACGCACGCTTCCATTTCCTGCTGCTCCACACCGCTCCTCCTCTCAAATCTATCCCTTTATTTCCTTGCGCGGTGCTTCGCCGTGCCGGCCGTGCTGTCGGCATCTGCTGACTGCGACGCAGCTACAAGCTGGAACAGCGGGTCCTTCTTCGTCTTGAGGATCTTGGCATCGGCTGCACTGAGCTTGCCCTTCGTGCGCGCGATGAGCTCATCCTGATGCTTGGCCGCATACTGCAGGACAGCGTTGCAGAACTTCGAGTCGACATCCTTGCCCGAGAGCTTCTTCATGTCGATGGTTGCCGCGTCGACAGTCGAGTCGAGCGCCGACCACGTGCTGTCGAGGTCGTCATGCTTCGTGACCTTTATCGTGCGGTCGCGCAGGTCGATGGCGAGGTAGTCGGCACAGCCGACGAGGTCGTCGTACCCCTTGACTGACAGCATCTTCCAGCGGCGCTTGTCGATGACATCCTGCTTCTGTACATCATCGAACGTGCGCAGCGTCGGCACGATCAGCGTACCGATATCGATTTCCCCGTTTGGATTGACCGCGTAGCACATCTGCTCCTTATTGAAGTAGTAATTCTGCCGCGCCGTCGACTGGACCCACTGGAAGACATTCTCCGGCACATCTATGCTGGCCGCCTCACAGGCCGGCACTGCCGTGAAGAAGGCAGCAGCAGCCATCAGGCCGAGGCAGGTATTCTTGAACTTGTTCATGAGATTCCCTCCTGTATCGTGCTGTATCGTGACACCATCAGTATAGAACTGTCGGCTGAAAGTTTAGTGAAGCACTCAGTCGTCGCTCTCCTTGTAGAGTTCGTCGAGGACGTACGGCGTCTCCTGGTAGACGTAGTAGTTGAGCCAGTTGGCAAAGAGCAGGTGCGCGACGCTGCGCCAGCGCACGACAGGCTTCTTCGTCGGATCGTCATCGGGATAGTAGTTCTGCGGAATCTTCGGATGCATGCCAGCCTTCTCGTCGCGGTCGTACTCCTGCTTGAGCGTCAGCGGGTCGTACTCTGCATGGCCCGTGATGAAGAACTGGCGCTTCTTGAGGTTGGCGATGGCGTAGACGCCGGCATCCCCCTCGGCCTCCGCCAGGATCGTGAGCTCCGGCACCTTCTCGATGTCCTCGCGGTGGTTCTCCGTATGGCGCGAGTGCGGCACGAAGAACTCATCGTCGAAGCCGCGGAAGAGCTTCTCGTGCTCGACGCAGAGGTGATGCTTGTAGACGCCGAAGATCTTCTCTGGCACCTGGTACTTCGGGACGCCGTAGTGGTAGTAGAGGCCGGCCTGCGCGCCCCAGCAGATGTGGAACGTCGAGTAGACATGCGTCTTGCTCCACTCCATGATCTCCGAGATCTCATCCCAGTAGGCGACTTCCTCGAATGGCATCATCTCAACGGGCGCGCCCGTGATGATCATGCCATCGTACTTCTTGTGGCGGACTTCTGCGAACGTGCCGTAGAACTCCGTCAGGTATTCCTGCGACGTGTGGCTCGGCGTGTACGACTCGGTGTAGATGAAGTCCACCTCGATCTGCAGCGGCGTATTGCCGAGCAGGCGTAAGAGCTGCGTCTCGGTGATGTACTTGATCGGCATGAGGTTCAGTATGAGGATCTTGAGCGGGCGAATATCCTGGCTGTAAGCGCGGTCCGCATCCATGACGAAGATATTTTCTCCTTCGAGGATATGGGCGGCCGGCAAGTTGTTCGGTATCTTGATTGGCATGAAAACACTTCCTTCCACATGCCACGGCAGTAAAACGGAAACAGATACAATATTTCTTATTATATCACATCCAACAGTCTGTACACAAAAAGGCAGACCCCTTTGAATAAAAGAGATCTGCCCGCTTGATTCCCGTATATCGACTCACCAGATGCTGTAGCGATGGACCCAGCTGGCATTGGCCTTCGCATAGGCGCGCAACTGCAGGAGCCCTTGATACGCTGGCGAATCGGCCGCAATCATGTGATAAGCGCCGTCGAGACCGCTCTCCACATCCTGCCATCCCTGAGACGGCGTCCAGGTCTCCGCGCGGATCAGGCGCTCTGTTCCCTGCGGCAGATTGACCGTCCGCTTCATGAAGGTGATCTTCGTGACATTGCCGTCGGCGTCCTTGTGCTCGGACCACTGCCAGAAGAGCAGATTGTCGCCTTTCATGCGCATCGTCGTCGTGTCGGCCGTCACATGCGTCTGCGTGCCATCGACGTCCGCATGCGAGTAAAGCGTGAGCCAGCGGTCCTTGGCGCTGGCCCTGTCCACTTCGCCGACACCGAATACCGAATCGACGATGGCATCATAGAACGCCTCATCGAACTGCTGGCTCGTAATCTCCTTCACGCGCCCGTCCACCTTCGACCAGATGACTGCGCCCTGCGGGTTGTAGAAATCCTCTTTCGTGTACTGGATGGTCCTGTTCTGCGGATTGATGGCCACCTCCGCAAGGCTGTATGACAGCTGCGCGGGGTCAGGGATCAGGCCGCTAAGGCCGTAATTGTCGAGCGTCTCCTTGGCGCCCTCGTAGCTGTACGTCGTCTTCGTCCATGCCGTAATCTCCGTCGCGACGGAGCCATGGCTCGTCTCCGCGCTGTGCGTGACGTGAACAGAAGACGGTTCAAAATACTTGCTGTACTTGCTGTCCGACGACAGCCAGTACCAGCCCTCCGCCCGCACAATGCCGAGCGGCATGAACAAGAAGCAGACGAGCAGCAGGAGCAGGCTCGCCGTAATGCAGGATGCGTGTTTCATGTTACTCACCTCTGTTGTATTTGTTTCTCTTCTATTGTATCGTATTCATGCAGGTACAGCAAGGACAGCCAACTAAAACGAGCCGCAATCAGTCAACACCTGGTATCGCGACATCGTCGAGGATGCCGAGCAGTGCGGCGATGGCCATACCGTAATTCGTCATCGGCACGTGCGCGCTCCGGCAGGCCGCGACGCGGCTCATGACATAGGCGCGGTTGAACATGCAGGCGCCGCAGTGGATGACGATGTCGAAGGGCGTGAGATCCTCGGGGAAGTCGCGGCCCGCTGTCACCGTCACGGTGATTGCATCGCCGAGCACCTTCTTGAGCAGGCGCGGCAGCTTGACGCGGCCGATATCCTCGCGCAGTGGCTTGTGGGTGCAGGCCTCGGCGATCAGGATCTTTGCATTGGCAGGCAGCGCGCGCAGGAGGCGGGCCGACTCGGCGAAGAACGGCGCATCGCCTTTGAACGCAGCGAACAGCACGGAAAACGAAGTCAGCCGACAGCCTGCGGGCAGCAGCGCGTGGACCGTCCGGAATGCCTGCGAGTCCGTGATGACAAGGTCCGGTGCCTTTGCCATTGAGGCGAGCATCGCGGGCAGGCAGTCCGTCGTGCAGCACGAGACGAGGCACTTGCGGTCGAGCAGTTCGCGCAGCGTCTGGACCTGCGGCAGGATCAGGCGTCCCTTCGGCGCCTGGATGTCCTGCGGCATGACGAGCAGGACTGCATCCCCGCTCTCGCAGACCTCGGCCGTGATGCTGCGCGCCCGGTAGTCCTCTGGCAAATGGCGCGCGATTTCCGCGCGCAGCGCCGCTAGACCCTCGCCCGTCGCAGCGCTGACGAGCACGGGACGCTCACCTGTCCTCGCTTCGATGACCTGCGCAAGAGATGCGGCCGCCGTGCTCTCATCGATGCGGCTGATGACGGAGATGGCGGGAACGCCGCGCCTCTTCAGCTGCTCGAGCCAGCGAAAGGCATCTTCATTCCCTGCCGCTCCTGCTCCATCATCCGGACCGGTTGAAAGCAGCACGAGGGCGATGTCCGTCTCCTTCGCCGCATCTCTCGTGCGCTCGACGCGCAGTTCACCGAGGCTGCCGCTGTCGTCGAAGCCTGCCGTGTCGATGAAGACGACGGGACCGATGCCGTGGATCTCCATCGACTTGTAGACCGGGTCTGTTGTCGTGCCCGGAACATCCGAGACGGTCGCGACATGCTGTCCCGTCAACGCGTTGATAAGAGACGACTTGCCGCTGTTGCGGCGGCCGAACAGGCCGATGTGAAGGCGCATCGCGCGCGGTGTATCATTGAGGCTCATGCTCATTCCCCCTTTTCCCTAAGTATAGCACAGCCGGATGTTCCCACCCATGAGATTGTGGTAAAATAGAAAGAGCACATACGAAGAAAACGAGGGATACAACATGAGTGAGTACACGAATTTTGAGATTGGCCAGAAATTCCCGATGCCGATTGCCACGCAGGCCGACGGCGCGATGTTCCAGGTCGACGCCAACGGCGCGATGTTCATCCTGCAGCTCTCGCGCACGGACGTCATCGCGCGCGAGGCCTTCCGCACGGGTGAGATGGAATTCGCCTTCTACGAGCAGGACGGCCTGCTCTTCCTGCTCTACCAGATTGACGGCATCTTCAAGGAGGGCTGGGGCGATGCGCCGCTGTCGCTCCACAACCTCAAAGAGGGACTGATGCCGACAGAGAAGAGCCTGCAGGACAAGACCCTGCACCTCTACCTCGTCGACACGACGCTGCAGATCCTGCTCGCCCAGCGCGACATCGAGCTATCGGACAAATGCCAGTCTGTCATCAGGAAGCACGTCGCCGCCCAGAAGAAGAAACCCTTCTCGGCAGAAGGCTTCCGCAAGAAGGTCCAGCGCATCTGGGCCGAGAAGACACCGGCGATGATGCGCGAAGCGGCCGCGGCCGTTCAGCACGTCGCCCTCTCCATCCCGCATGCGCCGCAGATGCCAGAGACAGCCAAGAAACTCCATTGAGCATTGACCGAGGCTCAACGGCATAAAAAAAGACTCGCCAGACGGCGAGTCTTCTGTATTTTCGCGTGTGTTCAGGCAACGCCCTCTGCAGCGATTGCAGCAGAGCGCTTACTCAGCCAGCTTTCGACGAGCTCGCGCTCATCGGCCGTGTCAGCTTTCACATCATCCGCGGCAGCATACTGCTCGAAGCTCTTGCCCATGAGCTTCGCTGCCTTAGCGAACTGTCTCACGCGGACCGGCACATAAACTTCTTCCATCCACTGCGAATAAATCTGTACTTTCACGATAATCTCTCCTTGAAACTGCATGAATAACAAAAAAGTAATGGTAACAAACACCCACGACTCACTTCTGTCAATCATCCAGACTACAAGACAAACTTCCCTACATGTGACGGCTCTCAAGAAGAACTCGCATGTGGCTCATCAGTCTGTGCCACCATCTTGCTAATCAGATGACTTTCCTCAAGCTGAGTTGTTTTTCTCGGTTCGATGTTATTATAACGTTACCGGTTCCATTCGTCAAGGGGTAAAACAATAATAATCATGATACAATATATGAAATTTATTCCAAATCGAACGAAACAAGCGTACGCTGACGCTTGTCGAAGCGGATGCTGCCCGCATAGCCGAAGCTCTTGGCGTAGTCGACGGCCATCTCATTGTAGTTGCCGCAATCCTCGGGCTTGTGCGCATCAGAAGTCGTGATGATGGGCAGGTCATAATGAGCCGCGAGCTTCATGAAATCAGGGTACGGCGAGATCTCATGGATGGGATAGCGGTAGTACGTGCCCGTATTGACGTCGACGACCATATCAGCTTTCTTGAGCGCCTTCGCCACGCGCGTGAGGTACGGCGTTACATCGAAATCCGGCAGGTAGCGGAACAGGCGGATGTTGAACGGATGGCCGAGCACATCGTAGAGGCCGGAGTCCGCGAGCTTCTCCACTTCTTCCGTATACCACTCGTAGATGTCCTCGAGCGAGTGCTTCTCCCACTCCGCCTTGATTTCCGACGAGTCGTAAGCCCAGCCGCGCAGGAAATGCACCGAGCCGATGATGTAGTCAAAATCGTAATCCTTGAGGATGTCGCGTACCTTCGCCTGGTCCTGGAAGTTACAGACCTCGATGCCGATCTTGACGCGATGCTTCTGTTGCAGCTTGTGCATGAAGGCGAAGTACTCGTCGAGCGTGTACTTGAACTTGTTGCTCTTGAGCCACTGCTGCTGGAACGTGCCGATGAACGAATCATCGAGTACGAGGTCTTCATAGTAAAGGTCCTTGAATTCCGGGAACGTGTGTGAGTGCTCTGAGATGCCGATCTCCGCAAGGCCGCGCTTCTTGGCGGCCTCGAAGAAGCCCTCGACCCATGTCTCGTCGTAGGAACCCTTCTCGAAATGCATGTGATAGTCCATGCGCATTTAAATCAGTCCTTCCTTCATCAGGCGCTCGATGCCCATCAGGACGCCCTTCTCCACATTTGTCCCCGTCTCGAAGCGCGCGAGCTTCTTGATTGCAGGGTACGCATTGCCCATCGCAAAGCTGTACGAGACGGCTTCCATCATCTCGGCGTCGTTCATGTAGTCGCCGAACGCGGCACATTCCTCAGGGCGGATGCCGAAGCGCTTCTGCACTTCCCTGACGGCCACTCCCTTGTTGATGCCCGGGTTCATGAGGTCCACCCAGTAGTCGCTGGCCAGGACGACCTGCAGGTCCTTCTCGAACTGGCGCACGAGCGGGTAGATCGTCTCTTCCGCGCGGCCCGTCGGATCGAACAGAGACACCTTGACCGGTTCATCCGGCACATCGATGAACGACGGGATCGGTTCAGAGTGCGTGTAGTACTTGTGGAGTTCCTGCAGGAATTCATCCGTGTACTGCCGGGAAAGCACGTAGCCGTTCTTCGTGCCGCAGAAGACGCCGTAAATCTCCGGGAATGGCTCGACTACCTTGAGCACCTGCTGCGCGATCTGCTTGTCCATCGGGCACGTGAAGATCTTCTCACCCTTGTACATGACGACCGTGCCGTTCTCGGCCAGGAACAGGAAGCGGTCCTTGTACTTCATGAAACTATCCTCAAGCGAATAATACTGGCGGCCGGAAGCCGGTGCAAACATGACGCCACGCTTTTGGAGTTCCTCTGCAATCTCGTCAAATCCCTCGGGGACATTGCCATGTTCGTCCAGCAGCGTCCCATCCATATCCGAAAAAATGATCTTGATCATACCATCCCTCACAATCTCAACATGCCGCCCGCAGCGGCCATGCAACACCATGAAATCACCCCCATTATAGCAGGAAACGACCGCTCTTTTCAATTCTTTCCCGCAGGTCGGGTGAAGGTGTATAATGAAAAAAGATTTTGAGCGCAGTGCGCACAGTTAGGAGAAGAATCCATGAAAGCAATCATCAACGGCAGATTCATCATCCCCGACGAGTCGGGACGTTTTACGGTCGAGGAAGGGCTCACACTATTCTTCGACGAGAAGATACAGAGAATCCGCCCCGCCGCCACCATCTCAGAAGATGAGCGCGAGGGGCTCGAGGAATGCATCGATGCGCGCGGGGCCTACGTCTCGCCGGGCTTCCTCAACGTCCACATCCACGGCTGCGTCGGTGCCGACACAATGGACGACGACACGGAGGCCATCCGACAGATGCAGCGATTCCAGGCCAGGACCGGCGTGACCTCCTTTTTGCCCACGACCATGACGTACGACTTCCCGACGCTCGAACGCGCCTTCCGCCACGTACGCGAGGCCATGGCGCGCGAAGAAGGCGCACGCGTGCTCGGCTGCCACATGGAAGGACCGTTCATCAGCCCAGCCAAGAAAGGCGCCCAGGCCGAAAAGAACATCGCTAAGGCCGACTTCGAGAAGATTGCACCATATGAGGACATCGTCAAGATCGTCACCGTCGCACCGGAGGAGCTGCACGACCAGGGCAAGTTCATCGCCGACTGCCATGCGCGCGGCATCGTCGTCTCGCTCGGCCACACGGCAGCCGATTACGAGACGGCGCGCCAGGCCATCGAGCAGTACGGTGCCAAGCACATCACACATCTCTTCAATGCGATGACTGGCCTGCATCAGCGGCATCCCGGCGTCGTCGGCGCCGCACTCGATACGGATGCCAACTGCGAGCTCATCGTCGATAACGTCCACATCCATCCAGCCGTACAGCGCCTCGTCTACCGCCTCAAGAAGGACCACCTCATCCTCATCACTGACTCCCTGCGCGCCTGCGGACTCGGCGACGGTCCGTCCGAGCTTGGCGGCCAGAAGGTCTTCGTCAAGGGCACGCTCGCAACGCTCGAGGACGGCACGATTGCCGGCAGCGTGCTCTGCATGAACGACGGCCTGCGCATCTTCCGCGAAAACACCGGTGCACCGATTGAAGAGGTCATCGAGGCGGTCACCAAGACGCCGGCTGCGGAGCTTGGCCTCTACGACAAGCTCGGCTCGCTGAGCGTCGGCAAAAATGCAGACATCACGATCTTTGACAATGCGCTGAACGTCCAGCGCACAATTGTCGCCGGACGCGACGCCTGGCATGCATGACCACCACGCAAGAATCCCCGCCCTCTCATGCCAGAGAGGCGGGGATTCTTGCTATCCTATCCTACGTTCCCATCACCCTTCTTCAGCCGGGCTGCCCAGGAGGGGAAGACGCCGATGGCACAGAGCACGGTGAAGACGATGAACGATAGCTCGATGTTGTAGACGAGTTCCTCCATCTCCGTCAGCGAATCCCAGTCAAGCGACAGGACCATCGTCACGATGGCCACCGAGACGACCTGCCCGACGAGACGCACCGTGCCAATCATCGCCGTCGCGAGGCTGTAGTGTCTTTTGGCGACAGACCCCATGATGGCATTGTTGTTCGGCGCAGCAAAGAAGGCACAGCCGACGCCGATGACGATGACGACCGGCACGACGAGCCAGAGCGACTGCAGCCGTACGGCCGCGACGAGGCCCAGTATCCCGAGCGCCGTGACAGCCATGCCGAAGGCTGCTATCTTCGCCGGCGGATATTTATCCGACAGCTTGCCCGCGGTCGGGGCAAGCAGAGCCATGATGACAGGCTGGATCAGCATCATGAGGCCCGCTTCGCGAGACGAAAGGCCGAGGACCGACTGCAGGTAAATCGACAGCAGGAAGCTGATGGCAAATGTCGCGCTGTAGTCGATCATCGCTGTGAGATTCGACAGCGAAAAGACGCGGTTCTCGACGAGCATGAAGACGGGCAGGATGGGATCTTTCGTCCTGCACTCGTGCCAGAGGAATGCGCCGAGAAGCACCATCCCCAGGAGCAGCAAACTCCAAGCCCAGGAGAGTTCCGCCAGCTCCGACAGACCGAACATCGCAAAGATCATCGCGAGACCGTAGAGCAGTGCGCCCCTGCCATCGACGCCTGTCACCTCCTGTTCCCTCCATTCCTGATGCAGGTAGCGCAATGTCGCGCAGGTACAGGCAAGACTGACGAGCGTGATGGAGAGGAAGATGCTCTGCCAGCCCGCGTAGTAATTGAGCAGTCCGCCGAGTACCGGGCCACAGGCCAGGCCCACGTAGACCATCGAGACCATCCAGCCGAGCGCGCGGCCGCGCTGCGTCGTCGGAAAGCAGAGCGCGACGATCGACATGTTCGTCGCATACAGCATCGATGCCGCCAGGCCCTGCAGCGCACGTGCCACGAGCAGGAAGCCCATATCCGGCATGACGGCACAGAGCGCGGAGGACAATGTGAAGAGCGTCGTCCCCAAGAGAAAGATGCGCCGCTTGCCGAAACGGTCCGCCATCTTGCCCATCGGCAGCAGGAATACGATGGAAGCGAGTAGAAAAATCTCGAGCACCCAGCCGAGTTCATTAGCCGAGACGCCGTAAGCGAGTCCGATATCCGGCAGCGAGAGCGTCAGGGCACTGCCCGTGAACGGCGTCACGAAGGCCGACATCATCATGGGCAACAGGATCTTCTCGCGATCCGTCAAAGTCATACAATCACCTGAATCCCCAAAAAATATATCACAACCCCATTTATTTTAATCGCATACTTTAAAAATCTTATTATACTGATACATATTTCCCAAGCGGAGAAATACCCCCATCGATTCATCAGAGTTATTCAGAAAGGATGTACTTATGCCAACCTCCAAATCGATATCCGGATTCCAGCGACGGGCAGACCTGCGCTTTTTCCTCTCCATCATCGCCGCCGGCCTTCTCTCCTTCACAGGCGTCGTCATCGAGACGGCCATGAACATCACCTTCCCGACGCTCATGCAGGAATTTGCCATCTCCACTTCCACCGTCCAGTGGATCACGACAGGCTACCTGCTGATCCTCGCCATCGTCATCCCGACATCCAGTTACCTCAAGCAGCGCTTCGCCATGAAGCGGCTCTTCCTCGCAGCCAACCTGCTCTTCCTGACAGGCACCTTGCTCGATGCGACCTCCGCGAGTTTTGCCCAACTGCTGTTCGGCCGCCTTTTACAGGGCGCCGGCACGGGCATCGCTCTGCCGCTGATGTTCCTCATCGTCATGGAGCAGGCGCCGCTCGACAAGATGGGCCTGATGATGGGCGCCGCCATGCTCGTCTGTGCACTCGCGCCGGCCGTCGGTCCCTCCGTCGGCGGCTACATCGTCAGCACCTTCGGCTGGCGCATGATCTTCATCGCCCTGCTGCCCGTGCTGCTCTTCTCGCTCGCAGCCGGCACGTACGCCATCCGCCAGTCCTCCGACTACGGCCCGTGCCCCTTCGATTCCCGTGGGCTCATCCTGCTCGGAGCTGCCTTTACCGCCTTCCTGCTGCTCACGAGCTATCTCCACGACCTGCTTTCAGAGCCGCTGCTGCTCGCCCTCCTGCTGCTCCTGACCGTCTTTTCGCTGCTGCTTTTCGTCCGTCAGGAGAAGCGCCTGCTCCAGCGCGGCGCGCATCCACTGCTCAACATCACCATCCTGCGCCACAGGGCCTTCACGCTCTCGGCGATGGGACTGCTCTGCTTCCAGTTCGTCTGCCTCGGCATCGGCTTTCTCCTGCCGAACTTCTCCCAGATCGTGCAGGGCGAGACGGCCTTCACAGCCGGCTGCATACTGCTTCCGGGCTGCATCGTCGGCGCCATGTTCGCACCCGTCAGCGGCCGCATCTACGACAGCCTCGGCGCCAGGAAGCCCCTGCTTACCGGCAGTGCGCTGCTGCTGCTGAGCCTCCTCCTCTTCCAATTTGCCATCCCTGAAGTCGGCACGCTCGGGCTCACTGCCATCTACGTCCTCTTCGCCATGGGACAGGGCCTCTCCGTCGGCAACATCCTGACGTACGGCCTCAGCGCACTGCCCAAAGCAATCCGCGCAGACGGCAACGCCTTCTGCAACACCGTACAGCAGCTCGCCGGCGCTGTCGGTACCTCCATCCCAGCCGCCATCGTCGCGGCCTGCCAGCAGAGCACGCAAAGCCTCGCCCCAGCGACCAGCCTCGGCACGAGCCGCGCCTTCCTGCTGCTGCTCTTCGTCGGCCTGCTGCAAGCACTCTGCATGAGCATTGCACTGCGCCGCACCCTTGCACCGCACCACTCAAGCCACGAGTGTTAAGATGAGAAAATATAATTTCATTTTCATAGAATCTCCATGCAGTTTTCAGCCCTCTCCCGTAAACTGAGCACATGAATACAGCGAATCAGAAAGAAGGGATTCTCATGAAGAAGAACTTTTACATGGACCTGCTGCTGTTTGTCAGCGGCCTCGTCTGCATCATCACGGGCATCGTGCTTGACTTCCATCTCTTCGGCGGCTTCGGCGGCGGCCGCGCCCTCAAGGGCATCATCACAGACGTCCACACTTACAGCGGCTACATCATGATGGTCGGCCTGCTCTTCCATCTCGTCTGGCACTGGAAGTGGATCAAGGCCGTGGCCAAGAAGCAGATCGGTCATTGAACCTCAACATGCATCAAAAAAGACGCATCCCCAATGGGATTGCGTCTTTTTTGATATCTCTCCTGTAAAGAGAGTCTCGCGTCATTCGCCGCGGCGGCCGTGGTAGAGGCACCACGGCTCTTCGCTCATGTAGTCGCCGCCGTGGTAGTAGGCTGCGCGCGCGCGGCAGCCGCCGCAGGCGCCCTTGTACTGGCAGGCGCCGCAGCCGCCGCTGTAGTCGAGCGTGCGGAGCTTCTGCAGGACTTCGTTCTTGGCCCAGATCTCGTCAAACGGCGTCTCGCGCACGTCGCCGAGCTCCATGTTGAGATAGGCACACGGCTGTACCTTGCCGCGTGGGCTGATGATGCAGTACGAGAGGCCGGCGAGGCAGCCGCGGTGGAAGCGCGTCTTGTAGCCGAGCTGGTCGGCGATGCGCAGGAACTGCGGTGCGCACGTCGGCTTGAGCTCGATGTCGACCTCCTGCTGCTTCTTCATGATGCGCGTGAGCACATCCTCATACTGCTCGGCGCGCAGCGACTCCTCTTCGATGGTCTTCGCGCGGCCCGTCGGCACGAGGAAGAAGAAGTGATGGGCCTTCGCGCCGATCTCGACAGCAAAGTCCGTCATGGCCTCGAGCTCGCCCTGGTTCCAGTCCATGACCGTCGTGTGGATCTGGAACGGCAGTCCGACGGCCGCGCAGTTCTTCATGCCCTGCACGGCGCCTTCCCAGCCGCCCGGGAAGCTGCGAAACGTGTCGTGCTTCTTCGGGTCGAGCGAATCGAGCGAGATACCCATCGCACGGGCACCGGCTTCCTTGAGCTTCTTCGCCATGTCGAGCGTGATCAGCGTGCCGTTCGTGCCGAAGACCGGGATCATGTGCAGGTCCGAGGCGTACTTGACGAGCTCGAGGATATCGGGGCGCATCAAAGGCTCGCCGCCCGAAAAGATCATGATCTTGAACCCGGCCTTGGCAATCTCCGAAAGGAGCTTCTTGCCCTCCTCCGTACTCAGTTCTTCTTCTGCCTTGCAGCCGGCATCGCGGTAGCAGTGGGCGCAGTACATATTGCAGGCATTCGTCGTATTCCACGAGATGATCTTCATTTCGTCTCCTCCGTCAGTCCAATCTCTTCGTCCGTCAAGTAGCAGCTCGGGTCCGACTCCCAGAAATCACCCGTGCGTGCCTCCGCGCGCGTGCGGAAGTTGCCGTTGCAGTTCTCAAGCCACTTGCACTTCGCACAGCGCCCTTTGAGGAGCGGCTTGCGGTCCTTGAGCCCCGCCATGATGGGATTCGTCGTATCCTGCCAGATATCGCCGAACTTGCGCTCACGCACATTGCCGAACGTGTGATGCTGCGTGAACTGGTCCGGGTGAACGTAGCCCAAGGGATCGACCTCGCCAAAGGCGATGCCCGAGCGGTTGCCGCCGTTCATCGAGATGTACTTCTTGATCTGGGCCGCCGTCTCGAGGTCGCCCGCCTCGAGCGCTTTGATGTACATGTAAGGGCCGTCGCAGTGGTTGTCGACCGTCAGGATCTCCTTCTTGAGCCCGCGCTCCTCAAAGTCCTTCGTGCGGCGGATGATCGTGTCCATCGCGCGGCGCGATTCCTCCGGCGTGACATCCTGGTCCATCATCTGCTCACCGCGCCCCGAGTAGACGAGGTGGTAGAAGCAGACGCGGTTGATGTTCTCCGCTTCGATGAAGTCGAAGATGCGGTCGAGCTCCTGGATGTTGTGGTGGTTGATCGTGAAGCGCAGGCCGACACGCTGGCCGACAGCCACGCAGTTCTTGATGCCCTGCATGGCCTTCTCATAGGCGCCCGCGACGCCGCGGAACTTGTCGTTGACATCCTTGAGGCCGTCGAGCGAGATGCCGACGTAGCCGACGCCGATGTCCTTGATGCGCTGCGCGACCTCGCGCGTGATCAGCGTGCCATTCGTCGAGAGCGTCGGACGCACGCCCTTTGCCTGCGCGTAAGCCGCTAGCTCGAAGAAGTCCGGACGGATCAAAGGTTCGCCGCCCGAGAACAGTAGCACGGGCACATGGAAGTCCGCGAGGTCGTCGATGAACTTCTTCGCCTCTTCCGTCGTCAGCTCGTCCTTGTATTTCTTGGCATCCGACTGCATGTAGCAGTGCATGCACTTGAGGTTGCATGTCTTCGTCGAGTTCCAGACGACGACAGGGCCAACGCCCTCTGCCGCGCCATTGCGCATCGTGTGCGCGTTCTTCGTATAGCGCAGGCGGTCGCCAAAGTATTCCCGTGCGAATAAGAGTTTCGTTACACTGATCATAAGCCTCTCCTAAAACATAGATAACATCATCTCATTGCGGCTCAGTCACGCCTTGCGTATCCCAGCGAGCAACAGGCGCGTCTTGAGTGCCACATTCTCTTGAAAACCAATGGGAAGCTTGCTGAAGGCCGCAGCCTGATAGACGGAATGGAACATCTCAGCGATGAGATCAGCCGGGGCATCGTCGCGGATCTCCCCCGCAAGCTGCCCCTCGCGCAGGATGTCCTCGAAGATCGGCTTGAAGCCAGGCGTCACCATGCCCTTGGGCATCTTGTCGTGTGCTTCAGTCTGCGGCTTGGCCGAATGCTCGGCGGCCGCGAGAAAGAGCGGCAGCAGGAAGCGGTTCTCGTCGAGGAAGCGCGCCGTGATGCGGCTGCCTGCATCGAGGAGCTCGTACGACGGCCGCTTGGCCGCGCGCATATCCTTGAGCGCCTCATCGACTTCGTGCACGAGACGGCCCAGCAGGCACATGAGGATCTCTTCCTTCGACTCAAAGTAGTTGTAGAACGTGCCGATGCCGAGGTCTGCGGCATTCATGATGTCGGCCACAGAAGTTTCCTTGAAGCCCTTGCGCGAGAACTCGCGGACGGCGGCATCCAGGATTGCCTTGCGCGACAGCAGCTTCTTCCGCTCCCGGCGTCCCATTTTCTCTTCCATGTCCATCGCTCCAGTCCATAAGAATTCATTCCCTTTATCATTGACTCTTTCTATTATAAAGGAAAATGCTCCCTTTATAAAGAGAAAAATGAATATAATTCATCTTTTTATTGTGGCGGCCCTCAAACCGGGATTTTCCAGCTCTATACACTTTTTTCAAAAAAAGTGTTGACACATGCGCCAAGGGGTGATATTATAATATCCGTTGACAGCGATAAACGCCAACAAGAACATGACTCAGTAGCTCAGCTGGATTAGAGTATTTGACTACGAATCAAAGGGTCGGGGGTTCGAGTCCCTCCTGGGTCACCATTTGAAATCAAAAAGCACTTGCCTCGGCAAGTGCTTTTTTCGTACCAGCCATCGGAAAGGATGATTTCATGCTCTACATCGTCACAAAACTCGTCACAGAGGGCCAGCAGAAAGCCTTCTCCATCATCGGAGCGTCCGAAGACAAGAAGCGCGCGGCCTCCATCGCCGCGGAGGTCTACAAGGACTACAACAAGAACGCTTCCTTCCAGAACATCGAGATGATCACAGAGTGGCTCGCCACGCGTCAGAACTACTCCTTCCGCAAGGACAAGGACCACCGCCTGCAACTCGCCATCACATCGCTCGAAGGCGAAGTGCAGCCAGAAGAGAAGCAGCTCGTCTTCAGCGCCGCCGCCGAGGAAGAAGAGCTCATGCGCCGCGTGAGTCAGGCGCTCTTCGAGGGCAAGCACACGGCTGAGCGCGGCCCAAAAGCCCAGACGCACTCCTGCCCGCTCGAATCGTGATGCATCCATAGAGACAAAAAATCCGCTCTTCATCGAGCGGATTTTTTGTCTCACGGTCACGCCTTGAGCGCCGCACCATTTGAAGCGATGACATCTCTGTACCAGTAGAACGACTTCTTGGGGTAGCGCGCGAGCGTTCCTGTGCCGTCGTCGTTGCGGTCGACATAGATGAAGCCGTAGCGCTTGCTCATCTGTGCCGTCGAGGCCGAGACGAGGTCAATGCAGCCCCAGGTCGTATAGCCCATGACCGGCACGCCGTCCATGATGGCCTCGCCAACCTGCACGAGGTGGTCGTTGAGGTAAGCGATGCGGTAATCGTCCTCGACCGTCCTGCCTCCCCTGCCGTCATCGACGAGCACATCGCGGGCGCCGAGGCCGTTCTCGACGATGAAGAGCGGCTTCTGCCAACGGTCGTAGAAGCGGTTGAGCGTGTACCGAAGCCCCTGCGGATCGATCTGCCAGCCCCATTCGCTGGCTTTGAGATACGGATTCTTCTTGCCCCCCAAGATATTGCCGCCGCCGGTCTCTCCGCCATGACCTTCGCAGATGCTGACATAATAGCTGAAGGATACAAAGTCGACCGTGTTCTCGCGAAGCAGCTGCTCCTCCTCCGGCGTCATCCGAATTTCAATGCCGTTTTCCCGGAAGTAGCGCTTCATGTAGCCCGGATAGCGCCCGCGCACATGCATATCGCCGAAGAAATCATTGAAGTGGTTGGCCTGCATCACCGCGATCATGTCGTCAGGGGCAGGTGTCAGCGGGTAGATGGGCATCGCCAGGATCATGCAGCCGACTTTTGCCTCCGGCATCATCTCATGTGCGAGCTTCGTCGCGAGCGCCGAGGCCACGAATTCGTGATGGCACGCCTGGTAGAGGTCTGTGAGGCTCAGCTCTTCGCGCGGCGTCATGATGCCGCCTGAGAGCAGCGGCTGGTGCAGGACGGAGTTGATCTCGTTGAACGTCAGCCAGTACTTGACCTTGCCCCGGTAGCGCGTAAAGAGCGTGCGCACATAGCGCTCGTAAAAGCCGATGAGCGCGTGATTCGCCCAGCCATTGTACGCCTTCGCGAGGTGCAGCGGCGTCTCGTAGTGCGAGATCGTCACCAAGGGTTCGATGCCGTACTTGCGGCATTCATCGAAGAGGCGGTCGTAGAATGCCAGCCCCTCCTCGTTCGGCTCCGCATCGTCGCCATTCGGATAGATGCGGCTCCAGGCAATTGACGTGCGGAAGACCTTGAAGCCCATCTCTGCAAAGAGCTTGATGTCCTCCGGATAGCGATGGTAGAAGTCGATGGCCTTGAGCTTGAGATTGTCAGGTGTCGGCTCCGCCGTCGGCCCCGCCAGGATGCCTTTCGGCATGACATCCTGGATGTCGAGCCCCTTGCCGTCCTCATGATAAGCACCTTCACACTGGTTGGCAGCCACAGCACCGCCCCAGAGAAAATCATCTGGAAATATCATCGTTCTAACCTCCTCGAATCAGCAGATTTTCCTCTGATGTACATCTTCTGCTTCGTTATCGTATCATTTTTCTCAGTCAGGAGCAAGATGGACATGAAAAAAGCGCCGCTTGCGCGACGCTATGCATTCAAGGTGGTGGGCAGGGATGGATTCGAACCATCGTAATCCGAAGATGACAGATTTACAGTCTGTTCCCTTTAACCACTCGGGCACCTACCCACAATGGTGACCCAGGAGGGACTCGAACCCCCGACCCTTTGATTCGTAGTCAAATACTCTAATCCAGCTGAGCTACTGAGTCATGTGATTGGTTATAAGATTGTTTTGGTGGGCCCACTTGGACTCGAACCAAGGACCGACCGGTTATGAGCCGGTTGCTCTAACCAACTGAGCTATAGGCCCATTGATATATGTGATCCGCAGAGCGGAATCAGGCAAATGGAGCGGAAAACGAGGCTCGAACTCGCGACCCCCACCTTGGCAAGGTGGTGCTCTACCACTGAGCTATTTCCGCAAATGGAGCGGAAAACGAGGCTCGAACTCGCGACCCCCACCTTGGCAAGGTGGTGCTCTACCACTGAGCTATTTCCGCATCTCATCTTTTGTTTTCGTTCAGCCTCAGGAGAACTTGTGTCTCGCTGACTGACAAAAACTATTTTACTCAGTCCTGCCCTATTTGTCAACACCTTTTTTGAAAAAAGATAAAAAAATATCGCCTCAGCTTGAGGCGATATCCAGGAAGTCATGCTTTCGGCGGTTTCCTGCGGCGGAAGATGCGGCTGCTCGGCCTTGGATGGTAGAGCTGCCATCCGTAATGGATCGCAAAGCCGCGCAGCAGCAACACAAAGAAGAAGCAGAGCCAGGATGCCGTATCCGCTCCCCAGCGCGGCCAGCTCCAGCACATGAGCCAGGCTCCGGCCAAAGAGGCCACGGCGTAGACATCCATGCGCAGGACGACGGGCACGCGCTGCGCCATGAGATCGCGCAGCATGCCGCCGCCGACAGCCGTGATGACGCCGAGCATCATCGGGAAGACATAGGGATCGCCCGTGCCGAGCGTCAGTCCGCGCAGCGTTCCCGTGACGGTGAACGACGCAAGGCCGATGGTGTCCGACAGCTCGTAGAGCAGCGTCATCGTGTGGCGCTGCTTGCGGTCAATCGAGAGCGCCGCGTAGCCGCCCGAGACGAGGACGGCCATCACCACTGACAGCAGCAGGTCAGTCGGTTCCGTCAGAGCCACAGGCGGCGTGATACCGGCCAGGACGTCGCGGACCATGCCGCCGCCGACAGCCGTCAGCAGGGCCAGCACCGTGACGCCGAAGATGTCCATGCGGCGCGACAGTCCGACCATCGCGCCGGACACAGCAAAGGCCAGCGTCCCAGCCCAGTCAAACAACATCCAAGTCATACGTTTCCCTTTCTCTGCGCATCAAAGCCCTCTCAGCGCATCTCAGCGGCCTCCATGACGATGGCAAGTGCCCAGGCCGCCGCGCGATAGAGGTCTTCTTCCTCGATGTACTCATCCTTCGTGTGGCAGTTCGTCATGCCGACGCCGAGCACAACGGTCGGCACGCCGTACGTGTTGAAGTGATTGGCATCCGAGCCGCCGCCCGACTCCTCGAGCTCGACGGGGAAGCCGAGCTTCTCTGCCGCGCGCGCCGCCGCCTTGATGGCAGGCGCATCCTTCGCGATTTCATAGGGGCCATAGTCGGGGCTGACCTCTGCCGTGATCTTGCAGCCCGTGCTCTCCTCACCGAGCCTGAAGTGGTCGATGATGCGCTGCGTGATGCGCTCGAGCTTTTCCGTGTCGCGGCTGCGCGACTCGTAGTAGATATCGCAAGAGTCGGCTACGACATTCGTCGCACTGCCGCCCGCGATGCGGCCGATGTTGCACGTCGTCTCCACGTCGATGCGGCCCTGCGGTGCATCGGCGAGCAGTACGCCGGCCGCCTGTATCGCGTTGATGCCGTTCTCCGGTTCGACACCGGCATGAGCGGCCTTGCCCGCGATATGGATGTGGATCTGGTTCTTGCCCGGCGCCTTGTAACTCATGACGCCCGGATGACCGTGCGTGTCGAGCGTGAAGCCCATGTCCGCGTGCAGCAGGCTGCTGTCGAGATGCTGCGAGCCATGCACGCCGTTCTCCTCGGCCACTGTGAATACGACCTGCAGCGGGCCGTGCGGAATCGCGTGCTCGCGCAGCTGGCGCAGCGCCTCCAGGATGGCCGTGACGCCCGCCTTGTCATCCGCGCCGAGGATCGTCGTGCCATCCGAGCGGATGATGCCATCCTCGATGACCGGGTGGATGCCCGCACAGGGCTCCACGCAGTCCATATGCGCCGTCAGCATGACCGTCGGCAAGGCTTCAAGCCCATCTGTAGCCGGGAAGTCCGCGACGAGATTGCCACAGTTGCCGCCGATTGCCTCACCGGCCTTGTCCTCGCGCACCGTGCCGCCGAGCTCCTGCAGGCGCTTCGTCAACAGGTCACCAATCTGCCGCTCGTCATGTGTCGAACACGGAATGGCGATGAGCTCCAAAAACTCCGAGAGCACGCGCTTTTTATCGATCATATCTTCATATCCCATCGAAAAAATCTCCTTTATAAAACCTACACGTCCATTATAACAGAAGCATCAGCACAATGGCAGAGGCCAGGCACGGCAAAGCATTGCGCTTCGACACCTCGATCGGGTTGACCTTGGCGAGGCCAGCACAGATGATAGCGGCACCGGCAATCGGCGACATCGAGCGGCCCATCGCACCAGCGATCTGCGCGAGCGAGCCGAGGTCCATGATGGAGAGGCCGAACTGCTCCGCAAACGGCGTGATTGCTCCGTTGAAGGCAAAGGCCGCCGCATCGCCGGAGCCTGAGATGACGGCGATGAAGAACGGGCCGAACGTGCCAGCAGCCGCGGCGGCCGCCTGCGAGCCCTCCATGAGATCCGTCAGTGCGCCCGTCAGACCGATGGCCGTCATGCCCGTCGTGAAGACGCTGGCGCAGACGATGAGGCCGATGACATCAGCATAGGCATTGCCCATGCCCTCGAAGAACTTGCGGCAGATCGCCTGCGCATCCTGAAGCGTGACGAGGAAGCCGAGCGCGACGCCGATGAGCATCGAGAGCGGCACACTGATCTCCGGCAGCAGGCCGACCTGCTTCGAACCGAGGATCAAGAGGAAGAGCGGCACAAGCGGCACGATGGCAAGCAGCGGGCGCACGTGGAACGCCTCTTCCTTCGCCCCTTCCTCCCCGAGTGCCTCAAGATACGCAAGGCGGCGTTCTTCCGTCGCGCCTTCCTGGCGAAGGACAGCATAGACCGTCATGACAGCGACGCAGGCGATCGAGGCAATGACAGACGCCGGCGTCTCATTGATGATGACCGTCATCATGTCCGTACCCGCAAGATCGGCTACAAACGGGTTGTGAGCATTGCCCGGGCTGATGGCGCTGCCCCAAGTGCCCGCGAGCACCGTCGCCGCTGCCATCGCCGGATGGACACCAGCTGCGATGAGTGTCGGGATGAGGATACTGCCGACAGCAGCCGAGCATCCCGACGCCGACGGGATGGCCAGGCTGATCCACCAGGTCAGGAAGAACGAAATCGGCACGAGCAGAGCCCGGCCGCGCTTCAGGATGCCCGAGATGGACTGTACGAGGTGCTGGTCACACGTCGTTAGGCGCATGACGTACGAGAAGCCCATGACGGTGCAGATCGTCGGCACAAGCGAATTGTTGACCATCGCCTTCGTGAACGCCTTCATGACATCCCCCGGCAATCCCCCAATCAGGCACATCAAGAGACCGGCCAGGAACAGCACGAGTCTCGCTTCGTACTTCTTGACGATCAGCACGAACGTCAAGATGACAATAAGACCTCCAGCAAATAACATAGTGAAAACCTCCGTTCAAATTTATTTGACTTTTCAGTTCTTTACTATGTATATATTCTATATATTTTCTGTTTATCTTTCAATAACTATAAATAATTTTATTGTCCATCATGAGTGTACCAGAAAAGGATGCATCCTGTAATCGTGTATCATCTTTGCCATTCCCCCACGGAAAATCACATGCTATAATGAATCAGACAAGCAAACGAAAGGATCATGCCATGAAGAAACAGAAATTACTCTTTGTCTGCCACGGCAACATCTGCCGCTCGACGATGGCGGAATTCGTCATGAAGGGCCTCGTGCAGAAAGCGGGGCTTGCGGATGTTTTCACGATCGACTCTGCGGCCTGCCGGCGCGATGAGATCGGCTCCGATACCCATTGGGGCACGAAGCAGAAACTCCGCGAGATGGGCGTTCCCTTCACGCCGCGCCATGCGCGCCAGATCACGAGCGCAGACTACGCGAAGTACGACTGGATCATCGCCATGGACGGCGAGAACATGCGCGACCTCCAGCGCCTGACGCACGGCGACCCTGCGCACAAGACGGCCCTGCTGCTCGACTTCGCCGGCGAGCACCGCGAAGTCGCCGACCCCTGGTACACCGGCAATTTCGACGCGACATACGACGACGTCCTCAAGGGATGTCGGGCCCTGCTGTCTTCCCTTACGAAACCAGCGCGATAAGACAAAAAAGCCTTCCCGAGAGGAACCCCTCTCGGGAAGGCTTTTTGCAAGATGCGATTGGCCCGCTGGCCAGCTGCGCATCAATAATTCTCGGCGTGAACCTCGAAGAAGCTCTGCGGATGAGCGCAGGCCGGGCAGATCTCCGGCGCTTTCGTGCCGATGACGATGTGACCGCAGTTGCGGCACTCCCAGACCTTGACTTCGCTCTTCTCGAAGACCTGAGCCGTCTCGACATTCTTCAAGAGGGCGCGATAGCGCTCCTCATGATGTTTCTCGATCTCTGCGATGAGGCGGAACTTCGCTGCCAGTGCCTTGAAGCCCTCTTTCTCGGCCGTCTCAGCAAAGCCCTTGTACATGTCCGTCCACTCGTAGTTCTCGCCTTCAGCGGCGCTCAGCAGGTTCTCTGCCGTCGTGCCGATGCCGAAGAGCTCCTTGAACCAGAGCTTTGCGTGCTCGCGCTCGTTGCTCGCCGTCTTGAGGAACAGAGCGGCAATCTGCTCATAGCCGTCTTTCTTGGCGCGAGAAGCGAAGTACGTGTATTTATTCGTCGCTTCACTCTCACCTGCCAGTGCTGCTAAAAGATTTTTCTCAGTCTGCGTGCCTGCATACGGATTTTTCTTCTCTGCCATTTCGTTTCCTCCTAATCAATAATTGTTATTTTTTATTTTAATTCATTATAACATAATCGATTTGATAAATCCAGCCATTTTGAGATTTTCTTGATACTCAGTCAAGGCTGATGACATCGCTGACGGCCGGGATGCGGCAGAGACGCTCCGTACCCGGATCGTGATGGTGGAATTCCTTCAAGTACTGGCTCTCGATGCGGTAGACATCGATGTCGAGGCAGGCTGCTGCCATAGCCGCGGCCGGCGCGGCGAGCGACGAGCCGCCCGTGATATCGATAGCCGTGCGCCCGACCGAATCCCAGATATCGTGCTGCTTCTTCATGACACGGTAGAGCGACGGGATGTCCTCGCCCTGGATGTAGGTGCAGCATAGGCTGCCGTCATCGAGGCCGAGGTTCTGCTGCAGGAGCTTGACCTGCAGTGCCTGCTCCTTCCGGCAGAAAATATGTACGTTCTGCGGCTCGAACAGCGCGACCGTGAAGGTCGAGAGCTCCCAGAGCGGCCCCATGAGCAGGAAGAGGCCGTAGTAATCGCGCTTCTCCGCTGCGTAATGGCCACGGAAGCGCTCCTGTGCCATGGGCATGAGCTCCGCATCGTAGTAGTTGTCCGCCCAAAGCTGCTGTTCCGGCGTTTCCTGAGGCATGCCGCGCCATATCTCTTTCTTGTCTGACAAACTCATCATGCCACATCACCCCTGAATCACTTTACTCTATAGGAGTATTCGACCCAGCCCCCGCTCTTCCCTGCTTGTCTGAAAAAAACTCTGCCACCCCGGCAAATTCTCGCAGCTCGCGGCAGAAAGCGGCGTATACATCTGTGTAGATGCTGCCCTTCTCCCAGATGAAGTCGAAATCGTGCTGCATGGAGAAACCCGCGAGCGGAATCTCGCGCAAGAGGCCTGCCTGCAGCTCTTGCTCGACGGCAATCCTGTAGAGAAAGGAGATGCCGGCATCGCGCATCAGCAGGCCGATGATCGTGTGCATGTTGCCGACCTCCGTATAATGCACGAAGTCGCTGACCTTCATGCCGCAGAGCGCGAGGTTGCGCTCGAGGATGTTGCGCGTGCCAGAGCCCGGCTCGCGTATGAGCAGGCGCTCTGCCAGCAGGTCGTGGAAGTGCCTGGGCTCCGGCATGGCGAACGCGTGATGCGCGGCGCAGACGCCGATGTATGTTTCCGTACTATAACGGACGTGCTCGTACTCATCCTGCGGGTAGTAGCCCTCGACGAGTGCGAGCTGTATGCTGCCGTCTGCAAGCATCTGCAGCAGCTGTTTCGTATTGCCGAAGACGAGACGGACATTGCGCTGCGGATGGGCGCGCAGCATCCGTGCAAGCGGCTCCATGATGGCGTACTCGCCGACTGTCATGGTCACGCCGAGCGAGATCTCCTCGATGCCAGACACCTGGTTCCGGAGTTCTGCGAGCAGTTCCTCCTCGTCGTTCTTCATCGCGACGAAGCGCTTGCGCAGGATCTTGCCGGCCGCTGTCAGCGAGAGCTTCTTGTTCTCGTAGCGGAAGAGCGCCATGCCGTAGGCCTCCTCCAGGAAGTGGATGTGCTGCGAGACAGCCGGCTGCGTAATGTTCAGGATGCGGGCCGCCCGCGTGAAATTCATCGTCTGGCAGACGCAGAGAAAGGTGCCAACGCGAAAGTCCAGCATTGTATTCCCCCTTATCGATAAGATTATCTTATCGATATATTATAATACATCATTTTACATATTCAATCCCTTCTCCTATAATTCGGATTGTCGCAATCACATTGCACGGAAATCTGCAACCACCACGAAGATAAGGAGTTATACTATGCAATCCATTCATCTCTACTGGCGCCGCGCGAGCATCGGGCTCATCGTGACGCTCATCTGCTCGATTGCCGGCCAGGCTCTCGCCAAACTGCCAGGCTTCTCGCTGATTGGCCACCTCGTGCTCGCCCTCGTGCTCGGCATGTGTCTGCAGTTCGCGCGCTCTCTGACGACCGCCGCTCAGCAGAGCACGCCGTTCATCGCCAATAAATTCCTGCGCGCGGGCATCATCCTCCTGGGCTTCAAGCTCAACCTCGTCATCCTCATGAGCGCCGGCCTCAAGAGCCTCGAGGCTGCCGTCGTCATCGTCGCCGTCATGATCCCGCTCAACTATTTCGTCGCCCGCTTCTTCAAAGTCGAGCACACGCTCGCCATCTTGACGGCCTGCGGCTGCAGCATTTGCGGCGCAGCGGCCGTCATGGGCGTCTCGAGCGCCGTCAAGGCCAAGACTGACCAGTCTGTCCTCGCCGTCGCCATCGTCGCCATTCTCGGCACGCTCTTCACGCTCATTGAGGTCGGCCTGCAGCCATTCCTCGGCTTCACGGACGCGCAGTTCGGCGTCATGGCCGGCCTGAGCCTGCACGAGATCGCGCATGCCGTCGCCGCCGGCGGTGCGGCCGGTGCCGTCGGCACGGACAGCGCCATCATCGCCAAGCTCTCCCGCGTCCTGCTGCTCGCGCCTGTCGCCATCATCATCGGCATCCTCGAGGCGCGCCGCTTCCGCAAGCAGGACGGCGCGAGCGAGGGCAAGATGACGGTGCCGATCCCGTGGTTCATGGGCGGCTTCATCCTGGCCAGCGCCGTCGGTTCTTACCTGCCTTTTGTCAACGATTTCGTTCCGTCGCTCGTCCAGCTCGCCTATTTGCTGCTCGGTATGGCCATGGCCGCGCTCGGCCTCAACGTCAACTTCGGCGTCATCCTCGAGAAGGGCGTCCGCCCGATGCTCGGTGCCATCCTCTGCTCCTTCGTCATCATGGGGCTCGCCATCAGCATCGTTCACATGTTCTTCTAATAATAAACTAATCTGGTGCTGAGCCAAAATTCACACCGTTTTGCTATCATAGAGGCAGGTAAAGAAAGGAGGAACCATCATGAAGAAAATCATCATGGCCATCACCACGGCTCTTGTCGTGGCTGTCTCTGTACCTGTCCTGGCGGCTTCGTCCGAGGACAACACCTGCCCGGTCGAGAGCTGCTGGCAGAACAATGCCTCCTGCAACAACGGAGCGTATTGCCGGAACGGCCGGTCCTATTGCCAGGATGACTCGTACGGCTGCGCACCGGCTCGCGGCTGCGGCGGCTCGCGCTACGCCTACTGCCGCTGAGCGGCAAAAAAAGAGAGATGCCTCATGGCATCTCTTTTTTATTGCACATCTTTCTTGCTGGACTTCTCCGCATTCACCGCCTTGCCGGCGCTGTCTTTCGCATCGGCCTTAGCGGCCTGCTTCTCTTTCTGCTTCTTCTTCCAGGCCTCCTCGCGCGCCTTGTCCTTCGCGGCCTTCTCCTTCTGGTACGTCTTGTAGTCCTTCGCCGAGATCTTCTCGAGATATTCCGGCGGGATGCGGCGGAAGGCAGTGGGGCGCAGGCGGTGGAATTCCCTGTAGTCGGCCAGCGCTTCATCTGTCTTTGCCATCTCGTCCTCGATCTGTGCGCTCATGAGATAGCTGTAGGGATTGTCGGCATCGACCTTCTTGGCCTGCGCGCAGTCGGCGAGTGCCGCCTCACGGTTGCCAATCATGCGGTAGATGTCGGCACGGTTCAGGAAATTGTAGACGTTCTTGCTGTCCTGCGCGACGCCGCGGTTGGCGTAGTCGAGAGCGCCTGCATAGTCGCCCTCGACGGCCTTGGCGCGGCCGCACATGACGAGGCTCGCCGCCTCATCATCCAGGTTCTTGGCCGAAAGCACGCGCGCAAATTCCCAGAGCGCCTGCTTGCCCATAGCGTAGTCGCTGTAGGCGTCGCCGTTCTCGCGCATCTTCTTGACCGCCTTTTCATCGGCCTCATAGACACTCTGGAGCGCATCAGAATGTTCCTGACGGCGCGCCGCTTCTGCAGTCTTCATCTTGGCCCGCGCGCCGGAGGCAGTCTCGCCCGCGTACGCCTCTGCTACGAGCTGCTGCAGGCGGCCGCCGAGATTGCCCGCAGCCACGAAGTGGCGCAGCGGCCCGTAGATGCGGTCATCCGTCAGGAAGGTAACGCCGCCCTCGCCGTCCGGGCGGAAGTCCCAGCCTGCAAGCGAGTCATAGTCATGGAAGGCCCTGGCCAGGCCGCCCGCAACATAGTAGGCATTCTCGACTGTATTGTCGTAGTCATCGCGCGTCCAGTCCGCCGTCAGGAGTTCCTGCCCGTCAATATAGACAGTCTTGCGATCCTTGACCGTCACATGGCCGCAGCCGTAATCCGTCATCATCTGCGCCAGGCGCTTCTCGCGCAGCTCCGTCTCCGGGTGATCGGAGAACGTCTCCTGCCCCTTCGCCTTTTCGTCGAGGTCCTGGTATTCGAGCACATTGCGCGTCTCATACGTCAGGTAGTAGGCCATGCGGTACATGGCCGCCGCAGGGCCGCCCGGGTTGAAGCCGGCGCTCGTCATGATGTAGAAGCCGCCTGCATCAGCCTCGTACTCCGTCGGCAGCGTGACGTTCTTGGCGATGGAGTAATTGGCCAGCGCATTGAGCTTGTTCCAGTCCATGAGTCCGGCGTCCATGTTGAGGAAGCTCATGCCGTAGTACTGCGCGACAGCCTTGGCATAATTCTTGGCGCTGTGCTGCTCGATGCCATGCGTCATCTCGTGGGCGAAGACGGCGGCGAGCTCATCTTCATCGCACTCGAGGCCGCGCACGAGCGCCCTGTTGATGCTGATGTAGTCTGTCGGGAAGCAGGCTGTATTGAAATCGTTGCTGTTGTTGACGCCCCAGACGAACGGCAGCGAGTTGACCTTGAGCACGTAGTCGCCCTTGTCGATGAGCTGCTTCATGACCCGGTTGACAACCTCGACATCGTGGTGGTTGTCGTCCTCCCCGTTCTCACGCAGGTCCTGACGCGCGCTCTGCACCTGCGCGCTGACATCATTGCCGAGCGCGAGGATACTCGCAAGGCTAGACTTGTAGGCCGCAAAGATGCCGAGCGACTGCGCGGCAACGGCCCAGGCATCAACGGCCTCCGCCCGCCCCGCCGGCAAAGAGACTGCCGAGAAGCCCAGCATGCCGCAGACGAGCACCGTCAGCAATTTCTTCTTCCAAGGATACAAATAAAGCACCTCCTCGTTTCTACTGCCCCGATTATAACAGATAGAGCCCCTGATGGGAATACTTTGTTGAGTCAATTATTAGCCATGCCTTGAAAGCCCCTGCCCTGCATTGTATAATTTTAATGGAATTTTATCTAGTATAGTCTCGCTTCATGAAGAACAGCAGAAAAAGGAGGCAGGATCATGGAGACGAAAGACGAAAAGGTGCTCAAGGAGCCCTTCGCCGAAATCGGCACGAAGATGCATCTCTTGCTGCACACGGGCCAGATGTTGATGGAGAACGGCGCGGACAGCGACCGCACGGTGCGCGACATGATGCGCACCGCGGCCTACATGGGCATCCCGAAAGACCGCATCCACCAGCATGTCATGTACACGACGCTGATGCTCAATGTCAACGACGAGCAGCACTCTTACACGGAATTCCGCAAGTGCACGACACACGGCATCAACATGACGACGTTGACGGCCATCAGCAAGCTGACTTGGCGTGCACTCGAGAAGAATTACTCGCTGCACGAATTCGAGCGCCATCTCTTGCGCATCAAGAACAAGCCGCGCAACTACCCGGTCTGGCTCACGGCCTTCGGCGCCGGCGCGGCCTGCGGCGGCTTCTGCAAGCTCTTCGGCGGCAGCTGGCTCGACTTCGTGCTCACGGCCGTCTGCGCCTTCCTCGGCTTCTACGTCAGGAGGCTCTGTGCCAGCTATGCGTTCAACACGTACGCCGTCATCGCCATCACCTCGTTCGCGACGACGATGTTCGCCTGGGCCACGCAATTCCTGACGGGGTCCATGAACTGGTATCCTCTGATCTCCTGCACGCTCTTCCTCGTCCCGGGCATCCCGCTCATCAACGCCGTCGACGACTTCCTCAACAACTTCATCGTCTCGGGCATGACGCGGGCCATCCACACCCTGCTGATCGTCGGTGCGATGACGTTCGGCATCGTCATCGCCATCCGCCTCGGCAATGTCGCCGACTTCACGACGGTCAGCCTGCGGCCCGACAACATCTACTTCTCGCAAGCCATCGCCGCCGCAATCTCCGCGATGGGCTTCTCCATCATCTTCAACATCCCGCGGCGGCTGCTGCCCGTCGTCGCCGTCGGCGGCATCATCACCGTCCTGCTGCGCAACATCATGGTCCTGCAGCTCGGCTTTTCGCAGACGGCTGGTTCCTTCCTCGGCGCGGCTGTCGTCGGCGTCCTCGCGCTCAAGGCCATCCACTGGTTCCACGCGCCGAACATCATCCTGACCATCCCATCCGCCATCCCGATGATCCCTGGCGTGCTGCTCTACCGCGTGCTCTTCGCCCTGCTCAACATCCAGGACATCACCGCATCTGCCCTGCTCACTATGATGCGCAATGGTGTCGAAGCCGTCACGATCATCATCGGCATCGCCATCGGCGTCGCCATCCCGAACATCTTCATCCACCGCTACATCGAGAGCAACAAGCAGCGCACGGTCAAGGATCTGCTCGACAAGCGCTACATCCAAGAAGATTGAGGAGGCTCTGAAGCTATTCCCGCACGATGCTATCCAACTATTCCTAAAAAGAATCGTTTGGATAGCATTTTTCTATTGAAAAAGTTCAGATATTTCTATATCATAAGATATGTAACACAAAGACATGCGCAGTCAACAGGATATCCACTCAACATGAAACACGACATACAGAAAGGGAGGCATCATCCATGAACAAGATCAATCAAGAAGCCCTGGCCGTCAAGCGGGCGGAGCAGCTCTTTGACCGCCGCCGCCGCACGGTTGGCCTGTTCGGCGGCCCGCTGCTGGCCCTGCTCGTATTCTTCACGCCGATCGACGGGCTGACGCTCGAAGCGCATAAACTCCTCTCCATCATGGTCCTCGTCGCCATCTGGTGGATCACGGAGCCCGTCTCCATCCCCGTCACCTCGCTCATCGGCCCGACACTCGCCGTCATGACGGGCGTCGTCCCCGTCAGCATGGCATTCGCCGCCTTTGCCAATCCCATGATCTTCCTGTTCATGGGCGGCTTCATCCTCGCGAAGGCCATGATGACGCACGGCATCGACAAGCGCTTCGCCTACTGGCTGCTCTCGCGGTCCTGGGTCGGCTCCAATCCGCGCCGCATCTTCCTGGCCATCGGCCTCGCCGCGGCGCTCTGCTCCGGCTGGATCAGCAACACGGCCACGGCGGCCATGATGTTCCCGATCTGCCTCGGACTGCTCGCCTCCATCAAGGAGATGTTTGCCGCTAACGGCCGCAACATCGACCTCTACGACTACAAGTACGCGACTGGACTCATGCTCATGACGGCCTACGCCTGCTCGATTGGCGGCGTCCTGACGCCGATCGGCACGCCGCCGAACCTCATCATGCTCGGCTTCCTCGACCAGATGTGCGACATCCACGTCTCTTTCTTCGAGTGGATGACCTGGGGCGTCATCGCGATGATCCTCTACTTCATCATCGCCTACATCGTGCTCGCGCGCATGTTCCCGGCCGATGTCACGAAGATTGAGGGCGCTGAGCAGTTCATCCATGACAAGCTTCGCGAACTCGGCCACTGGACGCGCGCCCAGAAGAACACGGTCATCTGCTTCGGCGTCTCCGTCATTCTCTGGATCCTGCCGGGCTTTCTCTCAATCGCACTCGGCAGCACCTCGCCGGTGCTCAAGATGTACAACCGCCTCTTCCCTGAGGCTGTCGCCGCCATGCTCGGCGCCCTGCTGCTCTTCCTACTGCCCGTCAACTTCAAGAAGCGCGAGTTCACACTGACGTGGAAGGATGCGCGTGACGGCATCGAGTGGGGCACGCTGATCCTCTTCGGCGGTGGCCTCGCGATGGGCGGCATGATGTACAAGACAGGCCTCTCGAAGTGGGTCGGCGACAGCATCATCGCGATGATGGGCGGCGAGCCGTCTGCCATCGCCATGGTCGCCATCTTCTCCATCATGGCCCTGCTGCTCTCGGAGCTCACGAGCCACACAGCCGCGACAAACATGATCGGCCCGCTGGCCATCACGGCCGCCATCTCGGCCGGCATAAACCCCGTCCCCGTCTCGGTCGCCATCGCGCTCTCGGCATCGCTCGGCTTCATGCTGCCGGTCTCGACGCCGCCGAACGCCATCGTATACGCCTCGGGCTACATCCCCATCACGAAGATGATCCGCACGGGCGTCTACATCGATGTCATCGGCATCGCCTGCGTGACGATCCCGCTCTGCATCTACTTCGTCTCCTGGATCATCGGCTGACCGGCCAAAATTGCAATAAGAAATGCTACACCATGGATATGATGCAGCATTTTTTTGCCTCAATTATTGATGCGGTAATCCTCGAACGAGGCGATCATGCCGGAGTCGAGGCCCGCGATGAGCTCGCGCAGCACAGAGGGGGCCGTGTAGTCGAGCGGCAGGAAGCAGTCCTTCGCCTCATTGTAGTGGCGGCGTATCGTGTTCTCGATATCGCGGATGGCGCGCTCGTTCTGCCGAAGACACGATGCGTAATGCGAGGCGGAACGGCTGTAGCCGAAGTAGGAAATCACGCCCCAGAGCACGACGAAGATCCAGGCGGCCATCGCCGGCAGGTGGATGCCGACGATCAGGTAGAGCAGAAGCGCCAGCAGGAAGCCGCCGATAATCCAGCGCACCTTGGACGGCTGCTGCCAGTAGGCCGACTTGAGCCAGAGGTCGGCGAGCGTCGCGTACTTGTCGTCAAGCTCCTCAAAATACGGCGCAAGGCGCCGCAGCTCCACGAGCGTCTCCTTGCGCGTCGCCGGCACCGGCGCCAGATCCTTGAGCAGCACGAGCTCCGGCATGCCCTCCGAGACGGGGCTGGCCGCCAGCGTCGCGGGCTCGCCGCAGAAGGGGCAGATCCGCGTCCCCGATTCCAGCATACAGCCACATTTCCTGCAGATCATGATTGATCCCTTCTTTCTCACTTAACTCACTGAATCGAATACATTATTGATATTCGCCAGCCCACGAAAAAATCCTGCTGCAAAGCGATGCAGCAGGATTTTTTTATGGAAAGATGGGCAGATGGATTGCCTCGCTCATTTGACCGTGCGCTCCACTGTCTCGAGCTTGCCCTCCTTCTCGAGGCCCTCGACCCATTTTGCATGGTGGTGCTTGGCATAGCTCTCCTTGACCGTGCCGTCGCGCATGCCCTGGAACGAATCCGGGTTGACGCCGATGGCCAGGTAGATGTGGCCGATCGCTGCGGCAAAGCCGAGGCCGGCGCAGATGCTGTGCAGCGGGATCATCCAGGTGCGGATGGCCGGCGAGATGTGACCGGCACCGAGCCAGAGCGTGAGGCCCGAGACGACGAAGCCGAGCCACAGCAGCGCCTGCAGCAGGATGTTCATGCGCTCACCGCCGTTGTAGAAGCCCTGTTTCGGCATGCCCTCCGGCTCCTTGCCAATGAGCTCTGCCGGGAACTTCACGAGGAACTTCACATCGTCCTTGTCGAAGTGCAGGACCTCGCGGATCAGCGTCAGGATGCCGGAACGCGCCGTGATGAGCAGGGCGACGATCGGGTTCAGGATGAAGATGACGCCGAGCATGTGGTGCATGGTCTGCAGCGTCTCTGCACCGAAAGCCTCGTAGAGGAACAGGAACTTATTGGTGTAGAGCGGCATCGCCGTCAGGAATAGCAGGAAAAACGTCACGGCGTTGATCCAGTGGAAGTAGATGAACCCCTTCTTATGGCGCTTGATGTAGGTTACGTTCTTGGACATCACTTCTCCCCCTTCCCGTTCTCGTCATCGTCTTTCTTGCCCCTCATGCCCTTGACGGCAGCGAGGCCGAGCACGCCGACGAGCGCGCCGACACCGGCGACCTTGCCGAGCGGGCGCACGACGTCCTTCCAGATGTCGATGGAGACAGGCGTCTTGGCCTGCGGCTTGAAGCCGTAGACTTCCGGCTTCTCCGGCAGCACGTAGATCATGTGGACGCCGCCGACGCCCTGCGGGTTGAACACGTTGGCATCCGGATAGCCGTCTTCCTGGAGCTCCTTGACGCGCTGGCGCGCGATCTCCTCGATCTCCTCGTACGGTGCGAACTGCAGGGCATCGGCCGTGCAGGTCTTGGCGCACGACGGCGTCATGCCCTCTTCGATGCGGTCGAAGCAGAGGTCGCATTTCGTCGACTTGTGCGTCTCCTTGTTGATTTTCGGGACATCGAACGGGCAGTTGGCCACGCAGTAACCGCAGCCAACGCACTTGTCGGCGTTGATGACGACAGCACCCGAGTCGAGCTTGTCGATGGCTTCTTCCGGGCAGCCCTTCGCACAGGCGGGATCGCCGCAGTGCATGCACTGGACTTTGACGAAATCCCAGTGGAATTTGCCTTTCGCGTCCGTGCGCTCCGTCATGCGGATGAGGTTCCACGTCGTCGGTGTCAGTGTGGCATGCGACTGGTACTGACCCTCGAACGGGGTCGACATGTCAGCCGGCAGGTCATGCCACTGCTTGCAGGCGACCATGCAGGCCCTGCAGGCGCTGCAGCGCGCGATGTCGTGCAGCATTGCCATTTCTTGTGCCATTTACTTTTCCTCCCCTTCATCGAAAACCGGCGCAGCGGCCAGCAGTACACTGCCCCGCTTCACGAGCCCCTGCTCCTGAGCCAGGAGGTCAAGGTGGAGCGTCGCCCAGTCATGCCGGTAGATGATCTCAGATGCATCCGGACCGTCCGGCGCTTTCGGGTCCATCTGCTTGCCGCCCTGATACGTCTTGAGGTATGTGTGGCATTCCTCGCAGACATCGAGGCGCATCTCTTCTTCCCCCTCCGGCTCCAGCACCTTCATCTTCTCGAGGTCCTGGTTGCCGCAGTAGGCGCAGCCGACGCGCGCGTACGGCCAGACCGTGTGGCAGCCGTCACAGACGAGGAAGCGTGCGCGGCCCTGCTGCTCCTTGCGCAGGACAGCCAAGACAGGTGGCCTGCCGCAGACCGGACAGTAATTGCGCTTCCAGCCGATCTCTTCCCAGACGGCTGCATCCTTGGCCTCTGCCGGCACGAGCGCATCGACGACGGCCCAGCCGAGGAGGCGCAGGCCTGTCTCATGGAGTCCGCGCGCTTCTGCGAAAGCATGGATGCGCGCATCCGCCTGCTGAAGAAGCAACGCAAAGAAGGCAGCTGCCTCCTCCGGTGTATCGGTAAATGTGCGCATCGAGGCGAACGACTGGCGCAATCCATCCGGCATCGTCAGCTGCTCGCTCGCGAGCAGCTCGGATATGGCGCGGCCGAATGAGGCTGCCGCTGCTTCGGCCATATGCTCTTGCAGCTCGCTGTGCTGCAAGAGCGGCAGGCCGTCCTTCGTCATCGCCTTCCAGGATGCTTTCTCGGGGAACGCGACAGGCGTCAGCGCTTCGCCAAGCAGGCCCTCGAGTGCGAGCTGCCAGCCGGCCGTCTGCTCGAGATAGCCATGCTGCGCGAAGTAGTCCTGCCACATCGCCTGGCAATCCTTTCGATTCTTTTCCATCATCAATACCTCATGCCTTCTCTACGTTGACGAGGCAAGCCTTGAACTCCTGTTCCTCGGAGTTCGGGTCGAGCGCATCATTCGTCAGGTAATTCGTGCTCGGGCCCGTCGAGAGGCCCTTGAATCCGAAGGAGTACGGCATCCAGACCATGTGCGTCTCCTCGCCGTTGACCGTCAGCGGCTGCGCGCGCTTCGTGACCATCGCCTTGACGACGACAGAGCTGCGGGCCGAGCTGACCTTGACCTTGTCGCCGGCCTTGACGCCGATCTTCTTGGCGAGCTGTTCGCTGATCTCGATGAAGTTCTCCTTGACGAGCTCATTGAGCCACGGGATGTTGCGCGTGACCGTGCCGGAGCACCAGTGCTCCGCGATGCCCGAGCTGCAGAGCACGTACGGGAACTTGTCCTTCGTGCCGATTGGCTGCTTCTCCGGCAGGCGCGGGTACTTGATGCACGGGTTGTGCTGTGCGTTCTCATTCTCGTGCATCGCATTGTGCGTCGGGCTCTCGAACGGCTCGTAGTGCTCGGGGATTGGACCGTCGACCGGCGTCGAGGATGCGTCGCGCGTCGTACCGTCCGGATTCTTATCCTGATACGGTGCAGCGTAGATGCGCGCGATGCCCTCACCGTTCATGCGGAACGGCTTCTGGCCTGCCGGCGTCGAGGGACCGGCCGTGCGATTGCCGACATCCGGCACATCGTAGCCCGTCCACTTGCCCGCTGCCGCATCCCACCAGACAAGCGGATGCTCTTTGTCTGCGGGGCTGCCGTCTGCGAGGCACGAAGCGCGGTTGTAGAGGATGTGGATGTTGTCCGGCCATGCCCAGCCGAACTTCGGGAAGATGCCGACATTGCCCGGGTCTTCCTGACCGCGGCGCGCCGTCATATTGCCCTCGCGGCCGTAGTAGCCTGCGTAGATCCACATGCCAGAGGCCGTCTCACCGTTGTCCTTGAGCTCGCCGATGCCGTTGACGACCGTTCCCGTCGCGACATCGTAGCCGCTGATCTCCTTCATGATGTCCTCGAGGTAGTGGTCCTCACGGTAGTCCCAGGTCATGAACTTGATCGGATCGTCTTTCGTCTCCGTCGAGTCCGCGTAGAGCTCGCGGATGCGCTTCCAGAGCATGTCGTTGATCTCGTAGTCCGGCTTCGAATCGCCGAGTGTATCCGGGCCCTTCATGCGCCACTGGATCAGGCGCATCGAGTTCGTGATGGAGCCCTCGCGCTCGAGGTAGGAGCAGGCCGGCAGGAAGATGACCTCCGTCTGGATGTCAGCCGGATTGTCTCCCGGACGGTTCCAGAACTCCGCCGTCTCATTGATGAAGATATCCTGCACGATGAGGGAGTCCATCTTGCAGAGGCCGTCGTGGACGAGGCCGGCATTGGCATTCGTCACGTGCGGGTTCTGGCCGCAGAGGTAGAGCGCGTGCATCGTGCCGCGCCATGCATCCTCGAAGATCGCGTAGATGGAATCTGGATGATTGCCGTTGCGGATGGCGCCGTAATTGAAGCCGTAGTCATTCTCGGCCGTCGCGTGCTCGCCGAACCATGCCTTCGTCATGTTGACGTACCACTTGCGGCGGAACGTGCCGAAGGCATCCGTCCACTTCGCGAGCGTGTTCGTCTTGTGCGTCGGCGCGACGAGGTAACCCGGCTGCATGTTGAACTCGATGCCAAAATCCGTCGAGGCCTGAACGTTTGGCTGCCCGCGCATGGCGATGATACCGCCGCCCGGGATGCCGATGTTGCCCTTGAGCAGCTGCATGATCGTAAAGCAGCGGATGTTCTGGACGCCGATCGTATGCTGCGTCATGCCGAGCGCGTACATGATGATGGCCGGGCCCTCGTGGTTGACCCAGATGTCGGCAGCGCGCTGGATGTCATCGGCCGGCATGCCCGTGACATTCGAGACCATCTCGACCGTGTAGCGGCTGTAGAACTCCTTGAGACGCGAGAGGACCGTGTTCGGTGCAAAGAGATCATCGGCCTTCTGCGGCTTGCCGTCCGCGCCGAGCGCATAGCCCCAGCTCTTCTTGTCCGTGTACGACTTCTTGGCCTCATCGAAGCCGGAGAACAGGCCGTCGTGGAACGAGAAGTCGTCGCGCAGCAGGCAGGCAGCGTTCGTATTGCGCAGCACGTAATCCTTGTCGAACTTCTCACGCTCGAGCATCTGCGAGATGATGTAGCCCATGAAGGCGATGTCCGTGCCCGGGCGCAGCTGGAAGAACTCGTCCGCGATCTTCGACGTGCGCGTGTAGCGGACGTCGACGTGGACGATCTTGGTGCCGTTCTGCTCACGCGCCTTCATGACATTCTTGAGGCCCATCGGATGGCATTCCGCGAGGTTCGAGCCCTCGATCCAGACGAGCTTCGTATTCTTGAGGTCGCCCCACGGGTTCGTCATGGCACCGCGGCCAAAGGCAGCGCTCATGGCAGGCGGCGTATTGGCATGGCAGACGCGCGTCTGATTGTCGATGTAGACGACGCCGAGTGCGCGGGCCATCTTGATGTTCTGGTAGCATTCCTCGTTGTTGATCTGAGAGCCGCCGATAAAGGCGAGCCCGTCCGTGCGGCGGACCTCATACGTCTCGCCGTCAATCTCTTCGGTCTGCTTCCAGCCCTTCTCGCGGGCATTCTTCATGGCATTCGCCGCGCGATCGATAGCCTCATCCCAGCTGATCTCCTCCCAGTGATCGCTGCCCGGTGCACGGTACAGCGGCTTCGTCGCGCGCTCCTTCGAGTTCGGGATCGTCGCGTAGCCGAGTCCCTTGCTGCAGAGCGCACCGCGATTGATCGGGCTGTCCGTCGCACCCTCGAGGTTGATGAGCTTGCCGTCCTTCACATAGCCGATGACGCCGCAGCCGCAGGCGCAGAAGTGGCAGATTGACGTGAACTCACGTGCCCCCTTGAGCTTGAACGTATGAGCTGCTGCCTTGGCCTCATTGAGGTCGAAGCCGAGGCTGGAAAGTGCCAGACTGATGCCGCCGATGCCGGTGGCCTTGAGAAAATCGCGTCTGCTCAAATCCATCTTAATCTCTCTCCTTTGATACGTGTATTTATGTAAATGGTATTTACATCGACTTAAGCGACCGGTCAGCAGATGATGCGCTGCGGGTTCGTGTAGATGCAGAAACTGCCCGGGGCCATGCGCGCGACGAGCGTGATGCCGAGCTTCTTGGCGAGAGCCAGCGAGAGCGTCGTCGGCACGGACTTCGCCGCAACCGTCGAGATGCCCATGCGGCCGAGCTTCATCATCATCTCCGACGAGCAGCGCCCGCTGAAGATGATGATCTTGTCCGTGATGTCGACATGGTTGCGCAGCGTCCAGCCGTAGAGCTTGTCAAAGACATTGTGGCGGCCGATGTCCTCGCGGAAGACGAGGATCTTCTCGGCCTGCTGGTCCCAGATGATGCCGCTGTGGACGCCATTCGTCTTCTCGTGCGTGGCCGCGAGTTCTGCGAGCAGCTTGTCGGCACAGGCGAGGATATCGCCGGCCCTGAAGCGCACATCGCGCGGACGTTCGAAAATCTTCTCCGGCTCGCAGTCCAGGATCTCGCGGGCGCGGAAATAGCGCGGGTCTGTCGCATTGCCGGCGGCCCATGCCTGTGCCTCCGCCGTCGTCACGACCGTGGCCTGCAGCGTCTCCTCGTCGATATCCATGCGGACGATGTCGTCGTACGTGCGAATCTGGCCCATCTGCGCCAGGATGCCGATGACGAGGTCCGTGTGGTCACCCGGTGAACAGAATGATGTCGTAAAGCGCTTTCCATTGAGGTAGATGTCAAGATAGCACTCCATAGATGTGTACTTGTGATCGTCCACAAAGGAATCCTTCTCGCTCACATAGCGGATGACGGGGTAATCGATGAGTTCTTCCTCTCTTGCCTGCACCATAGCTTCCTCCTATTTTGCATTATTAAAATTTATTGATATGTTTTCGTATCATTTTTTATTATTATTGCACTTCTTAATCCGCTTGTAAACAACTTTTTTCACAGATGCGATGAAAAACTAGCCTGACACAAAAACAGCCTGCTCGAATGAGCAGGCTGTCACCTGATTTCAAACACCTATTCGCTTATTCCCCATGAGGAAGACGATGACCTCTGCCGCCTTCGCCGCATCGTCGAGGGCGTATTCCCTGACCTCCGTCAATCCCTGTTGCGGCTTGGTGAAGCAGGCCGCTGCATCACAAGGCAGCGTGAGCTCGCCGCGCTCGCGGAAGAGCTCGATGCGCGGGGCCGTGCCGTGGCGGCGGCTCTCGATGAGCACGAGGTCAACATCTGTGAGCCTTGCGGCTATTGCGGCGAGATCAGCCCTCGTTTTAGTCCGCTGCTCGATAAAGTAGCCGTTCGGCGAGACGACGGCGACGCCCGCAGCGCCCGCCTCCTTGAAGCGCCAGCTGTCCTTGCCCCGCTCGTCGACATCGTAGCCGTGGCAGTCGCCCTTGACGACACCGACGCGGATGCCCCGCGCGCGAAGCTCCGGCAACACGCGCTCGATGAACGTCGTCTTGCCCGTGTTCGAGACGGGCGCCGAGATCGTCACGAGCGGGCGGCTGCGCCGTTCGTTGGCCATGCGCCCGCAGGCCAGATGCCAGTCGGCAACGGTGTTGACATTGAAAAACAACGCCGCGTCCGGGAAATCCACATAAGCGTGCGGGACAGATTCTATGACGATACCGAGCTTGCGCTCCCCCCTCGCGAGGGCCTCTGCAAAGCGCGCTGAGAGGTCCCGGCGATAGAGGGCTGCCAGCGGCTGGCGGCGCCCTGCGCGAGGCAGGACGGCCTGACAGCTTCCCTCCTCCGCTGCCTTCAAGAGAGGCCGGAGCTCCGCGAGCTCGAGGAACGGCATATCGCACGAGACGGCCAGCGCATAGTCCGCTTCGATCTGCGACAGGCCGCGCATCAGGCCTTCCATCGGACCCCGGCCCTGCACACCGTCTTCGACGAGCGTCAGGCCATAGCGCTCAGCAATATCCTGCAGGGCAGGCGTCCTTTGCTCCACGCAGAGGCAGCGCTCCGCAAAGGGCAGGGCTGTCGCCCTGCGCGCGAGCCGCTCGAGCAGCCCCTCGCCATCATATGACAGGAAGCGCTTATCGCGCCCCATGCGCGAGCTCTTGCCGCCCGCGATGATCAGCAGTGAAGCATCCGAAAATTCCACGATTGTCTCTCCTCTATCGCGTCACTTGCGCGCACATTCGCTGGCATCGCCGCGCAGGATCTCGATGCCATGCAAGAGCTCCGGCAGCACGAAGCTCAGGCATTCCTCGACGGCCTTGCGGCTGCCTGGCAGATTGACAATGAGCGTGCGCTTGTAGATGCCGGCCTGTGCGCGGCTCAGCATCGCGCGGTGCGTCACCTGCATCGAGAGGGCGCGCATCGCTTCAGGGATGCCTGGCGCCAGGCGCTCGCAGACGGCAAGCGTCGCCTCGGGCGTGACGTCGCGGACCGAGAAGCCCGTGCCGCCCGTCGTGACGACGAGCGCGATGCCGCGGTCACCGAAGGAGCGCATCTTGTGCTCAAGGTCGTGCTGCTCGTCGGGCAGGATGACCTTCTCGGCCACCGTGTAGCCAGCTGCCTCGAGCATCTCCTGCACCTTCGCGCCGCTCTCGTCCTCGCGCAGCCCCTTGCTGCCCTTGTCGCTCGCCGTGATAATGGCCGCATCGAGCGGCATCTTCTCCTCGACGATCTCGAGCGAGTCGCCCTCTTCGATCCAGCCGCCGTGCAGCACGCGCGCGAAGACGCCCTCGCGCGGCATGATGCAGTCGCCGACCTGACTCCTTATCGCGCAGCTCTTGTGGCATTCCTTACCGATCTGCGTGATCTCGAACCAGACCTCGCCCGCGCGCAGGCGCGTGCCGACCGGCAGTTCCTTGAAGTGGAAGCCCTCCGCGACGATGTTCTCGCCGAAGGCGCCGAGCTTGACATCGATGCCGCGCTTGCGGAACTCCTCGATCTCCGCGAGCCCGAGGAAGCTGACCTGACGATGCCATCTGCCCGCGTGCGCATCGCCGACCATGCCCCATTCCGTCTGGAAGAGCGCCTTGTGTACCGGCGTCTTGAGCGTGCCCTTCTTCTCACTGATGCAGAGTGCCTTGATCGTTCCCATGAGTATCCTCCATTCTATCCGGATATGCTTCTATCTCTATCCGCTTGCCATCAGCCGCCGACCTGATACATGGCCCGGCTGTCCTTCTCGTCATACGATGCCGCCTTGAAATAATGTTCCTGCGGCTTGTGGTAGATTGCCTGCTGCAGGGCATGCCTGAGCCCGTCATCGCTCATGCCGCTGCGCAGCAGTCCCCGGAGGTCCGTGCCCGTCCTCGCATTGAGGCAGAGCTTCAGGAAGCCCTCCGCCGTCAGCCGCACGCGGTTGCACGAGGAACAGAATTGATGCTCCATCGCGTCGATGAAGCCGACCTGCCCCGCAAAGCCATCAGCTTGGTAGTAGACGGCAGGGCCGTGAACGCCGCGCTCCGGCAGGACGGGCCGCAGCGGGCCAAACGCAGCCTCGAGGCTGCTCCTGACCTCCGCCATCGGCAGGCCTCTGAGTCCCGCCTCGTAGGCGCAGCCAATCGGCATGAGCTCGATGAAGCGGAACTTCCAGGGTCGCTCACGCGTGAAGCGCGCGACGAGCTCCGGCAATTCCGCCTCATTGACGCCTGCGATCGGCACGCAGTTGAACTTGACATCGCGAAGCCCCGTCGCCGCGATGGCCTCGATGCCATCTTCGACGCGCGCGAAGAATGGGCGCCGCGTGAGCTCCGTAAAGGAAGCCGCCTTGAGCGTGTCGAGGCTGATGTTGACGCCCGTGAGCCCGGCTTGCACGAGGTCTTCAGCCATGTCCGCGAGCAGGACGCCGTTCGTCGTCAGCGCGACGGACTCGATGCCCGGCACAGAGCGGATCTCGCGCACGAGCTCGACGACGTTTCGCCGGATGAGCGGTTCGCCGCCCGTCAGCCGTACCTTGCGCACGCCGAGCGAGGCCAGCGCCCGCACGATGCGGACGATCTCGTCAAAGCGCAGGATGTCCTCGTGCCGGAGTTTCTCGACGCCATCTTCTGGCATGCAGTAGCGGCAGCGCAGGTTGCAGCGGTCCGTCAGCGAGATGCGCACGTATTCGATTTTTCGTTGGTAGCGGTCGTACATACTATCACCTCAAAGAAGAACGCCCTTGACCCGCGTGCCGGCCATGAGAGGCCCCGTGCCGGCCGGGATGTCAATCAGCGCATTGCAGCCAGCCGCCGAGAAGAGCGAGCCCGAGTCGTGCTGCGCCGGGATCTCGAAGATGCCCGCCTCGTAATGCGCGCGGATGAAGCGCCGCCCGTAGCTCGGCTTCGGGAATGCATCGGCGAGGAAGCCCTCGACCGCACGGCCTGCGACAGAGCTGCGGCCCGAGAACGCTTCGAGTACGGGGCGCGTCAGGAGCTCGAACGTCGCGTAGGACGCGAACGGATTGCCCGAGAGCGCGATGCCGAGCATATTGCCGACCGTGTAGGCGATGACAGGAGCGCCCGGCTTGATGCAGACGCGCCAGAAGAGGCGCGTGCCGATGAGGCGGACGACCTCGTGCATGATGTCCTTCTTGCCGACCGAGACGCCACCCGTCGTCAGGAAGAGGTCCGCCTTCGCCTGCCAGTCAGCGATGACAGCAGCCGCCTGTTCGGCGTCATCCGGCAGGATACCAAGCACCTCCGGCTCAAAGCCGAGTTCCCGCAGCCTGCCCGCAAGAGCGTAGAGGTTGCTGTTGTAGATCTTGCCGGGGCGCAGCGGCTCACCCGGCAGCACGAGCTCATCGCCCGTGCTCGCGATTGCGACGCGCGGACGGCGGAGGACCTTGACCGTGCCGAAACCCAGGCTCGCAAGCACGCCGAGATGTGCCGCCGTGAGCTCCGTACCACGCTCGACAGCCCGTGTCCCCTTGCGGACATCCTCGCCCGCAAAGCAGTAGTTCTCGTGATGGTGGAGCTCGTACGGCACAAAAATGCGGCCATCCTCCACCGTGACATCTTCCTGGCGCACGACGCAGTCACAGCCCTTTGGGATGGCCGCGCCCGTCATCAGGCGCACAGCCGAGCCCGCTGGCACTTCTGCCGCGAAGAAATCCCCGGCGCACTCCTCGCCGATGACCGTAAAGGCAGCCGGTGCCTCCTTCGTCGCCCCCTTCGTGCCGGCGGCCGCAAAGGTGTAGCCGTCGAGCGGCGAGCGGTCGAACGGCGGATTGTCAAATGTCGCGACAGCATCCTCAGCGAGGACGCGCCCGAGCGCCTCTAAAAGAGGCACCTCCTCGACGGCTTCGATTTTCTTCGTGTGTTCGAGCAGGACCGAGATGGCCTGCTCCAGAGAAATATCCTGCATGAGCAACCTCGCTTTACTTCTGGAAGGGGCAGATGGGATAGCGGCAGACCTCGCAGCGCATACAGAGGCCGCCGATGCCGAAGTGGCGGATCTCCTTGCGCGTCACGCGGTCACCGGTAATCGCGCGCGGCAGGATCATGTCGAAGACCGTTGCCTTGTCGAACATGACACAGCCAGGCAGCCCCATGACCGTGACCTCACGCCCCTCGCGCGCAGAGTAGCCGAGCAGGAACATCGCGCCCGGCAGCACAGGTGCTCCGTACGTCACGATGTCGACGCCGGCATCGCGGATGGCCGCCGGCGTGCGGTCGTCGGGGTCGACACTCATGCCGCCCGTGCAGAGGATGATGTCCATGCCGAGGTCCAGGAGCTCCTCGATAGCCGCCTTCGTGTGCTCCGTCACGTCATCCGACAGACGGTGCTCCGCGATCGTCAGGCCGAATTTCTTGAGCTTTGCCGCGATGACCGGCGTGAACGTGTCCTCGATGCGGCCGAGGAAGACCTCCGTGCCTGTCGTCACGACGCCGACCTTGAGATCTTTGCGGTACGGCAGCAGGCGAAGGAGCGGCTCCGTACCTGCCGTGCGGCGCACCTCCTCCATCTTCTCGCGTGCAATGAAGAGCGGCGTCACGCGCATGCCCGCAAGCTTCATGCCCTTCTTGACCGGCATGTTCTGCGCGAGCGTCGCGATCGTGACATCCTCGAGCTCATTGACCGCATCAAAGCGGTCTTCATCGACCTGGAATACGCCGTCGCAGTCCGCGATGAGCTCGATCTTGCCCTCCTTCGGCGCCGTCGCCGTCATGTGCTCGTTCTGGCAGAGCTCGCGCAGGACATCGGCCGCCTCATTCTCGTGCATCTCCGTCGCATCCTCATCCCAGACGTAGATGTGGTCCTTGCCGAGCGAGAGCAGTACGGGGACGTCCTCTTCCTGGATCACATGGCCCTTGCGGAACCGCGCATTCTTCGTCACGCCGCGCACGATCTGCGTGATATCGTGGCAGAGCACCTGCCCGACTGCATCGACTGTCCTGATTTCCTTCATCGCGCTCATCTCTCCTATCTGCTGCACACGCTCATATTGTGCGAATCATCAAAAATCAATCAAAAAGACCATCCTCCCGCAATTGCAAAAGGATGGTCTTCGCCCCTTGGATTTCGCCCCTTTTCAATCACGGAAGGCCCCGGCGTTTCCCCCGGGACCCTGGCTCGTCCACATAGCCAGCCCATGATGCCCGGCCTTAGCGGATTTCGCTCGGAGTCGTATCGTATCTTTTCTTATTTTAGCAGACTTGCTGCCCTTTTCCTATAATATTTTTCACACCTCATCCTCTTTATCGCCATCATCCGCACGTTCTCTCTTGAGCAGATGCGCCTTAGTGATGCCCTGCTCTCCGAAGCGCTTCTTGATGGAATCGATGGCAGCGTAGAGATTCTCCTTGCGCACCTCCTCGTGAAAGAGTGAGATGGCGCCTGAAGTTTCAAAGCCGGAAATAGCGATGCCGAGCAGGCGGATGCCCTGATGCACGCCGAGCGCCCGGTAGAGCGCGAGCGCTGTCTCGTAGATGTCGCGGTCGTAGCACGTCGCCTCCGCCAAGGTGCGGCTCCTCGTGTAGGTGCGGAAGTCGCCGAGGCGCAGTTTGAGCTGGATGGTCCGCCCCTTGCAGCCCTTGCGGCGCAGGCGGTAGCCGACTTTCTCCGCAAGGTCGAGAAGTACCCGCTCCACTTCCTCGACGGACTCGATATCCGCGGGGAATGTGACTTCCTTGCCGATGGACTTCGCCGCTTCGCGCGGCGCCACAGGCCGCGCATCCATGCCCGAGGCCAGCGCGAGCAGATGGTCCGCCATATGCGCGCCAAGGCTACGGACGAGCTTCTCGCGCGGCGTCCGCCGGAGCTGGCCAATCGTGCGGATGCGCAGCGCTTCGAGCCTGGCTGCCGTCTTCTCGCCGACACCCCAGATGCGGCCGACTGGCAGCGGGTCGAGGACGGCCTGCTTCCCCTCCTCCGTGATGATGACGAGGCCGTCCGGCTTCTCGAGATCCGAGGCCAATTTCGCGAGGAATTTATTCGGCGCGATGCCGACAGAGGCGACGAGGCCCGTCTTTTCGCGGATCTCCGCCTTGAGCTTCTCGGCATAAGCGCGCGGCGACTCCATCAGGAGCTCCATGCCCGTGATATCGAGAAACGCCTCGTCGATGGACAGCGGCTCGACAACGGGCGCGTAGCGCGCAAAGATCGCGAAGATCTCCTGCGACACCGCGCGGTAATGCGCGTAGTCGCCTTCGATAAAGATGCCCTGCGGGCAGAGCCGCTTCGCCCGCACGATTGGCATCGCCGAGTGCACGCCGAACCGTCGCGCCTCGTAGGAGCAGGTCGAAACGACACCGCGCCCGGAAAGCCCGCCGACAATCAGCGGCTTCCCGCGGTACTCCTCGTGATCGCGCTGCTCAATTGAAGCAAAGAACGCATCCATATCCACATGCATGACAAGCCGCTTCATCCAATCGCCCCCTTTCCTCTATTCTAGCGCAGGCCGAAAGTCCCGCGCAACCTTCTAAGACAAGACACCTGCTGGCCATTTCCCTGCGATGATCTAAAAAAATACACCCCACACTGGCAAGCAAGTCTTGCAGCGCGGGGTGTTCTGTTTGGATGTAGCAAATCATTCACTCCAGCACATAATCACAATCCATCGCATCATCGGCATAACTGGAATTTCCCGTGTATACCGTCGGGATGGGCTGTACTCGTTCCGTGCTCTCGGCGGTGCCAGCCAAAGCGATATTGACAGAAACCGGCAATACAAAAAGGATTGCTGCTGCGATGCCGATCAGGATATTCTTCTTCGTCATGATAATCACTCTCCATTTCTCCTATGATGCATGTATCTGTTTTCAGAGCTCTTTTCTTTTGACATCTTTATTATGACATGGAGAAGGCGATTTGAAAAACGGATAAATCCGATAAATCCATCGGTTAAACCGATTGGTTTTTCGACAGAGGTGCGGTACAATTGTATGGCAGCCACAACATAACGTCTGATAGGAGATGATTCCATGACGATTCAGCAAATGCGCTATTTCCTGGTCGTCTGCCGGCTTCAGAACATCACACATGCCGCAGCAGAGCTGCACATCGCCCAGTCGACACTGAGCCAGGCCATGCAGACCATCGAAGATGAGACAGGGCTCAACCTCTTCCTGCGCGCCGGCCGCACGATCCGGATCAGCCAGGACGGGCAGAAGCTCTATCAGAAAGTCACCGCGCTCCTGCGCGAAGTCGATGCATTCGAAGACGGCGTGCGCGAGATGAGCTGCCGTCACGGCAAGATCAGCCTCGCCATCCCGCAGCAGCAGGCCTCCTTCTTGATCCCGCGCCTGCTTCACACCTTCCAGCACGAACACCCGGAGATACAGCTCGACATCATCGAGCCGTACGGGGTGGAAGCAGCCCGCTTCGTGCAGGAGGAAAAAGTCGATCTCGCCGTCGTCAACTACGATGGCTCCACGCTTCCCGACCTCCAGTATCGGCGCATCGACTCCCGTCCTGTCAAATTCATCGTCTGGCCCGGCCATCCACTGGCAGACCGCCCGAGCATCAGCCTGGCAGAAGCCGCCCGGGGACCTCTTGTCCTGCTGTCGGAGGAGTTCTACGTCACGCGGCTCCTCATGCGCACCTTCGCCGCGGCGCGCATCGAGCCAAATGTCGCCTACTACTCGCCGCACCTCTCTACACTATACAGCCTCCTGCGCACCCACACGGCCCCCAGCATCCTCTTTGAGCAGGCCGTCACCGCTCTTTCCGATATCGTCACGATCCCGTTTGACACGCCGCTCTCGCTGACGAGCTGTATCATCACCAAAAAGAGCCGCCAGATCTCAAAAGACCAGCGGCTCGTCATGAAATTCATCCGTCAGCAGCTGCTTGCCCGCCAGGCAATGCCCTGAACACGAATTTATTTTTCAGCAGAGGCATGATTCACAGAATGGACGATGGTGCTCTGCCGCACGCCCGGATGAGGCGTGCGGTATTTTCTTCGTCGTACTCAATCTGCTCCGACCAGCGGCGCACGGCCTCAGGCAGGTCCTGCGTCTCGGCGGCCAGCAGGTAGATGAAGACGACGTTGAAGCGCGCGTAGCGGCAAAGCGCCTCCATGCCGTACCGCTCGGCCTTGTCGAGCTGGCGGTAGAGGATGTAGGAGACGAGCTTCTCTGCCGCCTCCGCTCCCTGCGCAGCGAGAAGTTTCGCATAGCGCGGCAGCAGCTTATGGCAATCCAGGCGCAGGGCTGTGAGCTGCTGTGGCCAGGCGTCATCGATGGGTTCCGTATCCTTCATCTGCGCGAGCAGAAACGAGAACTGCGCGAGCGTCAGGCGAGCGGGCGGCAGCAGCCACTCGCGCGGCACCGCCTTGTCGAGGAACGCCAGCAGCGCGCCAAAGTCAAAGGACTGGCTCTCGCCCTCCGCCCGCAGGCGCAAGCTGTCCGCCGAGAGCAGCAGTTCGACCGCCTTCTCGCAGGCCAGGCCAAAGCCCGCAAGCTCGACACCGCCACTCATGATGAAGAAGCGCGGATGCATCGTGCAGACTTCGCATAGCGCCTCCTCGCCAATCTCGCGGATCAGGCGGCAAAGGCCGTCCGCGCGCAGGAAGGGGCAGTGCTCATCCGCCGTCAGGTGGAAGGCATGCGTGCCGTCTGCCAAAGCATCGATGTTCGCGCGCAGCGCTTCACCCAAGGGGCCGTCCAGCGATGCATAATACGCCGCCGTCGCCTCGTCGATATCAATCTCCCAGCCGCGGCAGCAGCTATGCTGGCAGCGGTCGGCCTTGCAGGCGAAATCCTCTGCAAAGTCAGGCCAGACCGTGACGATTTCCTGCGGCTCACTCATAGCGCGTATCGATCACGCGCTTCGTCTTCTTCTCGGAGCGCGGTAGAACACCGATCTCGACGACCTTGACGAGCGGCGTGAAGCCGATGCGGCTCTTGACGCGCTCGGCGATGCGTTTCGCGAGGTCGAGGAAGTCAACGCTGCCGTTCGTCTCCACGTAGAGGCGCATCGTGTCCTTGCCGTCAAGGTGCGAGATGTGCATCTGGTATTCGCTCGAGACCTCGGGGAAGGTCTTGAGTATCTCCTCGATCTGGCTCGGGAAGAGGTTGACGCCCTTGATCTTGACCATGTCGTCCGTGCGGCCCTGGATCGTGTCGAGGCGCGGGAACTTGCTGCCGCACGGGCAGTCGCCGGGCAGGATGCGCGAGAGGTCGTGCGTGCGGAAGCGGATGAGCGGCGCGCCCTCTTTGCGCAGCGTCGTGATGACAATCTCGCCCCACTCGCCATCGGGCAGGTTCTCGCCCGTCTGCGGGTCGATGATCTCGATGTAGACGAAGTCGTCCCAGTAGTGGATGCCGTCGTGCGCGTCGCAGCTGATGCCGATGCCCGGTCCGTAGACTTCCGTCAGCCCGTAGATGTCGTAGGCGTCGATGCCGAGCTTCTCGCAGATGGACTTCCTCATCTTCTCGCTCCAGCGCTCCGAGCCGATGATGCCCTTGCGCAGGTGTATCTTGTCCTTGATGCCGCGCTTCTCGATCTCCTCGGCCAGCAGCAGTGCATAGGAGCTCGTCGCACAGAGGACCGTGCTCTCCATGTCCATCATCATCTGGAGCTGCTTCTCCGTGTTGCCCGGGCCCATCGGCACGGCCATGGCACCGAGCTTCTCGCAGCCGGCCTGGAAGCCGATGCCGGCCGTCCAGAGGCCGTAGCCCGGCGTGATCTGCACGCGGTCGCGATTCGTCACGCCTGCCATCGCATAGCAGCGCGCAAACTGCGTGGCCCAGTCCTCGACATCCTTGGCCGTATACGGAATGATGACGGGCTTGCCCGTCGTGCCCGACGAGGAGTGCATGCGCACGATCTTCTCCTCGGGCACGCTCATGAGCCCGAGCGGATAGGCGTCGCGGAGGTCCTTCTTCTCCGAGAACGGCAGTTTCTTGAAGTCCTCCGGAGAGGATACGCCGTCGATGCCGTGCTCGCGCAGGCGCTTGCCGTAGAAGCTGTCTGCGTGGAGGAGCTGGGCGATGCGCTCATTGACGAGCGCGAGCTGTTCATTCGAGATTTCCATAAAAATACCTGCCTTTATCTTCGACAAAATCCACACATCCGTCACGGACGAGCCAACTCAAACGCATAGCGCAGGGCTTTCTCGTTGAGCGCAACGAACTTCGGCTTGACCTTCTCGCGGATGGCTTCGAGCACATCTTCTTCCGTCAGGAAGTCAAGCGCACCGCTCTCGAGAGCCGCGCCGAGCATGATGACGTTGAGCGTCTTCGGGTTGCCGATCGTCTCGACGGCCTCCTGACCGTCGAGGACGAGGACATGCGCCGCGTTCTCCCGGAGATAAGCGACCATCTCCGCCCCCGTGTAATCCGTGCCCTTGAGCGCCGCCGTGACGGGCATGATGGGATGCGAGTTGACGACGACCATGCCGTCTTTCTTGAGGTACGGCAGCATGCGCACGGCTTCCGCCGACTCGAAGGCCAGCAGGAGGTCCGCCGTGCCGCGCCGTATCATCGGGCTCCTGACGCCCTCGCCGATGCGCAGGTGGCTGAAGACAGCGCCGCCCTTCTGGGCCATGCCGATCGTCTCCGCGCTCATGACGGGCAGCCCCTTCTTCATCGCGGCCGCCGCGATGAGCTTCGAGGCGAGCACCGTACCCTGTCCGCCGACGCCCGTCAGGATGATATTCTTCTGCATCATTTTGCGCTCCCTTCTCGTTTCTCAAACGATGTGACCTCGATGGCATCGAACGGGCAGATGTCCGCGCAGATGCCGCAGCCCGTGCACTGTGAAGCGTCGACCATGATCTTGCCGTCCTCGACGACGATGCCGGGGCAGCCGATCTCGCGGATGCACTTCTTGCACTTGCGGCAAGCGTCCTGAAGGACCTCGGCCTTGCCGAGCGGCTTGACGATCGCGATGCACGGCGACTTGAAGATGATGGCCTTGACGCCTGGCTCAGATGCCACATCCTTGACGGCCTTGATGGCTGCCTCGAGGTCGAGCGGATCGACCGTGCGCACCGTCTTGACGCCGATGCCCTTGAGCGTCTCTTCGATGGAGACCTTGTCGACGATCTGGCCCATCATCGTATGGCCCGTGCCCGGATGCGGCTGATGGCCCGTCATGGCCGTCGTCGAGTTGTCGAGGATGCAGACTGTGAGATCCGCCTGATTGTAGACACCGTTGACGATGCCCGTGATCGACGAGGCGAAGAAGGTCGAATCGCCGACAAAGGCAAAGCACTTCATGCCGGGCGTCACGGCGCCGATGCCCTGCGCGATGTCGATGCCCGCACCCATGCAGAGGCAGGTGTCGACCATGTCGAGCGGCATGGCATTGCCGAGTGTGTAGCAGCCGATATCGCCGCAGAAGACACTCTTCTGGCCCTTCATCGCGCGCTTAACCGCGTAGAATGAAGCGCGGTGCGGGCAGCCAGCACAGAGGACCGGCGGACGCACGACGGAGACGGGCGGCTCCGGCAGCGCCGAGGTCTCCGCCTTCGGCCATCCCATAAAGGCGGCGATGTCGTCGTAGACCGTATCGCGCGTGTTCTCGCCGGCCCGCTTGACATCGCCCGTGAGCTTGCCGCGAATCTTGACGGGTAGCTGGTACTTGCCGCAGAGGAAGATGAGCTCGCGTTCGATGACGGGGTCGAGCTCCTCGATGCAGAGCACCTCGTCGAGGCCCTGCAGGAACTCCACCGCCAGCTTCTCGGGGAACGGGAAGGGCGTCGCGACCTTGAACACGCGCGGCATTCCTCTCGCCTCATCCGCCCGCTCTGCGAGCGTCTCCGCGACGTACGAGTAGCTGACGCCCTGCGTCGCGATGCCGCGGCGGCACGAAGCGCCGCCCAGCTCCAGCTGATTGCGTGCATACGACGAGAAGACCTCACCAAGCTCCTCATTGCGCTGCTCGATAGCCTGATGCGCCCGGTACGAGAGGCGCGGGAAGATGACCCAGCGCGCCGGATCGCGCTCGAAGCCTTCCGGCTCATGGACGCAGTACTCGCTTTCATCCTTGACCGTGATGGAGGCATAGCCGTGGTCGATGCGCGTCGTCGGGCGCAGGAAGACGGGCGTGTGGTAGCGCTCCGAGAAGTCGAACGCCTCCTGGATCATCTCGTACGCTTCCTGCACGCTCGAAGGATCGAAACACGGCACCTTGGCAAACGAGGCGAAGTGACGCGTATCCTGCTCCGTCTGTGAAGAAATCGGCCCCGGATCGTCGGCGACGAGCACGACCATGCCACCCTTGACGCCGAGATACTCGAGGCTCATCAAGGGGTCCGAGGCGACGTTGAGGCCGACCTGCTTCATCGTCACAAGTGCGCGGGCACCCGACCAGGCAGCGCCCGCCGCCACTTCCATGCCGGCCTTCTCATTCGTCGACCACTCCACGTGGATCTTGCCATCCGGATTGTGTCGGGCAACCGTCTCGAGGACCTCCGTCGAAGGCGTGCCCGGATAGCCGGCGACGACATTGACGCCGGCTGCAACAGCCCCCATGGCGATGGCCTCATTGCCCATCAGATATTCTACATGCATAGCTTTCTCTCCCCAATTGCGATAATACTCCTCTATTATACTATGTGACACAACAAGATGCCACCTGTCGTAGATACATTTTACAACAGGTGGCATCTTGTCATTCTGGTATGTCTCTCTTATGTCATTGTCTGCTCACTCATCAGCAGGTGCGAGGTAATTCTCCTCATCGTCCCAGTCATCGGGCATGCCCTTGACGATGAGCACGGGGCAGTGCGCCTGCTGCAGGACGTAATGCGAGACAGAACCGACGAGCATGCTGCGGAACGTGCCGAAGCCGCGCGAGCCCATGACGATGAGATTGCTCTGCTCCTCGTCGGCTACATCGCAGATGACTTCGCTTGGATTGCCGACTTCAACGCGTGTCCTCGCCTTGATCTCCGACGGGATGACATGCATGAGGTCCGCGAGGAACTGGTATGCCGCGATCTTGAGTTCTGCCGGCACGTAGCCGCTGAGGCTGACCTGTTCAAAGGCCGCCACATGCTTGTTGAGATCGACGACCATGAGGAGCGTCAGCTGCGCGCCCGTCACTGCGGCCAGCTGGATGGCCTCATTGACGGCCCGGAAGGCCTGCCCCGAGCCATCTGTCGGCACGAGGATGCGGTCGCAGTGGATGGGCTGTGGCTCTCTTGTCTTTATCTCCTCGATATCTCCTCGATCAGTGTTTCTCTTTCCATCAGACTCTCTCCCTTACTCCGCCTGTCCCATCGCTGTGCCATCGGCCAGGTTCAACTGCTGCAGGCGATGCTTCTCTTCCTTTGCCCTGTGCTTCAGCAGCGCGCGCCGCGCCGAGAAGAACTTCGCGCAGAACAGGATCAGTGCGACAGCCATGTAGATCAGGAAGGCGCCAAACTCCTTCGAGATGTCGCCAAAGCCTGCGCCGCGCGAGATGATGTCGCGCACGAAGTGATATTCCCAGGTCAGCGGGAAGAGATGCGATGCGGCGACGACCCAGTCCGGATAAAACGAGACCGGCCCCGTCGGCCCGCCGAAGATAAAGCCGCCCGGGATGAACAAGATCATGCGCGAGGACGCAATGCCCGGATTCGCCGCCGTCCAGCCGAACAGCGTGCTCAGCGTGCCGACCGTCATGACGTAGAAGATCTGGACGGCGAGGAACAGCAGCAGGCTGCCCGTGAACGTCATATCGCCCAGGATACGCAGGATGGCCATGCCGAAGACGAAGGAGACGATGAGGCAGGCACCGTACGGCACGAGGCGCACGAGGATGTCCCACGGCGTGCCCTCGAGCAGGATCTTGTCGAGCTGATGCGAGAGGCGCAGCCGCGGCACCATGCCGATTGTCGCGAACGTGAAGAACATCGAACCGAAGAAGAACAGGAAGCCCTGCACCTCGACATTGTAGTTGGAACCGTTCGGATTGAAGAGATTGCGGTCTGCCAGCCCGATCGTGCCGTTCAGGCTGTCGTTCGTGCTGCCCGGGTCACCCTGTGCCGCCGCATTGTCGAGGCCGATGAGCTCGTTGAGCGCGATCTTGATGTCAGAAGTCTGCGCCGTATTCTTGTTGTCGTAGAATACGCCGACGTGATTCGCCGCACCCGTATAGCGGTCCTTCTCGAGACCGCGCGGGAAGTAGATGACGGCGACCGCCTGATCGCGGTAGAAGAGCGTCGAGGGATCGACCGGCGTGTTGAGCACGGCCGTGACCTTCATGTACTCCGAGGCGTCGATACGGCTCGTGAGCTCGTGACTGTAGGCCGAATTGTCGAGATCGATGACGACCACCTTCGCATCGTGCGAGAAATTGCTGCTGAGCATGAAGCCCAGGACGATGCAGACGACAGCCGCGACCATCAGGCAGACCTTCTCGTACGGCATGCCCTGTCCCGAGAACAGGAAGCGGATCTCATCTCTTAGTGAATTCACGTTCGTTCACTCCAATCGTCATGCCTGGCATCACGCCGTCCTGCGGCTCCACGTAGATGCGGACCTGGAAGGCCGTGAGGTCGGCCTGCCCCTTTTCGCGCGACTGCTTGAGGTCAGCAAAGCCCGGCGCCTTCGTCAAGAGGCGGATCGTCCCCGGCACAGACTTGTCGCCCGCGACCGTGCGGCCCGTGATCGTATCGCCCTCAGATAGGCCCTGCGCCTGCTTCTCGCTGATGTAGATGTCGTAGTAGCTGCGGTCGCTCTCCAGGAGCACGACAGGCGTGCCAGCGGCGACCATCTCGCCCTCCTTCGCGAGGACCTTGATGACGCGGCCGTCCTCCGGCGCGCGCAGCGTCAGGCGCTCCTTCTGGACTTCGAGCTGCTTGAGCTGCACGACGAGCGCCTGCTTCTGCTGCGTGAGCGCATCGATGTCGTTGCTCATATTGCCCGCCGCTTCGCGCTGCTGCGCGATGGTCGGCAGGCTTATGGAATCCGTATTGCCCGTATCCTGCGCGCCCGACAGCAGCTTGTCGAGGAGCTGCTGCTGCTGCGTGACATTGGCCTCCGCGACATTCAGGGCCATCTCCGCATCGTCGAGCTGCGACTTCGCGATGGCACCGGCATCGAGCAGTGCCGACTTGCGGTTGTAGTCGATCTGGCTGTTCTTGAGCGTGGCCTGCGCCGCCGAGACGGCTGCGCGCTGCTGATCGATCTGGCGGAAGCTCTGCTGTTCATCCGAGTCCGCCTTCATGTAGTTGACCGACTGCGTGCCGCCGGTCGAGCGGATCTGTGCGTCGAGCTGTGCAATCTGCGCCTTCGTCCGCTCAATCGAGAGATCCGTATCCGTCGGGTCAAGCTCCATGATGACATCGCCGGCCTTGACCGTGTCACCCTCCTTGACCGCCTCCTTGAGCAGGCGGCCGCTCACGCTGTCGAACGACATCTTGACCTGTTCTGCCGTCAGGATGCCCTCTTTCTTCTCCATGCCAATCGCCACTGCATCATTGCCCTTGTAGAGCAGCAGCAGTCCCGCCACGATGAGCACCGCGATAAAGATAGCCCCTGTGCGCAGGGCCTTTTGTCTCGTATTCATGTGTCAAATCCTCACTTTCCTCTTCTCTCTCATGCATGCACCCGGCCCGACATCTTCTTGAGCAGGTGGATGAGCTCTTTCTGCTCTGCCTCACTCAGGCGTTCCATGAGCTTCGTGACGCGCAGATAATGCGGCGGCAGGATCTCATTCATGAATGCCCGCCCTTTCTCTGTCAGACAGACGATCTTGGCCCTGGCATCGTCGGGTGACGGCTTTGTCACAATCATGCCATCGCGCTCCATGCGCATGAGCATGTTGCTGATCGTCGCCTTTGTCACCCCGATCTTCGCGGCAATCTCAGACGGCGCAATGCCCTGCGGATTCTGATGCAGCACGATGAGCATGCAGAACTTCCCCTCAGACAGATGGTACTCTTGCTGCAGGATGTCCAGGACGCTGTGCTGGATCTCTTCACCGACCTGCTTGATCTCGAGCATAGCGATGACGGCCGCCGGATTGATTTCCGGCACAGTTTTCTTATGTGCCTCGAGTTCCTCCCAGCTCGGTATGAGTTCTCGCTTCATGATTCTCCTCCATTTAGTTAGCTTGCTAACTAATAGTATAGAGCTTATGCACACAAATGTCAAAAAGAGCTGCTGCGCGAGCAGCAACTCTTTCCTTCCCCGTTTCATGATTTCTTTTTCCAGCGGTCCAGCAGTGCGGCGATGATGTCCTCGTAGAAGTCCGACTGGTCCTGCGGATAGGCCATGTGCATCTCGACGAACAGCGTGCAGCTGCACTGGCCAAAGCTGTGGATAGCCTCGATGCCCGTGCGCAGGCGCTGGCCGAGGTCGCGCACCTCCTCCTGCGAGGTATACTGGCTGAACACCAAGAACTGATTCCTGTCAAAGCGGCCGGATGCGCCGACAGGGCCCACGATGCGCCGGATCTCGTCTGCGATGCAGCCGAGCAATTCGTTGCAAGCCTCCTCGCCGTAACGGCGCAAGAGCCTGTCAATGGCGCGGATGCGGATGAAGACCGCGACGAAATTGCGATGGCCGAACCGGTACTCATCGAGGTACTGCGCGAGCAGGAACAGCAGTCCCTTGACATTGGCGAGTCTCGTCACGCGGTCGACAAAGAGGGCCTCGTGCGACTGCTGCTGCACATGAGCCAGTGCCTCCGCAGAGACGAAGTAACCCATGAGGCCCGCGATATTCCCCTGCACATCGTAGACCGGCCACTTCGTTGCGAGGATATTGCGCTGCACGCCGCGCGCCAAGCACTGCCCCGGCACGTCGCGGATCGTGATGCCCTTCTCGAGCACATCGTGCTCATCGCGCTCAAACGGCTCGGGATGGACGTGCCAGTTCATGTCCTCATCCGTTCTTTCCAGGAGCTCCCGCACGGAATCGAAGTCGTAGAAGTCCAGGAACTTCTGGTTGACGCCGCGGAAGCGACGCTGATTGTCCTTCCAGAAGGCCGGCAGCGGGAAGCCCGTGATGAAGTTCTTCCAGAGCAGCTCCATGCTGTCTTCCGCGCCGTCTGACGGCAGGACGTACTGCGCGCGGCACTTCTCTTCGTAATGCGACATGTCCTGCGCATCCGACACGCGCACGACACAGAAGTAGATGTCCTGCTCGCTGCTGGCGATGCGCGTGATGCGGTGCGTCTTCCAGATCAGCGTGCCGTCCGGCCCCTTCGTGCGGAATGCCTCGACAATGCTGCCGAGCTTCGACGCAGCCACGCGCTCCGGGATGGTCTTGAAGTCGAAGAAGTCGGCAAAGCGCTTGCGATCGGCATGGTAGATGGACTGCTCCGCGTACTCGGCCAGTGCTTGCCCGAGCGGCAGCTTGTGGAGCCCAGACCGCAACTGCGGCTGTGTCAGCTCGATGATCTCGTGCTTCGTCAAGTTGATCGTCGCCACCTTGTCGTAAAGGTAGAATAGGTTGCGCAGGAAGTACGCCGGCCGGAACAGATCGCCCTCGTGCGCGATCTTGTGCAGGCGGCAGTCCACGGCGAGCAGGCAGCGGCCGCTGTAGGAGATGACGCGGTGGCAGTCCATCATGACGAAGTCGCCGTTCAAGGGATACGCGAGCTCCTCGTCCTCGCCATTGAGCATGACGCGGTGCAGGCCGCGGCGCAGGTAGCGCATGGAAGGCTGCGTGTAGGTATTCAGCGCTTCTTCCCACTGCCGGTACCGCTCCGCATCCCCCTGCCAGAAGAGCTCGCGGCTCTTCTGGTTGGCAAACAGGATGTGGTAGGCATGGTCGCGGTACTCGATGAGCAGCAACGCATGCCCCGTGAGGAAGTTGACATCCATGATGGCATCATAATAGGCCTTCCAGCAGCCCAGTTCGACCGTGATGCCCTTCTCGAGGCAGTTGTGTATCGTCTCGTCGTAGGGGCGCGGCCGTCCGAGATAGTAGCCCTGGATTTTCTCGCAGCCGATCTCGCGCAGGAACTCGAACTGCTCCTGCGTCTCGACGCCCTCCGCGAGCGTCCGGTTGCCGATGCGCTTGTCCATCGAGATGATCGAGATGATGATGTCGCGTGCCCGCTTCGTATCGCTCTTGAGGAACGCCATGTCCATCTTGAGGACATCGAAGCGCTGATCCTTGAGGAACTTGAGGCTCGAGTACCCGCTGCCGAAGTCATCCATCCAGATCTCGTAGCCAGCCGCGCGGAAGCGGTCGAGCACCTCGCCGATCTTCTTGTTGCGGTCGGTCAGGATGTTCTCGACAATCTCGAGGTGCAGGAGGTCGCGCGGCACATTGTACTTGCGCACGGCGCGCTCGACAATCGCGAAGATGTCGCAGTTGATGAAGTCGAGACGCGAGAGGTTCAGCGAGACCGGCACCGACGGCAGTCCCGCCTTCCTGACGCGCGCCTGATTGCGGCAGACCTCTTCGATGAGGAAGGCGTCGAGCTTGTGGATGAGATTGTGCTGCTCGAGGATGCTGATGAAGAAGGGCGGCGTCAAGAAGCCCCAGTTCGGGTCATCCCAGCGCGCAAGGCCCTCCATCGCGCAGAGCTGCCCCGAGATCGTGCGCACGATGGGCTGGTAGTGCACCCTCACCCAGTGCTTCGCGATGGCTTCATCGAGGTGCTCGATGACGTATGACGGCGGCATGTCGATCTGCCTGCGCTTCTTCCTCATTTAATCTTCACCAACTCATACGAGCGCGTGCCCATGCCGATCTTCTCGCCGTGCTCGAGCGTCTCTTTCCAATGGATGTTCGGATTGCTGTCGAGGAAGTGGTCGTGATGATGATGCCAGTCCGGTTTCGCGAGATTGTCCGAGAGCTGGCTGTTCGGCAACGGCGTCGCCTTGAGGCACGCATCCGCACAGGCCTGGTCGAGTGCGACGGGGTCAAACGAGGCGAACATGCCCTGGTCCGGCAGGATCGGCGCATCGTTCTCGCCATGGCAGTCGCAGTTCGGCGAGATGTCGCGCACGATGTTGATGTGGAAGCACGGGCGGTCCTGTACGACGGCCTGTGCGTACTCCGCCATCTTGCGGTCGAGCAGATCACCAGCATCCCACTGCTCGTTGCGGATGGCATCGTACGAGCAGGCGCCGATGCAGCGGCCGCAGCCCTTGCAGAGGTCTTCATGGATCACAGCCTTGTTGTTCTCGTAGGTGATGGCATCCGAACCGCACTCCTTTGCACACTTGCGGCAGCCGCGGCAGAGTTCTTCGTTGACGACGCACTTGCCCGACGAATGCTGCTCCATCTTGCCAGCGCGGCTGCCGCAGCCCATGCCGATGTTCTTGATGGCACCGCCAAAGCCCGTCGCCTCATGGCCCTTGAAATGCGAGAGGCTGATGAAGACGTCGGCATCCATGATGGCGCGGCCGATCTTGGCCTTCTCGATGTACTCGCCGTTCTTGACCGGCACCTCGACATCATCCGTGCCGCGCAGGCCGTCGCCGATGATGATCTGGCAGCCTGTCGTCACCGTGTTGAAGCCGTTGAAGTTCGCGCAGTCCATGTGCTCGAGCGCGTGTTTGCGGCTGCCCGGATAGAGTGTGTTGCAGTCCGTCAGGAAGGGCATGCCGCCCTGCTCTTTGACGAGGTCCGCGACGACCTTCGCGTACTGCGGGCGAAGATACGCCATGTTGCCGAGCTCACCGAAGTGCATCTTGATCGCGACGAACTTGCCGTCCATGTCAATCTTCTTGATGCCAGCAGCGAGGCAGAGTGCCCGGAGCTTCTGCATGATATTGCGGCCGACCGGCACGCGGAAATCCGTGAAATAAACTTTTGCCTTGTCCATGATTACCCTCCTGAAAGACCTGGTAGACACAAAATACACATAAAAAGGAGGCTCTGCGCCTCTCGTTTTTATTGCTTGATATGATGAAATTAATTTCGACAGCCTGCACCGATTTTCCTGTTTGGACAAAAATAAATAACCATCAGCAGCTTTCTCGTCACCGCTGATGGTTATCTGTGAGATAGTAACCTTCCAATCGTGTTGTTCATGTCATGCATGGGATACACTGTGTTCCACTTGGACTCGTTAACTAGCCCATTGGACTCTCCTCCATCCTGAGTAAGTAAATCGGCTGTCTGGAAAGGGTGAACCTGACCTTTCCTTGGCTTATCTTTATTGTACAGGATGACGGGCTAAAAGTCAAGATAGTTTTCAGAGAATTTTATGTATTCTGTGTTACGAATACTGTATCGAGATCGCGCAACGTCGCGAACTGCAGGTAGGCCACAGCTTCTAGAGGCGTCATGCGACGGTCCGTTGTGCTCTTCGAGACAACTGTGATGAAGATTCCCTGCGCATCGTAGACAGATGTCTCGAGGACGACGCGGACGGTATCGGCCTCATCGCGGCTCCGCTTGACCGATACATGCTGGCGCACGGCGTAGCGGCATTGCGCGGCGCGCGCCTCAGCGATCAGTACATCCATATCTGCGCCACGCTGGCCATCACTCTGCACGGTACAGGGCGCATAACGGGCCTGCCAGGCCCCCTGCAGGATGCGGATGTCGGCCGCATCATCTCCCGCAACAAGCGGGTCAAGGTCGAGCTGCGGCACTGCGACAAAGATCCCACCGCGAGCGGCCAGCGAACGGCTCTCGAGCATGTCGCCATCGCCCACCTCATCCTCACTGAAGTAGAGGCGCAAGGCTCTGTCGAGATAGACAACCATCGCGTGCTCGAAGCGCGACGAGCTGCGATCCTGCTTCCACGCCACGCGCTCTCCGAACTGCACGTAGCGCGTGCCGAGCGACTGCAATGCCGCCGCCACAGGATCGCCATCCATGACGATACGCGTGAGCTGCATGCGCTTCTCGTAATACCTTGCAAAAGCCGCATTGCCGACAGCCGGTGAGCCGAACGTGATGACGCGCAGCTGCTCGGGCCGCACGCCCATATCACTGAGCCGTGCGGCCGTCAGGATGGCAGCTGCACCGCCGAGACTATGCCCCGTCAGGTAGAGCACCTCTGTTGGATGCGCACGGAGCTCCTGCGCGAGGTGCTCGCCCATCGTCTCACACGCTCCACTGCCCGCAAGATCGACAGGCTCATGGAAGAGCGCCGTCATCGTGTAATCGTCAAAGCCCTTGTGAACGAGCGGATACGATGTCGCATGACGGTCCTGCTGCGCAACATCGCGGAATTCCTCGACGCTTGAGCCACCAAACGGTACCGAGCGCGTGCGCAGGTCCACCTTGGCATCTTTGGCGTTCTCCGTGCCGGGGAAGGCGAGCAGCACAGCGCGATGGCCATCAGGCATTTCCTTTGTCACGAGATGATAGCGCCCCTGTGCCAAAGACGTCGCTGTCGTCTGACTCTGGAACTTCCAGCCCGTCTCTGCGAGCCACTCGCGCGCGAGCAGGCTGAGTTCGTCGGAGTACGAGGCCATCGCCACAAGCGAAGAGAGAAGCTCGAGTTCCTGCTCGCCCGTAGCCGCCATGGCCCGCGCCGGGCAGAGCAAGCCTAGTACCAGCACAAGAGGAAGCAGCAGCGCCGCCAGAGCGTGTCGCATCATGATTTCCCTCCAAACAGAATATGCATAGATACAGAAAAAGCCCAGATAAAATCTGAGCTTATACTTTCAAATGGTGCGGTCGATGGGACTTGAACCCATACGTCTTGTGAACACTACCCCCTCAAAGTAGCGCGTCTGCCAATTCCGCCACGACC